>Ga0315277_10002000_pt1 | contig 28760 bp, 20 predicted proteins | sample YL17G05_15_MG_FD_203695 | JGI IMG/M metagenome (GOLD analysis project Ga0315277, IMG submission 203695) | Sediment microbial communities from Yellowstone Lake, YNP, Wyoming, USA - YL17G05_15 | ecosystem: Environmental > Aquatic > Freshwater > Lake > Sediment | place: USA: Wyoming | collected... | reverse complement strand
CTTTACAATGTCACCATCCTTAACCACTGATTTATATCCTCCTGACAAATCGTGTTCTTCCTTTTGGACATCAAATGACTCCAGGACAATGTTTTTTTCCTCTTTTTGTTCATAAATTTTGACCCGTCCATCAATTTCGGCCAAAATACCAGGATTACGTGGAGATCTCGCCTCAAATAATTCCTCAACGCGCGGGAGACCAGAAGTAATATCCTCCCCGGTAATTCCGCCCAAGTGGAAGGTTTTCATCGTCAGCTGCGTTCCCGGCTCACCAATTGCTTGAGCAGCCATAATCCCCGTAACCGCACCAATCTCAACCGTTTTTCCTGTAGCTAGATCTCTACCATAGCATGTTTGGCAGACACCTCGTTCAGCTTTACAGTTGAAAACATCTCTGACCTTAATTGACGAGAGGTCACTTTTTTCGATTAAGGCGGCTCTTTCTTCGGTAATTTCCTCACCTTTTTTAACAATATTCTTTACATCCTGCATGCAAACGCGTCCGATAATACGAGCCGTAAAACGTTCCCCCATTTCTTCAGATTCTCGGCGATCAATTTCCAGGCCTTGCTCGGTGCCACAATCTTTAGTCATGACCACAACGTCATGGGCCACATCAACCAGACGTCTGGTCAAATAACCAGCATCTGATGTTCTCAAGGAGGTGTCTGATTTTCCTTTTCTCGCACCATGGGTGGAAATAAAGTATTCAATCACTGATAGTCCTTCTTTATAATTGGCGCGGATCGGTAATTCAATAATTTCTCCAGCGGGGTTAACCACCAAACCCTTCATTCCGCCCATCTGTGTCAGCTGGGCAACCGAACCCCTGGCGCCAGAGTCAATCATTAAGAAGACAGGATTATTTTGGTCAAATTCTTTTAACATTTGCCGCTCGAGCTCAGAGCGAATACCATTCCAGAGCTCAATTGTTTTGACACTGCGTTCGATATCCGTGATTAAACCTCGCTGATATTGATTTTCGATTTTTTCTAACTCCGCATCCCCTTCTTTTAGAATATTCTCTTTAGAAGTAGGGATATTTATATCGGCAACGGAAATCGTCATTCCCGAAAGCCCGGCGAAATCAAAGCCAATTTTTTTAATTTTATCAACCAATTCGGCGGTGGCTTGAATACCAAAACGATCGAAAACTGTTGAAACTAGCTTTTTAAGCGTTTTTGAATCCATGGCGCTATTTTGGAAAAGAATTTCATCTGGCAAAACATTGTTAAAAAGAATTCTTCCGACAGAGGTTTCGACAATTTGTTCAGGCGATTCCGAACCTACTCGAGGGTTTTTTTCAAGACGCATTTTTACTTTTATTTTGGCTCTGGCGTGCACAAAATTCTGTTGATAGGCTAAAATGGCTTCATTTTTAGAAGCAAAGATTTTACCTTCACCTTTGGCGCCTTCTTCAAAAGTGGTTAAATAATAGCAACCAAAAACAATGTCCAGTCTCGGCGAAACCACCGGCTCACCCGAGGCCGGTTTCAAAATATTGAGCGAAGATTTCATAATATTGGTCGTTTCTTCTTTAGCCTGAACCGAAAGGGGCACATGAACAGCCATTTGGTCGCCATCAAAATCAGCATTAAAGGCATAGCAGACTAAAGGATGTATCTGAATTGCTTTGCCTTCGATTAAGACTGGTTGAAAACCTTGGATTCCCAGACGGTGTAAGGTTGGCGCCCGATTTAAAAGAACATTATAATTCGAGGTTATTTTTTCTAGAATATCCCAAACAATTGGCTCGCCTCGTTCAATTAATCGAGTTGCATTTTTAACATTATGAACCTCGCCCTCGCTAATCAATTTAGAAATAACAAATGGTTTAAAAAGCTCTAAGGCCATAACTTTTGGCAAACCGCATTGATGAAGTTTGAGATCAGGACCAATCACAATCACTGATCGCCCAGAATAATCGACACGTTTTCCCAAAAGGTTTTGACGAAAGCGACCTTGTTTACCCCGCAACATATCGGATAAGGAACGCAACTTTCTCGCCGCCGCCCCAGTTGAAACTGCTCGGCCTCGTCGGGCAGAATTATCGATTAGAGAATCAACTGCCTCTTGCAACATTCTTTTCTCGTTACGGCAAATCACCTCGGGCGCTCCCTGGGCAATTAATCTTTTAAGCCGGTTATTGCGATTGAGGACCCTTCTGTATAAATCATTGAGGTCTGAAGCGGCGTAACGACCGCCGTCTAATTGAACCATTGGCCTTAAATCGGGTGGAAGCACCGGTAGTCTGGTGATAACGAGCCATTCTGGCTTGATACCGGCATTTTTCATATCGGTAATAAATTTCAATCGGCGCATAATTTTTCGGCGATTGGCTCCATCGGCTTTTTTTAGGGCATTATTCAACTCTTCGTGAAGCTCGTCTAAATTTGTCTTTTTTAGGATCTCGTAAATGGCTTCGGCGCCAATACCAACTTTTACAATTTGACCGTAACGGAGTGATAGATCTTGATATTTACTCTCGGATAAAATCATTTTAGGAGTAAGAGATATAATCTCCTGTTTTGTCGCCCGGTATAACGAATCAACTTTTACTTGTTCAAGATTATTCGCCGCCCGATCAGCATATTTTGCCTTGAGGCCAGAAAATTCTTTTTCTAATTGTTCAAGAGCGCTTTTGCGGATATTTTCATCAATTTCCAAGACGATAAAGCCAGCAAAATATATAACTTGCTCTAGCTCGGTCGTTGATAGATCCAAAATTAACCCTAGGATGCTCGGAATGCCATGAACATACCATATGTGTGTCACTGGTACCGCTAAATCAATGTGGCCCATTCTCTCGCGTCGCACGGATGAACGCGTCACTTCAACGCCACATTTATCGCAGACAACACCTTTGTATCTTATTTTTTTATATTTCCCGCAGTAGCACTCAAAGTCTTTTGTTGGACCAAAAATTCTCTCATCAAATAAGCCGTCGCGTTCTGGTTTCTGGGTGCGATAATTAATTGTCTCCGGCTTTAGAACCTCGCCATACGACCAATCCAAAATTTCTTCCGGAGAGGCGACAGCAATTTTTAAGGCATCAAAATCGGAGATTTTTGGTTGTTCTCTGCCAATTGTTCGACCAGTTTTTGGATTTTGTTTCATCTTTCTTCTTATTTCTTCGTAATTCGTACTTCTTAATTTATTCTTCGTTTTTATCAATTGGTTCTTCGACGAGCTCTTTTTCAGGGACGCCTAATTCAGTCACCTTGGCTTCTTCCTCGGTCTCATCAAAGGATTTTCCCTCTAATTCGGGTTTTTCTTCTAATTTTATTACTGGAGTGGTTTCTCTTTTTTCTCGAGAAAGTTCGGCTGATGAAAGCATCTCGACATTTAAACCTAGGGATTGTAATTCTTTTACCAAAACATAGAAGCTCGCTGGTATCTGCGGTTTTTGAATTGGCTCACCTTTAATAATGGCCTCATAAGCCTTTGAACGCCCAATAACATCATCGGATTTGATGGTGAGCATTTCCTGTAATGTATGGGCGGCGCCATAAGCCTCTAAAGCCCAGACCTCCATCTCGCCAAAACGCTGCCCCCCAAATTGCGCTTTACCCCCTAGGGGCTGTTGCGTTACCATCGAATAAGGTCCGGTTGATCGGGCGTGCATTTTATCATCAACTAAGTGACAAAGCTTCATCATATAAATAGTCCCGCAAGTTGTTTTTTGATCGAATGGTTCTCCTGTACGACCATCGTATAGCTGGACTTTTCCATCTTCTGGGAGCCCTGCCCTTTTGAGTTCTTCTTGAATTTTTGAATAATCGACACCTTCAAAAACTGGCGCTGAAACCTTAAACCCAAGCTTTTCGGCCGCCCAACCAAGGTGTGTTTCTAAAATCTGGCCTAAGTTCATTCTGGAAATAACTCCTAAAGGATTTAGAACAATATCAACTGGTGTGCCATCGGCTAAATATGGCATTTCTTCGGTCGGCAAAACAACCGAGATTACCCCCTTATTCCCGTGGCGACCAGCCAGTTTATCACCAACTTGCACTTTTCGCAGTTGGGCCACCGACACCTCTACCATTTGATAAACTCCGGCCGGTAGCTCATCGCCCACTTCTTTTGAAAATATTTTAACTCCCACAATTCGCCCATATTCTCCATGTGGTAGGCGGAGCGAAGTATCTTTAACGTCTTTCGCTTTTTCGCCAAAAATTGCTCGAAGCAATTTCTCTTCAGCTGAAAGCTCGGTCTCACCTTTGGGAGAAATTTTACCAACCAAAATATCGCCGGCTCTCACTTCAGCGCCGATTCGGACAATCCCCTGTTCATCTAAATTTGCTAAGGCTTCCTCACCAACGTTGGGAATGTCTCGGGTTAAAAGTTCAGGACCAAGCTTTGTATCTCGGACTTCAATCGAATATTTTTCAATATGAATCGAGCTATAAACATCTTCCCGTACCAGGCGCTCGGAAATTATAATGGCATCTTCAAAGTTTGCCCCGCGAAATGACATAAAAGCAACTAAAATATTTTTTCCCAAGGCTAATTCACCATCTTGGGTTGCTGACGAATCGGCCAAAATATCACCTTTCTTCACTTTATCGCCAACTTTCACCACCGGTGTTTGGTTTAAACACGTGCCCTGATTAGAACGTTGAAATTTCTTTAAAGCATAACGTATTTTTTGACCTTTGTTGGTTTTGAAAATAATTTCTGAAGCAGAGACATCTTCAACTCTGCCATCTTCCTCGGCAAATAGACACTGACCAGAGTCTCTAGCCGCATCACGCTCCATACCAGTGCCAATAATTGGTGCTTCGGGCAATAACAAGGGGACGGCTTGACGTTCCATGTTCGAACCCATTGAAGCACGGGTAGCGTCATCGTGCTCAACAAAGGGGATTAAAGCCGTCGAGATTGAAACCGTCTGTTTTGGCGAAACATCCATATATTCAACTTTCGAGACTCTCTCAATTGTTGGTTTGCCATATTTTCTAACCACGGTTCTTGTTTCGGTAAGATATCCTTTTTGATCAATTTTAGCTGAAGCTGGGGCAATAATTGTTTTCTCTTCTCTCTCGGCGTCCAAATAGACTATCTTTTCGGTCACTTTTGGCTTTTGACCTTTTTTCTGATCAATAATTAAATATGGCGTCTCGATAAAACCGTAATCATTAATCTTGGCGTAACTTGCCATATAGCCAACCAAGCCAATATTTGGACCCTCCGGAGTTTCAATTGGGCAAATTCGGCCATAGTGAGAAGAGTGAACATCTCTCACTTCAAAGCCCGCTCGTTCGCGGGATAGTCCGCCCGGGCCCGTGGCTGATAAGCATCTTTTATGCTCCAATTCGCTTAAAGGATTAGTTTGATTCATAAATTGCGACAACTGGCTCGAAGCAAAGAATTCCTGCAAAACTGCCGCAATGGGCCTGGCATTAATCAGTTGATTGGCAGTGACAGTATCAGGGTCTAAAACCGACATTCTGTCTTTGATTATTCTTTCCATGCGCAAAAGACCCACTCTTACTTTGCCTTGTACCAATTCACCGACAGCGCGAACGCGGCGATTCTTAAGATGGTCAATATCGTCAGCCTCGGCCAGGGGATTGTTATTTAGTCTGATAATTTCTTTAATTGTCTCGATTACATCTTCAATTCGCAAGACTCGATTTTTAAGTTCATCGCTAACTTCTAAATCTAGGCGGCGATTAATTTTATATCTGCCAACCCGACCTAGATCGTATCTTTTGTGATTAAAAAACATCGCTTCCAAAAATGCTTTGGCTGTCTCTGGCGTAGCCAAATCGCCCGGTCGGATACGCTTATATACTTCAACTAAAGCTTCTTCGTAGGTCTTGGCGCTGTCGCGAGCAATCGTTGCCTTAATATAATCGTGGTCTTGGTCATCGTTAACATCCTCGAATGATTGAATAATTTTCTCCGTTGATAACCCAATCGCCCTAAGAAATGTGCTAATGAGGATTTTCCTTTTGCGATCAACTTTAACCGTAATAACATCACGCGGCGAAGTTTCAAATTCGAGCCATGCCCCACGAGAAGGTATAATTTTTGCCCCAAAAAGTTTTCTATTAGCAATTTCTTCTTTAACAAATAACACCCCATACGAACGGACTATTTGAGAGACGACTACCCTTTCGATTCCGTTGATAATAAAAGTGCCTCGTTCCGTCATCAGGGGGAAATCGCCCAAAAACACGGCTGAATCCTTGGATTTCCCGGTAATTTTATTGGTTAATCTTACTTGAGCGCGTAAAGGCGCTTGAAAAGTTAAATTTTTCTCACGGGTTACCTCTTCATCATAACGAGGAGCATCCAAAGAAGTGCCCAAAAATTCTAATTTTAAAACTTTTCCGGTAAAATCGTCTACCGGGCTAATTTCATCTAATAGTTCCTTAAAACCTTCGCGGAAAAACCACTCGTAGGATTTCGTTTGGACTTCAATTAAATCAGGCAAAGGAATTGAAATTGTTTTTTGCGGATTAAATTGAACGCGCGTTGGCACTAAAAAACTCCTTAAATTCTGGCAGCAGTTTTTGCATTATTCGCAAATAAAACAACACAGCAATCCCTGCTGCTTGAGCGCAGATGGATTTTCTTAAGAATCAATTCGTTCCACCCTTGTTTCCCTTTTTTGGAAAGACATAATGTGGGCCTTAGCCCACGAAATGTCCTTTTCCCTTTTTACCGAGATGGAAACCGATAATTTTGTCCTTATTGTTTTCCTTATCCAATATAAAATAATATCAAAAAATTGTCAAGGGCCGACATCACGTCGGCCCGCAGACCCCGCATATAACGCTCCTGCGTGATTGAATGTAATTCAATAAGTCAGGAAGGAGTTGTGCGGGGTCAAGCCCCGTTAGATAGCGGAGCATCTAACGGGGCAAGGGCTAGCGAAAACGGATTAAACTTGACAGCAAAAATCAACATTATATAATTAGATTAACGCAAATAAATTAGGAGGGAGAATGAGGAAATTTATCGTTCTATCTTTGGTGTTGGTATTTGGCCTGGGAATTTTAGTTGTTCCTGGTAGAAAAGCCTCGGCATTTATTCTTCTGCCTGGCGGTGCCAATGCGGCCAACAACTGCCCGCAGAAGGGTTTTGCGGCTAGTTTCAGTTTTGACATTGACACGCTGGTTCGAGGGCAAGAAAATACGATCAACTTTACGGTTAACAACCTGTCTGGTCCTGGGAATGAGTTTAACAGCGTTGCTTTTGGCACACCGGATAATTTAGCGATTGAAATTCGCGAGCCAGTTGAAGGTATTGGCGGTCCAAGCATTGCCACCGGTCCTTGGCAAATTGTCTATGTTAAAGGTGCTGATACGGAAGGACAATTTGTGGGTTATGATGGTCTTGTCTGGACAACTCTTTCCGATGTTACTGCTTCCGGTTATGCCCCGATCAAGCCCTGCACCAACGAAACCTTTTCTGTTAAAATATATGTACCCAAAAGCGTTCCGCTTGGCAATATGAATTCCGCAGTTCTTGCTGCCAAACTTAACATCAAAGATCCTGTCAACGCTTCTCAAGAAGCTGATTCGATTTATACTTTCAAGGTCGTTGATGCTGCCTCAACGCTGATAACCTTACCCAAAACCGGTTTTGATCCGGCGCTCTGGGGTGGTATTGGCTTAGCCCTTCTCGGACTACCGATTATTTTTCGACGAAGGAAAAAGTAATTTTGGTTTCACTCAAGATACGAGACAGGCGCCTCGATGACCTCGAGGCGCCTGTTTTGACTAGTGCGCTTGCTCTAGTCCCACTCGACCCCCATCACCCGAACCGATGGTGCAAGGATGATCATCACCATCGCTATGATCACCCATGGAACGATATTTGCTCCTCCCTGAGCCATCGAGTATGCACCGAGGATAGCAAGGCACGATACAAATCCGCCGAGAAGTGAGACCAAAGGTTTCGGCCGGTTTATATTCTTCAGCCAGTCGTTCCAGGGATGGGTGAGGATGGCGTAGCCGAATAGGGCGACGACTAACACGATGGCGAAAACCGCCACCGCGACCAGTATCCGCCATATCGGCGTGAAGGGGACCCAGGTCGCGATCCGCCAGGCAACGAAGAAGGGGAAGTACAGATACACCGCTATACCTTCTGGGAGCGTCAGACCTTCCAAGTATTGATCCATTACCGCTGCACCTCCGTGTGCGAGACTGAAATCATCATAGATTACTCAAACCAAAAAATCAAGAAAATCCTTGACTTATTTTGCGAGTGCTTTTAAGAGTTCTTCAATTCCGGCGCCGGAAACGGCAGAGATAACTATGACCGGTTTTTTGAGTTCTTTCGATAGTTTTTTAGCAACGTTTTGAGCCGCTTTCGGCGTCATTGTATCTATTTTATTTAAAACAATAATTTCTTCTTTTCTTAGAAGGTTCTCACTCCACTGCTCTAGTTCTTGACGAATAATTCGATAGTCTTCTACGAGATTAGCACTATTAATATCAATAAGATGAATAAGCACCTTTGTTCTCTCAATGTGGCGGAGGAATTTAACTCCTAAACCGCGGCCTTTTGAGGCGCCTTCGATTAAACCGGGGATATCCGCAAAAACCATTTCTTTGCCACGGAAACTTACGACCCCCAAATTCGGCTCAAGTGTGGTAAAAGGATAATCGGCAATTTTGGGCCTAGCATTTGAAATTCTTGCTAATAGCGTTGATTTGCCGGAATTCGGCAGACCGATAATACCAATATCGGCGATTAATTTCAGCTCTAATTTGAGATGCTTTTCCTCCCCTAATGTCCCCTTTTTGGCAAAAGCGGGGGCCTGCCGTGTCGCTGTTGCAAAATGAATATTCCCCCAACCACCACGGCCGCCGCGAGCAACAAGAATTCGGTCGCCTTCTTTTATAAAATCGTGGATAATCCTTTCACCCTCTAATTTGTCCCCTTCATGTTTTTCTTTAACAACTGTGCCTGGCGGGACTATGAGCTCCAAATCCTCTCCATCTTTCCCGGTTTGTCTTTTTGGCCGGCCATTTTCACCGCTTCGAGCCAGCCATTCTTTTTTTCTCGCATAATTCGTCAGGGTTTGGACATCAGCCTTGCACATTAGATAGATATCGCCGCCATCACCACCATCGCCACCGTCAGGGCCACCTTTAGGCACATATTTTTCACGCCGAAAAGAGACAGCCCCGTCGCCGCCTTTACCCGCTTTAATAAAAATTTGCGCTTCGTCTGTTAACATATTGTCAAATAATTATATCTTATTTTGAGTTCGAAGTAAAGCTAAAGATAGTTTAGGGGATTCTGTGGTGAACCGTTTACGCGGATTTCAAAATGCAAATGCACCCCGGTTGACCAGCCAGTTGAGCCCATAATACCGATTTGTTGACCCTGATTGACCAATTGTCCTGAAGAAACAGAAAAGCTAGATAAATGCCCGTACAAGGTCGTAAAGCCTTTGCCATGATCGATAATAATATGATTTCCGTATCCTCCTCCCCATCCTCGTGAAACCGAAGCCACCCGGCCAGACGCTGAAGCCAAAATCGCTGTGCCGGACCGCGAATCCAAATCAATGCCAGTATGCCATCTTTCAAAGCTTGTTCTCCCAAACCCTTGAGACAGCGACCATCCTCTGGTTGGTCGACCAAACTTGCCAGAAAAAGGAATGGTTGCACCAGCAACTTTCTTTTTTTGTAAACTAGCCAAAGTCTTCGGGTCTAAATCTTGAGGAGGAATTTTTAATTGCTGGCCGGGTTTTATCGTGTCGCCAGATAAACTGTTGGCTGTCTTAATCGTAGTAATTTTTAAACCATATTTCCAACCGATAGAAGATATCGTATCACCTTCCTCGACTGTATAAGTTATGGTTTTAGTTCTTTTCTGCTCACTGGGTTGTGTCTCGGTAATCTGGGTGTCGGCCAGCACGGGTTTTCCTAAAAATTCGCTATTATCCATGGCCAAGGCAACAGTGACTGGATCAACCTCAACAAGATCAGTATAGGGCGCGACGACTGAAGCAACATCGGCTACTTCAGCGGGTGAAAGATCCATCACCTCATCCGAGGGTTGATAATAATAAGCGCTTTCAGCCGCTTTAGCATAATCGGCGACAAAAGAAAATAAAGCAATGACGATAATTGCAAGATACGGAGCAAGATATTTCTTAGAAAAATAAAAAAAAGACTCGGGGATGCGATTCCGCAGTCTCATAAATATTATCTGATATCTTCTAACAGTCTTTTTTTGGCAATTAAAAATAAAGGCTTTTATTTTTCCCAAAATTTGCCTTAAATATCCTTTGACCTTTTCTTGCTCTGGTTTTACTTCGTCTGGCTCGATGTCTGATTGATCAGGCGATGAATCGATAGATGCCTCCTTCGAAAGAGTAATTCTTAGACACCTTCCAATTTAACAAAAAGGGACTAAATGTCAACCCCGTTAGATAGCGCTATCTAACGGGGTCAACCCGTGAAATGGTATAATTTAGATAGCAATGAAAAAAGTATTAATGACAATTTTAGCTTTGATTGCCATTGGGCTTATTGCCTACTTTTCATATAATCCTGTAAAAAATTTAGTTAAAAATTATATCCAACCGGAAAACATCAACAATTCCCACGTTAGCTTACCTGGTAAATTATTCGGCAGTTTCGATCTCCAAAAATCAGAGAATTTAGACCCTGAAAAAATAATTTACTGGACAAACAAATATCGTGCTGAAAATGGGCTTCCGACGCTTACTCGAAATAATTTACTGGATGAAGCGGCAGACATTAAAGTTCAAGACATGTTCGCCAAGCAATATTTTGATCATGTCTCGCCAGATGGAGTCGCGCCAGCAGATCTTGTTCTATCAGTCGGTTACAATTACCGCTACACCGGCGAAAATTTGGCTATGGGAAATTTTACTGACGAAAAAGCCTTGGTTGATGCCTGGATGGCAAGCCCTGGTCATCGCGAAAATATTTTAAATAAAAATTATTCTGAAATTGGCGTGGCAACGGGAACAAATCTTATTTTAAATTATTATACTTGGCTGGCAGTTCAAGAATTCGCGAGCTTAGCCCCGAATTGCTCCCTCCCCAATCAACAATTAAAAATTACCATTAACAATAAAAGGGCTGAATACGAAAAGCTATCGGCGGAACATCAAGATTTAGCCAATCAATATACGACGCTGATCGAGGAATCGAACGATTTAACCAAACAAGGTAATGAAATTTTCGAGACGACAAAAGACACGAGTCTTGCCCAAAGTTACTGGGACCAGGCTAAGGCAAAACAAACGGAGGCTAAACAAGTTTTAGAAGAGACACGCAATCTGGAGACGCAAATGTCTGCCCTCCAAGCTCAAATCAATCTAGATATCGTCGAGTACAATTCCCAGGTTAATAATTACAATAAATGCATTGGGGAATAGACTGGATAGGAGCCCAATTTTCGGACTCGTTCTTCCTTTTTATAAGCGAGCTTGTAAAGCAAGCTTACAAATGGCGTGCTACAGCACGAGCTTTATAGGCTTCCAAAATATCGCCGACTTGGATTTTGACGGAAGTGGCAATTTTTAGTCCACATTCAAACCCTTCGAGCACTTCGGATGTGGCTTTTTTATTTTGCTCCAAACTGGTAATTTTTCCTTCGCCGATTGTATCTTTATTGCGGGTGATTCTTACTTCAGCGCCATTTTCAATTTTGCCGGTCGTGACTTTGCCGCCGATGATTTTTTCATTTTTGGTCGTCCTGAATACAGCCAAAACTTCCATTCGACCAATTTCAGTTTCAACTACTTCCGGCTCTAAAAGTCCTGATAAAGCGGCCGATAAATCATCGATCAGTTGATAGATAATATCATAAATCGAAATTTTAATATTCTCTCGACGCGCCAAGTTTACCACCTGCGTATCGGCTTTAACCCGGAAGCCAATCACTAAAGCATCCGAAGCAACGGCCATATTAATGTCTGATTCAGAAATATCCCCTACCCCTTCGTGAATAATATTAATCTTTACTTCTTTTGTTGAAATGTTCTTGAGTGAATTCTTAAGTGCTTCAAGTGAGCCAGCAACATCAGCCTTCAAGACAATTTTTAGCTCTTTTATCTTACCTTCTTTAATACCCTCGGAAAGTTCGGTAATCGAAATAACTTTGCGGGTAATTGATTTAGCTTTGGTCATTTCGCGTGCCTCTTTCTCATCTTTTACCACAACAAAGCGGTTACCGAAATTTGGTAAGTCTTCGAGACCAGCGATCCTCACCGGCGTTGAGGGCGGAGCTTGAGTAACCTTTTTGCCTAAATAATTTTCCATAATTCTGACTTTGCCATAGGTGCGACCAATAACAATTGGATCGCCTAAACGTAAGGTTCCCTCTTGAACTAAAACCGTGGCAATTGGACCTCGACCAGCTTGCATATGGGATTCAATCACTACGCCGGAGGCTCCTTGGCTTGGATCTGCTTTAAGTTCAGCCAAATCAGCGACCAATAAAATCATTTCTAAGAGAGCATCAATATTTTTTCTTTCTTTAGCGCTAACTTGGACCATTGGCGTTTTGCCTCCCCATTCTTCAGGAATTAATTCAATATCCGTGAGCTGCCGTTTGGTTTTTTCAACATCAGCGTCGGGCAAATCAATTTTATTAATCGCCACCACGATTGGCACTTTAGCTTCTTTGGCATGGTTGGCTGCCTCAATTGTTTGGGGCTTGACGCCGTCGTTGGCCGCAACGACCAAAACAACAACATCAGTAATATTGGCGCCGTGAGCACGCATTGCCGAGAACGCTTCGTGGCCGGGAGTGTCGAGAAAGGTGATGGTCCGTTCTTCAGTTTTTAGTTTTGACTTTTTAGCTTTAAGTTTGATTTGATAAGCACCAATGTGTTGAGTGATCCCGCCCGATTCGGTGGAAACTACATCGGTTTCACGGATTGCATCCAGCAATTTTGTTTTGCCGTGATCAACATGGCCCATCACCGTCACTACTGGCGCGCGAGAAACTAAATGCTTTTTTGTCGCCACTTTTGCTTTAACGGTTTTTTCTTCCTCAATTTGCGGTTTTACCTCAAAGCCAAGCTCATCACCAATAATCGCCATGGTATCAAAATCAACCGCCTCATTGATGGTTGCCATGACGCCATTTTTTATTAAAGCCCCGATGACTTCAGTCACGGGCAAATTTAGATTCTCGGCAAATTCGCGCACAGTTAAAACTGACGGAACCTCCATGGCTATTTTTTTGATTTCCGGATTTGAGGTTTCGGCAGTTTTTTGCACGGCCTGATTCTCCATTATCAAATCTTGATGCGCTTTTGCCTTTGCCTCTTTTTTGCTTAATTTTCTTTTGGGTCTTTTAGCCATAATTCCTTTTGCTTCTTATTTTCTCTCGCCCTTCCTATAATTCTAACATTTCCAGGTATAAAATGCAAGGTTGATTAATTTGCGTATTCCAATGATCCATACCGGCGGCGGTTTATATGATACAATATAACCATGAAAGAAAGGATTTTTTCACAAACATTCGGCGTTGTTGGCGCCATCTTAGAAAAGGATGGTAAGTTTTTATTGGTTAAAGAAGAAGGCACGACGGATAAAGGTAAGTGGAATCAGTCAGCAGGTTGGATTGAGGTAGGGGAAAGTCCGATCGAAGCAATTAAACATGAGGTTTTGGAAGAAACGGGCTTTGATTTTACGCCAACACACGTTCTGGGCATTTTATCTTTAGTCCGCAAAGATATCGCTTCCGATCGCGGTATCCCCCACGCCATTAAAATAATATTTATCGGGAAAATCAAAGAAGGTAGCCAAGAACATGACAAAGATGAAATATCGGAAATCCGCTGGTTTACGCCAGAAGAAATCGAAAAAATGGATCTCAAAACTTTACGCGATCTCGATATTAAAAAAGAGGTCAAAGACTATTTAGCCGGTAAAAAATACCCGCTTGATATTATTACTCATACGATTAGCCAATAATTTTATTCTTTGGATACGACTTGTGGCGGTTGATTTATTAATCTAATTATGCTATAGTAATTGTTATGGAAAAACGGATTTTACAAATTAAATTGATGCAAATAATTTTGCCGCCAATAATTAATGGTTTAATTGTCCTTTTTTTTGGCATTCTTTTCGCACCCTTCCAATATCTGCCGGCGAAGATTTTTATTATCTTGCTATTTTTTCTCTATAATTTATATTTCCTAATTTTTCACCAAGGTCGCGATCTAGGAATGTTTTTGTTGGATATTGACTGGCGTGATAACTATCCATTCAAAAATAAAATTGCTTATTTAGTACTTTATACGGCCAGCTTTGCTTCTTTATTTTATTATGTTATTTTCCCATTCGACTTATTTTTAATTAACATTCTTATTTTACAGCTGCCGACAGTTCTATTAAAAGAATTAACCTTTCAACAAAGATTTGCCGGCAATTTACAAACCTACATCCGCCCGCCCCAATAATTTGGTTCCGAGGGCGGTTTTTTGGGTGGATAATCTATTTTGGGCTCGGAGTCCTCTTTTTTCTGCCCGCCGTCGGCGGATCCGATCTTATCGGAATAATTATGGACTTTGATATTTTTCCTTGGTTTAAAAATTGATGGCTCGCGCCACGAATCGGAGTGCGCTTTAGCCCAATCAGGTACTGCCCTCTTGCCACTTTCGGTCTTCCGCTCTCCGACTTCCGCTTTCTCCTTTTTCTCTTTTCTTTTTACCATCCTAATTGCTGATTTTTTTTCGTCCTCTGCCTTTTGGTATTTTCCCATTTTGTCATTAGCCATTGGGACTTGGGTATCTTGTTCGTCATTCGGCATTCTGATTTCATTTACTTCCGTTCCCTTAGGCTCATCAGGAATTTCAAGTTTATCAGTTTTATCTTTTCTTATTACTGTGACTGACGTAACTTTGTCACCGGGATTTATGCGCATCAGTGTTACCCCTTGCGTATCGCGCTGGAGTTTTTTTACCGAAGCTAGCGACAAACGAATCATTTGACCTTTCGACGATGCCAAAATTACATCGTAGTCTTCGCCATAGGTAAGTCTCATCCCCACAATATGGCCGGTTCGATCAGTGACGCTTGCTGCTCTAATTCCCATCCCGCCACGTAGTTGCAATTTAAACTGCGCGAGAGGCGTGCGTTTGCCAAATCCTTTTTCGAGAACAATTAAAGCGTTTGCTTCTTGCTCGCGACCAGGCGCCACCACATCAGTTGAAACGACAAAATCTTCGCCACGCAGCAATATTCCTCTTACCCCAGCAGCGGTTCGACCCATTGGTCGGATGTCAGCCTCGCGATAACGAATTGACTGACCATTGGCTGAAACTTGAAAAACATTATTTTCGCCGTTGGTAACTTTAACCCAACGCAAACGATCATCGTTTTTTAACTTCATCGCTAAAATGCCAGTGTTGCGAACCTTGCTATAAAGCGAAAGCGCTGTTTTTTTCACCAAGCCACGGCTAGTTGCCATTAAAACATATTTATAATTTTGTAAATCTTGAGAAGAAAGCGTAATCATGCTGGTCACTTTTTCTTCTGGCGCAATTTGTAAGATATTGACAATCGCCGCGCCCTTGGCAATTCGTGAGGCCGCCGGTATTTCATAAACTTTGGTGTGAAAGATCCTTCCGCGATCGGTGAAAAAATAAATATCATCGTGGGTATTGGCGATAACTAAGTGTTCTATCATATCTTCTTCTTTTGTTTCCATCCCCATCACGCCTTTCCCGCCACGAATTTGGCTTTTATAAACCGATACGGGCATACGCTTGATATAATTACCGCGCGTCAGAATTAAAATGACCTGCTCGGATGGTATTAAATCTTCAGCTGAAAATTTGCCGAGCGATTGTTCATAAATTTTAGTTTTTCTCGGTGTTGGATATTTTGTTTTTATTTCCGTAAGTTCTTTTTTAATAATTCCCAGAATTTTTTGTTCACCTGCCAAGATGTCTTCGAGCTCGGCGATCAATTTTAATTTATCTTTATACTCTTGTTCAACTTTCTCTCGCTCAAGCGCAGCCAGACTCGCCAGTCGCATCTCCAAAATAGCAGTGGCTTGGACCTCGGTCAGTTTAAATTTCTTCACGAGGGACTTTAAAGCTTCTTCGCGATTGGCTGATTTTTTGATCGTAGAAACAACATCATCAATATTTTTGAGCGCTATACGTAAGCCCTCCAAAATATGGGCGCGTTCTTTAGCCCGGTCTAAATCAAATTGCGTTCTCCGGCGAATGACGGTTTTCCGGTGACGGATGTACTCTTCTAAAATATTTTTGAGCGTCAGAACGCGTGGCTGGATGCCATCGATTAAGGCCAGCATATTGGTATAAAAAGCTGTCTGCATCGACGTCAGCTCATAAAGCCGATTTAAAATTTTCTTTGGATAAGCATTGGCTCGAAGCTCAATGACAATCCGCACGCCTTCCTTCCGGTCTGACTCATCTCTAAGGTCGGTAATACCATCGATCTTTTTTTCCTTAACAAGATCGGCAATTTTAGCGATAAGCTCTGCTTTATTGACTTGGTAAGGAATCTCCGTGACGATAATGCGAAAGCCCCGCTTTGACTCTTCAATATTGGCGACCGCTCGCATCACAATCGCGCCTTTGCCCGTAGCATAGGCTGATTTAATTTGCTCAAGACCATAAATCTCGGCACCAGTGGGAAAATCTGGCCCTTTGACAAATTGGATTAACTCTTCCATCGAAGAGTCTGGATTATCGATTAAATGAATTATCGCCTCGCAAATTTCGCCTAAATTGTGCGGGGGAATATTGGTCGCCATGCCAACAGCAATTCCCATTGAACCGTTTAACAAGAGATTGGGCAATTTTGCTGGCAAAACCTTGGGCTCATTTCGCGTGCCATCATAGTTGGGCACAAAATCAACCGTGTCCTTCTCAATATCTAATAATAATTCTTCAGCCGGTGCTGTTAGGCGACACTCGGTATAACGCATCGCCGCAGCGGCATCGCCGTCCATCGAACCAAAGTTTCCCTGCCCGTCAACCAGCCTCATCCGCATTGAGAAATCTTGCGCCAAGCGTACTAAAGTATCGTAAACAGCAATATCGCCATGGGGATGATATTTACCCAGTACATCTCCAACCACTGTGGCTGATTTACGATATCTCGCCAAATGTGTCAGCCCCAATTCATGCATCGAAAATAAAACCCGGCGATGAACTGGCTTTAAGCCATCACGAACATCCGGCAAGGCTCTGGCAACTATGACCGACATGGCATAATCCAAATAGGATTCGCGCATTTCATTTTCTAAAATCCGAGCACGGACCAAACCAAACCCGGTCTTTTTATCAGCAAATTCATCTTCATTAGTAAAATCGCTGTTGGCTAGCTCACGCGTCTCTCTCTTGGCTACTTCTTCCGGATTAAGTTCAGCTAATTCCTCAGGCGCCACAATATCGTCTTTTGTCTTCTGCTTTTCTATTTTCTTTTTAGGTCTACCTTTCTCTGCCATTCATAGTTCCTTATTATTTGAAACTAATAATTATTTATGCTGATGTTTTTTAAACTCACCTTTGGCTTTTTTAATATTTTGAGGCACTGCTCTCGGCTTGCCCCGCTGTTTACCCATTGCTCCAATTTCATACCATTTTTTGTGCTCTTTGTCGGTTTCGAGATAAGCGTTAACATGATCCTTATTGCTCTTGTTTTTTTTGGCCATTTTTAACCTTTCATGAATTTTTAATTTTTAATTTTCATTGAATTTTCAAGTTTGCCTTTAGGCATGCAAATTTTCAAATTGATAATTGATTGTAAATTGTGAATTGAAAATTGTTAATTAAACGTCAAGGTTCTTGACGTTTTTAGCATGGGTTAAAATAAATCTTTTTCGGGGCGCCACCTCATCCCCCATCAACATGGCAAAAACTTCATCTGCCTTTTCCGCATCCTCGATTCCGACTTTTAGCAATACTCGATTATCCGGATTCATCGTCGTTTCCCAAAGCTGCACCGGTGTCATTTCTCCCAAGCCTTTGTAGCGCTGGATGTTTGAATCTTTGCCAACTTTTTTCAAAACTTCTTCTTTTTGCTCTTCATTATAGGCGTATTCTTTAACCTTGCCTTTGGAAATTGAATAAAGAGGCGGTTGGGCAATATAAAGATTGCCATTTTTGATAATTTCCGGGAAATGCCGATAAAACAAAGTCAAAAGCAAGGTCCGAATATGCGACCCATCAACATCAGCGTCGGTCATAATTATGACTCGATGATAGCGCAGCTTTTGATAATTAATCACTTCCCCAATTCCAACCCCCAAAGCAACAATTAAAGATTTTATTTCTTCAGATGAGAGCATCCGATCAAGTCTGGCGCGTTCAACGTTTAAAATTTTCCCGCGCAAAGGCAAAATTGCTTGAAAATTCCGATCGCGCCCTTGTTTGGCAGACCCGCCAGCTGAATCACCCTCAACGATAAATAATTCTGATCGGGCGGCATCGCGCGTTGAACAATCAGCCAATTTTCCTGGCAAGGTCATTCCCTCTAGGGCGCCTTTACGAATAACCGTTTCGCGGGCAGCTTTGGCCGCTAAACGCGCTCTCAAAGATAAAGAACATTTTTCGACAATCTTTTTTGCATCAGCGGGATGTTCTTCGAGCCAGTAATTAAATCCCTCAAGCATAGCTTGCTCAACAATCGATTTCACTTCTGGATTTCCCAATCTCGCTTTAGTCTGACCCTCAAATTGAGGCTCGGCGAGCTTGACTGAAATAACGGCAGTCAAACCTTCTCGAGTGTCATCACCCGAAAGAACTCCCTCGGCACCTTTAAGTAGTTCAGTTTTTTTTGCGTAGTCATTAATCGCCCGCGTTAATGCTGAACGAAAGCCGGTCAAATGCGATCCGCCTTCAGCGGTGTGGATATTGTTAGCGAAAGAGAAAACATGTTCGTTGTAATCGTCGGTGTAGGATAACGCGATTTCTACCTTCACATTATCTATTTCTTTTTCAACATAGGCGGGCGGATCGACAAAAACGTTTTTATTTTTATTGATATGCCGGACATAGGCAGAAATTCCACCCTCAAAATAAAAGGTATAGCACTTTGGGGGACCAACTCCAGCATTTGAGTCTCTGTCGCTACGCCTATCGCAAACCGTAATCGCCACGCCTTTAGTAAGGTAAGCTTGCTGGCGTAGATGATTTAAAATTACTTCCCACGAAAAATTGCGATTAGCAAAAATCTCTGGATCAGCCTCAAAAATAATACTCGTTCCCTTTTCTTTAGTCTGACCAACAACTTTTACTTTATCTTTTGCCTTGCCCCGTGAATATTCTTGAGCGTAGATTTTGCCGTCACGATAAACTTCCGCTTTCATCCAACTTGATAAGGCATTTACGACCGAGACGCCGACGCCGTGAAGACCGCCAGAGACTTTATAACCACCGCCTTCACCAAATTTAGCGCCAGAGTGCAACGTTGTTAAAACCGTCTCCAGGGCCGATTTTTTGGTTTGCTTATGAATATCAACCGGAATACCACGACCATTATCGCGAACTTTGACTTTATTTTCTGGCAATAATTCAACCGTGATCTCGCTACAAAAACCCGCCATTGCTTCGTCAATTGAGTTATCGACGACTTCCCAAACAAGATGGTGAAGACCCTCCTGGCCAGTACCGCCGATATACATTCCCGGACGCCGCCGCACTGGCTCGAGTCCTTCTAAAACCGTAATATTACGCGCCGTGTAACCTTGTTCTTTTGCCACTAAATTAACTCCTTTTAATCTCCGACACTACGGTCGGAGTCCGACATCTGAAAGATCGTCGTGACAACAATCAAAATGCCGGTTTTAACCTTTTCAAATGCATTTTTTAATTAAATCTCCTCCTTAATTATATCAGTTTTTTCTGCGAAAAACAAGCATGCTTTTCGGCGAAAAAAAAGCAGATTTTCGGCGAAAAAACAAACCTCTATTGGATAAATTTATCTTGATCCAACAAACCGTTGTATATTGTTTTATCAAAATATTTTACCTCTAATACATCATCGACTGTGCCAGATTGTTTCTGAATAACTATTCGATAAGGATTTATTTCTCGAGCTAAAGAATATGATAAGTTTAACACCGCCGCCTCACCGGGAGAAATATTAACATCAATGGCAAAAACAGTTTTCCCCGCCTCCTCAAGTGTTTTTACTTTATAAAATATATTTCTCCCATTTAGAGTTGCTCCTTCGAGCCAAGAGCCTTCTGGCACGAGAATTCTGATGTATGAATTATTAGGTCCATCTGGCCAAACATTTGTTCCTTTATGAATCCGTGTCAGTGTGAGGTTTGCTTTGTTATTACTGACTTCATAAGTTATCTTTTGTTTGACTGAAAGGGAACTTTTATTACCGGAGTAATTGTTGGCATTAATATATAAATAATCAACCAACGCATCCCCTTGGAAAAATCCTTTTAATTCCTCATCAGAATAAACTTGACCAGCCCAATTTTTTTCTCGAGCTACTTTTTCCAAACGCGGATCTTTAAAATAAAACATTATTTGTTTTTCTCTTAATTCGCGAAGGATTAATTTGATAAATCCGAGCTTATTTTCTTTAAAGGCTTTTTCCAAAACAACCGGGTACAACTTTTTCAAAAATGATTTCGGCTCGTTTACTAGCCAATTTTCTGGATTGAGAAAGTATCCTTTCTCAACTGCAAATTGGGTAACATCATAAAAATTTTCTGCATCCACCCGCGTTTCATCAACTACGACTGGCCCAGTTAATTTCAACAAATCAACAATTACTTTGGCGTTAATAGCTACCACACCATCGATCGTATCTTGGGATTCTTTTTCGTAAAAATTCGAAATATCCTCGGCAGCTTCGGGAAACGAAACATCATAATTAGAATCGCGCAGCGTCCAGGATTTTCCTTTCAAAAATTGCTTTAATCGTTCCGGCGCTTCGACGAAATTTGAGCGCATATAAGCATTATCCATTTTGTAAATATTGGTGTTGAAATCTAGATTTTCTAGCTCTAGATTTTTAATTTGAGCAACTCCATAAGAACCAATAAAGCCACCGGTTGAACGCAGTTCGGCATTATTTTGGAAGATAATCAGATATTTGCCGTCTCGAAAAAGGGAGATTGGAACGATCGTTTTGGTCAAATATGAAGCCAAGGCTGGACCAGTATAGAGAATATTGGCTATCGCCAAAATGATAAATAGAACAATTATAGCAATAGGCCAAAAAGTTTTTTGCTTTGATTTTTTTGGGTGAGTCTGGCGAGCCTCTTTCTTTCGGCCATAGGCTGATCCGCCTTTGGCGGACTTTTTTACAGAGTAGAGATCACGTAGATAAGGCATAATCCCTCCACAAGATAATTTATGCCTCCTTACGAAAGTATTCAATTCCAATTGCCAAAATCACTCCGAAAATTATGCCAATGATTAAGCCAATGATTGTATTGAGAACTATATTCGGCGAGTTATCAGTTACGAGCGGCGAAAATTTAATGATATCATAAACATTTTCTTTATCCTGGCGACCCAATTCATTGGTGTTTTCCTGGATTACATCCGCGGCTGCATTCATCAAATTGGTCGTTTCGTCTTTATTGGTTCCGACCAAAGAAACTTTAATCGTTGACGGTTCTTCCCTATTTGCCTTGAAAGTCTTGGCTAAGTTAGACTGTGAAATATCTGGCAACGATACATGGGCCTTTTCATAAATGTCCTTTACCACCGCCGGCGATGAAAACCACGAAACCACAATTTGAGAAAATAATGCTGATGATTGAACATTATAATAATTATCATAAAGATAATAATTGACTTGGGACTGCTTGATAGCGGAAGCCTTGTTGACTGTTAAAGTTGTTGAGGCCAAGTATGATTTAGGTTGCAATTTTGAATATAATAATGCCGCTAAACCCACTATTATTATTGCCCCCCAAAATACGATCCAATACTTTCTAATTATTTTGACATATTCTCGTAATTCCATTTCGTCGCTACGCTCCTCAATGTAAACTTATTGATATTAACTTTGGTCTTAATATACATGAATAAGCAATTTTTGCCAAGCCCCCTCACCTAAGCCGCGATATATAAAGGGGCTTTCTCTTTATAAATTTAAAAGTTCTTAGGTGTGGGGGCAAGCCCCCTAAGTCTGGATCCCGAGCAATCGAACAATAATCTCCAATAAAAATAATAAGCCGATCCCAAAAATCACCGAGAAAATTATCGTTTTGGCTTTTTCTAAGCTTTCCGTATTCCCCATTGATGTCATGTATAAAATCCCCGCATAGATAGCCATCAGTACTGCCACCGCACTCAAGGCTGGCACTAACCAATCTAAAATAGTAGAAAAGTATTGACCAAACGAACTCACGCATCCGAGCTCGGTTGGTACCTGGTTTCCCGGGCATGTTAATGCTGGCGATGGAATACCCGCGACTGCTAAAGCGCTGGGCGGAACAAATATTATTCCTAAAAAAAGAGTGACAAAAAATATCTTTTTCACAGACCTCCTTGTCCTGATACTATTCAAATGGGGAACCCATTTAATATTATATAGATGTCCAAGGCAAAGTGCAATAAATTATTCTAAATGGTTGTCGTACCTTTTATATAATCTAAAACTTTCTTTTTAAAGATCTCTTTATCAAATTTTTCCGCGTGAGTGCGGATGAATTTTGAGTCAAACTGAATCTTCTGAAAGCATTTGACAGCCTCGATTAAACTTTGAGCAGTCTGTTTTCTAAAAAATATTCCAGTTTTACCATCAATAATTGATTCGAGTGCGCCACCCTTGGCAAAAGCAATCACCGGTCGACCGCAAGCCATTGATTCTAAGGGCACAATGCCGGCATCTTCTTCTTGCGGGAAAATTGTCGCAATCGCATTTTGATAATATGATGCAAGTTTATCATCATCAATGCGACCGATAAATTCGATATTATCCGAGGCGTCTTTGCTATATTCTTCGAAGCGCGTGCCAGAGCCCACAATCTTCAATGGCAGTTTCAATTTTTTAAAGACCTCAATTGTCAAATCAACTTTTTTGTATGGTTCGATTCTCGAAACAATCAAATAATATTGGCCAGGATTATCTTTCGGCCTGAAACGCTTAATATCCACCGGCGGAAAAATCGGAAAAGAATCACAGTTGTAATATTTCCTAATCTTCTTTTGGACATTTCGGGAATTGGTAATATAAAAATCCGGGCGTTTTGAAGCTTTTAGATCCCATTTTCTTAAAAGTTTAATCACGATCGGCATAAGGGGGCGGATAAAATTCGGAATCGGCGCATTTTTAATATAAGAAGCACTATCAAACCACAGATACCGCGTCGGGGTGTTGCAATAACAAACATGGACGGTTGGTTTTTGGGTTTTGACTCCTTTGGCCAAGGCTGAAGTCACGGATAAGACTAAATCGTAATCCCCAAGATCAAATGATTCGATCGCCCAAGGCATGAGGGGTAGGAACCACTTATATTTTTTTACGCCGAAGGGCATCTTTTGAATAAAGGTGGTGTGGATTTTTTTATGGCGATATTTTCCGCTGGTTTTTTTGTCATCCCAAACAATTGTATATATTGGTGCTTGAGGAAATATTTCTAAAAAACAATCCAAAACGCGCTCGGATCCTCCGAGCTGCGTCAATTCTTCCGCCACAATCGCCACTTTCATATTTTTGAGATTTTTTGCCAGTTTTGACATTTGAGTTTTGAACTTTGAGTTTTTAATACGCTCCCCTTCCCCCAATCACCACCCAAATTGTCTTTAAAAAAATCTGAAAATCAAGCCACAAAGACCAGTTTTCAATATAGAAAGCATCAAGTTTTACCCACTCATCAAACGAAAGTTCCGAGCGACCAGAAACTTGCCAAAGACCCGTGATTCCTGGTTTGACCCCCAATCGCCGGCGCTGCCAATTAGTATATTTTTCAACTTCTTCTGGGATAGGCGGTCTTGGACCAATCAAACTCATATTCCCACGAAGCACATTAAAAAATTGCGGCAATTCGTCCAGGCTGGTCTTTCTCAATAATCGGCCGATAGTTGTTAATCTGGGATCATTTTTTAGTTTGAAAATTGGCCCATCAGCTTCATTGTATTTGGATAATTTCGCAAACATTTTCTGCGCTTTCTTGCCACCATAATCTTCGCCAACACTATATTCAGTTTTCATAGTTCGAAACTTATAAAAGATAAAGTTTTTGTCTAACCCGACCCTTTCCTGCCGATAAAGAATTGGACCCTTAGAAGTCAGTTTTACCAATAAAGCGGCGATGATCATTAAGGGTGAAGTCAAAATAATAAGGATGGCAGTACCGAAAAGATCGACTAAACGCTTAATAATTCTTCCCCAACCGTCGAGCGGCGTCCGTTTAAATTCCATGATCGGCACGCCGGCTAAAGTTTGAATATCGACATGGGAAGATCTGACAAGAAAAATGTCGGGCGTCATTTTAAAGCCGATGTGATTGGCCCGGCAAAATTCCAAAACTTCAGAAATTTTTGCTTGCGGTAGGTGCGTATCGGCAATGATAATTTCATCCGCCGTGTTACGTTCGAAAATTTTTTCGAGTCTTTCAATGCCGCTCTCGTCAATAATTTTAACCAGCCGGTAGCCGAGAGAGCGATTTTTCCTAATTTCAGAGACAATAAATTGAGAGGAAGAATTTCCTGCCAGAACAATTACTCGATGAACGCCAACTCCCCAGCGATAAAGCAGGCGCTGGATTGAGAGAACTAGAGCTCTGCCGAAAGTAACAAAAATTATCGCAATAAACCAAACGTAGATAATTATCAATCTTGAAAAGAACATGGTTCTCGTCAAAAAAATCCAAGCCATCACAATGGCTACTGCTGATGAAGCGGCGACAAAAATTTTACCGAACTCCTCCAGGCGTCTTGTGTCCCTGGTCGTATAAAGACCCGCAAAAACAAAAACAATAAACCAAATTGGCAAAGTAACGAGCACAAACTTCAAATAAACGCGCAGGGGATCAACATAAACAACCGGAATAAATTCGAAAGAAGTTCGTAGGAAGTACGCAGCGATAAAGGCGGCGATAATCATCACGATGTCTACCGGAATTTTAATAAAAGTGAAGAATAGCTCAAAATGTTTCATAACAAAATAATTAAGTCTGACTTTTAATTTACTAAATTATTGTGGAAAAATCAACCCCGTTAGAGAAAATACTGTCTCGCATATTATTTTAGACCGTGTCGTAGTCAGTAGCGCGCTCTTAATCCAATGGCGAAGAAATGTTTTCTCTAACGGGGTCAACTGTAATAACAAGAAAACTCAACCTCTGAAGGCGAGCTTTCTTGTACATCTTGCTTTTGTTTTAATTTAGCCCTTCTTTAACATTGGAAGACCGGTGCGCGAGTTCTCCATCACTACCATACCTGATGGAAGGTCATCCATAGCATTCTCTTTTGCTTGGCGAGCAAAATAGTAAATCGTCTGCTTGCGACCACCGCGTAAAGTTACATCTTTTGAGTGGAGATAATAGGTCTCTCCAGTCTTCTTCGATTGCACTGAATATGCCATTTAAATCACCTCCTTTCATCTTTGTTTGATCCTATCTTGAGGACCAACAAAATGTTTTATTTAACCTGTAATCAGGTTACACATCTATTATCAGAGGGGGGCTTCCTGTTGTCAAGGGGTAGCGAGATTTAACGGGTTTAAATTGGATTTTAAGGTTTGTTTCGCAAGTTTTAAAAGGTTTAAGATAGACAAAATTTAAAAGATATCCACAGGTTGGGAAAGGGGCTCCGGCGTACCGGAGCCCCTTGATACTGTTCGCCGTTCAGCGCCCTACCGCGCCTTACGCAGGTACCGGTACCATTCCGGGACCTTGAGCGTCGCTGGAGCCCAGCCATCCCAGTGGATTTGGCCCGCGACAACGAGCTGCGTCACCCAGGGCTGCCAGATGTGCTCGCACTGGTTGACCCGGGCCTGAAGCGTTTCGGCGTTGTCTTTGAAAGCGATTGGAACTGGGATAGTGAAGAAGACGGGTCCGGCATCGTAGTCGGCGGTGACAAAGTGCATGCTCACCGCCGACTCAAGGATCTCGCCGCGGCGGTAGGCGTCCATCACCGCCTCGTGAACGTAGTGGCCGTACATCGTGATGCCGCCGAACTCCGGCAACGGGCCGGGATGGATGTTGAAGGTCTTGGCCGGGTCCAAACCTTCTATCGGCAGGAGATAGCCCGAGAGGGCGACGTAGTTGAGCCGGTAGATCTTGACGAACTTCTCGTAGTCGGCCGCCTCTGGTCGGCGTCGGTTGAAAAAGTGAAACGGTACATCGAGCCGACGGGCTCTTTCGTAGACGCCGCCGCCAAAGATGTTCGAGCCAACCGCGGCGATCTCTACGCCCAGCATATTGCCCGCGCGAGCGTAGCTGACCAGATTCTCGAACCCCGAACCGCCACCCGTCCGCGTTCCACTAGCCAAAACGCCGAGTCGGACAAGTCGGATGATCATTGCCAGTCTCCTTTGATGTCAATGCCCATCGAGATGGCTGAAGTGTAGCACTAACGAAAAAAAAGTTCAACCCGCTTGCATTTCAAACTAAAAATCTGATATAAAAAAAGTGGCGGTTAACCCTGATTTAGGAGGAGAAAACCTTGCCAAGCACGTACGCGGAGGAAGGCGGAGTCGACTACCAGAAGCTCCAGGCGTTCAAGGACATCATGGTGGCGGTGGGCCGCCAAACCCACGACTTTCCCAACCGTAAAGGCGTCTTCCTCATCGACGCCCCGCACTCACACGGCGCGATCATCGAGTATCGTGGTCCCGAGCCCCACCGCGAGGTCTTCACCATCGAGGGCTTGGGCAACAAGAACTGGCTGGCCGAGTGGATGTACCTGCACGATCCTGACGGCGGCTCCCGCTACGGCAACATCGCCCAAGATCTGATGATGATGGGGATCAACGACAACATCGCCCAGGGCGCTGATCCATTCTTGATGTCCGATGAGATCGCCGCCGGCACGAGCGACTGGTTCACTGATACCCGGCGCAGTCAAGAGTTCGCCGAAGGCGTGCTGCGGGTCTGTCGGGATGAGGGCATTGCCCTCGGCTCCGGTGAGACACCGGCCTACAAGTACCTCATCAAGTCGGCAGAGCCAGTAGTGGCAGCACCAACGATGACGGTGCACATCACCGGACTCGTCCAGCCGTCTAGCCGGCTGATCACTGGCGAGAATCTCCGCGCTGGGGATCAGATCGTGGGCGTCTTCTCCAATGGCGTCCACTCCAACGGCATCTCGCTCTTGATCAACCGTGGGCTCCAGCTGCCGGACAAGTTCCTGACCAAGATGCCGAACGGCCAGACCTTTGGCGAAGCCATTCTCACGCCGACGCCATCGTATAGCGCCTTCGTGCGCTACCTCCTGGCAGTCGGCGTCGAGGTCCACGCCTTGCTACCCGGCACCGGCGACGGCGTCGCCAAGCTCGCCTATGACAAACGGCCTTTCACCTACTATGTCCATTCCTGGCCGCGGATCACCGAGGTCCCGCACCTCTTCGCCTACATCAACGAGATCCTGGGGGTGAGCACCGAGGAAATGCTCAAGATCTTCAACTGCGGCATCGGCTACTACGTCTTCGTGCCGAAAGGCGAGGTAGAGCGGACGATCAAGGTCGCCGAACTGGCTGGTCATAAGGCAATGCTTGTCGGCTTGGTCCGTGAAGGCGAGCGGCTGACGATCTGGAGCCATGGTGGGAAAGACCTCAAGCTACCGCCGCCAGGTGACTGATACTGGCGGTAAGAGAACGTGCTACGGGCGGGACGCAAAGCGTCCCGCCCGTACTATATTTTATCACCAAAAAAGTGCTTTCGCTCTCTGAATATAAACTCATTCAACCTCATTAGGGACTATATTTTGATTTTTTCTAAATCCCCGTCAATAAAAATCGGCTCCAGGCCCAGAACTTCTTCATAAATGGCTATTTTTTTAGAAACGCTGTTAAGAATGAAAATCGGTTTTTGGTGAAGATAAGCGATTGTCATCTCCATCAAAACATTACCGCCAATGTAGCCGTTAAGGCCTCTTTTTTCTTGATTAACTACCAGAATGGCGTCTGAAGCCAATATTTTTTTAAAATGATCATCGATCAAACGATTTTTTATTTTAAAATCTTTTGGATTTTGCATCCAAGTTTTATAGCTGACCGGATCAAAATTGCGTTGGCGTTTCATCCAATTGGCAGTTTTGGGAATTTTGACGCTGAAGCCCAATTTTTTTAATTCCCTCTCAATTTTAAGAACGTCTCGATAAAAAGAGGCGCTCGAACAAAGAGTGATTATCGGCTTGGTCGGCTTAATAATTCGATCAACTTTTTTTATCAATTTTTCCATCAGTTTTACCGAAATCCCAAAGAGCGCAGTTTTGTCGCCGGTGATTTTTTCGATATACGGTTGCCAAATTTCTTGGCCGAAAACCGCTGCCCCACAATAGCTTAAAACATTCGGGTCAGCCAGGGCTTTTTTAATAATTTTCAGATCGAGTTTTTTCAATGTAATTTTGGTGATATCAACACCGCTGGCTTGTTTACCAGTCCGAAGATTGGTGGCGATAATGCCGGTGATATTTTCGCAAGTTTTACTAGAATACCCGCTCAAAAATTTTTCTGCTTCTTTTAGATTTTTCGCTTTTTCTAAAATTTTGCCGTTGGCATAAGTAATTTGATCGCTGGTGATCAGGACGCCGTTTAGGGGCGCGATTTTTTTGATCGCTTCGGTTTTGGCATAAGCCAATTTTAAAACCAAATCTTTTGGATTTTTCGAGCGGA
>Ga0315277_10001998_pt1 | contig 28764 bp, 32 predicted proteins | sample YL17G05_15_MG_FD_203695 | JGI IMG/M metagenome (GOLD analysis project Ga0315277, IMG submission 203695) | Sediment microbial communities from Yellowstone Lake, YNP, Wyoming, USA - YL17G05_15 | ecosystem: Environmental > Aquatic > Freshwater > Lake > Sediment | place: USA: Wyoming | collected... | reverse complement strand
AGAAGTCGCCGATTTAGTGGCTCACGGCGTTTTGCATTTGCTGAGCGTGCACCATAAAGACGACGACACCATTTCTATCCATGGGGTAAAACAATCGAAAGGTACGAAGGCATGAAGCTTGTAGTTGGATTGGGAAATCCGGGAGAAAAGTACAAAAACAACCGCCATAACGCAGGGTTTATCATCATCGACGAATTGGCCCTAAAATGGAACCTACCTTGGGAGTACAACAAAAAGTTTGACGCGGAGATTGCCCGCAACGACAAAGTAGTGCTAATCAAACCCCAAACTTTTATGAACGACTCTGGGGAGGCGGTTTCTAGGGCTTTGCAGTATTTCGGAATCGATTCGTCCGGCCTGACGGTGGTCCACGATGATATTGATTTGGAGGCTTTGCAGTTTAAAGTGTCGTGCAACTCTTCCTCTGCAGGACATCGCGGGGTACAAAATATTATTGATGGAATCGGAACCCAAGACTTTACAAGGCTTAGAGTGGGTATAGGTCGTCCACCACAGCGGACTCTGCAGCAATTCGAGGAAGTCGCGAGCGGCGAGACGGGGCCCCGCGACGAGAATGCTGTGGAGTCCGCCATAACGAGCTCGTATGTGGAGAAATACGTCCTGCAGGATTTTCCAAGCGATCAGCTTGAAATTGTCAAAAAAACCGGAATTGAACATCTTTTATCCTCACTTAATCTTTAGTGGATTTTTTAGCCCGTCGTCGTATTCTAAGTGGGCATGTATTACACCAAATACCGCCCCCAAACATTTAAAGAGATCCAACGTCCTAATGACATTGCTGATGCTTTAATGCAGCAAATTAAAACCGGCAAAACGGTTCATGCCTACCTTTTTACAGGGCCCCGAGGAACCGGAAAAACTACTATGGCGCGTCTTCTTGCCAAAGGTCTAACCTGTACCAACCTGTCCAAAAACGGAGATGTGTGTGGAAAATGCGAGTTCTGCACTGCAGTGCAGAAGGGAAGCCTGATCGACCTTATAGAGATTGATGCCGCCTCAAACCGGGGAATTGACGACATCAGGGATCTTAAGGAAAAAGTTAAGCTTTTACCCGTGGAGGGTAAAAAAAAGTTTTACATTATTGACGAGGTTCATATGCTTACCAACGAGGCCTTTAACGCGCTCTTAAAAACCCTAGAGGAGCCTCCCAAGCATGCCGTTTTTATTTTGTGTACCACAGAGTTTCACAAAGTGCCGGAGACCATTAAATCCCGCTGTCAAATTTTTAAATTTAAGCGGCCGACACGCCCGCAAATTGTGGAAAAGCTCAAAAGAATTGCCGACCTGGAGATGGGAAAGGAAAAGCTGGCACTAGCGGAGTTGGAGAAAGTGGCAGTTATGGCAGGCGGAGCTTTTAGAGACGCGGAAACTATTTTGCAACAAATAATCGAGGCCGGAGTTGGAGGTGTTAAATTAAACGCGCCGGATAATATCTTTCACTTTATTAAGAACCTGTCGTGTGATAACGTTGCAGGCTCTATGCAAATAATTAGCAGTAATTTTGACGACGGTGTTGACGCATCGGTGTGGACGGATGGTCTTATTAGGTACCTGCGCGATCTTTTGTACATCAAAATGGGCTTTTCGGACGACTATTTCTCTTTGGACACGGATTCTTTAGAGGACAGAAAGACCTTGGTAGTGAGTATAACAAAGGAGTGGTTGGTAAGAGCGATTGAGATTTTTAATCAGGCCTTAAATGACTCTAAAAACTATTCTATACCACAGCTTGCTTTAGAGCTTGCAGTGGTTAAGCTGGTTGACGGGGTACAAAGTGTTGGGGACGGGGATTCCAATGGGGATGGTGATGAGAATGAGGGGGGCTCCTCGGCAATTCGGGGAAGTCGCGAGCGGCGGGGCGGGGACCCGCGACGAGAACACCGAGGGACCCCCCACAACGCCCCGCCACGGGCGGAACGGGCTGACGAGGTCAAACAGGACGACCCGCCCGGCACTTTTACTGCCGACACAGTAAAGGAGAAATGGCGGGAGGTTGTTACAGAAGTATCGCGAATAAATAATTCAGTGAGCGCTCTTATAAAGTCGGCCAAACCGATAGGTGTGAAAAGAGGTGTTGTTTTACTAGAGGTGTCGTATAAATTCCACAAAGAGCGGCTGGAAAGTTCCGCTAATCTAAAAATTGTGGAGGCGGCTCTAAAGGAAGTTTTTGGATATCGTAGTACCATAAAGTGTGTAGTTTGCCAAAAAGAAGGGAGAGCGAGCGACCTCACGGATTTAAACGTGCGAATTCCTCAAAACATTGTTATTGACAACAAAACTGTTGTTTTTGACAAAACTAATGTAGTAGAAGTTTTTGACGGTGGGCTACCTTTATGATCCCAAGACCCATTCAGCGTCTTATTGACGACTTTCAAAAACTTCCTGGCATAGGACCTAAGAGTGCGCAAAGACTGGCCTTTTATACTTTGCGAATGCCTGTTGCAGAAGTGGAAAAATTTGCCAAAAATCTCACTAAAGTCAAAAGTGATGTAACAATGTGTTCGAATTGTAAGAACATAGACGAGAACAATCCTTGCAGTTTGTGTACAGATAGTACTCGACAGGACGACATTATTGCTGTGGTGTCCACACCCCTGGATTTAGTGTCCATGGAGCGGGCAGGTTTTAAAGGAAAATACCATGTTTTACATGGAATTATTGATCCGCTTAACGGAATTGGTCCGGAAGAATTGTATATCGACGACTTGATAAAGAGGATTGATACACCCGTTGTGGCGGGCCCGCTGGAAGTAATCCTGGCGTTATCCACCAGCTTAGAAGGGGAGTCCACCGCCCTATACATCTTACGCTTGATACGGGACAAGTTTCCCGCCGATAAGGTTAAAATCACCCGTCTAGCCCGCGGCTTGCCCGTGGGTGGAGACGTAGAGTATGCCGATGAGGTCACTCTATCAAAGGCTTTAGAAGGACGGGTCTTGCTAAATAGTTTTTAGGCTTGCCAAAAGAACAAACTTGTATAACAATATACCTCATCATGTCATTTCAACTGTATAACTCGCTATCTAAACAGGTACAAGAATTTACCCCCATCGACCCCCAAGTCGTAAAAATGTATACCTGTGGACCAACGGTTTACTCTTTTGCTCACATCGGAAACTTTAGGACCTTTGCCCTGTCCGACTTTTTAATTCGTGCGCTAAGGTTTAACGGTTACAATGTTAAATTTATTATGAATATTACCGATGTGGGTCATTTAACGGGTGACAATGAAGGCGATGCCGATATTGGCGATGATCGCCTTGAGGTGTCGGCCAAAAAAGAGGGAAAAAGCGTCAAGGACATTGTAAGTTTTTATACTAATCAGTTTATGATCGACTATGAAAAGCTCAACCTTACCAAGCCGGAAAAATTTACCCAGGCGACCCAATACATAAAGGAACAGATAGACCTTGTGAGAAGGCTTAAAGAAAAGGGTTTTACCTACCAAATAGACGATGGGGTTTATTTTGACACCTCCAAATTTAAGGACTACGGCCACCTCTCCGGACTTACTGAAGATAGCATTAAAGAGGGGGCACGTGTCGAGCCGAACCCGCAAAAGAAGCACCCCTTGGATTTTGCATTGTGGAAATTGTCACCGACTTATTCTACACGTTGGCAGGAATGGGACTCTCCCTGGGGAAAAGGTTTTCCCGGATGGCATCTGGAATGTTCCGCGATGGTTTTTAAAGAGCTCGGTGAGCAGATTGATGTTCATGTTGGCGGTGAGGACCACAAAGCCACCCACCATCAAAACGAAATTGCGCAGAGTGAGGGGGCTTCGGGTAAGAAGTTTTCGCAATTTTGGGTTCACGTTACTTTTTTGCAAGTGGATGGCGGAAGAATGGGAAAAAGTTTGGGCAATGCTTACACTCTGGCAGATTTAGAGTCAAAAAGATTCCTGCCCGCGTCGCTAAGGTATTTTTATATGACAAGTCATTACAGAAAGCCCCTTAATTTTACTTGGGAATCCCTTACCGGCGCGCAAAACTCGCTTAAAAAGCTGTATGAGGCTGTGGCGGGTTACAATGTGTCAAAAGACTCCACTGGGCAGATTTCCCCGGAATTTTTGCAGAAGTTTGAGCGGGCTATAAATGACGATCTAAACATGCCAAAAGCCCTCTCTGTAGCGTGGGATTTGGTTAAAAGCGAACTTGAAGAAGACATAAAGGTGGCAACGCTTTTAAAGTTTGATAGTGTGCTGGGTCTGGGGTTTGACACCTTAATTGGTTTTGAGGTGCCAAGGGATGTTGACGATTTAGCTCGTACGCGTTGGGAGTACAAAAAGGCAGGTATTTGGGATAAAGCCGACTTTATAAGGCGCCAAATTGATGAAATGGGTTTTACCGTTGACGATTCGGCCGATGGATATAGAGTCAAAAAGAAGTTTTAATTACTCGTCATGAATCTATCTCTAGGGATCAATTGAGCGTAGTCCGAAGATTCATTTCACCGGTGGGGCAGGGGATTAAGAAAGTCCCCTTTAACTTTACTATTAAGCTTCCAAAACCCAGGAAAGAGCGGATTATTGTACAGCGGGATGACAGAGGCAGGATTCTTCACTCCAAATCTCCTCTATTGCGAATGAGACGGTGATTTAAACCTTACCCTTTTAATTATACGGCAATGAAAGTAGAATGATTTACATGAAGATTAAGTATGTCCATGCCGAAGAGATATTAGACAGCAGAGGAAATCCCACAATTCAGACAATTACGACACTGTATGACGGATCTATAGGAGTATCAGCAACACCCTCGGGTGCTTCTACAGGTAGTTATGAGGCGGTTGAACTAAGAGACAACGATAATACAAGATATAACGGGCAAGGTGTGTTAAATGCGATAGAAAATGTTAATACATTAATAAACCCCGCGCTTAGCGGGCTTGATGCGCAAGATCATGGAATGATAGACAAAGTAATGCTCGAGTTGGATGGCACAGCTAATAAAGCTAACCTGGGAGCTAACGCGATTCTTTCCGTTTCATTAAGTGTGGCCAGAGCGCAGGCAGTCTCGGAGAAGAAACCCTTATACGAATATCTCTCAAAATTTAATCCTGATTTTAAGGGAATTTATACCATGCCGATTCCCCAGATGAATGTAATAAACGGAGGTAAACACGCTAACTGGGCTACTGATATTCAGGAATACATGATTATGCCTCTTAAAGCAGGGAGTATTTGTAACGCTGTAAGAACAAATGTAGAGGTTTACCACTGTCTTAAGGAGTTAATTAAGAAAAAGGGTTATGCGGTTACGGTCGGTGATGAAGGTGGGTTTGCGCCTGCAGTGGAATCCAATGAAGAACCTCTTATACTTCTGACTGAAGCTTTAAGTAATGCCAAGTATAAAAGCGGGGAGGATATCTTTTTTGCCATTGATCCTGCCGCATCCGAATTTTACGAGGACGGACATTACAGGCTTAACCGCGAAAATAAAGTGGCTACGAGCAGTGAGCTGTCCGACTTTTATAAGAACTTACATAGGAAATATCCGATTATCTCCATGGAGGACACTTTTGCTGAAGACGACTGGTCTGCTTTTGAGAAGTTTACAGCGGAGGTGGGGTCAAAAATTCAGATTGTAGGGGATGATCTTTACGTTACTAATAAAACAAGACTTCAAAAAGGGATAACCAACAAAGCAACTAACTGCATTCTCATCAAGCTAAATCAAATCGGTACATTAACGGAAACTATAGATACCGTATTAATAGCTAAAAATAGCGGAATGGGTTGCGTAGTATCACACAGAAGCGGCGAAACAGAAGACACTTTTATTGCGGACTTTGCTGTGGCAATGGGTGTCGGACAGATTAAAACAGGCGCCCCGGCACGAAGTGAGCGCACCTCAAAATATAACCGTCTTATGCATATAGAGAGGGAACTGGGAAATAAAGCCGTTTACGCAACCTTTCCGAGATACTAGTCTTTTGTTTAACGGCTATTTTGTATAGTTGTCAAAGTGATGAGGCTCACGTAATTGTCCCCACGGACTGATAGCTTCTACGTTTTCAATAAAGATATGGAAAAACAATTAGAAGCTAAACCTAAAAATACTTCTCACAACCCCTTTTTTATCGGACTTTTAAGCTTTTTTGGAGGAATTAGCGCTGATATTTTTATTCCTGTCCTGCCTTTATACCTTACTAACGTTTTACATCTGGATAAGTCCTTTATAGGGTTAACAGAGGGAGTTGTAACTTCAAGCGCCAGTATTTTTAAAGTAGTAGCGGGTTTTGTATCCGATAAATTTGGAAAAAGAAAGCCCGTTGTGTTTTTGGGATACTTTCTCTCATTGGTTGCCAGACCACTGCTTGCTCTCACCTCATTAGGAACCGGGGTGTTGTTTCTTCGCTTTCTTGACGGAGTCGGAAAGGGAGTAAAAGATTCACCCAAGGATGCTTTAATTGCCGACTCAACAGAAAAAACCAGCAGGGGGAAAAGTTTTGGAATCGTCAGGGCGTTAGATACCCTGGGTTCAGTAGTCGGACCCTTAATCCTGTTCGCTCTCCTTTATCTCCTACAAAATAATAGTTTAAAGTATCACTATATATTTTTTATTACAGCCATCCCGTTATTTTTTACCCTGGGAATATTGTCCGTTTTTGTAAAAGAGGTTAAAACAAAGAAAGATACTCAGAATAATCTTAAATTTAGGTTACCGAAAAAGTTTTATGTATTTTTGCTAATTGTTTTGATCTTTTCTCTTGGTAACTCTTCCGATACGTTTCTAATCTTGAGGGCGCAAAATGTTGGGATAGGTTTACTCTCCATACCACTGGTTTACGCGCTTTTTAATTTTATCTACGCCTCCGCTTCAATTCCACTTGGATCTTTATCAGACAGAATAGGAAGAGAGAAAGTAATCCTGATAGGATGGTTGGCCTACGCTTTTGCGTACCTGGGATTTGGTTTAGCTAAACAGGGCTATCAGATTTGGCTGTTATTCGCTTTTTATGGCATCTATTACGCTACAACCGCAGGTGTGGTTAAAGCTTTGGTAGCGGACCTAGTCCCATCAGAACACAGGGGTAAAGCCTATGGCATTTACAGTACGACAGTCGGTCTTGTTACACTTCCTGCCTCCTTTTTTGCAGGCGTTTTATGGGATAAGGTTAACCCATCGGCGCCGTTCTTTTTCGGAAGTATTATGGCAGGATTATCGGTGACGTTGCTCTTTGGCTATACACGCCTATCATCTATAAAAGCCGGTAATATAAAACTTAATTAATACGGGTATAATGTAATTAGTGATGAGGCTCACTTAACCGTCCACCCGGACTGATAGCTTCTACTAAAGACAATCTATGGCATTTAGTAAGAAGCAAGTAATCCAATACATAACACAAAGACGCCAGAATGACGGGGGTTTTCATTTTGCCAATATAGAACCCTCTAACGGGTCTGATACTTTTTATGCCGTTGCGACATTAACCGCTTTGGGTTATGAGATAGACAAACCGGAGGGAATTTACAGTTTTTTTGACCAACTAGCTCAGGAAAAAGAAACCTTTGACCTGACAAACGTATACTATGCCGTAGAAACTTTAGCGTGTTTAAACTATGATACCGTAACCTTTAGAAATGGGTTGGATAAGCAAGATCTTGCAAAAGAATTTGACCCGGATAATAAACACAAACAAGTGTATGTTGACTCTGTAAGTACGCTAAAAAGCGCATTTCTGGTTACCAGTATTTGCAAAACGCTGAATATCCGGTTGGAGGATGCCAGGATTCCGGAGTTTATTTTTTCCTACAGGAACCGGGACGGAGGCTTTGGGCAAGGGGGTAATTCTAACATACCCGATACCTATTTTGCTTTAGCCACACTAGTTAATGTTGGGATAACAGGCGCACCAGTAACTACAAGAAATTATCTACTGGCAGACGGGGAAGACCTGCCCGGCTCGTTTTTGGAATACATCTACTGGAATTTTAAAAGTCTGACCCTGCTGGATATAAAGCCGGTTTATGCCAAACGGCTAATCAAGTATCTACCTAACTATCAAAGGATTAACGGCGGGTTTGCGCGATCGCCGTTTCAGGGAATACCAACCTTTGAGGATACATACTATGCGATAGTCATGATTAAGGAGTTAGAAACACTGACGGGAGCAAAATTACTTGTTTAATATGGCTACTTTAACCACATTTTTGATAATAGGACTCATATTTAGCCCCTTTGCGGGACTAATGGCCGGTATTATTACTTATGAGGAATATAAACACCACTACACAAGCAATAACGAGCCCACAAAAGAAGCGATAAAAACAGGTGTCTTTGCGTTTTTAGTGTTCTTTTTGATTGCAGTAGTTACAGGATTTATTGTTGGGTATCTTGTAAAGATGTAAGGGTGACCCTGACTTTAGTTATTGTTTCCATTTGATTTTGAATACTTGTAAGCTTTGGCGAGACAACCTCCGTGCCTTGCTTTCTTTTATCACGGGCTTTTTCCATGACCTCCTTTATGGTTGAAATAATGTTGTTTTGCGCCTCAACAACGTTTCCTTTATACCCGCTTAAGTACTCCTCAATTCTTCTTGCAAAATCGTATCTGCTTCGCCCGCAATGTCTGTCAAACTGGGTTACAAGTTCATCTTTGTACCTGTTGTAGGTATATTTTTTAGAGACGAGTTTAGACAGCTTAATGATAAGAGGGTAGATGCTTAAAAAGTTATCAAGGCGAAACTCATCATAGTAAAAGTGAAAATCCTTTGATTCCGGCAAGTACGCTACCGCCTCAAACTCTTTAAGATCGACGTCAAAAATCTTAGAGGAAAGACTTACCACCTTGTTTACAGCCTCATTGGTGTCGTTTTTAAACCTGCCGGTGATCTCGTTAATAATAAAGAGCAACTTGGCTTCCTCTGCTTTCCGCCAAACGGAAAAGGCGTTTCTTATCTCTGTTTCAATAAAACCGGCTAACTTTAGATCAAACGCCGAACCGGTTAAGGAGCTATTGGTATTAAAAAACTCGTTAAACCTGGCGATGATTTTTGGCAGTTCTTGTTGTTGCAGAGTTTCTAAATCATCAGTTAAGGTCTGTTTAATTAACCTGTCTGTCTGACCCTTGTATATGAGATCCTTGTCATCTTTGTCCCTTAGCAAGTTCTCAAGCTCCGCATTAAATTGGCTGATTTTTTCGTCCAGAATGTTTAGGGGCATAGACAAAGCCTTTTGCTCCAAACCCAGCAAACCTGATACCTCATCTACAAGGGAAGTTAGCTTTCTTAAAAGAGATGCAACAAACACCGCCTCTTTTTCGGTCTCTAAAAAGTGGTTAAGGTTCTCTTCCAGGGCGGAAAGGTTGCTGGTTTTTAATTTAGCCGGGTTGTTTTCTGTTTTGCCTTCCAGGCCTAACCTTGCCGAGATAGGAATAAACTTTAGGCCCTTACTGGAAACCCGGTCTTCAATTATCCTGCGGGTGAAACTTAGTGATTCTTCCTGTTCGGACGGACTTACCTGATCTGCTTTGTTTTGGACAAAAAAGATTTTACTTAAAAAATCTTTTATCTCTACTAGAAAAGCAAGTTCTGACTCGCTTATGGGAGGATCGGCAGAGAACACGAAGATACCCGCATCCGCCTCCGAAATTATTTGGTACGCGGTTTCCGTGTTGTTTTTATAAACCGAACCGACACCCGGAGTGTCTATGATTAAAATGCCTTTTTGTAGATATGCTGATGGGTATTGAATTTCCACCTTATCAACGCTTTTTTCGTTGTGGGGATTTTTTGGCTCCGTAATGTAATTTGATATATCTGCTACCTCTGTAGGCTTTTCTGTCCCGTCAAGAAAATAAACCGTTGTTTTAAGAACCTTGCCGTACTTTAAGACGGTGGCTACCGAGGTGAGCGGGATAATGGCAGTTGGTAATAGTTGTTGACCGATTAAGGCATTTATTAAGGTAGACTTGCCTCTTTTAAATTGACCCAGTACTACCAGTTTTAACTCCTTGGACTCAAGTTGTGTGGCAAGGTTATTTACTGCATTAAGAACAAGCGGGCTTGATTTAACATAGGGCATAGCACCCAGTTGTTCTAAGGAGTTTTTTAACACTGACAGCTTTTGTGCGATTATCATAGTTACTTATCTAAAAAAGGCTCCTACCACTAAAGTAGAAGCCATTACTCTTGCGAGATTAAGCGAGCTTCATCGCCTATTTTTAATAATTTTAGCACAGACTCGACTAGAAGGATCCTCTTTATAGGTATTTTTGTGTGTTTCGTAGACTTTTATATATAATGCAGTTATGTCGAGTATGGCTTTAGGGATCAATTGAGCGTAGTCCGTAGATTCATTTCACCAGTAGGGCAGGGGATTAAGAAAGTACCATTTAACTTCACTATTAAACTTCCAAAACCAAGAAAAGAACGAATCATCGTAGAGAGGGATAAAGGGGGAAGGATCAAACATTCTACTCCTCCCATGCTCGCCATTTTGTAACAAATAGTTCTATTGTGGATAAACTTGGTGTTCAAATGACGAAGAAAAGACATTTTTTGTTTCCCTTGATAAAAATGCAGTGGGTAGTGTTAATGGTTAATCCGATACCAAGCAAGATAGATTATTAGTAAAACCCAAAAAAGGTCCACCCATCTAATAAGATGTGCTTTGCCACCAAACACCCTCTCGTCAATTTTAGTTACAATGTTATAATACAGGTCAATCAAAAAAGTAATCCTATCTATCACAAGCTTTTTCTTCATGAGCCCATTCTACCAAAAGAGAAGGATCGTCTCGAGCAGCTTTATCAAAAGTGGTAATTGTCCCAATTTGTGAAAGATAGTATTGCTATAGATCCAGAGAGACAAGAGGGAAAGAAACAATAATTCGAATTTTGTTACAAATGACCAACATAGGTATTGGGCGTTATAACAATATAATATTTCCATTCTTTTTTGTTGACTTACCCTCCATTTTGGAGGAATATATGAATATGCGCTCATATCCTTGTTGTGAATTGGATGCAGGTAACAAGAACAATATAGAGAAAATATCTGGTTTGCTAAAAATAGCGGGGGACACATCGCGCCTTAAAATCCTTTGTATTCTAAGGAAAAAAGAACATTGCGTGTGTAAATTGATGGAGCATTTGGATATGTCGCAAAGCTTAATATCACACCATCTGCAGGATCTTAAAGATGCTGGGTTGGTTGCTGATGAGAAAAGAGGGCAATATGTCTTTTATTCCCTAACTGACGAGGGAAGGCGGATAACAGATTTATTATTTCAAATATGAGTCAAAAGAATAATTTTTATTTAAAAGGAGGTTTATGACTATACAAGTATTAGGTTCCGGTTGTCCTACCTGTAAAAAATTGTTTGAGATTACTAAGCAAGCTGTAAAGGAACTTAACCTTACAGAAGAAGTGGGTTACATTACTGATGTCTCAAAAATTGTTGAGATGGGGGTTATGCAAAGCCCTGTATTAGCTGTAAACGGTAAGCCTGTAATGGTGGGTTTTACACCCGATATAGATAAGATTAAAGCGGCCATATCCATGGGTTTACTAAATAACGGCTCTGCCTGTGGTTGCGGTTCCGGGGGATGTTGCTAACTTATGAACATATTTGGCCCACTCCAAGTGTTTGCTGACCTTGTTACATACCAATTGTTGGGTATAGTACCTCATTCTTATCTGGGGGACGCGGTCAATTTCTTTATTTACGACATTTTAAAGATCGGTCTTCTTCTTGTGGTTATCAACTACATTATGGCAATTACCCGTTTTTACTTTCCTATGGAGAAAGTGCGGGACATCCTGGCTAAACGCCGTTGGTACGGATTGGATTATCTGTTTGCCGCCTTACTGGGGGTGGTAACGCCGTTTTGCTCCTGTTCATCCATTCCGCTATTTATCGGTTTTGTGGGTGCCGGTATTCCGCTTGGCGTTACTTTTGCCTTTCTTATTAGCTCACCGTTGGTAAACGAGTCTTCCCTTTATCTGTTTCCTGCTATGTTTGGCATAAAGGTAACCGTTATTTACAACTTTGTCGGTATTGTTGTAGCAATACTTGGTGGTATGCTCATCCAAAAGCTTGGCGTTGGTAAGTATGTAAAACCCGAGTTATTAAAATTTAAATCTAAACAACAGGTGATTATGGAAAATGGGGGAGTGGCGTTACCGTTTAAAGAACTTCTTAACTATTTTTGGAATGATGGTATGAACATCACTAAAACCGTTTTTCCCTATGTGGTGCTGGGGGTTGGTATTGGGGCTCTAATACACGGCTTCGTACCCGCGTCATTGGTTGAAAAGTACCTTTCAACAAGATCGTGGTGGGCTGTGCCGGTTGCTACCTTACTTGGTTCTCCTCTATATGCAAACTCCGTTAGTGTTATACCTGTTATGGAAGCTTTAGTGGGTAAGGGCGTGCCACTTGGTACTGCTCTTGCTTTTATGACAGCCATAGTTACAGTATCCATTCCGGAGATCCTGATACTTAAAAAAGTTATGCGTTGGCAGTTACTAGCATTATTTTATAGTGTTACCATTGTCGGCATCATGTCCATGGGTTATTTGTTTAATGCAATTTTATGAACGGTAAAATTATGACTAAAAGAAATTCTCTTATACTTCTTAGTTTTGCAAGCGTGGTCCTTGGGTTATACCTAAAATCAAGCCTTTTACAGAAAAACGGAGCCAGCGTAGCACTGGGTGGTTCCCCGGCACCCCCAACCTCAAACCAAGCTGTTAGTGCAAAAACAGAGCAGTCTTTGGCGCCTGCCGATAAGATCGAGGTGGTGCATTTTCATGCCACCCAACAATGCGTATCTTGCATTACAGTCGGTAAATATGCTTTAAAAACCATCCAAGATAAATTTCCAGAGGAGTATAAGTCGGGCAAAATCGTGTTTAAAGAAATAAATGGAGAACTACCGGAAAACCGGGAAATTGTCACTAAATATCAAGCTCGTGGGTCCTCGTTGTTTGTAAACGCCGTTCAAGGAGATAAAGACAATATAGCCGAGGATGTAACCGTTTGGAGATTGATCAACAACGAGAGTCAGTTTATGGATTATTTTGAAAGTAAATTAAATACATTGCTTGATAGATGACAGGTATGGATATTATTAATAACCTAATTGATACCTACAATATTCCGATTTTAACGGCTTTTTTGATTGGGGTATTAACCTCAATTAGTCCCTGTCCGTTAGCTACCAACATTACTGCTATTGCCTTTATCTCTAAAGACATTAAAACGGCAAGACACACTTTGCTTAATGGTTTGTCCTACACTCTTGGACGGGGAATTAGCTACACATTATTGGCAACATTTATGTATTTGGGTTTGTCGTCGTTTCAGGTTTCCAACATTTTTCAAGGTTGGGGAGATAAGGTTTTAGGACCCGTGTTAATTGTTATCGGACTGGTGTTGTTTGATGTCATAAAAATTAACCTAAATACTAAAAATAGGCAGTTAGATAAGTTCAAGGTATGGATAGCTACCAAAGGTTATTTAGGAGCCCTGCTATTGGGCATGCTCTTCGCCCTAGCCTTTTGTCCTTACAGCGGAGTGTTGTTTTTTGGTTTACTAACACCTTTAATGCTTAAATCTTCGGTAGGCTTGCTATTACCTCCGCTATTTGCTCTAGGTACGGGTTTACCGGTGATTGTTTTTTCTTTCCTGATAGCTTTTAGTATGCAAAAAATGAGTCGTGCGTTTGCCGTAGTAGCAAAGGTCGAAAAGGCGACTAGATATGTCGTTGCCTCAATCTTTGTGTTGGTCGGTATTTATTATCTGCGTAATTTAATGATTTATCTGGTTTAACTTTAAGGAGGAAGAATGGAATCCAATCAATTTGATAAATGGCACGGGATAGATCGCAATTCAATCAATTGGCATCCAATGATTGATGAATCAAAATGCATTGGCTGTGGTATGTGTGCCACCACCTGTGGTCGTGGTGTATATAAATATGATTACACCAAACGAAAGGGTGTAGTGGCTATTCCAAACCATTGTTTGGTTGGCTGTCAAACCTGCGCTAATTTATGTCCAGTTGGAGCAATTAGTTTTACTAAGGAAACGCAAACCACTAGAGAAAAGGCACAAGAGATTGTCAAGGAAACCGGAGTTTTTGCCAAGGTTAAACAAGAGCTTGAGGACAAAAAAGAGCAACTATCGGTCGGGGAACCGGATAACCATTAAAATATATGAAACAGCCAACATTATTCCAATTCTCCAAAACTGCGTTATATATTGGGGTTATAGGTTATGGTGGCCCAGCGATTCTTGGACAGATGAAAAAGAAATTGGTTCACGAAAAGAAATGGGTTAGTGAAGAGAATTTTATGAATGCTTTGAGCTTGGCTGACATCCTTCCGGGTGCTACAGGTGTAACGCTACTTGGGTATATAGGGTACAAGTTAAAAGGAATAAGGGGTTGGATTTTGGGCCCTGTGCTATATGTGCTTCCTGCATTCCTTTTCACCACTATTTTAGCCCAAGTTTATTTTAAATATAATAGTATTGGTTTCGTGCAGAAGATATTTACTGGACTTGGCGCACTGGTTGTGGCTTTGTTGATTAATGCGCTTATTAATTTGAGCAAACCGGTTTTAGGTAAGTCCGGCATACACGGTTACTTAAAAGCAATTGTAATTGCTATCCCCGCATTTATTTTGGAATTCTTTGTGGGAATAAACGCCACTTTCATTTATATCTTATCTGGTACACTCGGTTTTCTTCTGTATTATTTCAGCAACGATGTAGTAATCTCCAAAGAAACCAAAGAGGAACTTAAAGAGGAAAGGAAAGAAAGAATCATCTGGAAAAGTATTTTAACATCACACTTTACCCACCTGCTTTTGGCGTTAATGGCGGTCGGTGCAACTTCTTGGTATTTTATTCCGGTCTCAGGCCAGCTTATTTCCTCTTTTATGCATATGGGCACATTTGCCTTGGGCTCAGGGTTTACCATAATTCCGCTGATGAAATCTATCGCTGTTGATCAAAATAACTGGGTAACATTAAAACAGTTCCAAGATGGGTTGGCCATTGGTCAGATCACACCGGGACCGGTGCTCATTACTGCCGCCTTTATTGGGTATAAGGTGATGGGTTGGTTAGGAGCATTTATTGCCACGGTATCAATCTTTCTACCCTCTCTTATCCTGATAGTAGTTTTGGGGGGATTTCATGAAAAGATTAAACATCTTAAGGCAGTCAAGGTCGTTATTAAAGGATTTCTTGCAGGATTTATTGGTATTATATCCGCCATCGCTCTTCAGTTTGGTGAAAAATCCCTAATCAATTGGCAAACATGGGCTATTTTTCTCATAGCTCTTGTTGTGATTATCAGATTCAAAAAAGATGTCATTTGGGCAATATTAGGCACGGTCGTAGTGTCGTTATTGGTTTTTTAATTATGAAAGGAAATTATGCGTAAACAAGCACTTCTAACCAGCGCTATTACTTTAGTCAGTATTGTATTTCTTTCCGTTGTCGTTCTGGGAAGTAAAATCAAAAATGTTATAAAAGTTTCGGACAATCAGACTGTTGCTGAAACCATTATTACAGCCGATGAAACACCGGTTTTCTTTTACGGCAATACATGCCCTCATTGTGCTGATGTTGAAGCATGGATGAAAGAAAGCAGGATCGAGGAGAAAATCAGCATTACAAAAAAAGAGGTCTATGATAACCAACAAAATGCTCAAGAATTAACGAAAGCAGCACAAAGCTGTGGACTCCCCACCAACAACATTGGCGTACCGTTTCTCTATACTGAAGGTAAGTGTTTAGTTGGAACCCCGGATATTATTAATTATTTATCTGAAAAAGCAGGTTTGATGAATGCTTCTGGATCTGCGGAAAGGAATGCTCAATGAAAAAATTGTTGCTCTTATTGGGCTTATTAGCTTTGTTTGCATTTCCTACACCGGCCCGTGCCGTTTGTCCTATTTGCACCGTTGCTGTGGGGGCTGGTTTAGGCATTTCTCGTTGGATTGGAATTGACGATTCAGTCACTGGCGTGTGGGTTGGAGGTTTAATTTTATCAAGCGGTTTGTGGATGGCAGACTGGGTAAAGAAAAAAGGTTGGAAAATTCCGTATCCTGGGTTTCTTTCAGTATTACTAATGGCGATTTTTGTTATTCCTCCATTATATTGGTCAAAAATGATTGGTATTGCCGGTAATATGTTGTGGGGTATGGATAAAGTGCTTTTAGGTACGCTGATTGGATCGGGAGTATTTATTTTAGGGGTAGAGGTTGATAAATGGTTAAGGACTACCCATAACGGTAAAGTTTATATCTATTACCAAAAGATTATAGTTCCGGTTTTTCTTTTGTCGCTCACCAGTTTTATTTTGTATTTAATTACCAGTTAAAGGAGACAAACAATATGTCAAACAACAACATACAGCCTGATATTAATGAGTTTATGGATAAGGTTAAAGCCATGGAAAAAGGTCATAAGCTCGATCTTTCTTCAGATGAAGATTTATCCATAGCCATTATGAACCTTATATCCATGGAGGAGCATTTCTTTTTTACCTACAACAAAACCAAGGACGCTAAGTATCTGGATCTTTTGAATGAAATTAGAGAAATGCGGAAAAGTGCTTTAAAGCGGATTATTAAAGACTATGAGGGCGAGGTCTGGTGTATTAGTAAGCACTTGCTGGCCGCTTCAATGCGATTTATGGAGGTAGGAACTAAGTCGTTGACCAAAGGTGATAAGAGCGACGCAGAGGATATGTTTGAGAAATCTTATCAGCTTTATAGTTTATTTTGGGGATTAAATTTGGGATTGGTAAATACAACGGATATTAAACAATCCGAGTCAAAAACTATCGAGTTTATAAGTGAGGACAAAACCCCACAGGTTAAAGGGTCGTTTAGCTTCTTTGCTAAATTGGGGGAAGTGGTTCAAAAAGCTATAAACTGTTGTAAGGAGTGAGCTGAAATTACAGATGTTCAACTAGTACCCTGTTTATTTTAATGGCTTTGCCTTTAATCAAAGCCTCCGCTGTCTTTTTATTAGCTGAATCAATCGTTCTTGCAAAAGTGGGTTGGGATATACCCATCTTTTCTGCTGCTTGTGTTTGGTCTAGTCCACCAACAAAATATAGCTTTATGGCTTCTATTTCATCAGGTAGTAGCTCCACCTCTTCCAACTCCCTTAGTGGAACCCCTCTTGGCTTAAAGTAGTCGACATCAGGATTAAATTGTAAACATCTATGTATTCTTGGTCTCGTCATATACTTTCTGCTAAAATAAATACTACGGGTGAACCCCGGCTGTGTTTTTAACGACACAAGCAGGGGTTCGCTTTTATTTTTCCTCCCCAAGTTTTTTTTGCTCCGCTTCGACTTGTTCTAATTCTTCCTCTAGGGTTTTTTTGTAGAATGCAAGCTCTTCTTTAACTTGATCTTTGCTCTGTGAAGCAAACCAAGATTGAAAACCCCTACCTCTACCAAAACCCATTCCTCTGCCAAACCCACGCCCACCGCCGCAAGGACCAAAACCTCTTCCGGTCATTGGACCCTGACCTTGAGGACCTGTTTTATCTCTATAAGGCATTTCTAATCACCCCCTTTTGATAAATTACTAATGAATACATATTCATAATAGCATGTTAAGAGATGTTGTCAAGAATGGGGGATTATAGCAAAATCGACAAAGTTATTGTTAAGCCAATACCAGGATGTAAGTGCACTATTTTAGTGTGACATGATAATTTGCAATCTGATCTACGATGGACTACGGGAACTCTTTTAAGGTAGTTATAACAATAGTGGAATGTTCGGGACTTTATATATTCAAGAAGGGTTGGCTTTACTAAATAGTTTGAGTTGAAATTCGCAGCTGCTTGTGGTATATCGTTATCAGCTAAGCTCAACTTAGCAAAGCCTGTCCAGATCTGCCCGACCTTTGTAATTGTTGGGCATTTTTTATAGCCGTCGGAATATAAATATGAGACTGATGAAAAAAAGAGAGTTTGAGTTTGCCAAAGAACAGCTCTTAAATATGAAGGGGTTTGTGTCTTATTGTCGAGATTCTTATATAAACCCGGGTAGAAAAATTGAGGAAATTACACCAGCTTTTGTAGATGCAGCCGTCAAAGACGAGTTCCTAAGCCCGGTTTATATCGAAAGCAATACTCCTGATGGTCAGGTTGCATATTTTAGTCCTTTTCAGATGTACATAATAGCGATGCTACGGGGTAACGAGCTTGATTCAACTAGTGGAGTATTAAAAAGCGGGACTATGATGGAATCAATCCACCCGGGTTTTAGATGGTTAAAATGGGGAGGATCTAGAACTTACAATTTTAATATCGCACGGGAAGAAAAAGATAAAATTAGCTCTTTTCCTAACATTTTTAAAACAACCGAGCATTTCCATAACTTTATTTTATTCCTACATAGTTTTAAGCCCTATAACCCTTATGACAGGTATGACGAGCTGCATATGCGTCACTTTAACGGAGCTCCAGAATTAGTTTACGATTTTTCAGGACTGGAAAAGCACAAGAAAAAGCTTGAGAAGTACGGGTTAACCATAGAGATTTTAACGGGCTTAAGGCATGCGGTTGGTAATTTTGCTCTTGATATAGATCCTCTGTCTCGCTGGTACCGGTATATGAGAGTACATCCTACGCATAAAAAGGACCTACTTACAGGATATGTGCTTGTTGCACAAGAACTATATGCCTTGGACGATTTAATGGCGGAAATGATCTCCATCGTTAATGGAGAAAAAAAGCAGGATTTGCTAGAAGTAATATACGGTCGTAATTTTATTACGCCCTACTTGATGCCGAGATCAGAGTACATACGTGGGACTGATTTAGTTGGTTTAAAGGCAGCAATAAGGGAATTTAAGAGGTGGGGTAAAGAGGGAGACAATGCCCGTTTTATCCCAGAAGGATTGATGGATAAACTCAAAACCTTCCAGTGTCAGTTGAAAGACTTTGAAAGTAGGTACGGAGATAGAAGTTACAAATCAACTAGGACCGAGTTTATGAAATTGGAAACTAAAGTTAAATATGAAGATTTGTGTACGAAGGCCAAGAATTATGTTGACCAAATAAAAAGCCAACATTTAGGCAATGAAGTTGTGGTGTCAGAGGAAGATATTCAAGCTGAAATAGCCCGTGCTATCGAGAGAGTATTAGACAACCATAAAAGGGGTATGTGGAGTTTATTTAACACAGTAAGTGAAAAAATAGGCAAAGAAGCGGAACTTGCAAAGCTAGAAGAAGGCCGATTTGGAGTTCGTGGGAATGCGGGCTTACTGGAGCTGGCCAAACTTCAGAAAGCTACTAACGTCCTACGTGAAAGAAAAGATGAGTTTGATTGTCGTATATCGGACGCTATAGATTTCTTACTATGTTGCAAGTGCAGGAAGCATAAAGTTCGAGAGCCGGGAGGAAACACCTCCCCAGGATTCATGGAGAAACCCCTATGTGACAGCTGTATCGAGGAGTTAAGCCAGAAGGCTTTAGATTATAATCTGGAGGATTGGAAAGCGGTTAAAGAAGGGGAGTGGTTATGCTCAGAATGTGGAGGAGTTTTATATAAGTTTGTGAACCGAAATATAATAAGCCTACGGACACGCAACGAAGTTCAGATAAAGATACAGCTTCCATACGGCAGGTTGCATTTGGAAGCAAAATGCAGATGCGGAATGGCTAACAGGAAAAACTTAGATTGGGGCTGGAGTTGAAACGTAAAATGATTTGTTGTCTTATATATTAGTGAGGTAAAAACTGAATAGCCAGCGATGGGGCTGGACCAGGTAGCGATAAAAAGGGCTATCAACAGAGATAGATAGGTAAATTAAATAAGTTTATTTATCTGATCCGGATGCTTTGTTGATAGCTCTTTTTTTGTTACCAAGGTTTCCGGTGAGGAGCGAAAGGCGGAATTATGCACAAGAAATTTTATAACGAACAGTACAGGAGGGAAATTATGGGGTATGCAAACAACTACAAAATATCTGGTCAAACATCGGAGGATATAGCGCAGGAAATGGACATTGCGTTATGGGAGGGTCTACCCAAATTTGAGGGTAGAAACGGTGCCTCACAGCGAGGTTTTGCTGTGACTATCATGGGGAATAGGCTGAAAAATATATTTAAGGCTTCCCAAGCTCAGAAAAGGATTCTAGACAGGGTGGCCTTAACTTTTTCAGAATTGGAAGCACTCACCGATGACTATGAATATGCTTTGGCTACGGCAAAGAGCATATATGAAATATGAAAGAACAAACTGGAGAAAAACACATAACAAGTTTTTATTTGGCAGCTTACCTGTTCACAAAAGGACAAAACTTAAGAGCCATCGACTTTGATGATCCAAGAAGAGCGGATTTTGTTTTTGAAGGAAGTAAAGATATTGATGACTTAGTTCAGCAATTTAACTTTGCCTCACCGCAAGAACAGTCGGTCTTGGTAGATGCCCGTGAGTTCATTATGTCCATAAAAATGCTCAAAGATAAGCTGTACCAGGGTAGAGCATGAGTACGAACCTAAGGTTAGAGTTTTGCCAGGTAAAAACTGACGGTATAGAGAAAAAGCTGGCAGAAGCTTTCCGGATATTGTTCGAAGAAACCATTCGGGTGTCTAAACCGTATGAAATTGGCAATTTAACAATGCTTGGCAGTACAAAATTGGCATAGGAAGGGGGTGGAAAAGGCCTATGACTGAAAATACAACGGCACAAAAGCAAGGAATCCTAATTGCTAAGGAAGCGTCAGCTCCAGAACCTATTGAAGTTGGTGTATATAAGGCAAAGTTAGTAGGCTGGGAGGAAAAAGAAAATGCCCAATTTGGTCCTTATATCAGAATGGAGTTTGAGATCACTTCCGGTGAGAACAAAGGGGTTACAAGGTCCCTAATTGCCAGTAGAAAGCTGACAAAAGGGAAAACCACGGAAACCACATCACGACTTTGGAAAGTGATTTCAGGATTAAGAGGAAATGAGCCGGAAAAGGGCGAACAGGTTTCCTTAGAGGAGTTAGTTGGTACAGAATGCCAGATCCTTGTAGAGGATCGGGCTGGCTCTGATGGCTGGCAGGAAATCAGTAAAGTTTTACCAGCCAAGAATTAAGGATAAGAGGGGAGCAAGGCGCCGCTTCCCTCTTTATAAATATGAAAAAGTACAGAAACGTCGAAGACTACTTAAGTACAACAAATATACCATTTAAGCTATCTGGTGACAAAACCCAGGTAACGATCCAGTGCTTGTTTTGTGACGACGATAAGCAGCACCTTTATATAAATAACGAAAACGGCTGTTGGAAGTGTTTCCATTGTGATGCAAAAGGCAGTTGGTTTAACCTCGTAGATCAGTTAGGTGAGACAGAAAAAGTAACTTTGGAGAGCATTACGGATGTTCAGCATACGGCTGAATTAGTAACTAAACAGCCTGACCTAAAAATTACATCAGAAGACATTGAAAGCTATCATTTGCAAGTTCCGGACAGAATATTTGATTACTTAAGAGGAGGGGAAAGAGGATTAACTGTAGAAACCTTAGAGGAGTTCAAAGTCGGATGGGACGGTAAAAGCATCGTATTTCCAATTTTTAATAAAGAGGGGAATGTAATTAACCTCCGTCACCGTAGAGATCCTGTAAGAAGTGATGAAAACAAAATGTGGAATGAACCCGGAGGGAAAGCAGCGTTATTTAATATAAAGGTTTTATCCGAGGAAAAAGATTATGTTTTACTCTGTGAAGGGGAGTTTGATGCGATGGTTGCCAACCAATATGGTTTTCCGGCGGTAAGCGGAACGGCCGGTGCCAATACCTTTAAAACCGAGTGGGTAGACGACTTTAATAAGGTTAAAAAGGTCTTTATTGTGTACGACACAGACGAAGCGGGCAGGGAGGGGGCTTTGAATGTGGCAAGAAAGCTTGGTACCAAGGCGTACATTGTCGGACTGCCGGCCGCTAATGGAGAAAAAGTGGATGTTACGGATTTCTTTTGCAAGCTAAAGAAAAGTCGGGATGGTTTCCAAAAACTACTGGATTCCGCTAACCCCTATGTTAAGGGCTCCAATATTAGAATCATTCATGACTTTGAAGTAGATTTTTCCGACCTAGCAAAAATAAAAGTAACAGGTAGTAATTTTGTATATCTAATTAAGCCTCTATCTAGCAAGGTAGACCTCTCCTTATATATGAGTACAAAATTGGTTAATAGAGACATTTTATCCCTCTGTTCCGCCAAAGCGCGAGCTACTTTTGTAAACTCTGCGAGGACTTTGGATAGGGAAAAAAGGGAGTCATTGAGTAATGAACTTATACAACTATCCGAAGTACTAGAGTGGATCAATAAGGAGATTATTTCTGATAAAAAAGGCACAGAAACTAAAGAACTTAAACCTGAGGATATCGAAAACGCCAGAAGTTTGTTAAAGTCGTCAAAACTTGTATTTAATATCTTACAAGTGATTAAGCAGCTGGGGGTAGCCGGGGAGGAGAAAACCGCTTTGGTACACTATCTGGTTTTGACTTCTGGAAAAACAGACGATCCTTTATCCGTAGTTGTTAAGGGGGAAAGTAGCGTAGGAAAGAGTTATGTTGTTCAGCGCGTTTTAAAGTTATTTCCAAAAGAGTCATACATCGACATCACAGACGCTACTGCTCAAAGCTTTTACTATGCACCGGAGGACCATTTTGCTCACAAGATAATTATTATCTTTGAAAAACATGGTGGGGAAAAGGCCGACTACTCAATAAGAAGTTTTCAGTCGGAAAAGATACTGAAGATACAAGTTACGATTAAAGACCCCGAAACTGGACAGTTTGTTACCAAAGAAAAGGAGGTTAACGGTCCGGTTGGCTTTATAACAACAACAACTGAAGCCGATATTCACCAGGAGAACGAGACCCGAAACATATCAGTCTATCCGGACGAAACCTCTGATCAAACGGCAAAAACCTTTGAGATGACCGATGCAAAGTACAGAGGTGTTAAACCGGTTTCAGATAACTATTTGGTTAACTGGATTAATCTTCAAAGGCTGTTAGAGCCATATCCAGTACTGATTCCCTTTGTAGACCAGATTAGGAGCAGCTTCCCGAAAAAGCCTGTTAGGGTTAGAAGGGATTACGGAAAGTTGCTTGCGATCATCTCCATTATCACGCTGTTGCATCAGGAACAAAGGGAAAAGGTGGAAATCGGGGGAACCACTTTATTAATGGCCTCGTTAGCCGACTTTTACATTGCTAAGGTGTTACTTGAGGAGACTTTGCAAAAAACCATCTATTCTCTGTCGCCTAAAAGTGAAAGTTTGATTGCTGCTGCCAAAAATATTCCTAATGCTTACTCGGGAGGTTTTAGTATCAGAGAACTGGCTGATGAGATGGGATGGGATTACGATACCGCCCATAAGTGGTTTCAGCCTGCCTTTAAGAAAGGCTATTTCAAAAAGACTACTGAACACTTTGGTAGTAGTGCCGCGTTATACGGTCTTGTAGACAAAGAACTTCCCTCGAATCAAATTCTTCCAGGTGTAAAGGAACTTTATGACAAAGATCCAGGATGGTTAGGGGAGAGCATCTTATACGACCCTATTTCAGGTGAGCAGTTAGATATCTACAATTTGACCGATAACAAAGATCACAACAAGGTAGAGGATACCAGTACCGATGTCCCGACAGATAAAGATAAGGTATTAAGTAACCCCGATAACCCTGTAACCATATTTGACACTTCGGACATATACAATACTCGCCCAGAGGACATCGGTCCATCGGGACAAAGTAATAAGTTAAGGGGTACCCCCTAAGCGGAGCTTCGATATGCAAAACAAATGCAAGTATGTTAATCCAGAAACACAAGAGGAGTGTCAGGCCTTTGCCCTGAAAAGTGGCTATTGTTTTTCTCACGACCCAGAAAATATAACTGAAAAGAAAATGGCAGTCCGTAAAGGCGGGGAGGCGTTAAAGAGGGTTAAATTAAACCTTCCCGCTATAAGTATACGTACCCCCGATGCTGTCATTGCAGTACTGGAGGAGACGATCAATCTAATCCGAACAGGGGAGTTATCGGTTAGTAATCCCGCTAACACAATCGGTTTTCTATGTTCACATATATTAAAAGCCTACGAGATGACATCTATTACCGATAAATTAGAAACGATAGACCGGCTAATTCTTGAAAGGAGACAGAAACAATGACCAAAGATCTTACCGTATTCAAATTGTCGACTTTAGCAAGCTCATTAACCGGAAAAGAGGTCGCTCTGTTAGTGATTGACTACTACCTTCGCGAGGAAAAAGAAGGAAAGGATTACACTGACGAGGTTAAAACCATAGCTTCCACTATTACCTATTCCAACCCAAGCAGAAAGGCAGAATATGTTTTTTACTACGAAATGTGGCGTAACTGCGGTTTCTTTTCTTTGGATTTACAAACGTGTCTATTGAATTTGGAGATTAATACCTGGAAATTGGAGACGATAAAACAGCTAATACTAGAATCGTGCTCAAAACTTCTATTTTCCAGGTTTGTTAATATGCTGCCTAAGTACCTCACGATAGAGCAATACGACGATCTTTATAAGCGATGTAAGATTAGCATTTTGGCAGAACAATTACCCCTAGAAACAGCGGCAGAATTCGAAGCTTTTTCCAGGTTGAAAAAAGAAGGGTTAATACCAGACAACGCAAGTTACGGTATTGACGATGTTTTTGGTGATAACAAAGATTTAATCGATACTTTTGAAAAATACATTTCTAAAACGCTCCGGGTACTTGAGGAGGATCTGACAAAGGGATTACTGGAGGAAGTCAAAGTAAAAGATAAGATTGGGTGGTACCACAGTGGGGAGGAATACATTGGGCAACGTGGGATCACTGGAGAAAGTTGGTATAAGTACGATAAAAAGCTTGATCGGGGATATAACGAAATTGTTGATAGTAAGGAGCAGCTTATAGAGTCTTATGAAGGGGAAATGGCTGTAGTAAGTGGGACAGCAGCAAGAATGTTTAATGAGGGCGGAAAAATCTGTTGGGCAGAAAAGAATAGGCAGGATTTAGCTTCCGGTATACAAAAGGGCATGTCTTTGAGTTTACAAGACGGGGTTGTAGTTCTGGATCCGACGGTAGAGAGCTCCCTTGAAAAACTAGTTGAGTGGGTTAACGCCGGTATACAAAAATCTACAAACCACCAGGAAGTCTTAAAAAGGATTCAAACTAATATTTTCAACAATAAAATTGAACTGGGAGGTGTTTCTGTCGGTAGGGCTGCAGATATTATTAATAATCCAAAAGAGGTAATGGATCAGCTAATAGAGCAAGCTTTACATAGTTTTGAATTATTTGTAACCGCAACAAAACCCAAGCTAAAGAATGTAGACAAATTAAAGATAAAGGTAGACCCAAGTCCTGATGAAGACTTTGTTAATAAGCAAATTAAAATGCTAACAGATCTAGCGGAAAGGGAGAGTGGCTATAGACGCCCAATGTAACCTATTGTAATGTTTTATATTTAGTTCTATAGTGAATGTATGCAGGAATATTTAACCACAGAGGAAATTTCAACCATATTAAAAGTTAACATTGTTACTGTGAGACGTTGGATAAAATGGGGAAAACTTCCGGCTACCTATTTAGGCAGGGAATACCGGGTTAAAAGAGAAGATTACGATAAGTTCTTAAAAGACAGGGAAGGAACAAAGGAGGGGGTTAAAAAATGTTAGTAGCCTTATATGCTAGGGTTTCAACCCAACGTCAGGAAAATGAGGGGACTATTGAATCCCAAATAGAGGAAATAAGGAGAGCTGCCGATAAGGCAGGTCACATCATTGTTCAGGAATACTTAGATGATGGGTGGAGTGGGGATATTTTAGCCAGGCCTGCGCTGGATAGGTTAAGAGATGACGCAGATAAGAACCTGTGGGAAGCAGTTATGATGTACGACCCGGATAGACTAGCCAGGCGTTATTCCTATCAGGAACTGGTTAATGACGAGTTGGAAGAAAAAAATGTTAAAGTTGCCTACTGCACTACCCCGAGACCTCAAAACGGAGAAGAAAAGATCCTCCAGGGGGTAAAAGGCTTATTTGCCGAGTATGAAAGGGTAAAGATAGCAGAGAGGATGAGAAGGGGGAAGATGCATAAAGCCAGGTCAGGACATGTAGTGGGAACCAGAGCTCCTTATGGTTACAGTTATGTCCCGGTCCAGGGGGTTAAACCTGGTTACTATGTGGTCAACCAGGCCGAAGCAGATATAGTCAAGATGATTTTTGAGTGGGTAGCTTACGAGAGTACCTCCATAGATGGGGTGGCAAGAAGACTTATGGAACTGGATATTCAGCCCAGAAAGAGTAAAAGGAAAGTCTGGAATAGCAGTACGCTTACCACCATGCTTCGAAACGAGTCATATATTGGGAGAAGTTATTACAACAAAGGCGAATCCATTGTTCCCAAAAGGCCTATTAAGATCGAAAAGTATAAAAAGATAAAAAAGACCAGCAGGAGAATTCGCCCAGAAGAGGAATGGATTCCGATACCGGTACCACGGATTCTTGATGACGACCTGTTTTACAAGACCAGGGAACAACTTAAGAAAAACCTCAAGTACAGTCCCAGTAATAAGAAGTACCAATATTTGCTCAACCGTATGATTTATTGTCCGTGTGGTAAACCAAGGACAGGAGAGGCGCATCAGAATGGTAAACATCTTTATTACCGATGTACCGATCGGATTTACAGTCATCCCTTACCTCCCACCTGTCATGAAAATAACGTTAATGCTCAGGTTGTGGATAAGCTTGTTTGGCAAAGGATATCCCAGTTTATGTCTAGTTCCGACCGGATCAAGAGTTATGCTGAAAAGTGGCTGGAATCAAAGTATGACAAAACTACCGATACTAAGGAGTCTGTAAACATTCTCAAAGATGAGTTGGAGAGGATTAAAAAAGAGGAAGACCGTTACGTAAAGGCTTATGGATTGGGTGTTATAAACGAAAATCAGTTAAAGGAGAGGACTTCGGAGGTCGAGGATAAAAGGATAAGTCTGAACAAGCAAATTGTGGACAAGGTACAGAAAATAAGGGATAACTCGGTAAACATACCTCAGCCGGGACAGATTGACGCTTTCTGCCAACAGGCGCAAAAAGTGCTCTCGTCCTTGAGTTTTAAGTCAAAACAGGAGATACTACGAAATACTTTGGAAAAGGTAATAGCCACACAGGAAAAATTGCAAGTTTTTGGTTATTTACCGATTCAGGAGGAATCATATGTCGAACTCCACTCTATCAATAGGAATCATAGGTCTGCCAAATGTGGGGAAATCCACGCTTTTTAATGCGCTCTTAAAAAAGCAGGCCGCTTTAGTTGCCAACTATCCTTTTGCAACTATTGAGCCAAACGTGGGGGTGGTAGAGGTTCCGGATGAGCGGCTTGCGGGTTTAGTGGAAGTGGTCCGAAATGATTACGGTCAAAGAGTCGGAGATAGGGAAGTACCCCAAAAAATCATCCCATCAACAGTCAAATTCTACGATATCGCGGGTTTGGTTAAAGGGGCGCATAAAGGCGAGGGTTTGGGCAATGAGTTTTTAGGTCACATAAGAGAGGTTAGTGCATTGGTTCATGTTATAAGGGACTTTGAGGACGACAATATAATACGATCCGGCGCGGTAAATCCGCAGGAGGATGTGTCAACAATAGACACAGAGCTTATTCTGGCGGATATTTCTATTTTGGAAAGAATATTGCGCGGTGCTAAGGACGAAGCTAAGTCAAAGGAAATAGAAGTGCTCTTGAGAGTATCGGTTCTTGAAAAAATAGTCGCGATACTAAATGACGGAAAACCTGCCAGAGAGTTGGTTTTGACTGACCAGGAAGAAAAGGCTATCAGAGGTATAAATTTACTCACTCGAAAACCCATTCTGTATGTTTATAACGTTTCGGAAGATTCCCTGCACGGCGCTGGGTGGCGGATTCCGCAGCGATTCGAGGAGTTGGGTAGCGGGGTGGGGACCCGCGACGAGAATAATGCGGAATCCGCCACGACAAGACAGCCGTGCAAGGATGGGATATACATAAGCGCAAAAATTGAGTCAGAAATATGCTCGTTGTTAGAAAACGAGCAAAAGGAGTACTTGAAGGAATTAGGAATCGAAGAGCCGGGTTTAAACAAACTTATTAAAGCCGGATACAAAACTTTAGGTTTGCAGAGTTTTCTTACCGCCGGTCCTAAGGAAGTAAGAGCTTGGACAATAAAGTCGGGAGCTAAGGCTCCGGAGGCGGCTGGGGCTATTCACACGGATTTCGAACGCGGATTTATTGGCGCGGATGTGATAGCTTATGCGGATCTAATGAGGGTGAAAAGTCTAAAAAAGGCCAAAGAACTGGGCTTAATTAGACTTGAGGGTAAAAATTACCTCATGCAGGATGGAGATGTGGTTGAATTTAGGTTTAATGTCTGATAATATTACCCGACTGCTCGGTGCAACGGCGGAGAATTCTATTTAAATTAGAGTCAAGTATCTAGACTAAATTTGAAAATTGTGGCATAGTGCTTTTGCCAATCGGGAGAAAGGCATCGTCAATCAAAGACTGCGAAGAGGCGTTCATCTCCCGCTGGCGTCTAAGAATTTTTTTAATAAAAAAGATGAAAAGATACGAATTAATGTCAATAATAAAAGGTAGGTTGAGTGAGGAAAGTGCCAGAAGCGTTTCTAATTCAAACAAAGACCTTGTGTCCGCAAACGGCGGCAAGATCTTAAACGGGAACTTTTGGGGTAAGCGTAAATTTGCCTA
>Ga0315277_10001997_pt1 | contig 28769 bp, 29 predicted proteins | sample YL17G05_15_MG_FD_203695 | JGI IMG/M metagenome (GOLD analysis project Ga0315277, IMG submission 203695) | Sediment microbial communities from Yellowstone Lake, YNP, Wyoming, USA - YL17G05_15 | ecosystem: Environmental > Aquatic > Freshwater > Lake > Sediment | place: USA: Wyoming | collected... | reverse complement strand
CGCAGCATCTGTGGGATACCCAGCACCTGCTGCTGACATCTGGTGACTTTGCCCAGGGAAAATTCAACGCCATGACGATTGGCTGGGGAAGCATTGGGGTGATGTGGAGCATCCCCTTTGTGCAGGTGGTAGTCCGTCCAGTGCGCTACACCTATGAGTTCATGGAGCGATACGACACCTTCACGGTGTGCGCGTTCCCCGAGAAATACTCAGAGGCGCTCGAACTGCTTGGCTCAAAATCGGGACGGGACGGGGACAAGATCACCGAAGCAGGTCTGACCCCTGTCGCAGCCACGAAGGTGCAAGCGCCAGGTTATGCGCAGGCTGAACTGGTCCTGGAGTGCCGGAAGATCTACTGGGATGACATGAAAAATGACCATTTCCTCATATCGAAAATTGAGAGGAAGTACCCACGCAAGGATTATCACCGGATATACTACGGTCAGATAGTGGCTGTCCTGGGCGAGGAACGTTTCAAGGCTTAGATTTGCCCATCTAAGTGCCAGTCCAGCCTGTGTTTAGACCCACACTATCGTCTCCTGCCTCGCAGGGAGGACAGTCCGGGCAGGATCAGGTGGACGACATGGAGCGGATAACCTCTTCCACATACTCAGGATTGCGCACTTGATTTTTTTTCCCCTGTCGTCATCTCATCGTTCGTTCTTGTGATCTTACTTGACCGGATACAAAGTTTCATATTGTCCCATGACCATATCAGATTATTATTATCCTGATGAACGGATATTCCAATTAACGGAGAACACAATGAAAGTAATCCCCGACCTGCCAACAATCGCAATCATTGGAGGCACAGGCAAAGAGGGCAAGAGCCTGGCATATCGCTGGGCAATTGCTGGTTACCGACTCATCATCGGTTCCCGCAGCATCGAGAAGGCTCTTGCTGCCGCTCAGGAATTGAACGACAGGTTAAGCGGGGCTGCGATGATCCAGGGCATGGATAACCTACAGGCTGCTGCTATAGCCGACCTGGTAGTCCTGACGGTCCCCTATGCAGTCCACCGGGAAATGCTCGAAAGTCTGAAAGATACACTGCAAGGAAAATTACTGGTCGATGTAACCGTTCCACTCAACCCACAAAAAGTAACCCTGGTCCAGATGCCGCCTGCCGGGAGTGCGGCACAGGAGGCTCATGAAATCCTTGGGGATGAAACCGAGATAGCGGCGGCGTTCCAGAACATATCATACGAGAATTTAATGAAAGAAAACATCGAGATCAGCTGTGATGTGCTGGTTACAGGGACAAGCAAGGCTTCACGCAGCAAAACCCTTGAATTGGTCAAGGCGGCTGGCCTGATTGGCTGGGATGCCGGTCCTATCGAGAATTCAGTTGTGATCGAAGGTATGACAAGCATTCTGATAGGCATCAACAAGAAATACGGTTCAACCCATGCAGGTATCCAGATCACAAGTGTGGAAAGGGAGGCATCAACGCTACCAGATAGTTAACCCCAAAGGTCACCAGGGAACACGAAGAAAATTATCAGAAACCTTGACTTTCTTCGCGCCTTGCGGAGTAAAAAAAGAATTCGTGGATGACATAAATGTTGAGCGGTGATAAAAAATAATGGAGCTTGAAACCTCAGTTCATAGAGACATCCCTGATATCAGGCATGGGTACTGCGCGGCGTGCCCATACCATTGACAACGGATTGGTTCCCTGTATAATCCATGCCAATACAAAAAGACCGTGAAGAGGACGAGTAGAGGCGATAAGGCGGCACAGAGAGCAGGCAGCTGGTGAAAAGCCTGCCCGCACGACAGCGTTGAATGGACCTCGGAGTTGCCGGGTGAACGAGTACAATACAGTAGCCCAGGCCGGCAAGCCCCCGTTAGCGGGCAAGGGTATAAACCGTACCGGTCGTACCCGAAAAGAGTGAGGCTGGCTTATACACCCGTTGCATCACCAACGGGATTTTTGTTAAGCAACAGCCTAAGCCGGGTGGCACCACGAACAAGCGCATTCGTCCCTGCAGTGGACGAGGCGTTTTTTTATTAGGAAGGAGGCACCCATGAACAAGAAAGGACGCATTCTCACCGGACACCGCCCAACGGGTCCTCGGCATATAGGACACCTAGCAGGCACGCTGGAAACGTGGACAGAGCTGCAGGATGCTTATGAATGCTTTTTCCTGGTCGCCGACCTGCACGTGCTGACGACCGATCATAGCCATCCGGAACGCATCCGGGATAATATCATCAACCTGCTGGCTGATTGGCTGGCAGCCGGCATCGACCCGCAGCGATCGATCCTGGTGCTGCAATCGGCGATCCCGGCGCATGCCCAGTTAGCGATGCTGCTTGGTATGCTTACCAGCGTTGCGCGACTGGAGCGGGTGCCGACTTACAAGGATCAAGCCCGTGAACTCAACCTGCAGCCCTCGCTCGGCCTGCTGACCTATCCGGTATTGCAAGCGGCTGACATCCTGCTGTACAAAGCGGATACCGTACCGGTCGGTGAGGACCAGCTGCCGCACCTAGAGGTCAGCCGCGAGATCGCCCGGCGCTTCAACCAGCAATATGGCGAAACCTTCCCCGAGCCGCAAGCACTTTTATCCAACACACCGCGCCTGCCAGGAATTGACAAGCGCAGCATGCACACATCATATGAGAACGCCATTTTCCTCAAGGACACACCGGAGGAGACACGAAGCAAGATCATGGACATGTACACTGACCCGACCCGCATCCATGCGGATGACCCAGGCCATGTAGAGGGCAATCCCCTCTTCGAGTACTTCGAGGCCTTTGACGAGAACCACAGCGAGGTGGAGGAGCTCAAAGAGCGCTACCGCATGGGTAAAGTGGGTGATGTCGAAGTCAAGCGACGCCTGGCTGAAGTGGTCAACTCCTACCTGGCACCTTTACGCCAGCGGCGGGTTGAACTGTCTGCCCATCCCGATGGGCTGCTTGACATATTACGAACAGGGACCGAACAGGCGCGGAGCATGGCGGAGATTACCCTGGCTGAAGTCCAGGAGAAAATGGGGTTATCCTTATCCAAAGAAGTAATAGCGCCAAAACCTGGTGTTGGAGTCTTAAACCCGCTCCTGTACATACCCTGAGGTCGGATTCCCGTCCAAGGCGAACCATGCGAAACCAGAACCGCCCACATTTTTTCCGGTGGGCGGTTCAGTATTTAATGACGGGAAAGATACAGAAAAACACAAGCCAGTTCAGGCTCGGCGGGTTAAATGTCCAGGTTCCGGACGTCCCTGGCATGGGTCTGGATGAAGCGTTTACGAGGCGGGACAGCCTCGCCCATCAGCATATCAAAGGTGCGGTCGGCTTCGGCGGCATCCTCGATTGTCACCAGCAGCAGTGTGCGGTTGTTGGGGTTCATGGTGGTCTCCCACAACTGCGGGGGATTCATCTCGCCCAGACCTTTATAGCGCTGCAGGGTTGCCTTCTCGCTGCCGAGTTCCTTGAGCACACGTTCCTTGTCAGCTTCGGTGTAGGCATAGCGCACCTGGTTCTTATATGCAATGCGGTATAGCGGCGGCTGGGCGATGTATAAATGCCCCTCATCGATCAGTTCCTGCATGTAGCGGAAGAAAAATGTCAGCAGCAGGGTGCGGATATGACTGCCATCCACATCAGCATCGGTCATGATGATGATCCGGCCATAGCGCAATCCCTCCAGGCCGAAATTGTCACCAATGCCGGTGCCCAGGGCTGAGATCAAGGCTCTGACCTCATTATTACCCAAAATCTTATCCAGGCGGGCACGTTCAGTGTTCAGGATCTTACCGCGCAGGGGAAGGATCGCCTGGAAGTGGCGGTCGCGGCCTTGCTTGGCTGAACCACCTGCTGAATCACCCTCGACGATATACAGTTCAGTTTTGGACGAGTCGCGCTCAGAACAATCTGCCAGTTTACCGGGCAGGGTCATACTTTCCAGAGCAGATTTGCGGATGACCAGGTCGCGCGCCTTGCGGGCTGCGTCACGGGCGCGGGCAGAGGTAAGGCATTTCTGCACGATCGCCTTGGCAGCCGAGAGATTCTCTTCAAGAAAGGTACCAAAGGTTTCACCGACCACCTGCTGGACAATGGTTTGCACCTCGGCATTCATCAGCTTGACCTTGGTCTGGCTTTCGAACTGGGGGTCAGGGTGCTTGACCGAGACGATGGCAGTCAGACCTTCGCGGGTGTCGTCGCCTGAGAAATTGGGATCGTTATCCTTAAGCAAGCCGCTCTTGCGAGCATGGTCGTTAATCACACGTGTGAGGGCCGAGCGCAGACCGGTCAGGTGCGTGCCACCGTCAATGGTGTTGATGGTGTTGGCGAAGGAGTAGACCGACTCAGTGTACGCATCGGTGAACTGGATGGCGGCTTCTATGCCAATCCCCTCTATCTCTTTATCGACAATCACAACCGGGTGGAGAGTATCACGGTTGCGATTGAGATAGCGCACGAAAGAGGTTATGCCTCCCTCGAAGTAAAAAGTCAACTCACGATCTGTGCGCTCATCAAGGAAGTAGAAGGTGGTGCCGCGTGTGACGAAAGCCATCTCGCGAAAGCGTTGAGAAAGTGTATCAAAACGGTAGGTAAGATCATCTGTAAAAATGGTCGGATCGAATTTAAAGCGGGTAGACGTTCCGGTTTCTTCCGCTTTTACCTTACCTTTGACCATCACCGGTCCAGTCGGGATGCCGCGCTCATAGCGCTGGAAGTGTAAATGTCCATCCCGCTTGACCTCGACCTCGCACCATTCCGACAGGGCATTGACCGCCGAAACACCCACGCCATGCAGGCCGCCCGAAACCTTGTAGACACCACCTCCGAACTTGCCTCCGGCATGGAGCGTGGTCATGACGACTTCAAGGGCTGATTTCTTTTTTTCGGGATGGATATCGATCGGGATGCCGCGGCCGTTGTCATTGACGGTTACGCTGCCATCGGGGTGGATGATTATCTCAATGCGGGTGCAAACTCCAGCCAGAGCCTCGTCAACCGAGTTGTCCACCACCTCGTAAACCAGGTGGTGCATGGCTTTGAGATCCGTCCCCCCCACGTACATACCGGGGCGCCTGCGGACGGCTTCCAGCCCTTCCAAAACCTGAATATCTTTTGCCTCGTAACTCGAGTTCCCTTGAACCACTAAAACCTCCCAAAGCTTACACGGGCGCTGAGGATGTGTCCCTGGCTTGCAGGCGCTCTAAAACTGTTTTCAGCCAGGCATTCATGTCCCGGTAGTATATAAAGCTGGCAGCCAGCAAAGCGGTAGTGATAAAAGCATGCCCGGTAATCCCAATCAATGTCATCCATGATGCCGCATCCGGTACGGACCAAAGCAAATTAAATCCCTGCCCGATAACGAAAACGGCCAGAACAAAAAGACTGCTGGTTGGCAATGTGAAGCGGGTCATCTGAATGCTGCTGACAATTGACCGGAATGCATCCTGCTGCCTGATGAAGATACCATAAGGAGAGAAAAAAATCGGTACGATGAGCCACAATGCGACCAGCGCAAGGATGAAGACCGCAACCTGGGCAAGGAACGGGCTGATGATAAAAAGGATCGAGAAAATCATCGCAGCCGGGAAACCAACGATACACAGGATGATCAACCAGGTAACAGACAATAGGATAGTTTGAAGGATAGCCTTCCAGGAGTTCGTGACCTGGTCCTGTTCCTGGTTCAAGATGATGGCAGAGATCCAGTAATAGTACAGGCTGCCACCAATCCAACCAACGATGATTATCACACCCAGCCAACCGATCAGGCTGATGAATGAGGATACCTGCATATCGGCTGGCTCACCCAGTGGAGTCCGGAGCGGCATCGAGCCGGACATTAAACTTGAGATGCCGATCGGTAAAGTGCGCAGAATGCTGAGCAAATTGAATTGATCTGCGAACTGTTTCCAGACATCCTGGGCGCGCTGGATATCTGCAAGAGAGAAGGCGTTCCCCGTTGGAAATACGTTGAACTGGGCGATCAGCGGTTGAAGCAATTGCTCGATCCGCAAACGCGGTCCCAACCACAACAGGAGATCGAGACCAATGGGCAGGAGGATGGCTACAATATGGTTGGCGACGGTATCGAACCCTGCCCGGAGCGATTTGATCACCCCGGGTGGCGGTGGTAAAGTGTTGGCTTGTTGTCTGTCCATAACCGATTGATTTTACCATACTGACACCTGCTCTTGGCAGGCACACCAGAGACAGGTACAATGCATTCATGGCAGAATATCGTCATTTGCCTGAAGCTGACCGTGTAAGCGTATTGACGGCGACCGTGCTCCTGGCATATGCCCTTACGCACCTGATTGAAGCGCCAAGCTACACCCTTGCAATGCAACTACCGGGGATATATCTGACTTTCAATCTCAGCCTCAATACAATCACAATAATCCTGGCTGCCTGCCTGACGGCATCAGGCATGGATTGGCTGCTGCGCAGCCATCCCGCGTTCAGCGGCAGGCGCACGTTTGAAAACTGGCTGCTACCTACCCTGACGGTATTTATTATCGGCGTGGCTCTCAACCTGATCCCATCCAGTCCTTTATGGTGGCTCGGTTTCGCCGCCGGTGGGGTATTGCTTGTGCTTGTCTTTCTGGCAGAATATGTGGTGCTTGACCAGGCTAATCCAAATTACCCGTTTGCCAGTGCTGGATTGACCGCTTTGTCATTCACTCTCTTTTTAATCCTGGCAGTGGTATTACGCTACGCAAGTGCCCGCCTGTACCTGTTGATACCGGCTCTGCTTCTTGCTGCTGGCCTTGTCTGCCTGCGAACCATCCACCTGCGCTTAAGTGGACAATGGGAATTTGCCTGGGCGATCGGTATATCCCTGGTAATCATGCAATTGGCAGCAGGACTGCATTATTGGCCTCTGACCCCAATCCAGTTTGGATTATTGTTGCTTGGACCTCTTTATGCATTAACCAGCCTGGCAACCAGTTACGGTGAAGGGATACCTATCCGTCGTGCGCTGGTCGAACCGTCAGTTTTATTATGCCTGATATGGGGGATAGCCATCTGGGTACGCTGAGCGGGCGTGATCAGTGAATTGAGCATTTCCCAGCGCCATTGGCAGTTCATACAGCATCATGCGGAAAATGCTGTACCAATGGAAGCCTGCGGATTGATTGCGGGAAAAGGGGGGCTGGTGCAGGCTGTTCTATCGGTGACAAACATCACCCAAGATCCGAAAACCTTTCTTATGGAGCCGAGGCAGCAATTAAAAGCTTTCGAATGGATAGAATCACGCGGCATGGAACTGGTCGGCATTTACCACTCACATCCGGCTGGACCCGAGACACTCTCACCAACCGACGTGGGAGAGGCAGCCTATCCAGTCGTACAGGTGATCCTGTCCCGTGAAGGAGATCAATGGCAAACCCGCGGGTTCTGGATCGAGACCGGACAGGTTTTCGAGGTACGGATAAAAGTCGCTCATTAAGAGTAACGTTGTCGGGTTTACTGTGTTATATGGTGTATAAAATTCTGGAGGTATGTTCGTGATCCAAATCCTGATTGATGCAGGCCTGATTATATTATCTTATTTGTTCGGTTCCATCCCGTTTGGCGTGTTGGTTGTCAGGCTTATAAGCGGAAAAGATATTCGCCAGGTGGCAAGCGGCCGGACCGGGGGTACGAATGCTATGCGCGCCGCAGGAACATGGGCGGGAATATTGACAGCAGTCTTCGATACCCTGAAAGGTGCCTCCGCCATCTGGGTGGCAAAAGCGGTTACCGACAATGTCTGGGTGTATTTACTGGCACCGCTCGCAGCCATCCTGGGGCACAATTACTCAATCTTCCTGACTGAACGTAACGAGAAGGGTCGTCTTCGGCTGCGCGGCGGGGCGGGCGGTGCTCCAACCGTGGGAGGTGCATTTGGACTGTGGCCGGCTTCACTTTTGATCATTTTCCCCATCGGTCTACTTATCTATTTTGGGATCGGCTACGCCTCGATCACCACCTTGAGCGTGGCATTTATTGCAATATTGATATTCACAGTACGCTTTTGGATGGGAATTTCTCCCTGGCAATACATACTTTACGGTATCATTGCCGAGCTTTTATTAGTACTGGCACTGAGACCCAATATAATTGCCCTGATCGAGGGGAGAGAGCGCTTTCATGGCTGGCGGCCATGGTGCAAGCGGGATCAAGACCATGCCATACAAGGTTCGGGGGGGAACAAGGGCTCCTGATACTTCCAGCACAAAACAACACACCGAGCAACCCGCGGCGGGTGTCATTGTCAAGCCAGGACCACTCAAATACCTAAGAGAGTTATTTTTCGCTGGAAGTCTGCTTTAAGAGAGCAACCAGGTTGCGTTGGTGGAGAGTCTCAGCCAGCCCGCCGAGATGGACACGGCTTTTACCGCATTCCTCGACCTTTACCGTTTCCAGGAATTCAAGGGGTGCCTTGCGGCGTGAAGCAGTACGAACAATCTTCCTGATAGCAGAAAGATAAAAAAGGTTTTCCCTTACAGCCGCCTCTACCTCGCCGCGCAAGATGATATCACCATGACCCTGGACGATATTCTCCAATCCCATCCGGCCGATGCGCTTGATGACCGCAGCCAGATCGTCGAGGTTTCCATCTACCAGGTATGGCAGTGGCATGAAAGCATCGCCTGCAAAAAGGATGCGATCCTCTTCGACCAGCACGGAGATGCCATCCCCGCTATGCCCCAATGCCGGGATCAAGCTTAAGTTCTTTTTCCCAACTTTCAGGTTGAGACCGCCGTTTTCGAAAGTCAGATGAGGTGGGATGATCTTTACATTGCGCAAGGTTGTATTTTGTTTGCGGGCTGCCTCCAGGGACGGTTCTCCCCGCTCTATCAATAATTTCCGGCAGAGCGCATGAGCGATGACGGTTGCGCCCGGGAAGAAGCAATTTCCCCAAGCATGATCAGCGTGGTAATGTGTATTGATCACATAACGTACCGGTATGTTCAGTTCGAGCTCGATATACTCGCGCATGCTGAGGGTTTCATCCGGGAGAGCCAGGGTATCAACCACCACAGCCCAAAGTGGACCGGCAATCACACCGGCCGTAACCTGGGCGTAGACTTCTGACTGGAACCAATAGACATTATCAGAAATGCGCTCACGATGCATACCATCACCTCACGAATTATTTAACCCTGTTCACAGTGCGGCTTCCAGCCGCAATTAAAATATTTACCACAAAAGATACAAAGGAACACGAAGAAAACCTTGATAATTCCTGGCGTCCTGCAAGGGAAAAATCCAAGATTCCCATGGATAGAGCACATGTTGAGCGGTAATACAATAGCATAAATACATATCGAAAGTCAAGTGGGATTTCCAATATGTAGGCTATAATTTTACTTTGAGACTTCATCAGGCATACAAACATAAATGGGTCAAGGAGGTTCGAGCGTTATGGCATGGCAAGAGCAACTTAATGACGATCCCATATCCTGGCTGTTGGAACCAGACACACAGGGAGTACGCTACCTGGCACTGCGCGACCTGCTTGACCGTCCTGCAGACGATCCGGAGCTGTCTGCTGCCCGAGAAATGGCTCACGCGACAGGTCACATTGCCACCATCCTATCGAAGATGAACAAGGCAGGCTTCTGGGTCGAGCCAGGACCTGGTTACAACCCAAAGTACAGGTCAAACGTCTGGTCACTGATGATGTTGGCGCAACTGGGCGGATCAGCCAGGCTGGATGAGCGCATCAGACAGGCATGTGCTTACTTCATTGAACATGCCATCACCCAAGGTGGGCAGATCACGGGCTCTGGGGCGCCTTCGGGAACTGCAGACTGCCTGCAGGGGGACATGTGCTGGGCATTGATGGAGCTAGGTTATGAAGATCCCCGCCTGGATAAAGCGTATGAATGGATGGCGCGCAGCATCACCGGAGAAGGCGTTGCGCCATCCAGGGACCGAAAGGCTGCAGTGCGCTACTACGCCGGTAAGTGCGGACCATTATTCGCCTGCGGTTCGAACAATAAGCTGCCCTGCGCCTGGGGCGGGGTCAAGGTAATGCTGGCTTTCGGCAAACTGCCGCGAGAACGCAGGACCCCACTCATCGAGGAGGCAATCCGAAAGGGAGTGGAATTCTTTTTCGGCGTAGATCCGGCAACGGCAGATTATCCAAATGGCTGGGCAGACAAACCAAGCGGGAACTGGTGGAAATTCGGGTTCCCGGTCTTCTACGTCACCGACCTGCTCCAGATCGTGGAAGCGTTGGCTGGATTGGGTTATGGCAGCGATCCGCGTTTAGCCAACGCTATGAGGCTGATCCGTGAAAAACAGGACCCACAAGGACGCTGGCACCTGGAATATGACTACGCGGGAAAGACCTGGGTGGACTATGGACCTAAAAAGCAGCCCAATAAATGGGTGACCCTGCGGGCAATCCGCATGCTGAAAGCGAGCGCTTCATGAAGGACAAGATCTGTCTTATCACCGGCGCGACCTCCGGCATCGGGCAGGCAGCAGCCACCTCTTTAGCGGGTATGGGTGCCAGAGTGGTCATCGCCGGACGCGATGAAGAGCGCTGCATGCGGACAATGGAAAGCATCCGAAAAGAAACCGGCAATGCCGCGATCGATTATCTGCTGGCTGACCTCTCCATCCAGGCTCAGGTGCAACACTTGGCACAGGAGTTCCTGTCCCGATATTCACGCCTGGATGTGCTGGTCAACAACGCTGGCGGTTTCTTCCTGACCAGGCAGGAGAGCGCGGATGGGATCGAGATGACCTGGGCGCTCAACCACCTAAGCTACTTTATACTGACCAATTTGCTGATGGACAGGCTCAAAGCCAGTGCGCCGGCGAGGATGGTCAATGTCGCCTCCAACTCACATTTCAAGCAGAGACTCGATTTTAACGACCTGCAAATAAGGCGTCACTACAACGGCATCAAAGCCTATGGGTGCTCCAAACTGGCAAATGTGCTCTTCACATACGAGCTGGCGCGGAGGCTGGAGGGGACAGGTGTGACGGCGAACGCGCTGCACCCGGGGCTGGTTGCGACGAACATCGGGCAGAATAACGGTCCGCTGGCTAAAGGTTTCATTCTGTGGGCAAGGGTGAAAGGTGTATCAGTGGAAGAAGGTGCCCGCACGATCGTTTACCTGGCGAGTTCAGCCGAGGTATCAGGGGTCAGCGGGAAGTATTTTACGAAAGAGAGGGAGATAAGATCCGACCCGGCATCCTACGACATGGCTGCTGCAGAAAGGTTGTGGCAGGCAAGCGAGGAGATGATAGGGATGGGAGGCATTGGGACTGACAGGTGATGGTAAATCTTCCTGATCTCGACCTGGTTTTTAGCGTTGATGATGTGCTGCGCGGCCAGGGGGCAGACCCGGCAGTGCTGCGCCGGCGCAGTCCTGCCCTGGTGAAGACTGCGGAGCGGGCGATCGAGGAAGGGCAGCCACTGCTCCAGCCTGAGGTGTATTGCCAGGAATTCCAGGTCGAATCCCTGCAGCATGAGAGGCTGCACCTGTCAGGAGGCGGATGGCTGGGAGGTAAGTTGATCGTCCAGCACCTGGTAAAAGCGATAAAGGTGTATGTATTCCTGTGCACTATCGGCGGGAAGCTCGAGAGGCGCGTCTCGGAATTGATTGCATCCGACATGGTATATGCCCTGGCACTGGATGGTGTTGGGTCGGCTGCGGTGGAAAACCTGGCAAATGCAGCCTGTAAATATATCGAGGATGCTTCCCAAGGCCAGGGTATGGCGGCTTCCATTCCGCTGAGCCCCGGGATGGTTGGCTGGTCCGTGGAAGATGGACAGCCACAGATCTTCAGTTTACTGGGTGAAAAACAGGACAGCGTACGACTCACCCCCAGTTACGTTATGCTGCCGCGGAAATCCCTGACAATGGTCCTGGGTGTCGGACCGAAGCTGGAAACTATGGGGCGGACGTGTGATTACTGCACCCTGCGGGAAACCTGCCGCTACCAGGATCATTATGTAAACTCGACTTAAATAAAAAATCCACCTCGCGTGCGGGGACCATTCCGTACGGCCGGTGGGGGACTGCAATACCTTTCAGCAGAGCGAGAATGCCCGCCTGTTCAGGATCCTGCCCATCGGCGTGCTGGTGATGGTTGGCTACATCATAATCATCACGGCCTGGTTAATCAGCCAGCGCATAAAAATGCAGAACGGTAGATTACGCCGCGCTGGCCATGCTGGCCATGGCTGCATTTGGCACACTCTTTTCGATCTACCTGACCTTCCTGGAACCGTTTGTCACTGACACCACCTACACCTGGTGCCTGAATTTCGCGATTATAATGACCATTCTAATGTTACTTTCCATCGCACCCGGAAAAATGGCGGTTAGAAAGCTGGTCAGAAGGAACCGTTGATCTCGGACCGGTTGTCTAAAAATAGGGAGATACCATGGTTGATATCAACAAAATCGAAACGTTCCTGCATGCCGCAGAAACGCTGAACTTCTCGGAAACTGCCAAGCGGCTTCACATGAGCCAGCCAAGTGTGAGCCATCACATCAAAACACTGGAACAGGAGATGGGCGCCGTACTGTTCACCCGCACCAACACCGGCCTACAATTGACGGAAGGGGGGCGTCTGCTCCTGCCCTGGGCTCGTCGCCTTTTGCACGACACCAACAACATGCAAGCCATGATGTCTTCCATCCAGGTAGACGTTGTAGGTGAACTGCGCATCACCTGCAGCACAACGGCCGGAAAATATGTCCTGCCTCAGATGGCCGCCCGCTTCTGCCAGCGTTTCCCCGGTGTCAAAGTCCGCATCCTGGTCTGCACGCCGGAGGATGTTACATTCAAACTGTTGGAAGGCGAAGCGCACATCGGCGTCTTCAGCCGGGAGATTTTGGATGCCGGTCTTGAATCACAAGAATTTTTCACGGATATAATTACGCTTATTGCGCCCGCCAACCATCCCTGGGCTTTCCGTAAAACAATCGAACCCGGCGAACTATTGGAAGAGCCGCTCATCCTGCGCGAAGAAACTTCAGGTACGCGCCGGGTTGTGTTATCTGAATTGGCGAAGTACGATATCAGCCTGGACGATTTGAATATCTTCATGGAACTGGGCAACGCAGAGGCCATCGTGCGGACAGTGGCGGCCGGTTACGGGATTGCCTTTGTGTCCAACCTGGCAAGCGCCTGCCCGCTCAAGTGCAGCAATGTAGTGGATATCCAGGTTGAGGGTTTGAACCTCAATCGTACGATTTACATGGCGCGCAAAGCCCAAAGCAGCCCCCACAGGCCGGGTGACGCCTTCTGGAGTTTTATTCATGCCCCAGAAAACACGGATTTGATCCGTCTGACGGAACAACCAAGGAAAGAAACCAATCTGCCCCCCGCCTGAATTCAGGCAGGGGAGCAGGATTTTAAGCATTCTAAACTTGAGGACTAGAACACATAAGTCTGGGCGGCCCCTTCGACATCCATTAGGAACAGCGGAGCTTTCTTAATCTTGATGCGCGGGTCACGCAGATTTTCCGGCTTGATATCCTTGTTCTCCAGGGCCAGTTCGCAAAACACGATTTCGCCGCCCAGATCGAGGATATCGTTGAAGAGTTTGATGGGATTGGGCATGCCCTTGGGCGTACCGAGTTTCTCCAGTTCGCCCTTGACCATCCACCTGGCTCCCGCCGGGCAAATGAAGATGTGCACTTCATAGTCCAGGGAAAGCCCTGAAGTAGAGAAGATCAACGTCGGCATGATGCTTGCCGGGGTGTCGCCATTGCAGACAATAGACATTTTTTGAGTCATTTTTCATTCTTTCTTATATCGCAACGAAACAAGGGACGAAACTATCAGGAATTCATTGGGCGGACAAACATGAAGTATGCCATTATCCAGCAGCCTAGGATGATCGAGACGCCGCCAAGGATCGAACCCAGCGACAATTGCGGCACACCGCTCAGGATGTGACCAATGTTGCATCCAGTCGAAACAATCGCTCCAAAGCCCATCAGCAGACCGCCCAGGAAGGTTTGCAGGATCACTTTGGGCTCTGGGGCTCGGATGGCAAATTCACCAGCGATCAATGCCGCTATCAGCGCACCCAATACAATTCCGATAATCTCTAGGCCCTCCCAATTGAGGGTTGTGATCTTGACTTCAGACTCGACAACAGTTTGCCACTTAATCAACGATTGCCAGATATTGATCCAGCCGCCGGTGATACCAAGCGGATAGTTCCGCCCAGCCGCCGCTGAAAGCGGGAAGGATAATATGCCAACCAAGCCAACAACGATACCTGTCGGTAGCCAGCCCCAGCCTTTTTTAAAGATGGCTTGCCCAAGCGATTTGGGTTTTTCACCAAAACTCTGCGCAGTGGATTTTTTCAGCATCGCCAATACAGCCCAGATGACGATGATCAGAATAGCCAATGCCAGCATCGTTATCTTGAGATCGAAACCAAATATGTTTGCCAAGGTCAAGGCTTTATCATCGGCGGTCATAACCTTTGTGTTTTTCTGCAGAAAAGTGGTGATGGGCTTGAGCACACCAGATGCGGACATCAATCCAGTCAGCCCAAACCCGCTAATGGCAACCATCGCACCGACCATGCCTTCCCCGGCGCGATAGGTGATGCCACTGGCGCAACCGCCAGCCAAAACCATGCCCATGCCAAAGACCAAGCCGCCGACAATATTCGCGCCCCACATGAGCGGCTTGGGAGCGAGAGTAATGACATCAGTCATTGCCATAATCGAAAAGCCAATCATTTCGACCAGAATGGCAACAGCCAATGCCTTGAATAGGGTGAATTCGCGTACCAAGATAATATCGCGGAAGGCAGAATTCATGCAGAAACGTCCACGTTGCAGGGTAAAACCGAACAGAATACCAACGAGCAGACCGCTCAATATAGCAAGTGTCATTTTGTTCCTCCGAAAGTTTTTATAGGGTATGGTTAGTATGCTTATTTGAGGCCATAGGCTTCAATAAGTATGCGATGGTTGGGACCGCCAAGCTTTTCTACAGACAACAACTTGTGCCCCTGTTTATTCAAATTGCGCGGGATGCGCTCAACCGAAAGAGGGTAATCCAGCAACACTTCAAGAATTTCCCCTTTTTGCATTTTCTTGAGGGTCGTCATGGTATCCATATCTGGATAGGGGCAAATCTTCCCGCACACGTTCAGGGTTTTTGTTGGAACGATATTTTGGCTCATTATAAAGATTCTCCTTCAAGTGAATTGGGTATTATGGGCAAGCCGGTCTATTAGTAACTAAAGACCATTTTTGCGCCCTCGGCTTCAAACAGGAATGTAGAAGCCATCATGACTTCCACGCCTTCTACCAGGTCTTCGGCCTTCATTTCCCAGACGGACAGTCCCAGTTCGCACAGGATGATGCGCCCCTCCAGAACCTGAATTGCATCGAACAATTGCACCGGGTCCGGCAGGCCTTTCAGATTCTGATATTTCTCCATCCCCCCCTTGGCTAAAGTCCTGGCGGCGCCTGGCTGGACGAAAAACAAAACCTTATCTCCAGTGGCGGCAATTGCCGCGGCCATGACGAGGGCAGCCATTACACTCTGGGGATCATCGTGGTTCAGGACCACTACAATTTTTGCTATGCTTTCTTCAGTCAAAGTAAACCTCCTAATTTTGGTTTTACCGGAAGCATTCCTTGCTGTCAATTATTAATCTGCAGCGTCGGCTTCCGTTTGTTTCGATTTAACTTCAGCGATTGACTTCAAAGCTTGGATGTCCAACGCCACAATCCGGCAGATAGAGTGAGCGAACTTGGTGAAGGGCAGCAGTAGCAGCAGGGTGATCGAGACCGCTACGTGGAATATAAATATCCAGTAAGCCCACGTGGGCGCGCCTGGCAGGTACCGGGCGGTTTCGATGATGAGCCCGGTGGTCACGCCGCTGAACCAAAGCAGGGTCAGGAAGATCCAGCCGGAGCCAGCGCTTCCTGTGCAGATTTTTGCTCTGAAGATTTCTCCTTTACCTCTTGGAAATAAACTGCAAATGGTCGGTAAAGCAGGTGTGCCCACTTCCCCATTGGTCCAATGCAGATATACAGCATCATCATGATTACCAAGTGAACAACATACGTGTAGTATGTCGCCATTGGCAGCCCGAGATACCGGAAGGTACTGATCAGCAAACCAGATACCGCGAGCAGGATCAGTAAGATGAGGAAGAGCCAATCGCTTAAATGAGAGTAATGGTGCGCCTGGTGTTCTTTCTTGATCCTCCCCCATAACGCATCACCTGCGCCGTAAATGATAGCCAGGGCGGCCAAGTACCCTACCCAGCGTTGTGGGTGGTAGAGTGGATAGATGTTATCAGTTTGGAACCACGACAGGAACGCCACAATCAACACAAACATCGAGCCATAGCCAAATACCAGGATCAAATGGCTAATCCAACGACGTTTTCCCTTGCATTTAGAAAATCTCGCTTGTGTTAGTGTGTGATATGCCAACTTCCAACCCTCGCTGATAAATACCGCTAACGGTGGAAGCTTCAGCTTATTCCCCTCACGGAATGTGAAAATGAACATGCGGAACAGGTTAGAGAGTAAAAAGAAAGCTAACACTCCGGCTAAGATCAAATCGGCGACATGGATCATTTCTACAGGTGCAAAGGTATTGAGTTCTACCTGTTGCGTTGCCAGAGGACCGTGGAGTAGCGCAGCCAGCAGGATTACCAATATTGCCCCAACAACGAGTGCGCCGATAGCCCAGGTTTTCGAGGTGTAAAGTTTTTTTGATAAACCGGTCCAGTCATATTGAGCGGTCAGCCAGCGGCGGGCAGCCATCATGGTCTCCCCGGGCTCGGCTCCCTTGGGACAGGTTTCGGAGCAATCCCCACAGTAGTAACACAGCCAGGGGTCCAGTTGCTGCGTCAACCGTGTTTTTTGTCCCAACTGGATGCGCCTGATGATGTTACGCGGGAAGGGGTATTCATCGGTAGCCAGAGGACAAATAGCCGTACAGTTACCACAGTTGAAGCATTTTTCGATGCCCTCCGCGCCGAATTCTTTCAGTTCATACAAAAAGTTGGGGTCCACGCGCGTGGTCATGCCTGCGCCTCCTCTGCCCGCTGGTAGAGCGGATAATCACCGGACATCCCTGCTTCAACGATAATTCCGTACTTTTTCAAAGCCGCCACAAACCACAAGACTTCGTGGGTGGGTTTGCCAATCTCGGTGGCAATTTCCGGCACCGTCTTGGGAGTGTCGCAAATAAACTGGCAGATGGCTTGCTGCATCTTCTTCTGCTCACGGAAGAGCGCCTGTGTCCGTTCCACGCTTTCGCCGTGTGCTTCACGCAAGCGTTTGAGCAACTCGCCGCGCGAGGGCGCTTCTATTTTTACATCGTTCATTTTATAGTCTCCATCAAGGCCGGGATTTCCATCGCAATGGCATCCACCATCGCTTCGTATTGAGCCAGCGTCCAGGCCTGGATGTCGATCGCCCGGTTCGGGCAGACGCCCACGCAGGCGCCGCAGCCGATGCAGTTAGCCGGGGTTACCACAGCCCGTTTTACCTCGCAGCCGTTCTCCTGGAAAGTCTGCAGAGCAATCGCACCTTCTTCCTGGCAGGCTTCCACACATGCGCCGGTACCATTGCACTTGCTTTCATCCACGCGGGCCACGAAGGGCGGTAGTTCCACCTGTCCCTGCCCGAGCAGTACGGCCACTTTGGCCGCGGCAGCCGAGGCCGCCGACAGGCTCTCCTGGATGTTCATCGGCCCCTGCGCCGTCCCAGCCAGCACAATACCCAGTACAGTCATTTCCACAGGGCGCAGTTTGGGATGCGCCTCCAGCAGGAAGCGGTCAGCGCCGCGTGAGACCTTGAGCATGTTCACCAGGTCGTCAATCTGGCGCGGCATCATGCCCACGGCCAGCACCACCAGGTCCACCGGCACTTCAATCTCTTCACCATAGGTTAGATAGTCCTTGACCCGCACCAGCACCGGATGGGTATCCCCGGCCGGAGCGGCTACCACTTCGGGGCGTTCGTCGCCGTGATAACGCAGGAAGTGCACCATCGAACTCGAGGCGAGGCGGTAGATCTCTTCGTGCCCGCGTCCGTAGGTGCGAATATCCTGATAGAGTTCATAGATGTTAAGTTTCGGGAAGCGTTGGCGCAGTTCGATTGCCGTGTGCAGGGAGGCTGTACAGCAGACTCGCGAGCAATAGTTGTTGACCTGTCCGTCTGCCTGTGGTTCGTGGATTCCGTCCAGTTCGCGGCTGCCCACGCAATGGATGAGCGCGACGTCCCGCACCGGGTGTCCATTCCAGGTCAGCGGCTCGCCGTCCCGGACCCGGGACAGGATGCGGATCAACTGTGGCAGTGTCACCACTTCGGGGATTTCGCGGTAGCCGTACTCGCCCTGACGCGGCTCGTAGGGGTTGAACCCGGTTGCCAGCACGATCGCGCCGGCGGTCAGTTCATGTGTCTGCGGTTCGTCTTTCAGCATGACGGGTTTCCCGTCAGCCTGGATCGGCTTGCCGTCATAGTGTTCCCAGTCCACGGCCGGTGTGGCGGGATAGCAGCCCGGGTAGGGGCGATAGATCACCTTGCGCCGGGTCAGGCCGTAGTTGTACTCGTCAGGCGTTTCCTGGGTACAGGCCGCCATCAGTGTTTCTGCGATATCCTCGCTTACACCGCGCGAGTGCTGGGTGACATGAATATTGAAATTACCCACGAACCCGGAGACAGCCGTCACTTCGGCTTGTGTAAGGACGGTGACATTTGGATGCGCCACCACTTCCTGGATCAAATCGTGCAGTAACTGGCGGGATTCCTCGTCCGTGGGGAAGATGGACTCCAACTGCGCCATGCGTCCGCCCAAGAAGGGCGATTTCTCCACCAGCGTGACGCGGACGCCCTGGCGGGCAATATCCAGCGCAGATCGCAGGCCTGCCACACCGCCGCCGATAACCAAGGCTCGTTTTTCAGCCACCAGCCGGATCGGGTCGAGCGGGGTGAGCAGGCGGGCTTTAGCCACCCCGGCAATCATCAGGCGTATGGCCTTTTCGGTCGCGCCTTCCTGGTCATCGGAATGTACCCAACTGTCCTGTTCGCGGATGCCGACGTGATGGTACAGGTAGGGGTTCAACCCGGCGCGTCTGGCCGCGTAGCGGAAGGTCTGTTCGTGCAAGTAGGGGGCGCAGGCGCCGACCACGACGCGGTTGATGCCCAGTTCCCTGATATCATGCTCGATGATCGCCTGCCCGGCGTCGGAACAAAAGGATGGGTCGGTACGGGCGACAACTACGTCCGGCAGTTTGCCGAGCGTCTTGGCCACCCGTTCACACTGCACGACGTGGCTGATGTTACCGCCGCAGTGGCAGGTGTATACGCCGACGCGTAATTCTTCGGTGGCCTGGGCAGGGGCGTTTTCAGAGGTTTTCTTCTTCTCAGGCATAGACTGACTCTTTCTGGTGTTCGCGAATATAGGCCGAAACAGCCGCCGCTGCCGAACTGGCGGTGACGATGCTGTCCACGATGTCCATCGGGCCCATAGCTGTGCCGGTGACGAAGATGCCGGGGCGGTCAGTGGTGCACGGGTTGGCGTTCGGCGCCGGGATAGCGATAAAGTTGTCAGTTCCGAGGGGGAGGCCCAGGGTCTCGTTTGACCCCGAGGTGGGCACCATGCCGAGTGACAGCACGACCAGGTCGTGGGTCCGCTCGACGATGCGGCCTTCCTCTGTTAGTTCCACTTTGACTACCGGGTCCTGTTTCTCGTTCTCATGGATTGTGGCCACCTTACCGCGCACGAATTCCACGCCCATGGCCTTGGCGTTCTGGTAGAACTGTTCGTAACCTTTACCGAAAGTGCGGATGTCCATGTAGTAAATCGTAATCTCGGCCATCGGCAGCGCCCCTGAAATCAGCATAGCTTGCTTGATGGCGTACATGCAGCAGACGCGCGAGCAGTATTCCACGCCCAGAGTCTGGTCGCGTGAACCAGCGCACTGGACGTAGGCAATGGAGGTTGGCTCCTTGCCGTCGCCTGGGCGTAGGACGCGCCCGTAGGGGCCGGTGGGGGCCAGGAAGCGTTCCATCATCAGCGGGTCAATCACGTTGCGCAGGGCTCCGCCGCCGAATTCCTTTTTAGCTCCCAGCGGGGTCAGCTCGTAACCGGAGGCCACGATGAGAGCCGTTGTCTCGATCTCAAAGGGTTCGGGCTGTTGGGTGAAGTCTACCGCGCCGGCGGGGCAGACCTTTTCACATTTTCCGCAAAGGATGCAGTTGTCCATGTCCAGCACAGCGACCTGCGGGACAGCGGTGGAGAAGGGTACCCGGATGGCACGGTAAGCACCCAGGCTGCGGTCGAACGGGCTGGGTAGGGTGACAGGGCAGGCATATTCGCATTCGCGGCAGCCGGTGCATTTGCGCTCATTCACGTAGCGCGGTTTCTGTAGGACGGTGGCGTTGAAGCCCTCACTGGTTTCTTGAGCTGATTGAAGTTCGCAATAGGTCAACAGGTGGATATAGGGGTGGTGTGCAACCGCCGACATCTTGGGTGTGGTGATGCAGGAACAGCAGTCCAGGGTGGGGAAGACCTTGCTGAGGGTGATCATCTTGCCGCCAATGCTGGGCTCGCGTTCGATCAAGGCGACTTCAAAACCCTGGTCGGCGATGTCGAGGGCTGCCTGCATCCCAGCGATCCCGCCGCCGACTACCAGGGCATCTACAATTAGATTTTCCACAATCGTTCTCCTTATGCCTACGCGGCCGCGGGGGCAGTAATTTCATCTTTGACGAAACCGATGCCCTTCAACAGGTCGGTCATCTGGTTGACCTCTTTAAGAAAAGGCTTGACGCAGACGGTGCAGATGGCGGCCAGGCGCAGGCGGCGGATGTCGATGCCGCGTTCTTTCATCAGTGTATAAGTGCGGTTGATGAGTGCGGCCGTGCCACCCGCTTCGACCTTATATGGGCTGTCGGTGCCGCTGTACATGACGATGATGCCGTCAATGCCGTGCTCGAAGGCGCGCACGAAGAACTCTGGCGGGAACATGACTGGGCACATGATCGGCAGAATGTAGGTGTTGGATGGATATTCCATGTGTGCCTGGCCGGTTGAATCAGCCCCGGCAAAGCCGCCTGACAGTGTTGCCAGGATCAGGATTTTAGGTTGTTTTGCCTTCTCATTCGAAGCCATGTTGATATGTCCTGTCTGGTATGGAGAGACGAGCTGCCTGATAGATTGACAGGCAGCCCGCAGGTCGCCAACTTATTTCGCACGGCGAATGAAGAGTCGTTCGTAGCCTTCGCCGGGCAGCACGCCTAGGAATTCATGCCCGACCTTCTCACACCAGCGCGGCATGTCATTCTTGGTATTGGCATCGCCAGACCAGACCTCGAGTACTTCGCCAACCTTGACGGTGGCGATGCTCTTCTTGGCCTCCAGTAGGGGGCCGGGACAGGACATGGCACGCGCGTCAACAACTTTGGCAGCCTGGATGTTGTTCAAATCAACAGTAGTCATGTGAATATCTCCTTTTCTGGTTTGGATCATTCGGATTCGTTTATTCAAGCATATCAGGCGCTCGTAGGGCGGGACAATGCTTGAGCCATTCGTGGTCGGAGATCTGGTAATAGATCGTCTGTCCATCACGGTGGGTGGTGACAATGCCGAACTTCTTGAGCAAACTGAGGTGCTGGGAAACATTTTGCAGGGAACTACCGGCGCGGGCTGCAATCTCGTTTACGGATAACTCCTCTTTCGAGATGATCCACAGGATGAGCAGCCGGCGGGCATTGCCAAATGCCCTGCACAGGGCAGCTTGTTCTTCAGCAAGATCCATCACGGCGGTATTCATCGGTATTCTCAAGAAAGATGCAGATCGAGATTCCAGAAACGGCTTAATTAAGGAATGTCTTTAGTATAGACACTCCCAGAACAATTCGTAAGTGAATATCATCACGATATGTTTTGTGATGTTGAATAGCTGGGTATAGAAAATCTTGATAGCCAGATGTCCGGGCAATTCAAGTATTGCTGTTTTTGTCAGGAGATAGGCCACGTATTTCAAGAAGACCGAAGGCCTGGAGCCGGTGCAGGCTGCTTATCGGCATGCAACTTGCCTGCCGGTCATCCGATCTGCTGTTGGATCAAATTAGGTGAAACTGTCTTATCTGCCATATTGTCACCAGCGTGTCACCCCAAATGCGCCCGAATTGCTCAAGAAAAAATAAAGTTAACTCAAAATATCCAATACAAGTGCGGTTACTTCATTTTAGCCGCGATCCGCAGCATCCAGCGCAAGCGAGACCATGATCTGATACCCCTGCGGATCCGTGATCGAGAGGGCGGGTGCTGGCTGAAGGTCTGTAGGACATAAAGAGTTACCACCTGACTGATCTCCCCGGATGCTGGTTCGAATGCAACCCTGATCAAACCCTTTTTAACCCGGGCAAGCCTATCGACCAGCGCGGCTTGAAGTTCTTAGGGGGTATGTCCACGCGGCAAGCACAGAAAGTAATCCACGACATCACGATTGGATGGAGGAGACTCGACATCAGAGGTAGCCGTTCAACCGTAGTTGGGATGTCATCATATTATTTTATGACGATTTTTAGGGGGCGGGCAGCATGAAAGCAGATCAGACTATTATGATCTGATAAATATATAGCGCCAGGACGTGATGGCTATTAAAAACGGAACAGTCCAACCAAATGGTTAAGGAAGATCATTAACCAATCTGTCACACGCCAAAATATCGCCGTATCACTTCTTCGAGCGATATTCTGAATAAAGCATTCAACTTCTGGCTTAAAGAATCGATGTTGTCTTTACAAAATTGATCACATCGTCAAGTCGCGTGAAAGCCAAGGCGGTTACTGTGTCGGCACCGCCATAGTAAATCGCGATCCGACCGGTGGGTTGATCATATAGAGCGGTACAAGGGAAGGCTACATTCGGCACGTCCCCCACGCACTCATAATAAGTCTGAGGAGACAGCAGGTAAGGTCCTCCACGGTAAATCACCTTCCAGGGCTGGTCCAGATCAAGGATGGCGGCTCCGAAACTGTATACAAATCCATTGCAGGAAGTCAGCACACCGTGATAGAACATCAGCCAGCCTTCAGGGGTTTCAATGGGGATCGGGCCGGCACCGATCTTCGTGCTTTGCCAACCAGGTTTAACGCCCATCACAAAACGATGCTGCCCCCAATGTATCAGGTCCGGGCTCTGACTAAGATAGATATTGCCGAACGGCGTGTGACCGTTATCGCTAGGCCGGTTGAGCATAACATACCTGCCATTGATCTTGCGCGGGAAGAGTACACCGTTGCGGTTATACGGCAGCAAGGCATTTTCGAGAAAAACGAACTTTTCAAAATCGAAGGTGTATCCAATCCCAATGGTAGGACCGAAATAGCCATTACACCAGGTTACATAATAGCGGTCTTCCAGCCAGACAACGCGTGGATCATAGCGATATTGGTATTGACCGATTTCGGGATCATCGCAGCGCCATTCGATAGGCTTATGCTCCAACTCCCAGGCGATACCATTATCACTGAAGCCGCGGTGCAAGTTCATGTCCCGTCAAGTGCTATGAATAATCAATGGTTCGCATTATAAATAGCTCGCCATTGATTTTATTTTTTATTTTCAACGCATTAACTACGCATTACCTGTTAAAAATGTAATTGACAGGCATCGCTATATATAGGGTAGCTTGCCTGTCAATTGCTATTCTTAGCTATATATGGGAGTGACCGACCAGGGGCTCGAACCCTGAACCGATTGATTAAGAGTCAATTGCTCTACCAGTTGAGCTAGTCGGCCTCGCGTGCGGTATTATACCGCAAAGAGAAGGGGTGTCAATAAAAGCGCATTGCCTCAAGTTAAATATTACTATTGAAAGTATCGTTGCCTCAAAAACAATGTTACTTTACGGCAGAAGTTTTTACACTGCCGGAGGAGAACATGATGAGTCAACGAAGCAAGCGAGAATTATCAGAAGCAATTCGTCCACGATATCTGAAGGGCAAGAAAACTGAGAAGAAATGGATCCTGGATGAATTTACCGCTGCAACGGGGTACCATCGCAAATATGCGACCCGGATCCTGAAACATGGTCGCCCTCGGCGGAGTGGCAAGAAGCACGGGTTGCCGAAGGCGTATCAGGGTGAAGTGGTGGTGGCACTGAAGCAGATCTGGGAGGTGTGTGGGCGGATCTGCTCGAAGCGGCTGCATCCTTTCCTGCCAGAGATGGTGAAATTGCTGGAGCGGTGTGGTGAGCTGTGTCTGACGCCAGAGACGAAAGCACTCTTGCTACGCATGAGTCGCTCGACCATGGATCGCTGCCTGGGTCCGGCACGCTTTGAGCACCCGCATGGCTTGAGCACTACCAAACCCGGCAGCCTGCTCAAGAGAGCTATCCCGGTGCGCACCTACACCCCGTGGGATGAAGACCAGCCCGGATTCCTGGAAATTGACCTGGTGGCGCATTGTGGGGGGAGCACCGAAGGCCAATATATCCACACTTTGACCTGTGTCGACCTCTCCACCGGCTTGATCGAGTGCCTGGCGGTTCGCCAGCGCACCCAGCAGGCCGTTTTCGCAGCCATCCAGACTATGCGGTCGCACCTGCCTTTTCCCTTGCTTGGCCTCGACTCGGACAATGGCAGCGAGTTCATCAATGATTTGCTCTACCATTACTGCTTGGCCGAGAGGATCACCTTCACCCGCTCCCGTCCTTACCAGAAAAACGACCAGGCGCATGTTGAACAGAAGAACTGGTCGGTCGTCCGCCGCCTGGTCGGCTACGACCGCTTCGAGACCGAAACAGAACAAAACCTCCTGAAAAGAATCTATGAAAACCTGCGCTTATATGCCAACTTCTTCCAGCCAGTCTTGAAGCTAGTCTCCAAAGAACACGTGGACAAAAAACTCATTAAAAGATATGATCGAGCCGCAACACCTTTCCAGCGGGTACTGGCTGCCAAGGAGATCACAATTGAAACCAAAGCCCGCTTGACGAACTTGTACTTTCAACTCAATCCAGTTCATCTGAGAACTACGATCGATGCGCAGGTAGCCAAACTAGCGAAGCGTATCCTGTGGATTGGAAAATCTCACGGTAACATTTCGCTTTGAAGCAACGATACACCTAAAGTAACATTTTGCTTTGAGGCATCACGAAAAGGGGGATTGAAGGCTATTGGTGGACCCAACTGATTGAAAGGCTCAATCCACGGTCAGGGTTTTGCTCAAGTTGCGCGGGAAGTCCGGGTCATGGCCGCGCTCCAGGCTGAGATGGTATGCCAGAAGTTGCAGAGGAAGCACTGCCAGCAATGGATTGAGAATTGGACCTGAGTCGGGGAGAACTATCATTTCGCTGGCATTGGCCCGCAATCGGGAGTCCTCTTCGCCAACCGCAACCGCCCGCCCGCCGCGACAGGTCACTTCGTTGATGCCGCTCACGATCAAAGGTACATCCTGTGGTCCAGCGACGAAGATCACCGGGTAACCTTCGCTCACCGCCGAGAGCGGACCATGCTTGAATTCGGTGGAGAGCATCCCCTCGCAGTGGGCGTAGGTGATCTCCTTTAGTTTCAGCGCTCCCTCCAGGGCGATCGGGTAGGTTGCTCCAAAACCAAGGCAATACAAGTCGTTCCACTTGTTGAGGGAGGGAGCCAGCGCGGCAACCTGGGGAGCAACTGCCTGCAGGGTCTTCTCCATCAGGTTAGGGATCTGCTCGAGTTCACTTGTATCGCGTCCGGACATACGATAAGCCAGGTACAGGAAAGTGATGACCTGGTTGGTGAACGTCTTAGTGGCAGGGACGCTGATCTCGTAGCCGCAGCACAACGGCAGCCAGCATGCGGCAGCCCTGGTCAGGGTGGAACCGATTACATTGGCTATACCGAAACAGGTCATGCCGCGCTTCTCAGCAGCCTGCAAGGCATTGAGGACATCCTTGGTCTCACCGCTCTGGCTGACGAACAAGCCTACATCCTCGTGGGCGACAGCCGGGGAGTATTGCGGGACGAACTGGGGAGCCAGGACCGGGATCACCGGACGACCGGCGATCTGGGCAAAGAACACTGCGCCGGCGAGACAGGCATGGTAGCTTGTTCCACAACCGATGAAGTACAGATGCCGGCAAGACTTCATTTTTTGGAGGACAGTATCCACCTCGTTGGACCCATCCAACAAGTGCAGGAGCTCGCGGGCAACCTGGGGCTGTTCGTGGATCTCCTTGAGCATGAAGTGGGGATAGCCACCTTTCTGGACGGCGTCCATGGTCTGGGTGACGATCTCCGGCTGGCGTTGAATGAGCCTGCCATCGTTGACAGAACGGAGCTCGACTCCGCCAGCCTGCAGGATGACGATCTCGCCATCCTGGACACGGATGATCTTACGGGTGAGCGGCAGGATCGAAGGCAGGTCGGATGAGACACAGGTAAACCCATCATCGATGCCGACTACCAGACCGGAGCCTTTCTTGATGGCATACAGCTTATCATCACCAGTACGTCCGATCACGAAGGCATAATCCCCTGCCAGGTCGCCATAAGCGAGGCGGATGGCATCTATGAAGTCATAGCCCCGGTTGACATAGCGTTCCACCGCATGCACGCAGGTCTCGCCGTCATTTTGAGAGCGGACAAGCATTCCTTCAGCGATGAACTGCTGGCGCAACTCAACATTGTTGACCACATTGCCATTATGCGCGCCAACCATATCCCCGTCCGAATCCAGATGGGGCTGGGCATTAACCTGTGATGGTTCACCAAACGTTGCCCAGCGCAACTGGGTGATGCCGCGCCGCCCCATCATCTCGGCGAGGTTGCAGCGGGCAGCGACCGCGTCGACCTTGCCCACATCTTTACGCAGGTCAATCGTGCCATCCTCACGCAGGGTGGCAGCACCCACCGAGTCGTAGCCGCGGTAGGTGAGGCGCCGCGCAGCTTCGATCAAGAGGGGGCCGAGGTTTTGATCTTTATCAGTGACAATGCCGAAAATACCGCACATTAGAGACCCTGGAGGTTCAGCATCAATAATTTCAAGATGTCAAGTTTACCATACCGAAAAAAAAGGACGGGCGGATGCTCGTCCCTGTTTAATTGTGTGATGGTATCAATATAAGTTAAATCGGTATACCTTCCAGGTCGATTGCTTGACGGACCATCTGTCCTCCGAGTGGATTCTGGTCACTGGCTACCAGAGTAGAGATAACCACACCTGCATCCAGACTGACCTCCCAGGCGATTTCGCTTATACGACAGCGCAAAGCGGGTGTAAGTGCAGGTGCTTCAATATAAACGTCAATGTCTGAATCCTTTGTGGCATCTCCACGGGCGGACGAGCCATAAACCACCAGGCGCTTCACGGGGGTAGCATCCGCCAGGCGGCGTTTTAATTGTTTCACAAGGCGAAGGTTGGAATGAGCTAACATAGGTTATTGAATTCTACAATGAGATCACAGGCTGCATTCGAATCGACAATCAGGAAACGGCGTATTCACTTGCATTATTACTATGAATTGATGTACTATTTTAACCATAATGAATGGTAAAAATAATTCCTTAACTTGAGAGGGAAGGAATCATCATGAATAAATACCAACCTAATCGTTTACCAGCAGTCATTGCCAGCATTGCCGTAACAACCCTGGCATGCAGTCTTCTCCCAAACGCGCTGCCAACAGCAATACCGACACAGGCGCCCCCGGTTCTAGCAACAACCATACCCAGCCAGGTGGTTGCCGAGAATCCCACCAATCCCCCGTTGCCCACCCCATCAGATACTTCGATCCCCGTGCCAACACCGGATGTCACCCCAACCCAGGACTTGAGCCAGGTAATGGGGGATGTGGAAGATTATTACACAAGGGGATATTTACCTTTTGAGAACGGCCAGCTTTTTCATTTGGATGATTTTTCGAAAACAATGCCTTCCATCAACGTGTTTGATTTCACCAGAGCTGGACAACAGGCACAGGATTTCGCCCTGTGGGCAGATATCGAAATGGATAGCACAGGTTACCCCAGTTATCCGGATTATTCCGGGTGCGGGTTTGCGTACCGGGTCCAGAATAACAATGATGGATATACAGCTATCCTGACGAACGAGGCGGTACGAATGGGATATTGTGAAGGGGGATTGCTCCAATGCGAGCTTTTTGGCACAACCCATGGAACCGGTAAGGTCGACCTTGGCAACCCATCCAAAGCACTTTTTTCTCTGGCAGTGAACAAAGACCACGCTTTCGTGCTGGTGAACGGGGTCCTGGTTGGCCAGTATACGCTTTTTACAAGCAGGTTGCTGGGTATGGGGGATGTATATTACAGCCTGGTATCGAACATCAATGCCGGCTATTGGAGCAGCTGTAAGATGTCCAATATCATCCTGTGGGAGTCGTATCCCTGAGCCAGAAGGTGTTGATCCCGATTATAGAAAAGGGGCTGTCCTAAAAGAACGAAATTGTCATGCTGAGCGAGTGAAGCATAAACATAATAATGAGGAGACTCTTCGCTTCGCTCAGAGTGACAAAGACTTCTTAGACAGCCCCTGTTTTTGGGTCAGTTTTAATTGATCGAAACCATGGGGATCCGTCTAGCCATCCACATCCCAGGGTGAGACGCCAATGCTCCCTTCACTGTCCAAGGAGGCCTGAACAGGCTCAGATATCTCTGGAATGAGATCTGCAGCCGCGGCGAGAAGTCCGAAGCAGCCAGAGAGCATCATATCACCATACGGGACAGCATAGTACGGGCGCAGAGTGGAACCGCGCATCAAGTTTCGCCTTGGACCAGTGACGGTCACATCAAAGCCAGCCCTCCCGAGGGGAAGCGGGTCCG
>Ga0315277_10001996_pt1 | contig 28776 bp, 26 predicted proteins | sample YL17G05_15_MG_FD_203695 | JGI IMG/M metagenome (GOLD analysis project Ga0315277, IMG submission 203695) | Sediment microbial communities from Yellowstone Lake, YNP, Wyoming, USA - YL17G05_15 | ecosystem: Environmental > Aquatic > Freshwater > Lake > Sediment | place: USA: Wyoming | collected... | reverse complement strand
ATCCACCCGATGCCATCCAGAAAATCCTCGACTGCCTCGGCCTCCCTTCCCGCCCCCCGCCCGTTGCCCAGGCATTGCCGGCTATCGACGATCCGTACATTTCTTAGGCTTGGCTTTTGGGGCTATTGCTTCCGGCCGAAGGGGCCGAAGTGTGCAAAAATCAGTATTGCTGGATGTGGTTTGGGCGTAAAATCAACAGCGTGGCGGGATTTGGGGGTGAATCCGCTCGGCTGGTTTACATAACGTCCCGTTATCGGAAGCCGGCGGCCCCCTCCCAGCGGGGCATTCCTGGGGGGTGCCGGCCGCAATCAGGCAGCTTATTTCGCCTATGCGTCGGGGCGCCCAGGGCGAACGTGGCTTCTGAAATCTGAAGACGTCCGTGTCATCGAGGTCGATCGGCCATCCGAACCTCAGCACTGGCGCCGCGATGCCCCCGACCAGGATCTCATCGTGTATCTCAGTGACGAAGGAATGGCCAAGATGGGCCTAAACCCAATCGGAGGCAGCAGGCGTGTGATTTGGACTAAGCCGAGCTGGATTCGTGAGGTAGGAGGGCAGCTGTTTGTGCGGAACAGCAAGGGTCAGACGTTTGTGCTCGACCGGACTGATATCGAGAATATCGTTCCTTACATCGAGCGAGACAAATGAGCGCGAGGGAAGAGTCGTTGGCGCCTGACAGGCAAATGGAGCCGGCGCGCCCAGCAGTCTGTGTGATCCCGGCACTGCGGCGCGCGGCTCATTTGCGACGTCAGGCAGCGAAGGAGCCGCGAACCGTGAGTACGAAAGTACAGCAGAGCGGGATGGAAGGCGTATACCTTGCGGCGGCTGAACTAGCCAGGCGTGGCTTCATCGTATCGCCTACATCGCGCAGTGCCCGCGGTGCCGATCTGCTGATTACCGACCAATCATGCTGCCGGGCATTCGCCGTTCAGGTGAAGACCAACACGCAGACGTTCTCGTACTGGCTGGTCGGAGAACACGCTAGGAAGCTTGCGGCTCCAAGCCACATCTATGTCCTGGTGAATCTGAGAACGAAGAACGGAACGGAGTTCTACATCGTTCCAAGCACTGAGCTGGCACAGCTTGTCGAAGTTGACAGGAACAAAGAAAGCACGTGGTTCTATGTTTCTCGAAAGCGAGTCGCTCAATTCAAAGACGACTGGTCGCCGTTTGGCGATCCTGCCGGCACGCTGGTGTGATCGGTCGCTGCCTAACAACGCGGTTCAGCGGGCGGCCGGATGTCGTGGCGCGGATTGAACGGTGGTTTTGATTGTGACGGCTCAGTCGTATGGGGCCGCCGCTGACCGCGGGCGTTCGCCACAGATGATATAAATAGGGGGCTGATAATGTCGGGCAAGAAAGAGGGTACCCAGTTCCTTCGCTGGTTCGGACCTTTGCTCGATGCCCTGCGTGCACTTGGCGGATCCGGAACCCCAGAGGAAGCGACCGACAAGGTCGCAGAACTCTGCAAGGTACCTGAATCACAGCTGAACGAATTGATGGACTCCGGACAGCCCCGGTTCCGCAATCAAGTTGCCTGGGCACGATTCTATATGAAGCGCGAGGGATTGCTGGACTCCTCGACACGAGGCGTATGGCGTCTGACAGAGAAGGGTCAGGCGACGCATCTGACCTATGCACAAGCTCAAGACATTTTTCGCAGACAGGTCAAGATCGATGCTGCCGCCCGGAAAAGGAAGCAGAAAGATCAACCCGTTGGAACAGAACTGGATACCCCCGAGGAGGTAGACATCTCGATTGCCGCGGACTACCGAGATCGTCTCCTTGCAGCGCTTCACGCATTGCCCTTTGACGGTTTCGAGCGGCTCTGTCAGCGGTTATTGCGGGAGGCTGGATTTCAGCAAGTAACGGTAACAGGCCGGAGCGGGGACAGCGGGATCGACGGCCATGGCATTCTCGAACTCAACGCCTTTGTCACCTTCAAGGTCCTGTTCCAATGCAAACGCTATAAAGGCAGCGTCGGGACATCACAAATCAGGGATTTTCGCGGAGCGATGGAAGGCCGAGCAGATAAGGGTATCATTCTAACCACTGGCACTTTTACGCAGGAGGCCAGGCGGGAAGCCAGAAGAGACGGAGCACGCCCCATCGAACTCGTCGATGGCGAAAAGCTGGTTGCCATGTTCGAGAAACTTGAGCTCGGGCTTAAACCAAAGACGGTCTTTGAAGTCGATGATGCCTTTTTCGAAGAGTTCCGCAAATGACAGGGCGAACCAGCGCTTGCAGCCGGGTTGGCCTTCCGCTCCGCTCCAGGCCAACCGCTGAAGCGCAACGTTGGGCAGACACGAGCAATAGCGACAGCGAGTAGGCTTCTACATCACCAACCTAATGCACTGGAGGAAGAATGAGTAGCGATGAAGGGGGCGAATTCACCCTCCCTTCGATTCCGTACTTCTATCATGACGTCGTCGCTCGAATCGTTCCTGGCATGATTCAGCTTGGACTTATCGGCGCTCTCGCAGCGCATCATTGTCCAGAGTCCGTCAACAAAGTAAACCTGAGGATCATCCTGGACGCTTCACAGGTTGGTGTGCTCCTTGGCCTGCTGGCAGCCTCCTACTTCATAGGGGTGTTCTTCGAGGGGTTGTTGTACCTTGCCATCGCAGTCGGGAAACCATGCTCGAGATTCTACCATGTTGCTTTTGCATCTTCATTCAAAGGCGTGCGCCGAGAACGTAAGGTTTCTGGTTCAGTCGGTGATGAGGAAGCGGAAAGACTGGCGGAAGAGATAACCTCCATTCTCGAAAGCTACGAACCGCTCGTGCCCCATTTCTTTGCCCGGGCCGCAAGGTTTCTGGCCGAAGCCAAGATGATGCTATATTCGGCTGTGGCCATGCCGATCGCCGTCATTGTAGTGGGTGTAATGACCGGAAATTGGTGGCCACCGGGCGGCTGGAGAGGGATCGTGGTCGGCATTCTACTGTTCGTGTTCCTCCTGGCTGCTTCTTTTGCTCGTCATAAGCGGCGTGCTGTCGAAATGCTGAGGTGCGTTCAGTACTTGGCCCTGCGCACCGAACCAGCCGATGCGAAGCAACGGGCTGGCACAGCATTGCAACAAATCTTGGCTCTATCCGAACAGGGAACAGAGAAGAGGTCTCATATAACGTAAGAGGCGGCCCAACACGCCGCTGCAGCCGACGAGCGGCGTAAGATAATTGCAGCGATTTCAGCGACTTGAAAGCGCCGCTCGCGGCTGAGCGGCAGATCGTTGGGCAGCTTTGTAACCGAAGAGGGGACGACGCTGAGTTCCATGGTACGAAGACCAAGGATTCCGGCAGCGGTCATTCGCGCAGCCCTACTCGAGTCTGGGCATCGGTGTGCTGTCTGCGGTGCGTCTTGTCCCCTTGAGCGTGCCCACGTCGTCCCGTGGCACAGATCCCACGACGACTCGGCCGAAAACTTAATCTGCCTGTGTGCCTCATGTCATGAGCGAGCTGATCTTGAATGCTGGGGTGAGGACGTGCTTCGCCAATACAAGGAGCGACCTTGGGTGCTCCGGCAGTTTAAGCATGCTCGTGCCGCCGAAGGATCGACAATGGTGCAGCAGATCGATCTCGGTGCTGACTGCCCGCCAATGGTGCACATTCGACCCGGGCGCTTTCTGATGGGCTCCGAGCCCATCGAAGAGGGAAGAGATGGTGACGAGGTACGGCACGAGGTCAGTCTGACCTATGGCTTCGCAATGCAAGTGGTTCCGGTGACACAGGCTTTGTGGAAGGACATCCTCGGCAACAATCCATCCCAGTTCCGAGGCATGAACCGTCCCGTCGACCGTACAAGCTGGTTCGATGCCGTCGTCTTCTGCAATGCCTTGTCTGCCCGCGTGGGCATCGCCGAGGCCTATAAATTGTCGAATATCCGAGGAGTGCCCGGCGAATCAGGCTTTCGATGCAGCGTTCACTGGCGCGGATTTGACTGCAAAGGCTTCCGCCTCCCGACAGAAGCTGAATGGGAATATGCGTGCCGCGCAGGAACCTCCGGCCCATGCTACACCGAATGGCCATTCGACTTCGAACCTGTAGCATGGACGCAGTTCAATAGTCGTGATCGCACGCATGACGTCGGACGAAAACTGCCTAACCGCTGGGGACTCTATGACATGTTAGGCAACGTTCAGGAATGGTGTTGGGATTGGTACGCGCTATACCCACGCAGGTCCGTAATCAATCCGGTGGGTCCGAGGAGAGGTACTACAAAAGTAAACAGAGGTGGAGCGTGGCACAGCCTACCGTGGCGCGCGAGACCTGCCGAACGGCACAATAATCCTGCGGACTTTCAGGACGGCCACTCTGGCAGTGGTGACAACATCGGTTTCCGTGTCGTCAAAACGGTTCTGTGAAGGTGGAAGCTGCCCAACAACGCATTCCACCTGACGGTCGGGCTCGCATTCGCTCGCCCGTCCGCAGGTGAATGGGAGCGTTAGGCCGACGAGAGGATGGATGAGGCTATGGACCACACAGCTGAGTGGCGGACGCAGGGCTACGACATCCCTCCGGCCAGTGCAGAATTCCTGCGCCCTCCAGGTGCCGAGTTCCTTCGGGCGTATCACTTCACCTCGAGCCAGCACGGCGTCAATGCGCTCGCCCTCAGTCGGTTGAAGGTTGCCCGATTCTCGGACGCCAACGACCCGTTCGAACTACTGGCCCTCAATTGCCACGGTCGCGAGGTGCGAAGGCGAGCCTCTATGGCGAAAGACGCCTTCAACGAGGTCATGGGGCTTCTCTGCTTCACGAAAGACTGGTCCAGCCCATTGATTTGGAGCCACTACGCAGACCGGCACAGAGGCGTGTGCCTCGGCTTCGACGTGCGACGCACGATCCTTGCGACGGTCGAATACGAGGACGACAGACTGCGCGAGGATCTGCCCGACGACCCCGATCCTGCGGCTTTGGATCCTGATCTGCAGGCGCGTCTCGCTCGCACGAAGTCGCATCATTGGAAATATGAACAGGAGGTGCGCGTGTTCCTCGAATTGGACCGCGCGCTGAACGAGCACGGTCTGTACTTTCGACCGTTTGATAACGACTTGAGGCTGGCTGAGGTCATCTTGGGACAACAGTGTGCGCTCCCGGTGTCGGCGATGCGGGCTTTAGTTGCAGACCATGCGCCAGCAGGCGCCCAGGTGTTGAAGGCGCGTCTCGCTTTCAGGTCGTTCAATGTGCGGCCTGATGGCCGCTTCCGACCCCTGGCGTCTTAGGCCATCTGCGGCCTAACAAGGCGTTGCAGCCGACGGCTGCAACCTCTGACGCTGTGCAGCTGCGGCTGAACGCCGGTCGTTAGCCGGACTAAGACCTTTCACCACCATGAGTGCCTATGAGTAAGAAGCGCATTTTTGCGATTGGATTTGAGCTTCCCGGTGATGAGTTCGAGTATATTCCGTTCGAGTCGGACAGATCGCTTCTCGATGCCGATATTGTTTTGTACGAAGTCGGGTTCGGACAACTCCCCGCTACCGAGGATTACGAAGGAACACATCTATTTAGTAAATCGAACTCGCCCCGTGTCACCCAATACCTAGCCCATTGGCGAAGCGAACTGGCATCCTTCGTGAACGCGGGAAAATTCGCGATTGTATTCGTCACCAAACCTCTTCGGTACTTTCGTTACACGGGAGAAAAGACATTATCCGGCACCGGTAGGAGCCAAGTTACAACAAATCTAGTGACACCAGTATCCAGCTACGATGCCATTCCCAATATTACGCAGGTCGAAAGCAAGACGGGTAGAGAGGTGAAGCTCGCACCTGAAGGGGCGTTCCTGGCACCATATTGGAAGGAGTGCGCGGCGATCTCGGGTTTCGAGGCCTTCATAGACGGAAAGTTCTCGAAAAAAGTTCTTGTGACCAAAGCCGGTGAAAAGACAGTCGGGGCTGTCACATATGGCAAGGGAACCATTTTCTTCCTGCCACCTCTTCGCTTTGATGAAAAGAAGTTCTTGACCTATGATGCCAAGAAACGACAAACATTTTGGACGAGTGAGGCCCTAAAGTTCGGGAAGCGCCTCCTTGGAACGCTCGTCGCGCTCACTCAAGCTGTTGCGTCTAGGTCGGCAATGCCGCCTCCGGTTTGGGCTCAACACTCAAGTTTCGCGACAGCCGAAGAATCTCAAATTCAAGTATCAATTGCAAAGGTAACAAGGGACATAGCGCGCATGCAGAAAGAGCGCACGAGACTGGAGCAGCAAATGATTGAGGCTGGCCAACTTCGCGGCCTATTGTACGAAACGGGTTCACGACTCGAGCATGCGGTCCGCGAAGCGTTGATCCTGTTTGGATTCTCAGCGAAGAATTACAAGGAATCCGACTCGGAATTTGACGTGGTGTTTGAGAGCGGAGAGGGACGATTCATCGGCGAGGTGGAAGGCAAAGACAATCGTGCTGTCAACATCGACAAGCTTGATCAACTCGAGCGCAACCTCCGAGAAGATTTCGCCCGGGAGGGCGTAACCGAGTTTGCAAAAGGTGTCTTATTCGGAAACGCAGAGCGGCTCATACCACCACCCGAACGGGGCGAGAGTTTTACAATGAAGTGCGTCACCGCTTCAAAACGAAGTGGGATTGCTCTGATCCGGACTGTTGACATGTTCGGTCCGGCGCGATACCTCCGTGAGACAACAGATCCGAGCTACGCGGCCGCCTGTCGCAGCGCCATTTTCAACGCGGTAGGGGAGGTCGTCTCTTTCCCGCCTCCGCCAGCGCTCTCGCCGCAGGAGCGCATCGCGGCAGAGCCAAGTCAGACTTCAGACAAAAATGAGGAGCAGACCGGCTAACACGGGCATGCAGTCGCCGGCGCAAAGTACGCGCCGCGGCTGATGCCCAGATCGTTAGCCATGGACCCGAGTGGCATCCGATGAAGAAAAACGATATCCAGAAGCTCCTCCGCGAGTTGAAAACCATTCTTGATGATGCGTTGGATTGGATCAGACATGAGATGGCAAAACACCCGGCAAGCGAAGCCATCTCGGAAATGGAGCGTAACGTTTACAGAGCGTTCCATGAGGTCCCGGATGCTCCATTCAGTCGCGCTTTACAGGATAGCGAGGCGTCTGCGTTTGGAGTAAGCGGCGGAGTGTTTTCAGACACTATAGTTTTTTTCATGGTGTTTCCCGACACTCAGACATGTGGAATTCTAAAAGCAGCGTCGGAGAACTACAAGGCTGCCTCTACTTACACCTATTCTGGCCTCCTTGACGAAATCTGTGCGCGCGAGGACATCCAGTTTCGATGCCAGCATGGGCTGAAGTGGCTCGGTCATATCATCATCTGTGGCGAGGGGCATTTTGAGCATTTTCAAGTCCATATTGGTGTTGTGCCAGTTGGCGAAGGAGGGATTGGGCGATCACCTATACTACCGGACAAACTTGTGACGGCAGAAGAGAAGGAGAGTTTGCTGAAGAAGTATCCTGGAATGCTGTTTACAAACGTGTTCCCAAGAGCGGTGAGTGGCTAACAATGCGATGAGCCGAACGTTCCGCCGCGCCGTCGGCTATCTTGATCGTTAGGCGGATCTTATACGTTTTAAGCCGGGAGGAGACAATTGGAGAAGACGAAGATGTACGACCGCACAAGGTTTCCTGAAGAGGTCCTCCGGGAGGCAGCTGAGGTCATGCGCAGGCAGGCGCCCTTGTCTGAGAAGGACCAGAGGATAGCTATCTGTCATCGGGTGGTTCCGTTTTCATCAAAAACGGTGCCGTATCTGTAGAATCCACTTTTGAGATTAGAAATTGCGACTGGACTGAATCAGCAGTTTTCAATTCTAATGCAAAAAGTGGATTCTACAGATACGGCACCTTCACCTTCTCGCTCCCGCTTAATAGAAGTTTGCCAGAAGCACGCCAGAATCCCAGTTACAGCAACGCAGGATTGCAGTAAAATGCCCTCTGTGGTAGTTCCGAAGGGGAATCGCGGCAAACGGCGGGCTGCAGTTGACATAAGATCTTTTTATGAGAAGCTGCCTTCGATGCTCCTGCAAGCGAGGCATCCAGCGTGGGGTCAGAGACAGTCGGCAGCTTGTTCTTCCTATGCTTAGGAGAGTGGCGATGACGTCAGGAAGCTGCAGTTGCCGCAGTGCAGGCCACCTGGGGCCGGTAATCGTGCTGGCGGTCGCCATCGGCATCCTCCCAGCAACTGATGTGCCGGCCCGGAAGGATGCTGGGCGGCGCCAGGGCGAAGCTCAGAGGGAATTGCTCGCCGCGTCTGCGAGCTCGGTCAAGGCGCGCCTCTCTGGCGCCGGGCGCGACAGTTCGATCCCGGCGTGGCGCACCGACCTGGCGGCGCTGGTGCGCGAGGTCGAGCGTATCGCAACCACCGCGAAGCGTCCGGACAAAGTGGAGCTTATAGATTCGGACGGTAACTTCAGAGGGGCCGTCGCGCTCCTTGACAGCCTCAACCAGCCCATCTGGTTCGGAAAACACGCCGGGCCGACGAACGAGCTCCACGGAGCGCTGGCTGCGGCGTTCGCGGGGGAGTTTCTCTGGAACGGCCAGTTGAAGTCAGCTCAAATCGATCCGAGGACGGGAGGCGGCCGCATCGAGATCTCCCTGCCGCCGGCGGATTTGCTGCCGAGCGGCGTGGCTCTCGTTGACGCGGCGACGGTGACCGTACCCGCAGCCGCCGTCCCTGCCGGTGGCTTTCCTTTGGCCGGCGCCCGGGTATCCGTGACTGGCGTGCTCAAGGACGGACCGACTGACAGCGTGTGGGTCGCCTACGGGATCAGGTCGAATCTCGGGAAGACGCAAATCCTCGTCCAGGCCGAAGCGTACTCTGTTGAAGAGGTCTCGGAATCGCCCGTGGCGGCTGCCGTGCCTGCTCCGTCCTCGCCGCGCGTCGGACTTGAGGGAATTCTCCGTCGCACACTCACGCCTCCGGGGGACTGGTGGGTTCGCAGTGTAGAGTTCTCGCCGGACGGCCAGTCGCTGATCGTCAGCCGAGACATGCCCGGCAAGTACTCCGTGTTCTCCATGGCCACGCGTGATCGCGACGAGCGGCTCGAGGCGCGCGAGCCGAACGGCTACGAGCGAGTGCGGGTTTCGGCCGACGGCAAGCTGTGGGCCGTGAGGTCCAAGCCTAGGGTGGGGGATGCGAACCTGAAGATCTACGCCCTTCCTGATCTTTCGCTCGTGCGGACGATCCGGGACACGGATGTCTCCTACGGTGACTTTTGGTGGCTGCCGGACAACAAGACCCTGGCCGTGCAGCACGTGTATCGACTGTCGCTGTGGTCTGCCGAAACGGGCGAGAACGTCTCCGCGATGGACCAGCGCGAGCCCGTGAAAGCCATCAGTCGAGACGGCCGGTACCTGGTTGCTGCCACGTCAGAACCGCAAGGGGCATCGCACGCGAGTGGATATCCGGTGGAGATTATCCCGACCGGCAACCCCTCCGCGAAGGTGTCCTTCATTGCGCACAAGGAGTGGATTGGCGATGTGGCATTCTCGCCCGACGGGCGGACGGTGGCTTCCGTGAGCGCGGACAGGATGATCAAGGTATGGTCCGTCCCGGACGGGAAGCTGCTTCGCTCCTTCGAGGGACCCGAGAGCATCATCACCACTCTTTGCTACGCGTCCGATGGGAAGACGCTCGTTTCCGGAGGGAGCGACGGGGCGATACGCTTGTGGGATGTGGCATCCGGATCGGAGATCGGCCGACTCACAATCCCCAGGTGCTCCATCAGGTGCCTGGATATGTCACCCGACGGCTTGACGCTGGCGGTCGGGGAAGAGAGCGGCATGGTGTCCCTCTTGGATTTCCCGCAGTTGAAGATCCGCGCTCAGAACAAGTTGGCATCTGCCGGAGCCAAGCGCTGATCCGCGTGATTGGAAAGAACTCATGAAATGAAAGGTCAGAAGATGCCGCGCATCATCCATGTCGTTGGAATCGTAGTCGTCAGTTGCGTGTTGGTCGTTGCGGTCGTCACGTCGGCACAGCCGGGCAAGGCTGTGCTGCGCACGCTGACAGTCAAGGGAGACTTCTGGTTGTTCCGCGTGGCATTCTCGCCGGACGGGCGATACCTGCTCGCCAACCGCGGCATCGCCAGCAACTGGACAGCATACTCGCCGACTACCGGAATCCCGGACCGGACGATAGACCAGGTCGAGCCGCGCGGGTACCGGGAAGTCTCGTTCTCGGCGGACGGCACGCTCTGCGCGTTGCGCTCGTCCAGCTCCAGCGTGAAGATCTACGGCATCCCGGGTTTCAAGCTGGTGAGGACATTCAGGGATGTTGATGTGGAGGCCGGGAACTTCTGGCTGATGCCGGACGGCAGGCGCCTCCTCACTCAGAACGGTCCGAAGACCGCCCTGTGGTCGGTAGAAACCGGGGAGAGCCAGTCACTGGGGTTCATCCAGAAGATCAAGGCCGTCAGTCCGGATGGACAGTACGTCGCAACGGCCCCTGAAGGCTGTTCGGACGGCTTATCGCCGTGCCGGATCGGACTTGTGCCGCTGGCAAGCCCCGATGCCCCCACATCGTTTGGCGCTCACAAGAGTGAGGTCAAGGACGTGGCGTTCTCACCCGACGGGAAGACAATCGCTTCCGCCGGCGCCGACAACATGGTGAAACTGTGGTCCGTTCCCGATGGCAAGCCGATTCGTACGATGGAGGGACACGATTGGATCGTCACGGCGGTGGCGTACCTGAAGGATGGGAAGACGCTGATCTCCGCCGGTCTCGACCAGACGATCCGGTTGTGGGATGTCGCCTCCGGAAAGGAGTTGAGCCGGTACACGCAGCCCGGTTCCCCCTTCACATGCATGGATCTCTCGCTATGCGTCGGAGGCAAGTGGAACAGATGGCAAACCGGGCATCGGAACGCGAACGCCTCGCCCTCAAGCGTCAGTTGGAGGCTGCACGCCTGCGCCTGAAACGCGAACTCGGCCGTTATCTCGCCTGCCTTGGTTTGGGGACCGAAGACCTGAACGCGATCCTTTATCAGCAAATGACTCGAGATATAGCCGCGGCTGGGCGACTGCGGAATTCTCTGGAGAAGCTCGGTGGCTATCCTGAATGGGAGCCTGAGCTAATCAGGGAGTTTGACCACTTCGCTCAGGCGCTAATGGAAGGCCAGCGCCGGGCCCGCCTCCTTGGCAAAGAGATCGACGCCGCCCTTGAAGACCCACGTTGGGAATGTGCATCGAGAATTACTGGATTCTGCCAAACGATGAACCCGTCAGGCCATATGGCATCTGGTAAAAATGAATAGAGAACTCGAAATCTCGCTGATGCGAAACACCTGGTCCGGACCGATTCCTCCGGAAATTGCCGGCCTGGGCGGCAAGTGGCAGGTCGATATTCGAGAGGTGCTGCTTCACCTCGCGATTTGGACGCGACCGCCTACGGTCACGGGCCTGGATCTCTCGGATTGTTGGGCTTGGCTGAGGTATGCACGAGCCCTCGATCCAGGACCACCTCTCAGGTTATGCCAGGAATGGTCGAACATCGATGCACACCAAAAGGTAATTCTCTCCGACGATTTTGGCATAGGCTTCCCAACGTGCCTCTTGATTCAGAAGCTTGACTATTGCCTGTTTGCTGAGACCCGATTTGTGGTTGACATACTCCTTAAAGGCCGCGGGCCATTTGTGCTTTTGAAGGGCAAAAAGCGGGGACCTGCCAAAGCGCCCGATTTTATAGGACTAGCAACAGATGGCTCGCTTAACATTCTGGAGTGCAAAGGAAGCCAGGATTCCCCAGATGCCCTCGATAAAGCAATGGCCCGCGGTATAGTTCAGAAGAATAACTTTAAAGCCGCCGGTTCTAGTCCAATCCGACACTCCCTCGTTGGTGGCGTGTTCGTCCCGCAGAATAGTAGTGGTTCCGATTCTCTGCTGCGCTTGTGCGACCCAAAGCGGGTTGAACTGAGCCAGCTCTTAAAAGCATCTTCCCCCGTCGCTCTTCGGACGACCCTAATCAGAATTGCTCTTGCCAAGCATCTCGCACTCATGAATCTCAATACATGGGCAACGGTCATCGCCAGTTCCGCGCTCGTGGCGGGAACGAGCCTACGAAATGTTGCGCCGAATGCTGAGGAGGAGCTCAAGTTGCTTGAACTGAGCCAGGACGATGCCTACGCGTTCGCGCATCGCCTGCGAACTCCTTTTCGCAACGAGAGAGATAGTAGGGTCCGTAGCTCTTCCACGAGATTTGTCGCAGACGCAAACAGGAATCTCTTAGACGATCTGCTGCAAACACCAGACCTCCTGCGTAGGATTGCTCGTCTATGGGAGCAAGTGGTTGAGACACGGTGGAAAACTCAAGTTCATAACGACACCCTGACACTGTTCAGTCCGCTTGGGTTTCGGTTCTCGCTTTCAACGCAAGGGGCGGATGGATTGGGAAAAGGATATCGCAACACGTTCAGGCCCACCGAGGTATGAATGATCAACAATGCCTTATTTTGGGCAGATTATTTCGAGCGTCTCCACATTTGGCAGATCAGCACATTCGAACAAGCCATATTCGAGAAATTGATTCCCGCCTTTGACAAGATTGAGGAAGAATCGAAACACATAGCGGAAGCCGAGTACGAGCGTCTCGGTGCCATGCCTGCCGCTGGTGATGTCGATCTTGGGGATTTGGCTGAGGATGCCCAACATGCCGCGCTTGTTTATTATGAGGGAATGAGCTATTTCCATCAGGGGTTATTGAACCTTCTCGCCGCTGGGCTTTACCACCTTTTTGAACAACAATTTCTGATTTTCCATCGTCACGAGCTACTCGATAATGACGAGCGGTCCAAGACTGCAATGTTTTCCGTAGAGGCAGCCGTTGATCGATTGGGTCGTTTTGGCATCGTCATTGAGACCTTTCCGGCATGGGACATTCTCAAAGAACTGCGTCTGGTCGCGAATGCTGTCAAGCATGCAGAAGGCAGATCCAGCAATGAACTTTTGGCTGTAAGGCCGGAGATTTTCGTGCTGCCTGCTTTGAGGAGCGATCCCAATTTCTCAAATATGAGGGGGGGAGAAGTATACTCGCCACTTGCTGGCCAGGATATTTTTGTCACTGCTGGCGATCTGCGACGCTATAGCAATGCGATCAGGGGGTTTTGGATGGATCTGGCATCAGTACTAAGAGTCGAACGGCTCTGAGGCGAGGACATGGCTATCAGAGGTTTTCGGAATCCTCACAATGAAAATGCTGTGCCAGGGCTTCCAGGCTACATCGAACTCGATCGCCGGTTTGACCTATTGAAGGGGGAATGGATACCTGAGCAACGAGCGCTAAATAGCTACGAGGGGCTCTTTGAACATCATGCCTCGAGCTTGGACTGGAGTGACCTTCAAAAAAAACGTTTGGTGGTGGTGCTTGGCGAACCCGGCAGCGGAAAGACATTTGAGTTTAAAGCGAGGGCCGAGCAACTCAACAGAGAGGGGCAGTGTGCCTTTTATGTTCGCCTAGATTCGTTAATCACTCAGCCTCTTGAATCGCTTTTGGGATCAGAAAAATGCCGATCCTTTCGAAAACACCTGCGCAGAGGAAAAGAGGTTACCTTCCTGCTCGACTCCGTCGATGAAGCAAAATTCTTCAGACGAGGAGATTATATCGCCGCTATCGACAGATTTAAGAGCAGCTTCTCCGCAACCGAAATCAACAAAATTAGAGTTTTTCTAAGTTCGCGCATTAGCGAATGGCAACCCTACGATGACGAACAAGAATTGCTCAACCGGTTCCCATTGCCTCGAGCACGAAAAAGCACACAATCACCAAATGAAGCTGCGACAGATTCCGAAGCGCAGGATCCCATTATTGTCGTGGCTCTCGAGGCCCTTGATCGGGACCGTGTAAAACGCTTTGTTGAGGGCCAAGGCATAACAAACGCAGACCATTTTTTGCAAGCCCTTGATTCCAAGCACGCATGGGAATTTGCGCGAAGGCCCATCGATGTTCTAGCCCTGGTCGAGTATTGGACAGAGCAGGGACAGTTTGGCACGCTCAGAGAGTTGATCGAGTTCGATGTCTCTAAAACCCTGCGCCCCAGCTCCCGCGATCGCGATGATCCACTAACCGCTCAGCAAGCGCGTGAAGGGGCAGAGATTCTGGCCGCGGCAACTGTGTTGTGCCGGAAGTTCACCTTCAGGATTCCTGATAACACAGACATTATACCTGGCGCATTGGCTGCTCCAGAATGCCTCCCGGCAGACTGGCAGAAGACGCAAGCCACGGCGTTGCTGAACCGCCCCATCTTCGACAGCGAAACTTACGGTCAAATACGCTTTCATCATCGAAGGACCGCAGAGTATCTAACCGCTGAGTGGCTTAAATCACGATTACAGGAAGGATGTCCGATCGTAATAGTTGAGCAGTTATTGACTGCTGACATTAACGGTCTTCGCGTGATGCGCCCCTCAGTGGCTCCCGTCATCGCCTGGCTCTGCATCGGCCAGGAGCGCTGGAATGATGACGTGCGCAATTGGGTACTTGAAGCCGCACCTCAGATACATCTGACCTATGGGGATCCCGCTAATCTTTCTACAGGATACAAACGCAGAATTTTGGCGGCCTTGGTTCGACTGTTTCAAGGCCAACAGCGAATCTGGATAGATCCAGCTCCTGATTCCTTGGTTCGCCTGGCTGATCCGGGACTTGAAGAGGATATTTCGCAGATCATTATAAATCGAACGATCTCGAAAGATCTGCGATCCGAAATGTTGCAGATCGTACGATATGGTAATCTCAAAGGCTGCCTATCAGCGGCGTTGGAAATAATCGCCTCCCCAGAAGAATCAGAAAGCATTAAATCCTTCGCTCTAGCAGCAATTCGTGATGTCGGTGATGCTTCCATCCGTCTCCGTCTTGCAGATATTGTCAGATTGCCAAGCACTTTGCCTAGCTATCTATGTGCCTTGATTTGCGAGACGTTGTTCCCCAGTACTATAAGTATACAGGAATTTGTCAACTTATTGAGCAAGGTGGATTCGGTTGAGCGCCATGGCACTGATCTGCCCTATTATGTTCAAAAGCACTTGGAGTCAAAACTGTTGCCGGAGCAGGCCAGTGATCTCCTCCCGAGATTGGTTGAACTATCAAAATCACCTCCCCACATAATATTTAACGGCCGGCCCACAGGGATATCATCCCGTTTTTGGTGGCTTAGTCAAATAATCAAACCTACGCTCAAATGGTTGTTGAATAAAAGCGATTTGACACCACAGGAAGAGAACAATGCTGCTGAAGCACTTCTTGTCCTCTCACAATTATTCCGTCAACCCGACGTGCTGCAATCGGAGAAGGGCGACGACCTGCAGGAGAGTACTATTGGTCATCCTGCCGTCCGTCGTGCCTACTTTTGGCGCATCGTGTCATTATTCCGGCAGGAAGTTGCTATAGAACCACGCTATTTATCCTCACTGTTCCACCATTATGATGTGTTAAGAGCAGTGGCCGGTGATTTCGAGTGGCTGGTGCGGGATCTCGAGTGCCAGCAAAATCCTCGTGATCGGGAACTGATTTTAAATATGGTGGTCAGTGTGTGGAATCAATTCGGCCGGTCACCTAAGCAACGAGGGAAAATCCGTAAAGCGATTCGCGGCAATGCCTCTCTTTTGGCAATTTTCCGGAACACAATAGCCGGCAAACGCCTAATGAGGTGGTTGCCAAACTCCATTTATCGTTTGCGCTTTTCGTTAGGGGATCGATGGTGGTGGGAACGGAGGCTCCATACACTACGTTCTGCATGGTCTTGGCTGCGTGATCAGTGGATGTTCCATTTACATTTCAGAGACTTGGTTTCTGGGAAACGCGTCGGTTGGCTGGCGTACCTAGTTCAAGAAGCTGCCGGAGGTCATGGATTTCGATGGGCCCCGGACAATTGGGATGCGGTGCGCAGAAAGCGCGGATGGCTCGTTGTGTGGGCTGCAAAAAGAGGATGCAAGACATCATGGCGTCGCTTTACACCTTTTCTGCCGCATCAAAAGCCTAATCCACAGCAAACGGATAGCATGGTGGTAGTGGGCTTGGCAGGATTGCAGGCAATTTTCCAAGAACAAGCGGGCGAATTTCTTTCGATCGGAGGAGAAGAGGCGCGCCTGATGACTCGTTACGCAGTTAATGAACTGAATGGGTTTGCCCCCTGGATTCCGGATTTGGCGAGAACGCACCCAAGAGAAGTTCAAGATGTGCTCACGGAATGTATCGAGGGAGAATGGAATCAGCATGAACCGCAACGGGTCAATGGCGTGATAAGTGACCTTGTTTACCATGGTCAGGAGCTTGATTCTCTCGTAGTGGGTGTATTTGTGAGATTGCTCCGCTCCGGAGAGCCTGCAAATGACATGATACTTCGAAACGCTCTGACGATCCTGCTGCGTAACAAATCCCTGACTCCCACCGAACTCTCATCTTTATGTGCAGCACGATTGAATTTGCAGTTGACTGAACTGCCGCGAAGAGTGCTCTGGCTGAGCGCCTGGCTCCAGTGCGATGCAGGCGGAGCTATTGACTATTTGGAAAATGTAATCAGAAATGACTCCAATGCTGGCCAGCTTGTTTTGGAAATATGTTCGTCACTTTCGATGTGGCATACCGAGCGGTTTCCCAGGATGAACGATCCGAGCTATGCTCAACCTTCTAATTTGAGGAGGATAATACCGATCATCTATTCTTTTGTTGCACCGACGGATGACATCAATCGAGTCGGGTTTAGGGCGTATAGCCCCGGCGCACGCGACCATGCTCAGGAATTTCGAAATGGTTTGCTTCAAGTACTTGCCAACAGCGAAGGCGCGGACGTCCTTTGTTGTTTGCAGGAGCTGAAAGAGGAACCAGCTCTGGTTTCACTGGGTGACTGGCTGACGCACTTGATTGCGCAACGTCAGCAGCATGATGCAGATGTCATTCCTTGGACGGCACAAAAGATTCGGCAGTTTCATGCGGAATTCGAAAACGATCCACAAACTGACACCGAGTTGTCTAGGATCGTGGTGCGACGATTGGGCGACATAAAACACGACGTGGAGCGGGCAGATGTAAGCATCCGGGAGGATCTGCACCCTGATGACGACGAGGCACGTTTTCGGAGATGGTTGATGCAAGAGCTCAGGACGCGTGCGAGGGGCGGATATACAGCTTCACAAGAGGAGGAAGTGGACCGTCAACAAAGGCCAGACGTACGCATTTGGAATCCGCGCGTGTCTGGAGGACCGATTTCCATTGAAATCAAATTAGCAGACCGATGGACTGGCCCGCAACTTCTTGAAAGGTTGGAAAACCAGTTAATAGGTCAATACATGCGGGATGCAAATGCGCGACATGGGATCTATGTTCTCGGAATCGTTGGGGAAAGAAGTTTTTGGGTTATGCCTGGCCGTAAGCAGCGCCTCACATTTGTAGATCTGATTTCAATCCTCCAGGAACGCGCATCAACGATTGTCACGGGACGCCGAGATTTAGTCGAGGTTCGCGTAATCGGGATCGATTTTCGGACTCCAAGCTAGAATACTTGTTGATCTACGCGGTGTTGGGATTTCCAAAAGTCTTTCGCCATAGATCAGTGGCTTTCAGTGCCCGCAACACACCTTCGGCAGCTTGGTCGAGGCCTGCCACGAATTCTGCTTCATCAACGATGTCGCGGCCGATAGCGAGTTCACCAACGCCGATTGCGTTTTTCGTGTCCTTCCGGCAAGGCTGCCTACGGCGCCAATCGGCCCCATTTTCCCCGCCCTCGTCGAGCCGCAGGTGGTGGAGCGCACGCCCAATCGACGGCGATGGCATCGGGGTGGGGCTTGGCGTCCAGCTTCGCGTAGCCGGAGTTGGGTGGAGAGACCCCCTGCCCCCCGCCGGGTCCGGGCTGTCCAAGCCTCCTTTGATGATGGGGTCGCGATGAGAGAGTCCGCCGACGTCGATGACGGTGATATGGATGATCAGGCAGCCGCGCTTGGATGGAAAGAAATGCCCGAGCCGTCTGGGTCCTTCTTTCCCTGGCCGGGATGCACGACGCTTGGGCGCGGGCATCCAACTTTCCTCCTGCAAGGCGCAGTGCCAGTGCCGGATGAAAAGTTGGATGCCGGATTCTTGGAGATCAGGAATCAGCCACTATGAGGGAGAGGCTCGGCTATTCGCCACGGTCTCCCGGTAGTTCCAGGGCATCCAGTCCTTGGGGGTGCGGGAGAGTTCCGCGGCGTGCTTCTGCAGTGCGGTCAGGTATTCAAAGGGATTTTCACCTGCGAGCTCACACGTGTGGATAAGGCTCATGAAGATGTCGCCGACGTGAGCGCCGTTGGCGGTCTTAAAAAACATGGAATTTTTTCTATGGAGGATGGCTTTCTTCAGGCCTCTCTCGGCAACATTGTTATCGAGGGGGGCTCCGGGAACCCGCAAAAACAACGTGAGGGCTTTCCAGTGATTCTTCCAGTAGGAGATTGCCTTGCCGAGACCTGAGTTGGGTTCGGTCTTCCGCTCCGCTATCTGTTCCTTGAGCCACTTCTCGAGCCCCTCCATGAGCTGGCCGCTTTGGGCCTGATGGAAGGCGAGGCGTTCTTGGTTCGACATCCCTTGCTCTTTGGCGGCGGCGTCATTCTTATAGACGTCCCGGAGCGTCTCGAGCACGTAACGGCACTCCCCGGGAAAATTTGAAAAAACGTCCACGAACTTGCGTCTGCCGTGCGCCATACAGTTTGCAAGAAGCACCTCGAAGTCCTCAGGCAGGTTCCGGGACAACGCATCGCACATTTGAATCGGGGCGCCAAGATCTGACGCGCGCTGTGCCAGTACATCGGCAAGATTCTCGCCGGCGTGCTGGTGTCCGGTGAAAAACAGGGCGATCTTATGCTCCTCGCCGACTGAGATGATGCCCGATGTGTACACTCCCTTACGTTCCGGCTCCTCAGCGGAATCCGCTTGCTCGTTTTTTGCCTTTGCCTCCTTCATCAGAGCAAGGATCTTCGCGGTCGTGTCATCGTTGTGCAGCACCTGTCCCTGGGCCGCCTGCCGGATAAACTCCACGAATGCCGGTTCGACGACCTCGGCCACCTCCGATACGATCTCCCATTGTGTCGAAGCCGGCAGGGGTATGCCCATGCTCCCCTGGAGACGCGCCAGCCGGTAAAAGGGAGTCCCGGTCCCATACTTCAGAAGCGCGATCATGCTTCCCGATGTTTCATCGTACTTTTTCTCGCCCACCCCTTCGGGCGTCTCGGCCGTGAAAATCTCCAGGCACAAATTGCACCTCAGACTCTCCATTTTGTAGACCGTCGCTCCCAGGGGCGCCTGGCCCACGATCCGCACCAGCACCCGCGGCGCCACAGAAGCGTAGAGCTTGCCCTTGTTGCACTGCGGACAGCAGTCGCCCGGCTTGAGAGACTTGTGACAGATCTTGATCTCTGTGGCGCCGGTATACGACGAGGCCCCATTGCGTCCGTGACCTTTGGCTTTTTCAGCTGGTTTCGGCTCGGGACCGGCGCTTGAACCCGCGGCGGATTCAGTCTGGCTTTCATCCAGCGGCTTTTTGCCTGTCTCGTTGACGTCCGGCTTCACCAGGTTCCGAGTCTTCTCGGTACTCGCGCCAAACAAGATCTGCCGCAGCTTTTGAATTGTGGTCTTGCGGTCTTCCAGCAGATCGGTGACATAACCCAGCGTTTCTATCACCCCCTTGAGTTTCGCGCAGTCTTCTTCACTCAGGGGCCCTATCCGGGCGCGCTCCAGAAGCGCTTCCAGTTCCTCTTTATTCATGTTCACCCGCTCGATCGGCGTCATGATCATACCTCTCCAAGGAGCCGGCGGAAGTCTTTACGAAGCGGGTAGCCCAGCACTTCCTTGGCCGGGCGGTTGGGCCGGTTGGTATGATCGTCCTTGCCCCGGCCTGTCGTCAGTCCCAGGAAGATCCAGTTGGCGGCACGATAGGATGTCCCTCGGAAGCGCTGGGGATCGACAAAGGTTTCCAGGTAACAGACGGAATGGCCGTAGACGCGCTCCCAATCTTCCGGCAGCCGCCTTGCCATGTAACCGAGGATATGCGACGCAAGATGTTCTACCCGGATGAACGGCAACAGCAGGAATCTGGTATTGTAGGCAAGAAAGCGGATGTTTCTGCGCCGCGCTTCGGCCGACCAGCCGATGAACCTGTCCCTCGGGCCGAGATGCCGCGGGGCGGAGGACCAGGCCAGACAGGCAATCGGACGCCCCAGGGCGTAGACCAGGTACTTCAGATGCTCCCCAACCGGCTGCGCGTACCCCAGGTAGTGATGCTGATCCAGCAGACTGTTGAAGAGCGGCTCCTCGCACGTGCGCCGGACTTGACGAAACTCGAGCGGCCGGAGTTCGGACAGACCGGCATTCAGGGGCGTCGTGTTCACCAGCGCCGGCATCGGCTTCTCGCGCTGCGATGCGCGCACACCCAAGGGGTTGCGAGTGACAAACCGAACCTGCGGCAACTCGATGTGCCCGGCGCGATGCAGTTCGAGCATGAGTCCCCGGCACACCATGTCCCGCAGGGCGCCATTGGGCTGGCGCCAGTTCCAGGCCTCGCACAGTTTCTTCGACAGCGCCCAGCGACTGGCCCCCGGATGTTCGGCGATCAGCCTGCGGATGAACTCGATATCGCCGTCCGTGAGGACTCGCCCTCGATGCCTGAGCTTTTCTTCCATGCCCGGCACAATAGCAAAATTGAATCCGGAACGCAAGTTTTCCGTGCAATTTTTTTATGCTGCCGGACTTACCCGCCGCCATGGCGGCGCTGCCTGAACGCTCTCGGGGTTGCCGGCGGCCAGGAGCACTTGCAGTTCATGCGCCTCCAGACGCCGCGATGTCCCGGTCGTGCTGCCGGGCCAGAAGCGGAATCGTCCGGAGGACAGCCGCTTTTGACACAACCAGAATCCTTGAGAGTCATACGCCAGGACTTTGATGGAGGTCCCCCTACGGTTGCGAAAAACGTAGAGCGCCCCGGAAAAAGGGTTCTCTTCCAGATGTTCCTTACAAATCCGCGCCAGGCCGTCAATACCGCAGCGGAAATCGGCCGGCTCAACGGCAACCATTATGCGCACTTGAGGCATAACCTGAATCATGCCCGAGCCCTGAGGAAAGCGCTGCTGATCGCTCCCAGATCCGGAGTTTCCGAACTCTTAAGATGAATCCGCATCTTGCTTCCGTGCCGATCCTCGATCTCCAGAGTGCATTCGGATGAGCAGGTCGGGGAAGATGACATCAGTTCGACAAACGCAGGTCGAGTCCGCTCTTTCCGGCAGACAGAGGCATTGGTGGATTTTACGCGGTCCTTGAGGGTGTAGTAGTCCAGCCCGAGCGCATGCGAGACTGTGCCCGGTCGATGCACCCTTGCGAGTATTGCTGCCGAGACCCAAAGGTCCTCGGGAATGCGCGCGCCGTGCTGACGTGTCTTCCGCCAGGACTGCAGACGAAGGCGGACCTCTTCAATATCAGGGTGGGGAGAAACTTGTAACGCGCCAACTGAGCTTTTGTGTTTCATGGGCTGTCCTCCTGGCGCTTCTTGCGCCGACAGCCAGACAATATCAAAAGCCCTCAATTCGAGTCATGCAGGCTTGCCGAAAGGACACCGTTTTTCAGGAAATCCATAATGGCCGCCTTTTTGACCTCTCCGGTTCCGGGGCCGAAGACTGCCTGCAGGCCGAACATTTGAACCACGGCGTCCTTCAGGGCGCCGCCGATGCGTTTCAAGAGATTGATCATTTTCGTCTCCTTAAAAGAATGCCCGCGCCAGGGCGGACAGGATTTGACTCAAGAGGATTGCCTTGCGATAACGAGAGCTGGTTGAAGCGATACGTTCCACGTCGGCCGAGATCAGGGGCATCTGTTTGGATGACTCCTCGAGGTTGGCCGCGATGCCATTGGCATGGGATGCAATGCCTTGCGTCTCAGTCAGGATCGATTTCAGGGCAGGATCGGCGAGGATCGTGTGGATGTCGGCGCCGGCCTGGATGAGCTGACTTGATGCGGTCTCAGCCGTACGCCTGGTTGCTGCGACGGCTTCGGATGTGGCCGTGAGCAATTGCCTGGATTCCGGCATTAGCCCTGCGTTAATCGATTTGTCTGTAGACTGGATTGCACGGTCAAGCGAGGCCGTGGCGTTCGAAAGGTTGTCAAAGACATCCATTGCCCTGGGGATCACTTCCCGATTAATAAGCCTTCCGGTGCCATTGAAGACGGCAAGAGCTTGGATGCCGGCGTCCAGGGCCTTCTGGTTGCGCGGATCCATCAGCTGTTTTGTCTGATGCTCAGCATATCGAGAGACCGCGCTCGCGGCCTGTTTCAGTTCGGCCGCGGCACCGCCAGCCTCCACCACCATGGCGGAAGTAGCGTGAGAGACCTTCGCGATGTCACGCAGCGCCAGCCCCGCCTCTACCAGGGCGAAGATCGCAGCCAGGAAACAAGTCGATTTCAGGACTGAATTCAGTGTTTTCATTTGGTGGAGCTGTCTCCATTTCCATTGCCGTTACGCCGCAGAACCGCGCCCGTAATCAGAGCGATCAGCGCGCCGGCGAACAGGTTCACCAGATCGAACAGTTTTGGCTCACGTACCCAAGCCCACAGAAGGAGTACGAAAACGATCAGAAGACCGAGCATGGTTTTGTCGTTGCGCATCCAGTCGTGCCAGTCCCGGCTGCCCAACGCGAAACATGCCATCTTACATAACGTCCCGTTATCGGAAGCCGGCGGCCCCCTCCCAGCGGGGCATTCCTGGGGGGTGCCGGCCGCAATCAGGCAGCTTATTTCGCCTATGCGTCCTTTTATCAGTAAAGGCAGAGAACACCACCCAGGGAGAACCCGGTACCAAAACGGCAACTTGTCCTACCTATCCGTCAGTACTTGATTGATTGGCCCTTTTCCGAGGCGATATCGACGGCGCTGGGGCTTCGACCGGTCTTACAGTCTCATCCGGTTTGTACCGTGAGGAAAGCCAAACGCCCGCGTTCCGATCAGCCCGGAAACCGAGTGGATCTTGGTCGTCTCGATTGCCTCGTCGAAACTCATGGGCGGCAAGATGGTTGGCACCGGCGAGCCAGCATGGTCTTCCGCGAGCCCGGGGAACCGATCAGTATAATGTTATAGCCGGTTTAAGTCTGCCTCGGCCTGCCTTCCAAACCCCGGCCGATTGCCGCCGCAGTAACGGACATGGACGAGCCTTGCTTTTCGTGAGCAGAAAGAGCGAGCCGAGACTCATCAGCCGTCAGCCGGAAGTGTGCTACAATCCTGTATCCTGCAACGCCGCTTTGGCTTATAATCGCGCTAGTGTGCGCGAGAGGGGGCAAAAGTTAACATAATACAGGGGAGTCTTTCTGCAAGGAATGCATTGTTGTCGGAGATCTGGAGATCTGGAGATCTGAGCTCAAAAACGGCAGCTTGTTTTTCTTATCCATCAAGGAGAGGCTGCAATGAGTCTAATAAACCTTTTTCGACCTAAGTGGAAACATAGAAATAATGAGATCCGGGCTAACGCCGTCAAGAAACTCGCCGATCAACGTGCCCTGGCATATGTGGCAAAGAACGATGATTACTGGGATGTGCGCAAGATTGCAGCGGGAAAACTCACTGATCAGGATTTATTGGCCGATATTGTCAAGAATGATAAAAACATTTCGGTGCGCATTGCAGCACTGGAAAAACTTACCGACCAGGTTCTTCTGGCTGATGTGGCAAAGAAAAATATAAATGATTTGGGTATAGTAGCTGCTGATAAACTCAATGATAAGTTTCTCGCGCAAACTGTTTATACCACGATTGCCAAGAACGATAAAGATGAATGGGAACGCAAGAACGCAGTAGGGAGGCTCACCGACCAAGTTGTGCTTGCGGAGATTGCCAAAACGGACATTTCCGAGAAGGTTCGCGCAGCCGCAATGAAAGAGCTCTCCGACCAAGAGGTACTTTCCGAAATCGCAAGGATGGCCAAGCATGAGGATGTTCGTGAGGCCGCGGTGAGGAAGCTCACCGACCAAGCTGTGCTTTCCGGGATTGCCAAGGCGGACATCTCCGAGAAGGTACGCGCGACCGCGGTGGGAAGTCTCACCGACCAGTCAGTACTTTTTGAGATCGCAAGGACGGACAAGCACGAGGATGTACGCAGGGGCGCGGTGAGGAACATAACCGACCAAGCTGTGCTTTCCGGGATTGCCAAGGCGGACATTTCCGAGAAGGTACGCGCGACCGCGGTGGGAAGTCTCACCGACCAAGTAATGCTTTCTGATATCGCAAGGACGGACAGGGACGAAAGTGTAAGAAAAGCTGCATCTTGGGCTCTGAAGAAGAAGAGAATCTCCATATTTCGGACGCAATGGGAAAAGAAGATGGAGGATGCTTCTACTGAAACCTTAATCGCAATAATCAGAGAAATGGGTGGCGTATACGAAGGCGATGGATTTGACAATCCTGTACACGATGCAATCAAAAAATTGGAAAGAAAAGGCATACCCGCGGTGGAGTCGGTAATTCGAGCATTCGGCAACGACGAGATGCTGGCACGGTGGAGGATCGTGGATCTTAGGGAACGGGTTGCTCCCCATCTTATCGGCGAGACTATATTTAATTGGCTACAAACTGGTTATAAGTTGAAGCCTTGCGAGCCTCCTACAGCTGCTGCCGTTAATCCTTTCCGGGAAATGCACGGAGACGGCTTGGCAGAAGGCGAGAAGTCCATAGGAGACGATGCCATTCTTGCAGCAGCAACTAAAGGCGATCGCATTCTTGCGATGAAGCTTTATCGGGATTTGCACGGAGGCAGCTTGGCAGAGGCAAAGAGGTTCATAGACGAATTGCTGCACTAGCCTCGATTTCCACGGACAACCATTTGCCTAAGCCATCGTGGGGGCAGCGGGTCCATTATACGTCGTGAGACGGAGTTTGTGACCATTCCACCAAGGCACGGCTACCTGTCCCTACAAAGAAATCCGTAATAATTGAAATTATTGATCTTACGGATACTTGCTGATATGGTCCTCAGCCATGTACAACGTGCTGCTGTCGATCTTCGTCGGGCTTGCGTCCACGCTGCGAACGCGAGCCTCCCTGCAACTGGAAATCCTGGCGCTCCGCCACCAGCTCGTCGTCCTGCAAAAAACCAATAAGAAACAGCTCCAGCTTCGGGCATCCGATCGGATGTTGTGGGTCATTCTCTCCCGGTTCTGGCCCCGGTGGCGTATCTGCCTCCTGCTCGTCAAGCCCGCTACGGTGATCGCTTGGCATCGAAAAGGATTTCGACTCTTCTGGACGTGGAAAAGCCGTCGGGGGAGGAGGGGTCGACCCGAGGCCTCGAGGGAAATCGGAGAGTTGATTCGCAACATGAGCGCTACCAATGTCCTCTGGGGAGCACCAAGGCTGCACGGAGAACTCCTCAAGCTCGGAATCGAGGTGTCCCAGGCTACTGTGGCGAAATACATGGTGAAGCATTGGAAACCGCCCTCACAGACGTGGCGGACGTTTCTTGAAAATCATGTCAAGCAGTTGGTGGCCGTAGACTTCTTCGTGGTACCCACCATTACTTTCCGGATCCTGTACGTGTTTCTTGTTGTGGCTCATGATCGCAGGCGCATCGTTTATTTTAACGTCACCGAGAATCCGACTGCCGAGTGGACCGCAGCGCAGCTCGTGCAGGCATTTCCCTGGGACAAGGCGCCGCGGTTCCTGCTCCGGGACCGCGACAGCATCTACGGCGAGGTCTTCAGGGCGCAGGCCAAAAGCATGGAAATCACTGAAGTTCTCACCGCTTTCCGATCCCCATGGCAAACACCCTATGTGGAGCGGCTCATCGGCTCGATTCGTAGAGAATGCCTCGACCATGTTGTCATCCTGAATGAGACCTCGCTCCGGCGCCACATGGTTTCTTACCTCGACTATTATCACGGTTCGCGATGTCATCTTTCGCTTGGGAAGGATTCTCCGGATGGGAGGGCCGTGCAACCGCCGGAGATGGGACAAATCTCTGCAATTCCCAAAGTGGGTGGGCTTCATCATCGATGCGAGCGCAGAGCCGCCTGAAATCAAAGCACGTTCAAGAATTCGACTCCGAAAATAATACGCCTGGTGCGGGACCGGCTACAGGAAACAGTGGGCCCAACGGCGACAGGTTGCCACTTTTTCGCAATGCATCAGAATCCCCTGCAAAACTCCTCCTGATCTGCAAATTCGCAAACCGGTCCAGCCAGTGTTTTCCAGATCGAGTTTTTGGTAGGCACAGGCAGCGCCGCTTAAAGTCGTCCCTCCGTCACGCCTGTCGAAACGCCCCCTCTAATGTTCTGATTTGGCCGTGATTGCCGGGATGGAGGAGGTGATTGGGTCGGCTAAGAGAACAGTCTCCGCGATGATGAATGCCAGCCGGCACGATCTAGGCTGAAGCGTGAGCGAAGACCCGGCAGGACGCCAGTGGCACAAATGAGCACAACAAACCCGCAGGATCCACATGGAATAAGGACGGCCTAATGAAGTCAGAACCTGATTCTGAGTTTCCTCCAATTGGTTTTTACCTTCAGCCAAGACCGTCAGTCGGGCGAGATCGCAGTCACGCAGCTTACCTTCGTATGTGGGGCACCAGAGTGGATGTTCCTCTCCTATGTTCGGAACCGACCTTCCAGGGCGGCGGCTGACCCGGCAATTACGAGGATGACATAAACCCAATCAATCTCCTTTAGTGCCGGACGGCACGGCCTGTGGATTGCGCGGTTGGTAGTGGGTCGACCTGGATTCATGGGTTCTGCGACAGACGAGGATGTGAACGCCTTGGGTATGGGTCGCTCTTACAGCAGGATTCAGCGGTCCCCGACGATGAGATTTCCGAGGGCAAGAGCGAAAGTCCCACCGACGATGATGCTTCACGAGCGATTCTACTTCAGAAAATCTCAATAAATCGTATCTGGTCAAACCCCCAAAGGCGTAGAATATCCCTGCTGCGCGTTCCCTTCATAACAGGCTTCGCGCAAGGTTCGCCGTCCATGCACGCGGAGAGATTTAAGGTCATGTCCTCGACCAACTCACCTTGCGCAGAAGCTGCGCCAAAGGAAAACAATTATGAAATTCGAAGTGAAGAACCCATTCTATAAGGCAATAGAAAAAGGCCATATTCGGACCGTACGCCGCCTGCTTCGAGGCGGTCTATTCCGAAAGCCGGTCGATCCCAACAAAATCATCCCAAAGCCGGAAAGAACCGATATAATCTTATCGGCAGATGCACGTGAAAACGTAACGCCTCTAGGCGTGGCAATAAATAGTGGTCGTCTAGAAATAGTGCGACTATTGGTTGAGGCGGGGGCCGACGTGAACACAAATACCTCAGATACTTGGTCGACTTCACCTCTAAGGCAAGCCGCAAGAAACGGGAATATCGAAATCGCGATGTATCTACTTGAGGCGGGCGCAGATGCAAAAGAAAGATTTACACTGCGTGATGCGTCGTACCATGGATCAGTCGAGCTTGCTGAGCGGCTTATCAGTAAAGGCGCTGATTTGGACGAAGGAAATATGTTCTCGGAATCGATACCAATGCAGGGCGCTGTCTTGGGTAGATGTTTGAGAGTGGCAGAATTGTTGATATCAAAAGGCGCTAAGGTAGACGCTCATTCGATGAGCGACATATTGATGCTCGCTGTAAAAATGAAACAGTCGGAGATGGTGTCCCTTCTTTTTAACCAAATTTTAGGCGATAAGCCTTGGGCGCGGGATACGATAGTCCGGGACGCTCTGTCCGAAGCCATTCGTTGCTCTATAAGAGGCATTTTTTATAAGGACAAGATTAGCACGGAGAGGTGCTCGGCAGACGACTGGCTCGACATTTTGGAATTTCTAACGAAGCACGGAGGAGGAGTCTTGAGATGCGGGATTGAGAAAAAAGAAATTCAATCGGAATTCGATATATACAGACAGCCAGAGCAGGCTATACCTGCGTGGGTTTCGGAAAAGGCAAAGACAGATGCGAAAATAGATGAATACTGGGAGATTTATAAGGTTTGCGGATGGCCGGCGCAGAAGGACAGCAAGCAGGAGGCGGTAATCAGCACTCTGGGGTACAAAGAGGCCATTTTGCTTCCACTCACGTTTTTGAATTACACAAGCAAGGTTCTGAAGACATTCTATATCATCGCATACTTCAACACACACAGTCGCTACAGAGCCGACATTTCTGAACCCCTGCTTCACTTCTCTGTGATCGAAGACAAGTGACAAATTTGTGCTTCATGGTATGGTTTGTGCGGTCTGCTAAAATGTTTGATTGAAAGTTTAATAAAATGAAAAACTGATAAAAGATTGGCAGGTTGAAGGCAAAACGTAATCCCTTACGCAGCGGTAGCCCGGGGAATCCAGCTTGGATCTCAGCTGCCCTCCTGAACTAGTGTGCTATTCAGAGACGCGATTTAGTTCCCCCTCCCGCCTGGGACTGTCCCGCTCGGCAAGTTGTCGCCTGAATCCAGCGTTGGACATCGGTAGGGATACGCCCTTGTGTTCCGTTAACCTGGTTGTCCCTACTAAAAACTCGATCTGGACAATACTCGCCGGTTGAACCGGTATCGGAAGCAGCAAATCATCGAGAGTTTTGTGGGATTCTGATGCATCGGGAAAAAGATGGCAGCCTGTGGCCGTTGGGTCCGCTGTTTCCTGCAGCCGGTCCTGCACCAGACATATTCTTTCCGGAAGCGAATTCTTGATGTGCCGTGATTTCAGGCGGCTCTGCGCTCGTATCGATGATGAAGCCCGCCTACTTTGGGAAGCGTAAATATTTTGCCCATCTCCGGCGGCTGCACGGCCCTGCTATCTGGAGAATCCTTTCCAAGCGAAAGGTGGCTTCGCGAGCCGTGGTAATAATCAAG
>Ga0315277_10001995_pt1 | contig 28790 bp, 24 predicted proteins | sample YL17G05_15_MG_FD_203695 | JGI IMG/M metagenome (GOLD analysis project Ga0315277, IMG submission 203695) | Sediment microbial communities from Yellowstone Lake, YNP, Wyoming, USA - YL17G05_15 | ecosystem: Environmental > Aquatic > Freshwater > Lake > Sediment | place: USA: Wyoming | collected... | reverse complement strand
GCGGGCGGAACCTTCTCCCCGAGGAAATATCCTGGCGCCTGGCCAGCCTGGAAAGCCTCTGCCTCAATCTCAAGCTGATCGCCGAGAAGGAACTCAAGTTCCAGAGCACCACCGAGGCGGAAAGCAAGGTGATTTCAACCATAGGCGAGACACTCGAGAAACTGGTCGAGTTCCCGAGCGCCGATGGAGCGCCGGAATGGCAGAGCGAGACGGATGAGGAAATGGCCGTGATCGCCGATGTCCATACCGATCCCAACAGCCTCCAGGCCCTTGAGGTGGGAGTGGGTTATCCGCTGGCCCTTTATGTGATTGTCCCTACCGCGGCAGGCCCTGTGCTGACTGTCGGCGGGATGTTTTCCTATTACGAATTCAAGCAGCCCCTCGCCGACCGTCTTACCGATGAAGCCTGGCAGGGGATGCTCCGCTCAAGCACCGCACCCAGCCCCTCGGAATGGCTCGACCGGTTCCTTTACAACCCGGCCCAGGGATTTTCTACAGAATATTCACGATATCCAGCCAAGGGAGCAGCGGCTTCCTCAGGAGAGCCCAGGCTCGAGCTTCCCGCGGAGTCGGTTCGCTCGGGCGATGAGTTCCAGGTGCGCGTGGCTGCAGACAGTGCCGAAACTCTGCGGGTCCGTTTCTGGCTTGGGGATGAGCTTATGATCGAGACAGGCTTAAGCCCGGTTCCGGAAGCCCGGGGCGTTTTTTCGGCAACAGTTTCTACTATAGGCTGGCCTGCGGGTGTGGTGCGCGCAGAGCTTGTCGAGGCAGGAACTGCCGGGATAAGCGCTTTCCTCGAGATAGCGCAGCCGGCCAGGGCCTCGGCTGACCTGGATGGCAACGGCCGGAAAGACATACTGGACCTGATCGAGCTTATCCGGCGGGTGGTCCAGGGGAGCGGCGCTGATCTTAACGGGGACAGCAAAACCGATATTTTCGACCTGATCCAGATGCTCCGTATACTGAGCGGCGACGCAGAGTCTTACTCCGCAGCCCAGGCGCGCCTGACCGCTCTCGGCGGCTGTGGCACCGGGGACACCCGTTCTCTCACGGAACCCGCGGCGCTGAAACTGGAAATTCAGGGAGACAAAGTACTCTTTACCCACAGCGGGGCAGGTTACAATTGCTGCCTGGACAGTATCAATGTCCGGCTGGAGGTTGTCGGGGAAGGACTGTTGCGAGTGATCGAGAAAGAGAATACCGCCAATCCCTGCCGCTGTGTCTGCAATTACACGGTTTACGGCGAGATTACCGGCCTGACCCCAGGGGACTGGAGGATCGAGGTGGTGGAGGAGCTTAATCCCAAAAACGTGCTCTGCGCTGCGGAAATAAATATTCCATAATGTGATGGAAAAACCGTAGGGACGCGATTTATCGCGCTCAAATTAGCCGGGATTATTCATAATCCGGACTTATATAACACACCCCGCCGGCTTCGCCGTCACCCCTCTTTTTAGAGGGGATCACATCCCGCCCGCTATTTGCCCCGAGGACGGCCTTGTGGCCGCTTATGGTTCAAAAAATGTTGAGTATCTTTAATGTAGAGAAACCGTAGGGGCGAGGCATGCCTCGCCCGTTATCTGCCCGGGCAGGCAGCCCCGGAGAGTGGCTTTGCGGCCCGAAAAGGCTTTTGGTTACTTTTGGCCCACAAAAGTAACCAAGAAAACTGGTTAAATGCTTTGGTGAAAAGATAAAAGAATTTTTAAAAGGAGTTGGAAAAATTACTTGTTTGCACCCCGCTATCTGCTAACCATGATTTTTATTCCTGGCTATAACCGCTATATATGGTGAAAGAGCAGCGCTCCGGGGAAGGATCCGGGCGGTGTTTTCGATACCGAAAACAAGTACTCTTGCTGCATGGTAAATAAAAGGATTCTTATCCATCAGCTTTTCAACTAGACCTGTATGGCCGAACCCCAGCCTGCCGTAATACCCCTCCTCCATTATCTCGATCTCTCCTGATGATTGTAGTTCCTTGAGGATCGTTTCCCGGCTCATTATGCGGTGGGCGCGGAAAATCTCCGGGAATGTTTTTTTCAGGATTTTCCCGTAGATTCCCTGGTGGTTCGGTACTACCAGAACCAGAAATCCGCCGGGTTTTAAAAGCTCCAGATGCCTTTTTACTGCTTCACGGCTGTTCTCGAAATGCTCGATAAAACCGAAACTGGCTACTATGTCCCACTGGCGGCCGGGGCTAGCCGGTTTGTAGCTGAATATGTCCGCCTGGATAATCTCGCCTTGCACCCCGCAATTTTTAAGCAGATTGTTGGCCTCGCGGCAGCACCAGTCTATATAATCCATCCCGGATACCTGGTAGCCGAAATATTTGTTGAAATACCAGAGATATCGCCCAGGGTAACAGCCGATTTCCAGAAACTCGAGATTCTCCTGCCGGGGAAGATTCCTGAGAAAGAGGCCGTGCAGATCGCGGAAATTACGCCGCCGGGGATTGAACGGCAGGCTGCGGAAAGGAAATGAAGACCACTTACTGTCCCAGAACTTTTTAGGGGCAAGGGAGCGTACGATCTTTGAAGATTTATCCATTGTTTCCGGTTCCCTCATTTCTTGAATATTTTATCCTTCCGCCCGAGAAAAGGCAGGGAATATATCCCGAGCTGGCTGCGGACCATAATTACTGACGCCGCGTTCCAGAGGACTGTTACAGTGGATGTAGCCACTGCCGCACCCACTATTCCGTATCTCGGTATCAGAAAATAGTTCAATATTGTATTTAACGCCAGTGCCAGAAAAAGGATAACGCCCAGTTTTTTCTCATGGCCGGTCATGGTCAGGAGAATTCCCAGCGGCCCGGTGAGAGAGTTGAAAAGCTGGCCAGCTGCGAGAATGGTCAATGATTTATGCCCCGCGGTGAACGCCTGTCCGAAAAATCCGAGGAAGAAATCCCCCCATAAGGCCAGCAGAAGAAACAGTCCTATGGAAAAGAAAGCCGAAACTCCGATCATCCAGTGGATCAGTCTCTGGAGGTCTTCCGTTCGCTTCTTCGAGTGCAGCTCGGAGATAAGCGGCGCTCCGATCACGCTCAGAGCTTCGAGCAAAAAGGTCACGAGCCAGGCCAGCCGGGCAGCCACTGCATAAATCCCAACCTCCGCTTTCCCGCTGAAATACCCGAGCATCAGAATATCGATACGGTTCATTATCAGAAACTGGCCGTTTACTAAAAGCATGCCCGCTCCCACAGAGAGCCAGAGCCTGGAGAAATATATTGGCCGGGCCTCTTTGACAGGCCGGGAAAGCGAGCGCCTGAGCCAGAACGAGCTCACTGTCAGCGATACCGAATAAGTGAAAAGAGTGCACCATAAGGCTGTGGTGCTGTCGATCTGACTGGTGATGAAGAGGTATGTGGCCAGTAACGCGACTGCGAGTAAAAGGGGATTTAACACCCTGGTGGGAAGCTGGGCGCGGACTACCTGCCGCAGTCCCTGGAGTGACGATTCCCGCAGGGCGAGAAAGGACATGAGCGGAAGAATAAGAGAGCCTATGAGGAAAGCTGAGCGGAGCTCCCGGTCAAGCCGTGTCCCCAATGCCAGGACAGCCAGAGCCAGAAGAAGGCCCAAGGCTACACTCGCCAGTAGAACCAGAGTATCGCTTCTTTTCAGAATGCCTTTTAAAGCAGGCCAGTTTCCCTCGGCGTTGTATGCTGCCACAAAGCGGACCAGAGCGGAATCCTGGCCCAGCTTGGCCAGCACCACTAGCACAGTGAGCCAGGAAATGATATAGCTGTAAACTCCATAGCCCTCTGCTCCTAGGAGACGGGTTAAAAGCAGGTGCGCAGCCAATAAAATCCACACTCCGGCGCTTTTTACCGCGAATGATCCGGCTGTACCCCGGGCCAGAACTGCGCCCAGGCCTTCACCGCGAAGCTTTTCCAGGATATTCATTGATCCGGGCATATTCTATTCCCACGTACGGAATGGCAGTACTGACAAGCTTGATACTTTCGATTGTTTTAGCCGGGATTATTCATAAATTCGCCATGACCGGACAACCCCCGCCTGCCAGGGGCAGGCACCCCCTTTGCTAAGGGGGAATTTTTTCGTTTCATCCTTAAAGTAATTCTCAAAACATTTCTTCTTGCCTTTAACCGAAAAAGTTTTATAACAGCTTGGGAAACTTGCAGTTATTCCCCCTTAGAAAAGGGGGAAACAGGGGGTTGTCTAAGTTGAAATAACTTTCAAACCAGGTAATTTGTGAATTAACCGTATTAGAGAGAGATAATTTAATAAGTTTGCTGCGGAGAGGAAATCGTTCTGTCTTCAGGTATGGAAATCGACATTTAAAGAAAAGGGATTTATTTTTATGGAGGTAAAGAGTGGTTAATTAAATTGTGATTTATATTTTTTTAGCAGCTAACGCGATCGGGATAAAGCGGAAAGGCTTTGCCACATCTCTATCACGTTGTTGACCAGAGCATTTTAACGACAGTTATTATGTATAGCTTGCCCGAACAGACTGGCGGATAGGCTCTAGAATTCTCCACGACTTGCCTGAATCCAACTACATTACTCCATACATTGTCGTAATATTGTTCTTAACTGATAGATGCAGTTTGCAGAACATAACCTGTTGGTATGATACAAATGACTTAGCTCTTCCGTGTGTAATCCCAGTAGTCGAATAACACATTCCCCAAAAGAATCATTACCATGATAGAAGGGACCAACAAATAGATACCATTCGTTTCATGAACCTCCTGACTCTGCCCCATGTAGTAGCAGATTGAACCAAACAACAAAAAGAAAAGCATCGTGAAGCAGATCGAAAGAAGGTCGGGTAGAAGCGCCTTAAGCTTACTTGCCCCTGATCCTTGTGTATTCGCCTTCTCGTAGCTAAATCCAAAAAAACCTGAAATCACACCAGCTGATAACAACGCAAGCACATTTAATATAGTCGAGTTATCCTTGCCGCACACTGTATCCCCTTGCAATAGCATGATTAAGCCAACTGCAGCAAGAATAACCGAAGCCAAAGAACCTAAAAGACAATTTCTAAATTTTCTATTCTCGTCTGCTTCAGGTCTCTTAAATTTGCAACGCACATATAATGAAATCAAGCTAACTAGTGCCCCCAATCCGATTAGAATCCAACCCCACATGTTCTACCTCCTTTCTTTATCTATCTTGCACATTACAGCTTCATCCCATTTCGGGATAACTATGGTTTATATAGATTCTATATAATACCTTTAAGGCAAGACTTGGCTATAAGATCCCTTATAAAATGGGAAAAGACAAGGCCGATGTCAAGATTGTAAGTAAGGCATAGTTTGACCAGTAGAGCCACATATTGAAAGTTGATCTTCTTGTAATATTATTAGATTCTCACTTGTAAAGAGGATAGACAATCTACCTCGATTTTTAGCGTAATTCATCGTCACTAAATTTATCCATGCACCTTAAATACTGATAGAGCATGAAGACAACATCACTAACTGTAGGCAGTTCGTCTTCGTCAAATACTGTGAAGCCATCGAATGGCATGTATTTTGAACCCAATAGGTTATTCACTTTCTTAAGGATTTCGTTGATGAACTTCAACTTGAACTTGTTAACTGGGGCGTCGGGCTTCTTTTTCGAGAGAAGGCTGATTTCATTATACATCCCTCTAATCTGCTTCTCATATGTTTCAAACAGGTCTGCATCTTGTTTTTTCATTGCCTGCCTCCTTATTTATCGCAGTTTATTTAAATCGGCAATGATATTAGAAATCTTGCCGTTGATTACCCAATAGTCATCGAAACTTTCATGCCTCGTGTTTTCTCGTCCATATTTCTTAAGGCAACCGAGATACTGGGAAAGAATGAGAACAACATCGCTATTTGTAGGAACGTCATCCTCGGAAAAGGTGTTGAACGAGTTGAAAGGCTTGTTGTCTTTGTCAAGAATGCTGTTTGATTGCTCAAGTATTGTGTTTACAAAGCTCAATTTGAACCTGTTTACGGCGTCGTTCGGTTTCTTCTTTGACAGTTCATTGAAGTCCTTCAGGACTTTTTCAGCCTGCATCAAGATCTTCAGAAAATAGTCGACTTCCTGCATCGTCTTCATATGTTTGTCCCCCTATAGTCTTATTCAAGCCGGGCAGGCCCTTGTGAATTCTACAAACTTCTTTTTTATCACTTCAATAGGTTTTCTCTGCTTACTTTCAAATACCACAACCATCAGCTCAATATCTTCGTCTGTAAGTGTTATTATGCACCGGCGCTGTCCAGACCAAAGATCAACTGTATTTTGAAACATTGCCTTTGGCAGGGCATTACGAATTACAAGAATACCAAACCTACCGAATTCGTAGGAAAGGTATCTATTTAGTTGATTAATGTGCGTTCTGTCTATCGTCTTTACATTTTTGAGTTCCATCACAATCTGGCGGCTGTCGTATGAACGATGAATGTCATCGAGAAAGTCAACAGAACAGTTGTTGTAAAATATGAGGTCTCTTATCAGTACACCAGAATCTGTGCGGCTCTGTTCTGCGGCGAAATCGAGGTCAGGGTACAAAAGGGATGCCATAAGTTGGCAAATTAGATCCTCATACTTCCGATCCGCATTGTCGTCTTTTCCACTTGGCAGTTTCTTAATGTCGGCCAACTTCCGTTTCGCTGACGACACTGGGATTGGAAGGAACAGTGGATCATTATGGCAGTCTGCTTGTGTTCTTTCCTTCTCGCGAACATAGGCATGAACGATTCCATAGTTATCTCGGTTGAAAAGGAGGATTTCACCTTTACTAGGACACTCCTCGTTCTCCTTGAGTACTTTCTCAAGGAAATAGCCCTTTGTATAGTCTTCACATGTAATCCACGGTGCTCTTCTCAACCATCTTTTTGGTACTAGTAAAATTGGGCGTGACGTAACAGGGTTGACTGGGAGTGTCACTTTTTCTGAATCAATGAAAGAGTTTTTTCTTTGATCGTAGACATCCTTTATCTCGATGTTAGTAATCGGAATGCCGTATTTATGGCATTGTTCGATTGTATAGTCAATGAGGAAGGACTTAAGGAATGTGCATGCCAGATCGCTTATTCGGTCTTTTGATATCTGGTCAACTAATAGTTGAATCTCTTCGAGGTGAGTGAATCCAGAATTTTTAACCTGTGGGATTATAGTAAAGAGTGAAACAATTTTGGATGCAAGTTCCTTTCCTATTCTGACCCCCTCTCGTTTAGGAGAAAACCCCATGCCAACCTCGCTGCACTCTGAGGCTAGAATGAGTCGCCTAATAGCTTCATCGCTGTTGCCACTGTTAGAAAGAAAACCTATATGGTTAAATGAGTTCATCAGGGCAACGTGAAGAGCGTTGTCTTGCTGTGACGGGGACTTCCATAGCAGAAAAGGGTCAACACAAAAAGGGATGTCTTCATCAAGGAAAGGGATGGTGAAATCAATCTCCTCCTGTCCTAAAATAATCCCATGGAAATCTGTAAGTCTTGGACGTATTAAAGCCATAAATGACTATGCTATTATGAGGTCTAATTATGTTTTATATAGATTCTGCCTGGCGCCGCGGTTCAGTGGCGCGGCGAGTACCAGCATAAGTGATTGAAAAACCATAAATATTAAGAGAAGCACTAATGGCCGGAATTATTCATGAGTTAATCCCGCCAGTCTTCGTCGCGCAGTCATCTGTCACTTGAACGATCTTGTTGGAGCGTTGTCTTTTTTTCACCTCGCCCTGTTCAAGGTTTCTGTGCACAAAGCCTGACCATACGTGTTCTTCGCATTCCGAAATCGGCCTGGCCTTCAGTGTCCTCGTAGCGCAAGACGCGAAAGCGGTCGAATAGCCTTAATAGCTCGTTGGTGTCGAAGACTACACCGCCACCAATGGGAGCGGCCTTGGTCGCATCACGATGGAAACCCTCGATCACGACCAGGCCACCCGGTTTGAGCGCGTCGAACAATCGTGGGACGAGATGGCGAAGGCTCACATAGCTCAGGACGATCAGGTCCCACTGCTCCTTGCCAAAATCAAATTGATCGTCGCGTAACACGAGTGCAGTCAGTTTCACACCGAGTTGCTTTGCCTGCTCCTGTGCGGCAGCGACTGCTTTGTCTGCCGGATCAAAACCAGTTACCTCCCAACCCTGCTGGGCGAGAAAAATGGCGTTGCGCCCTTGCCCCATACCGACGTCAAGGGCCTTGCCAGGAGGCAGGCCACGAGTCATCTCAATGAGAAATGCATTCGGCTGTGTGTTGAACGATGGCGGTGTTGCGGTCAGGATGCGGTTCCAGCGCTCGATTTCGAGCCGCTGACCCTGCTCGCTAGCTTGATGCCCGCCACAGGAAATGAGCGTGAGAATGATCGCGAAGGTCACACGAGGAAGTGATTGCATCATCCACCCCACTTTGAGATCCCGTTTAGACTCAAGGCTGGCTGACACATGATTATATTGTTCTGTACAAGACACTTATATCAGTATTTTTTGCAGTATAAGCCGCCTATGGTTTTTGCGCGGAAGATAGCCATGTATCCACTGGGCTACGTACTACTCTACCGCCGCGATTCAATGGCGCGGCGAGTACCAGCATAAGTGATTGAAAAACCATAAATATTAAGAGAAGCACGAACGTCCGAAATTATTCCTGCACCAGCCGAGTACGTCTGTAACCGCTGGTCAGGTTTTTCTTCATTCACGCAATTTGATAAATCAATGGACGATAATGAGGTGGTGGTATCGGTTTCCCGTTAACCTGTGCTGCTTCAAGCCATGCCTTTTTTGCTTTCAATACCTCCTGAAGCGCTTCTTCTGGAGTTGCTCCAAAAGCCGAGCAATGTTTCAGGTCAGGTATATCTGCAATATATCCTTCATCTTCTTCACTATAAAATAAATTGATATGATAGTCTTTCATTCTTTGTCCTCCAATTGAAGATTATATTGTTCAATGGTTTGTAATAATTGTTTTACCTGATAAGGCTTTGCTTTACCCTTAACATTTTGGAGATTTATTAACTCCGGAACATCTTGATGTATATAAATATGATGGCTACCATTGATTCGATCCAAATGAAATCCAAATGCCTCAGCACAGGCCGTTGCTTCAGAAAATCGAATATTTTTCGGACCAGAAAGCAACTTTTGTAATAATTTGCTTTTCTTCATTTAATTCTCAATAGTTTTTCTTACATGCGAACTAACATTTGAGCTTTCCACAAACCGCATCCTTTTGATCAATATATAATATTCTTGGCCAGTAAATCAAATGTTTTACATTTGTTTTTAGACATTTTCTCCGGCTGGGCTTCTTGCGTTCCTGGTCCGGCACTTTCCGGCGGATCAGGCGCGGCATTCGGCGCTGCCTGCATGGCCTGGCTTGAGATTGGATGGGCTAGCTTTCAGCAAGCAGGCGGCCGGCTTCTCTTGCCTTACGAAGGGCTTTGGCGGAAGGTATCGCCTTTTCTTTTTGTGCGCTAAAGCCGACAAATATAGAGGCAACAGGCTTTGCTCCCATATACTTAGCAGTGAGTTTCAGCGCACGCAAAGCTCCGGTAAAGAACCTGCCTAAGAATGACGGCATAGCGGTTGAGGTAATCAGAACCGCTTTCTTATTTCTGAACTTCATCCTTATTTTAGGACCAGGCTGTCCCCAGGGCCAATAAGTAAAACAGGCGAGCCTCTCCATAAATTTCCTGGTGACAGCATTCACGTTAAAGATATTCACCGGCGCACCAATCACCAGTCCATCAGCTTTCAGGTATTTATCCAAAAGGTCAGCCATATCATCATTCTGGACGCATTTGCCAGGTTCAGTGCCTGCTTCCTGGGTGCAGTTTCTGCAATTTGCGCAAAACTCGATATGCTTATCGATAAGATAAATCTTCTCTGTCTCTGCCCCGTGCTCCTGTGCTGAGGACAGGGTCTCTGTGACCAGAGAATCAATAATACCGTTCTTGCGATAGCTTCCGACCAGGCCAAGTATTCTCTTGCCCATAAATCGTCCTCCAACAATGTTTTTTAGGTGTTATTATAGATATAATTTCTGCATAATATACTCAGGGCATAAAATTTTTGCCTCTATCCGTACAGATAAATTTTTTAACTTCTTTTGCCACCAAAAGAAGTTTAAAAATCACCTTTTATAGTATTAACGATTTCACAAAAATTAACTTCCTGACATTTGGTAAAAAGAGACCATTTTTTTGTAATTTATTATTTGTTAATAAGATAGAATTTGTGAAACCCTGTTATGAATAATGCTGGTCAAGAAAAGGAGCTTTCCATGTTTAATGATTACAGACACCCGGGCTCAGGTCTAGGAACCGGCAAATTTCTCCCTGGATTTATTCTCTTATGGGTCTTGTCTGCTGTCCTTGTGCCCTCCTCTTCACCGGGACAGGCTGCAGCTCAGACTGATTCAGTGCTCTCCGGCGAAAAGACAGCCGAAATCCGTGAGATTCTCCGGGAGCGGGTGGACAAAGATAAGAAAACTGTGGGGATAGTTGTCGGCGTGATCAATGATAAAGGCAGTCAGGTCATCGGTTATGGCCGGTTGGACAAAAATAATAAAAAGGAGGTTGACGGCAATACGGTGTTCGAGATCGGCTCGATCACCAAGGTCTTTACTACGCTCCTCTTGGCGGAAATGGCTGAGAAGGGGGAACTGAGTCTTGAAGACCGGATAGCGAAATTCCTTCCTGATTCGGTCAAGGTTCCCACCAAGGACGGCAAAGAGATAACCCTTCTTCATCTTGCCACCCATACCTCGGGCCTGCCTCGGCTGCCGACCAATTTTTTCCCCAAGGACAAGAGCAATCCCTATGCGGATTACACTGCTGATAAATTATATGAATTTCTGTCCGGTTATACGCTCAAAAGAGATATAGGCGAAAAAGTCGAATATTCCAATCTGGGTGGTGGACTTTTGGGACACCTTCTCTCCCTGAAAGCGGGCACTGATTATGAAACCCTGGTAATCACCCGTATCTGCGAGCCGCTCGGCATGAATGACACACGGATTACGCTCTCGCCAGAGCTGAAAGGACGTATGGCAACAGGTTATGATGATGAGGGCAAGGCTGTAAAGAACTGGGATTTAGCTGTTCTTGCCGGTGCCGGGGCCTTGCGCTCAACTGCTAATGACCTGCTCAAGTTTCTGGCTGCCAACCTGGGTTTGATTGAAACCGGACTGGCTCCGGCCATGCAGAATACACAGGCGGCTCGCCGAAGCATGGAACTGGCCGGAAATGAAATTGCCCTGGGCTGGATTGTTGGGAAAAAATTTGGGACGGAGATAATCTGGCATAACGGGGGGACCGGCGGTTATCGAAGCTTTATCGGCTTTAGAAAAGATAAGCGCCTGGGAGTGGTCGTGCTCTGCAACTCCGCAAATAGCATGGATGATATCGGATTTCATCTATTGGAAAATCAATATCCACTCGAGAGCTTCGCCCAGCAGAAGGAAATCAAGGTAAATCCGGAAATTTACCGGGCTTATGCAGGGTACTATGAGCTTTCGCCGGGAACAGTGTTCGAGGTGACTGCAGAGGAAGATAAGCTGATGGTCAGGCTCACCGGCCAGCCTAAGCTCGAAGTCTTCCCCAAATCGGAGACAGAGTTCTTCTACAAGGTGGTGGATGCCCAAATAACTTTTCAAAAGGATACTGAGGGAAAGGTGACTCAACTGATCCTGCACCAGGGCGGGTTAGATCTTCCGGCACGCAAACTGGGAAATGACTATCAGCCGCCCCTTTCGCGAAAAGAAATAAAGGTCGATCCTGTAATCCTGAAAACCTATGTCGGGGAATACGAGCTTACACCTGGCGCTGAGTTCACCGTGGGCCTTGAAGGCGATAAGCTGACAGTCCAGTTTACCGGCCAGTCAAGTTTACAGATCTTCCCGGAGTCCGAGGCGGAGTTTTTCTATAAAGAAGTGGACGCACAAATCACCTTCGAGAAGGATGAAAACGGCAAGGTGACCGGACTCATCCTGCACCAGGGAGGAGAGGATTACAAGGCTAAAAAGATCAAGTAGGCCGCTTGATCCCCGTTTAACAAGAGAAGATTCACTAAATTAATTTTCCGGATTTTGAGGCAATTCTTAAAAATTTACCTGGAAACGGATTAGTCACAACCAGCAATGTAAATATATCTAAGTGTTTTTTTTGCATTATGTTATAAATTATCTCGTTATCTGAGAAAAAGTTGATTCTGAATATCCTTACAGCTTGTATGCTATGATAAAGGAGCGTGTAGAAGACAAGTAATTTCCATTGACATTTTGATATATGAACAACAGCAGGCATGCCTTTCGCGCGGGCATCCCCGCGCGAGGCGACTACTGATGAAGCGGAGTAGAAGCTGCCCGTGTCAGGATTAACTTTCGTTTCCTTTGGTTACAAAGGAAACGGTTTTGCTTCTTTTGCCGGCAAAAGAAGTTCAAAAAACCTTTTTTAGGTATATGGTTTTACAGAATAAGTGCTTCTTAAATAAGTCAGACGCTAGAGAATTTTTTTCTATCCACATAACTTACAAGGAGTTCAATCATGGTTAAAAAAAGTGCATTGAAAATTCCTGTTACAATATTGATTCCACTCTTTTTATTCCTTTCCATCTCCTTTGCGGAAGAGCTCGCGCAGCCTGTTTATTCGGTCAAAGAGGAGCTCGATGTCAAGGTCACTATGCGGGATGGGATCAGATTATCAACTAACATTTACCGTCCGGATGATCCAGGGAAGTTCCCGGCTTTACTCATGCGGACCCCTTACAGTAATGGAGGTTCGGGTAACACCAGCGGGCAATTTTTTGCCAAGCGCGGTTACGCGGTTGTGATCCAGGATACGCGGGGAAGATATGAATCCGAGGGTGTTTTCGATGCCTTTCAGCCAGAGGCGCTCGATGGATACGATATGCAGCAGTGGGTCGGCAATCAGCCCTGGTGCAACGGGAAAATCGGCACTTTCGGCGGCTCTTATGTCGGGTTTACTCAATGGCTTCCTGCACCCTTTCAGAGTCCCTATCTGGTCACCATGTTCCCTGTGGTCACTTTCGCAGATTTTCATGATATGGTTTACTACGGCGGGGCGGCCCGGGTCAGTCTGTTCAGCTCCTGGAGCTTTGAGATGTCTATACCTTACGGTTTTGACCCGAAAAGAATGCTGGAACAGCAGAACAAGATTTTCCAGTCGCTTCCCCTGATTGAACAGGACAAGGTCGCCGGCTGGAAAATTCCGTTCCTGCGGGATTGGCTGGCCCACCCCGAGCATGATTTATACTGGGAAAGAACCAGTATCAAGAATGGCTATTCGAAAATCAAAGCATCAGCTTACAATGTCGGAGGATGGTTCGACATCTGTCTGGCCGGGACTCTCAAAAACTTCACCGCTATGACTTCAAAAGATATTGATCCCGGAATCCGTGGGAAGCAAAAGCTTCTGATCGGCCCCTGGGTGCACAGCCTTTCGAAGGATGGGAAAGTGGGGGAAATGGATTTCGGAAAAGATGCGGTAGTGGACATGCAAGAGCTCGAACTTCAGTGGTTCGACAGCCAGCTTAAGGGGAAAGACACTGGAATCACGAATCAGGATCCTGTCCGAATCTTTGTCATGGGTGAAAATGTCTGGCGCAACGAGAAAGAGTGGCCGCTGGCCCGGACAAAGTACCGGAATTATTACTTCCACAGCGGAGGGCGGGCAAATACGCTGAAGGGTGACGGCGTGCTTGACACAATAAATCCGGATAAGGAAAAACCGGACCGGTTTGTTTACGATCCTGGAAATCCGGTTTCTTCATCTCCTGACAGCCCGACCGGGCAGAATGCGGTTGAAGAGCGGGAAGATGTTCTGGTTTATTCCACAGCTCTATTGCCTGAAGCTGTTGAAGTTACAGGGCCTGTCGAGGTGCTTGTTTACGCTTCAAGTTCCGCCCCGAATACGGATTTTACTGCCAAGCTGGTCGATGTGTATCCTGACGGCAAGGCAATACGTCTTTGTGACGGAATCATCCGGGCGAGTTTCCGTGACGGTGATACAAATACCTCGAATATCGAGCCTGATAAAATATACATATATCGCATCGACCTCTGGGCTACAAGCAACGTGTTCAAGAAAGGGCACCGGATCAGGGTGGAAATATCGAGCAGCAATTTCCCGCGTTTTAACCGCAACCTTAACACCGGCGGGAATTGTGCAACTGATTCCACCTGGGTGGAAGCGCAGCAAACCCTCTATCACTCGAAAGAGTATCCGTCCTGTATCGTACTTCCGGTTATCGAGTGAGTCGACTAGTCCCTGGCCCAGTAATCGAGAACGAGAACTTTCTCGAGGTGCGGGCCAAGGAGAGCGCCGAACTCTTTATGCGCGGGATGGGGCAGGTACTCGGCCCTTCCGGCTTCATCCCGGAAAGTGACCAGGAAACAGTGAGTGAAACCTTCGCTCTTGTTTTCGCCACTCACATTCGTGCCCCACTCGAAGCCTTGAATCGCCTTGATTTTTCCAGGCAGCGCCCGGAAAGCATCCTCGAGCTCTTTGATCTTTTCCGGCGCGGTTTGCTCCTTGAACTTGAACAACACCACATGGCGCAGGACTTTTCCCGGTTTCCCTTGCGCGGCCTTCCCTTTGTCTGTTTCAGCCCCGGAGTAAACGCTTAAGAAAAATACAGACAGAACCAGAAGAAAACAGCATTTCCAGACCATAAGTTCCCTCCTTGTGTAAAAATTTATTGACTGGTTATTACCGGGTTAAGAATATATAATCAGTAATCCAAAAAGAAAGGGCGATGATAGCAAAAGATTGCCTTTATAAATTAATCTTACTTCACAATCGAACAGGAGCCGGATATGAAATTTTCAAAGGAAAGAAATTATCATTGCTGCGGTCCCAGAACCTATTTTTACTTTTCTTTTTTCCTGGTCGCAGCAGTTCTTTATGCTCTCTTTAATGTCGGGTGCGCCAGAGAGGATAGCGGGCAGTCGATAAAAACCTCTTACAGCTTCAGTGTGGAGACCGATAAAGCAAGCGGCCAGGCTGTAGTGGCGTTAAGAAGAGAGGGTCCAGACCCTCTGGAAATAAGAATCGCCCCGGGTGTAGGGGCGAACCTGTTCAGCATGGTTTACAAAGGGAAAGACCTGCTTCTCGGCCCGCCATCCCTGGCTGAATTTACCGGCGAGAGGTACGGCATACCGGTGCTTTATCCCACGCCCTGCCGGATACCCAAAGGGAAGTTCACTTTCGAGAGACGGAGTTTCGATTTCGGGACTAACCGTGAGGATACCTGGATCCATGGGCTGGTACGCACTGAGCCCTGGCAGTATGATACTCCCACGGCAGATGAGAAAGGGGCCAGGGTGCGGATGTGGATAGATTTTGCCCCTGGAAGCCCGCTATATGCCAAATTCGGTTACGAACACAGCCTTATCCTCGATTACTCGCTCGATGAGAAAGGAATCCTGGTAAGCTACACCTTGCAGAACCGTGATAAAGAGCGCCTGCCTTTCGGTTTCGGGCTGCACCCCTATTTCAACTATATCGGCCCGCGGGATGAGGTTTATGTCACTGTGCCGTCAGAGGGGTACATGGAAGAGGAAAATCTCGTGCCCACAGGGGGGATCGGCAAGCTTGACGGGAATTTCCGCGACCTGCGCCAGACAGGGAAAGTCTCCGCCCTGGTGCTCGATGATGTCTATACCGGCATGAAACCGGACAAGCCGGCAACTATCGAGTACCGCCAGTCAGGGATCAGGCTGACCCTGGCCGCATCGCCGGAGTTCACCCACATGATTGTTTACGACCAGCCGCAGAACCCGTTTTTCTGTGTCGAGAACCTGACTTCATCCCCGGATGCCCATAATTTGTACGCGCGCGGCTTCGCCTCAGAATCGCACTTGATAGTTGTCCCGCCGGGCGGGGAAAGCAAGGGCTGGGTAAGATATCTTATTGAGCCGCTGAAAAAGTAATTTTTTTGCAGCAGGAGAATAAAATGCCGAACTCGATCAGCCGGCGCGAGTTCATGGGCCTTATGGGTACGGGATTGACCGCAGCGGCGCTTCTGCAGGATATCAAGGGGCAGGAGGAAAGAGTTTTGCGAGGAGGCACTGCCAGAGTAAATATTACCCCGAAAATCGGCTCGTGGCTCTCCGGCTGGGAAATAAGGACTAAGCCGAGCGAAGGAGTGGCCGACAATCTTTATGCCAAGGCCCTCTGCCTCTCAAACAGCACCACCGAAATCGCCATTGTCTCTACTGATTTAATAGGAGTCACCGCCAGCCTGGTGGCCGATATACGGGAACGGGTCAGCCAAAGTACCGGCATTCCATACGATAATTTACTTATCTCGGCCTCGCATACCCATTTCGGCCCGGTGATCAAGGAATATAAATTCGAGAAGAGGCGTGACCCGGCATATATAGACAGTCTGAAAGAAAAACTGGCCGGGGTGGTGAAAGAGGCACACAAAAACATGGTCGAGGTCAGTATCGGTGCGGCTAAGGGCCAGGCTCCAGAGCTTCTTTTCAACAGGCGCATGAGAAGAAAGGATGGCAAAGTGGTGATGATTTTTGTCCTGCCTCCAGCGGAACCCGATCTTTCTTTGGGCCCAGTGGACCCGGAGGTGGGAGTGATCCGGGTGGAGGACAGCCGGGGAAAACTTGTCGCCGCGCTGATCAATTTCGCCTGCCACCCGGTGAGCGGCGGGGGCCACGGAGAAGGCTGGGAGAGCTGGTTCTACCACATCTCGGCGGATTACCCGGCCTATGCCGCGGAAGCAGTGGAAAAAACCGAGGGAGGAAACTGCCTGTTCACTCTCGGGACTGCGGGAGACATGGTGCCAATAAAGCGCGGGATCAGGCCTCGTTTCGAGATAGGCCGGGTACTGGGCGGCGAGGCTTTGAAAAAGCTTCAGTTTATGGAAATGAAAAATAAGCCTGTCCTGGCCGCGGTGCGAAAGGCTGTCAGGCTGCCGCTCAAGACTGAGGTTCAGGAGAATGCCAATGAGGAGCTGGCAGCCGGAGCTAAGGAAATAGAAACTGAAATACAGGGTCTTAAAATCGGCGATATAGTGCTGGTTGGCTTGCCCGGAGAAGTGCTGGTCGAGCTGGGCCTCGTTATCAAGAAAAAGGCCGGGGTGCAGAATCTTTTTCTTATCAGCTTGAGCAATGATACTATAGGTTATATCTGCCACGAGGCTGCCTATGACGAGGGCGGGTACGAGCCGGAGCGGGGGACCAATCTGGCCCGGGGAGCAGGGGAGATATTGGTAGCGGAAGTATTGAGAGTTATTGAGCAATTGAAATGGTAAGAGGCTGGGCTGAGGGGTACAAAGCTATTTTTAAACGGGCTGCCGGCCCGCACCTTTTTCTTTTGGTCACTTGGGGAATGGTGTCAGTTTCCCTCTGTTTTTAATCATCCGCTCCAGGGCCAGCATATCCAGCATCATGTACCTGGCCTGGTGGAAATTATCCCGGCGCTGGGGATGATATTCCTTCCTCGGGATTATATTACCGCGGCGATCCGTGGCCTGGTCCCAGACACCGGTAGGGCTTTGACCCACAGTCCGCAGGGCGAAAGCACGGGTCCTTTCGTACCATTCCCTGGCCCAGACCTCGCCGGTGTATTCGAGTACAGTCAGGCAGGCTAACATCACCTCGCACTGGTGCCACATGGTCTTGACCTCGTAATTAGTCCCCTGGAGCCTGCCTGGCCCACCGAAAACAAAATAATCCCCGGTACCGAACCCGTCAAACACATAATCCCAGCCCATTTCGATATACCGTTTGAGGCGCTCCTTGGCCGCATCGAAAAGCTCCAGGTCTTTTTTTCTCAGGGCCTCGAACATTACCATCCAGAGAATTTCCACAGAGTGGCCGGTGAACATGCGATCCTCGAATCCCGGTATCCGGGAATAGTCGTGGTTCAGGTATTCATTGGAAATGCCGTATTCGGGATTGTAAAACCTGTTCATGATCAGGTCAACCTGCTCTGCGGCCAATTTCTCTAATTCCTGGTCTGGATGATAGCTCAGCACCTGGGTCAAGAGACGGATCAGGATCATGGAATGGCCCTGTACCCTGATCCCCCTGGCTGTCGAGTCGCCGGGAAGGTTACCGCCCAGGTAGTTCGGATCGTTGTATGTTTCCAGCGCAGCGGCCAGGCTTTCTTTCATGAGCTTGAGGTCTTCTTCATGACCCGCGGCTTTATAGTATTCAGCAAGGCCCTCGGCAGCGAAAAGCCAGCCGTAAACATTCCTGCTCACCCCCTCAATGACCTGGCCATTCCGGTGCACCCGCTCGTACCACCTTCCATTACCGGCATACATGTATTTAAACATGAAATCGCGCGTTTTCCCGGCCATTTCAAGATACTGCGGGTCATGTCCGAAATTGTTGTACAGGAACGAATACACCCATACGCCCCGTCCCTGGAACCAGAGGTTCTTCTCGTCATCCACCAGAGTCCCGTCATCGTTTAAATTGCAGATAAATCCCCCGAGTTCCTTGTCGTAGCCGCCTTTGTCCCAGAAGGGAAGGTACTGGTTGAAAAAACGCCTGCGATAGTCATCTCTTAGTTCGGTGAGAGTCATCCCGGCCAGCCGCTCAGGCAATACAGGCAGGGTGGTGAATGTATATGGTTCGACAACTGAATTTTTCTCTTTGCTTTCAGCCAGAACAAAGCGGTGTGAACAGACACCGAGAAGGATAACAGTTAAAATCAGGTGGCGAATAGTCATGGAAATAAAATGTCTGAATGTTTTATTTGATTAAACGCGGATAACATAATTACGAACTATTTAATCCATTTCTGCAGCGCTTCGATAATCTTTCTTGCCTGGTCATCACTCGAGATATTGAACTTGGACTGCTGCCTGTACTCGTCCTTTATTTTCCGGTACCGTCTGATCGTGTACTGCTCCGGGCCGTAATCCTCTTTCCGGGGGTCCCACTGCCGGTAACGGAAAATTATCGTGGCCCAGCCGCCCCGGGAAAGGATCACTTTGTCCAGCTCCTTGACCAGGAGCACCCCATTCTCTTCGTAATTTATGGTGATCTCATCTACATTCGAAGCCATTCTGTTCTCCCTGGTTTTTTGCCTGAAAATATGGTGAAACACATAATACAATCTTCACCGGTTGTCGAGTATCTCCATTTATTTAAAGTCAGCTCCCTATGAAGAATAAAGATAATGCAAAAAAGTTTTCCGCTGGAACCAGCTGGTTAAAATCTAATGTTTTATAGCTCAGACCACAAAGGGTTTCCATTTTTTATCAGCCTGATTATATTCCTTGCTGCTATAGACTCGCCACTTTTCTACTGGTTTAAAAAGATTCACCCTTCCTTTTTACTGGTGAAAATTATGCCATCAGAAAAAACTCAAAGCATAGCTGACAGGCTCGACCAGCTTTATGAGTTCGACCGCGAAACTGTGGCGGAGAGCAAGCTCCAGAGCATAGGCAATTTTATCGGCATGTACGCAGGGGAGCATGTTGCCGGGACTGAATTTGTTATCGGCCCGCTTTTCGTGGTGCATGGGGTTTCAGCCAGGGATCTGTTTCTGGGGCTTGTTGCCGGAAATATCCTCGCAGTCTTGAGCTGGGCTTTCCTCTGCGCCCCGCTGGCGGTAAGGACCCGCCTGACACTCTACTGGCAGCTGCGCAAAATTTGCGGGCCGTATCTCACCGCCGCTTACAGCATTGTCAATGCGATCATGTTTTGTTTTCTGGCCGGGGCGATGATCGCTGTGTCGGCCACTGCCGTGGGCCTGCCGCTGGGGATGCCTATGCCGGGTCTCGCTGATATGCTGCCCAACAGCGTAAGCTGGGTGCTGATAGTTTTTGTGGTAGGTCTGGCGGTGACCAGCCTGGCCATACTTGGTTTCGAGAAGTTTGCTGAATTTTCCAAGATTTGTTCTCCCTGGATGTTTCTTGTATTCGTGGCCGCGGGTCTCGCTGTCCTTCCCCAGCTCGGCTGCAATTCTTTCGGGGATTTCTGGAAGGTGGCCAATGAAAAAATCTGGACCGGCGTACCGCTGGCCGGCAAGACAAAGTTCACTTTCTGGCACATAATGTTTTTCGCCTGGTTCTGCAACATGGCCATGCATATCGGCATGGCGGATTTGTCGATTTTGCGCTACGCACGCAAATGGTATTACGGTTTTGCCAGTGCTTTCGGCATGTTTTTCGGGCATTTCGTGGCCTGGATCTGTTCCGGGATTCTCTGCGCCGCTGCCTCGGGCAGTGTCGCCCCCGGTCCTATCTCCTATCTGGGGGCAGGAGTAGCCGGCCCGGTCTGCGTAGTCCTGGCCGGATGGACTACAGCCAACCCGACTCTTTACCGCGCCGGACTTGGTTTCCAGGTAGCCACTCCGAACTGGAAACGCTGGAAGGTGACTCTGGTCGCCGGACTGGTCACGACACTGGCAGCCTGTTTCCCGGCCCTGGTGATGAAACTCCTTGAATTTGTCGCTCTCTATGGGCTGATCCTTATGCCAATGGGTGCGGTCATTTTCGCCGACTTCTGGATTCTGCCCAGGCTGGGCCTCAAGAAAAATTTCGCCGAACTCACCGGGGCCAGCTTTTCCTGGGCGGCCGGTATTTCCTGGATTGTCACTCTGTGTGTCTGTCTTTTCCTCCATCTCGAAATTTTCTTCAAGGGCCTGCCCGGATGGTTTATTGCAGTGATCCTCTATGTCTTGTTGAGCGCCTGGGAACAGGGAAGGAAGAAAAACAAGCTGGCTTTCGCGGAGGCCACAAATGCGTAAACTCAATATCACCTTTTCACTTCTGGGATTGTGCCTCACTGTTCTCCCTTCATTATTTGTCTTTTACGGGCTTATGACCTGGAAGATTCATACCCAGCTTATGTTTGCCGGCATGCTGCTCTGGTTCGCCTTTGCGCCGCTCTGGATGCGGAAACGTAAAATTTGATCGGGACAGACTTCAGTCATCCGGTTATCATTTTTCGGGTTCAGTACTGGCCAGTGCAACAGTAAATCCTTAAAGATAAAGGAGGCTTATCATGGGAATGTGGTTGGCTCTCTTTTCTGTGGCCTTGATGATTTTCGGCGCCGGCTGCGCCAGGGAGAAAGCTCCCCATATGACAGTTTTCAGTCTCAAGTGCGAATACCTGGAAAATCCGTCAGGTATCGATGAGGTCAGGCCGCGGCTTGGCTGGATCCTGGAGTCCGCGGAACGCGGCCAGAAACAAACCGCCTACCGGATAATTGTCGCCTCGAGCGAAGAGAACCTGAAAAAAGATGTCGGTGACCTTTGGGACACCGGCAAAGTGACGAGCGACCAGTCATCCCAGGTTGTCTATAACGGGAAAGAACTCCGCTCCCGCATGCGCTGTTACTGGAAAGTGTGCGCCTGGGACAGGAACGGCGAAATGACTCAGTTCAGTCCTCCCGCTTTCTGGACCATGGGCCTTCTCTCCGCAAGCGATTGGCAGGGGAAATGGATCGGAATGAAAGAGGCGAAAGCTGAAACCAGTCCCAAAGCAAAGGCCAAAGAACTGCCCTCCGGGCCTCCGCCCTCCTGGCTCAGGAAAGAGTTCTCACTCTCCAAGCCGGTTAAGATGGCTTTTGCTTATGTCGCCGCCCGTGGCTTGTTCGAACTTCATATCAACGGCCAAAAGGTGGGCAAGGATGTTTTCGCCCCGGAATGGACCGATTACGATAAGCGCATCCAGTACCGGACTTATGATATCACTGATCTGGTAAAAAACGGCGATAATGCTGTGGGAGCGATTCTGGGGGATGGCTGGTACAGCGGCTACCTGGCCTGGCTGCAGAAACGAGGAAATTACGGAGACACGACAAGCCTCCTCTGCCAGCTGGAGGTGGAATACGCGGATGGGTCAACGGAATTGATTGTCTCCGATGACACTTGGCGCGCGGCTGTCGGCCCGATCCTTTCCGCGGACCTTTTGCTCGGAGAAAACTACGATGCCCGGCAGGAGATGCCGGGATGGGACACTGCCGGGTTCGATGACAGCTCATGGCAGCCTGTTCTTTTGCTGGAAAAGCCTGCGGCTAAGCTTGTAGCCCAGATGTCTCAGCCGGTACAGGTCACTCAATATATTTCGCCTGTGGCCATGAATGAGCCGGCCAGGGGAGTATATGTGTTCGACCTGGGCCAGAACATCGCCGGCTGGGCGCGGCTCAAGGTCAAAGGGAAACAGGGAACAAAAGTCACCCTGCGCTTCGCCGAAAGGCTCAATCCTGATGGAACGATCTACACGACAAACTTGCGGACAGCCAGGGCCACGGACACTTATGTTCTCAAAGGAGGGGAAGAGGAATTATTCGAGCCCCGCTTCACTTTCCATGGCTTCCAGTATATAGAAGTGACCGGCTATCCCGGAGTCCCCAACAAGAATACCGTAGCCGGTTGCGTAGTACATTCCACTACTCCCCCAACAGGGACTTTCAACTATTCGAATCCCCTGGTGAACAGGCTCTGGGATAATATAACCTGGAGCCAGAGGGGAAATTTTATCAGCATTCCCACCGACTGCCCTCAGCGCGATGAACGTCTGGGCTGGATGGGAGACGCGCAGATTTTTATCCGCACCGCCACCTACAACATGGATGTCGCTGCCTTTTTCACCAAGTGGATGTTCGATGTCGAGGATGCCCAGTCAGCGGAAGGCGCTTTCAGCGACATCTCCCCCCGTTTCAAGACGCTTAAAGACCATTATGCTGCGCCAGGGTGGGGGGATGCCGGTATAATCGTGCCCTGGACTGTTTACCGGGTTTACGGCGATACGCGGATTGTCGAAAAGCATTGGGAGGCCATGTCCCGCTGGATGGATTTCCTTCTGGCAGCAAACCCGGACCTGATCCGCCGCAACAAGGTCGGTAACAACTACGGCGACTGGCTTTCCATAGGCGCCGATACTCCCAAAGACCTGCTGGCCACGGCTTACTGGGTCTACGACGCCTGGCTGATGTCCTGGATGGCTAAGGCTATTGGACGTGAGGCCGAGGCTGCGAAATATGAGAAACTTTTTACGGATCTCAAAGCCGCGTTCCAGAAAAATTACGTACAGCCTGACAGTTATATTCTGGGTGAGACCCAGACCGATTATCTCCTGGCCCTTTATATGGATCTCCTGCCCGAAAACCTGCGCACCAAAGCTGCTGAGTATCTGGTCGAGAATATCAAGACCAAGGACTGGCACCTCTCCACAGGATTTATCGGTGTTCGCCACCTGAATCCCGTGCTCACCGAGATGGGCTACAGCGATATCGCCTACCGCCTGCTCAACACTGAAAGTTTCCCCTCCTGGCTTTACCCGATTAAAAATGGAGCGACTACTATCTGGGAGCGCTGGGATGGCTGGACAGCGGAAAAGGGCTTCCAGGACCCGGGGATGAATTCTTTCAACCACTACTCCTTAGGCTCGGTGGGCGAATGGCTTTACGGTCATGTGGCCGGAATCGACCTTGATCCTGAGCTTCCGGCATACAAGCGCATAATCATCCATCCTTATCCGGGAGGCGACCTGGAGTATGCCAGCGCCACGTACAATTCGATCCAGGGCAGAATTTCGAGCGGCTGGGCCAGAGGGAACGATATCATAGAAATCAATTTCACTATCCCGGCAAATACTACAGCGACTGTATATGTCCCGGCTGGTCCGGAAGCTTTGATCACCGAGGGAGACAAACCCGCAGAAAAAGCGGAAGGCGTGAAATTACTCGAGCGCAAAGAGAAATGGGCGGTATTCTCTGTCGGTTCGGGCACGTACCGTTTTGTGAGCAAAATGGCCAAATAGCCGGTAATTGTGAAAAATCCCCGGAAAGGTATTGTTTGATGGAGACCATTCTAGTCCCCGTGGACGGGGCTACGAATATAAAGCTGGAGATCCTCGATTTTGATACTCTGGTCACTTTGTCTGACCAGGAAACCGCTGCTCCGGTGGAGGAAGCGGGGGGGCTTGAATATAATGCCACTGCCAGGCAGTTTTCCTGGTATGACAGTGTCCTTCGCCGTCTCCCGCGGGGTGTGAAAAATGTCAAGGTCATAGCCCCGGCGGCACGGGGTGCCTCGGGAGGGCTGGTAGGAGCGGATAACACCCTGATCGAGGTTCCCGGCAGGGGATTGACCCTTTCTTACACCCAGAATTATCCTGTTCGGGTGGAAGAGGCCTTTTCGGAGCTTGCCGGGAGTGACCGGGATTTTTTTCTCGAGACAGGGTCGATAAGGGATTTCCCGGGCAGCCTGACTCTCCTGAAAAGGTTCCTTTTCGAGGAGATCGAGAGACCTGGTTTAGTTGCCAGCGCCAAATATTTTGCCACCTATGGCGCCCTTCTTTCCGGGCATTTCCTCGAGGACAATTATCTCGAAGCTGTCCGGAAAGCCGGCAACGAGCACAGCTACTGGATGTGCCACAGCGGGACAAGGAACATAAACAGGCCGCCGGGAACTCCCAGTTCCCTGGCCAAAAAAGTCAAGTCTTTCGCCAGGCTTGTCCCCGAGAGAACCCGGACAGTTTATCAGCCGCTGGGAACCATGCCTGAGAGCCAGGCTTCGGCCCTGGGTTTAACCGGAGACTTGACTGTGATCCCCGGAGGCCACGACACCTGCCTTTCCCATATCCCGATACTTTCGACTTTTTACCGTGCTTTCCCGGAAAAGTCCGGCGGGCCTGTGATCCAGGTCGATGCCGGAAGCTGGACAGTTGTCTCGCTGATAGGCGGTCCGGCTCTGCTTCCCCCGGATGGCCATAAAAGGGATATCCTGGTGCAGGGCACGGTGGATGGCTATCCGGTGGTTACCGCACGTTACGGCGGCGGAAACGATTTCAGGTTTATCAGGCAAATGGTCGAAAAAAGAGGAATGAGATTCGAAGCAAGTCTTGATGAAAAGTTACTGCAAATGATCCTTGACCAGGCGGATTGTTTTGTCCTGCCCAATGTGAATCCCATAAACCGCCATACTGGTCCCTTTCCCGACTGGAAAGGAAAAATTATCAATGAGCCTGCTTTCCTAAAGATACCTGGTAAGGCTTTTATCATCACTAACCTATGTACGGCGATTATCACCGCAGGACGGATAGAAGATTTGGGAGCAGAAGGGAATGTCCCGGTTGTCACCACCGCCGGGGGTTCTAAAGATCCCTATTTCGGCCGCCTTCTGGCAGCCCTGAGCGGCAGGCATGTTTATGCACTGTTCGACCGCGAGGGCCGGGCGCTAAGCGAAACTACAACTCTCGGCGCGGCGATCACCGGCAAGGCAGCCTGTCTGGGAATTCATCCTTACCAGGTGGATATCAGCGGCCTGGGAGTGATTTATAAAAAGCTTGAGCCTTTCCGGGACTCGATAAAAAAGAAGCTCTGCCGTTACCGGGAACGATTCATGGAGGAGTTGACAAAGGCCGGGGTTCCGTAAAGGGGGGCACGGCAAACCTTCGGTTTGATCGCCAGAGCGGCGCATTCGCTTTCGGAATGATTCTCGCCCCCGGACTCCCGGAACTGACCCTGCAGCCTGGTCAATGTTCCTTTCGCCGCTTTGGCGATGAAACGGGACGTTTCCCGTGCCCCACGCCTCGGGGCTTTCTAAATCTTCATGTATTTGGCAACGGAGCGGATTATGCCCCATCAGTTAGAAAAAATCAAAAATAAAGGTCTGGATTACCTCAAAACCTCTTTCGGTGATGAAGCGGTTGAAAAAGCAGTCGAGTTTACCATGAAGTTTATGGTCGAGATACCAGGCTGGCAGTTCTGGGAAGGGTTCGGCGGAGGGGGGAGATTCGAGGGTGGAGGGTCTGGAGGTGCGGCTCGTAGTATCGAGGAGATAGCCGAGGATGCTGGATTTGTCCACAAGCTCACCGGTTCTACCCCTACAGTGGGACAGCATATCCTCTGGTTCTTTTCCAGAGATAAGGTTAAGGGTGATTATAAAATTGCAGAAAAAGTAGCCAGAGTTTTCAAGTCCAACGGGGTCAGGATAGGCTCGATAAGCCCTACTTATTTTCTTGCCGGCTCTGAGGATGGCAGCCTGACCTCACAGAACAAAAGGGTAAGAGAAAGATATATTGAGCAGACAGTACTAGGCGCAAGGATAGCCGCAGAGCTGGGAAACGGGCTTTTAACACTCTGGTTTCCTGACGGCACGAATTACCCCGGGCAGAGAAATCTGCAGGAAAAATTGACTTTGCTCAAGGAAAGCCTCAGCGCTTTTTGGGAGAGGACTCCTGTGGCTGTTAAAAGAGCACTGGACAGGGTGCTTGTGGAATACAAGGTATTTGAGCCGGGTACTTACAGTACCACAGTGCCGGACTGGGGCACGGCGCTGGAGCTGGCGCGCACTTTCGGCGAAAAGGGCGGGGTTCTGGTAGACATGGGACACCACCATCACGGGACCAATGTCGAGCAGATCGTGGCCGCATTGATAGCTTTCGGCGTACGGGGAGGGTTCCATTTCAACACCAGATATGCTGCGGATGACGATCATTCGGTCCAGGCGGATTACGAGCTGGCCAGGCTTTTCCATGAGCTTATCGCCGGGGATGTGGTTTTTAATCCAAAACCAGCGAGAAACTGGACTTTCGCACTCGACCAGATGGCCCGGGCGGAACAGAGAATTCCCTCGGTTATCAAGTCTGTGGAGGCCCTCAAACTGTCAGTGGCCAAAGCTGTGCTGGCAGACTTTCATAAATTGAAAGAGTACCAGAAAAATCGGGACCTGATCGGGGCTAATGTGGAATTCGAGTGTGCCCTTCTCCATGCGGACACCGGCCCTATAATGATGGAGTCCTTTTTCAGGCAGGGGCTTCATCCCCTGCCGCTTGTCGCCTACAAGGAGAGCTGGTACCAGGAGCGGATTGAAAAGAAGAGAGTAAAATATTGATAAGATTTAGGAATAATCCGGGCTGGGAGGTAACCTGAGGTGGAGAATCAGAAAATTGAGTAACCCCCGAAGGCAAAATCCGGGATTACTCTCCGGAGATATTCTCTCCGGACTCCACCTCAAGCCACCATTTTTACGAGAGGTACAGTAAAAACCAGGTAGATAGATATTGGAGAAAAAAACAAATTGTTTTTGAAAGCCGGTATCCGTTTACCAGGAACGGCCGCGACCGCCGCCGCGATTACCGCCGCGGCCACCCCGGCCGCCGCCGCCGCCGCCGCGTTCCTCACGAGGACGGGCCTCGTTGACAGTGATTGCCTGCCCTTTCATGTCTTTGCCGTTTAAGCCGGTGATTGCGGCCTCGGCTTCGGCTTTTGCGGGCATCTCCACGAAACCGAAACCTCTGGATTCGCCGCTGTACTTGTCTTTTATAATGGATGCCGCGGTGACTTGCCCGAAAGCTTCGAAAGCCTCACGCAGATCGTCTTCTGTAACCGCGCGAGATAGAAAACCCACGTAGATATTAATACCTGCCTCCTTAATAATTGGAAAAATTACAACCGGAAATTTTAACGACCCTTATAAATACAACTTTATGCTGCGAAAAACAATATAAATAATAAAAAATAATATTATCTCGTACCTTTAAAAAAGCTGTTGAACTTTAAATCCCTTTCTCATATCATAGTTCCCAGAAAGCCAGTCAGTCGTTAAAACTCTCTTTATATTGAAAGGGTTGCACCATGAAAAAAAACATTTACCGAATAATTATCTCTATGGCCCTGCTTGTCTTACTCAGCCAGAACTGGCATTTTCCCTCCACAATCTTTGCTAAAGAAGGAGATCCTGCCGAAAGAAAAATGATACCTGCTTCCCAGGCCGCTTTAACCATTGACGGGGTCCTGGAGGACCGGTTATGGGAGACTTTGCCGGTAATGAAACTTGAACCGGCTAGACCGGGAGTGCCGGAACAACTGGCTGCGGAAATACGCCTTGCGCTGCGCGGTGGTTATCTCTGCCTGGCCGCTTTTTGCCCGGAACCCGGGGGAAAGGTTCTGGCTAAGTCTATCGGCTATAACCCGGCCTGGGAAAAGGATGCCTATGGCTCCCCGGAGCTCGAGGACAGGCTGATTTGCAGATTCTTATTCGACACTGACAGCGGAAAAGAATCGGAACTGGAAATGGAGGTAAATCCCTGGGGAGCGCTTCGTCTCGAAAGGGACAATGTTCCGGTTCCATCGACGTGGATACTGGCTCGAGCCCAGGTTACCGTAAAAGGCTGGAATATAGAAACCGCTGTCCCACTGGCCGAGTTGAACCTGGATAAATCCGCATCGGTGATTAATATCTCCATAATCCGGGTTCGCTCAAGGAGAGCTTTAGCCCCTGAATTCCGCTGGAAACTTCCCGGCCGGGGAGATTATGTTCAATTTTTACTGCCTGCTCAGCTCGATTTAAAGAAGAACGTTTCCGCCCCGCTATTTTCTCCATCCCGGTCTGGCGATACCGGCCCGGCTTTCCAGGTCGGCCGTGTCCAGGTTGTTCCTCCTCTGGATCTGGAGTGGAATGATCCTTTCTGGCAGAAAATACCGGGGTTCAGTCTGATGCGGAACGATCCTGTGCCGCGGGAACCCTCGTATCACACAGAGATCAAGTGGTTGCATGACAACCGGACACTGGCGGTCATTTTCCGCTGTGTCGAGGATGAGCGCGTGGACTGCGATACCGGTGAGAGAGATGGAAATATCGGCGGCGATGACCATGTTTTCATTTATCTCGCTGCAACCGGCTCATCGCTGGTGGAAATCATGGTCAATCCCGCCGGGGCAGTGAGGGATGGGAAGGCGACGGGCCCGCATATGTCCGGGGCCAGCTCAGGGGCCTGGAATGGGAATATCGAGACTTACGGCGTAATAAAAGACGATGCCTGGACAGTGCGGATAAATCTTCCCCTGGCGGAGATTGCCCAGGCCCTGGGTGAACTGGAAATCCCTGT
>Ga0315277_10001994_pt1 | contig 28791 bp, 27 predicted proteins | sample YL17G05_15_MG_FD_203695 | JGI IMG/M metagenome (GOLD analysis project Ga0315277, IMG submission 203695) | Sediment microbial communities from Yellowstone Lake, YNP, Wyoming, USA - YL17G05_15 | ecosystem: Environmental > Aquatic > Freshwater > Lake > Sediment | place: USA: Wyoming | collected... | reverse complement strand
GTTCTTAATAGGCATGGAACTCAACCTCTCCGAATTCAAGCTTTTGGGCAAACCAATCTTTACCTCTGCTCTGGGTCAAATAACCATATCGACCTTATTGGGCCTTAGCATTGCAAGATTGTTTGGTTTTGGTAACATCGAGGCTCTTTACCTGGGTCTCGGTTTAGCTTTTTCTTCCACCGTGGTGGTGGTTAAGATGCTTTTAGACAGCCGGGATTTAACCTCTCTGTATGGAAAACTGTCCATAGGAATACTCTTAGTAGAGGATTTGGTGGCTATTTTGGTTCTGATATTAATATCCGTTGGCAGTTCTGTTTCTCTACTTGGGGGGCATAATGCTTTACCGTTTATTATGTTACTAACCAAAGCCGCCGTGTTATTTATTTTAACCTTCTTCCTGTCTAAACATATACTGACTAAAGTTTTTGAGTACACTGCAAGGTCCGTGGAACTTCTATACATAACCTCCATAACCTGGTGTTTTGCTTTTACAAGCCTGGCAATTATTCTTGGCTTTTCCGTGGAAATTGGCGCGTTTTTGGCCGGCGTGGCTTTAGCTTCATCCCCATACCATATTCAAATACAGGCAAAAATAAAACCCATGCGCGACTTTTTTCTAGCGTTATTCTTCATTTATCTTGGATCAAGGGCGGAATTCAAAGACCTTGGGGCCACCCTGCCGATAGTTATTACCTTCACTATTTTTACCCTCTTATTAAAACCGATTATTTATGCGTTTTTACTCAGTCGCTTTGGTTTTAGAAAGCACACCCTGTTTCAAACCGCTTTGAATCTATCGCAAGTTTCCGAATTTTCTCTGGTGGTTCTGCTTGTGGGTGTTAATGCCAAATTAATCAGCCCCATCACCATATCCGTGATGGCTTTAGTGGCGGTTTTGTCCATAACCGTGTCATCCGTTTTAATTTCCATATCCAAAAAACTATACAAACCCCTGGCAGGATTTATGTTGTTTTTTGAAATTAAAGGAAGGTCGCATGTTTTTGAACACAGAATTAAGGGGGCGCTAAACGAGCACATTATTATAATTGGTGGACATAGGGTAGGCGGACCTATTATAAAATATCTACAGGGGAGCGATATTTCCTTTGTGGTAATGGATTTTAACCCTTCCGTGGTGCGCGATTTAGTGGCTCGCGGGGTCAACGCAATTTATGGCGACATCGGGGATCCGGAAATTTTTGAATATTTACAGGTGGAAAAAGCAAAACTAGTTATTTGTACAGCTCTGGACTTGTCCGATAACGAGCTGCTCTTAAATTATGTTAAGGAAAACAACCCCTCCGCCAAGGTTGTTTTAAGAGCAACAGATATTGAGCACTCAAAAATTTTAAAACAGCTGGGTGCTGACTACGTGATCCTGCCGGAAAAAGTATCGGGCGACTATATTGTTGCGCAATTAAAGCATTATTGGCCAGAGGTGCACTTTAAAGACATTTCGTATAGTAAAAACTCGGTAAGTTCGCTCGTCTAACCCACGGTAAAACAAAACCTTTGGCATAAAGCCAGCACTCCTGATATAATGACGCGCACCTGCAACAAACAACCTGCCCTCAAAAATATGGAACAAACAAAACCATTGCCGGTTTTTTACGATCAAAACAAAAGACGCTGGAAAGTCTTCCTTTTGATTTTTTTGGCGACTATTTCCTTAGTTGGCTTTTCTCTCGGCGGATTGGTTCTCTCCATCCTAAACGACAACACTTTTTTTACAGACTCAGAAAATACCGGGGTTACCGTAAACCCAATCGAAGACGTTGAAACAGATCAAGGTATTTTGGTAAATACCCCCGTCTCCCCACAAAACACATTAACCTTTTTGGATCTTAAGGAAAGAATTAAAAATATCTCGTTCATGAGCGGAGTTACAACAGATACCCCTAAACCTGCAACCAAGGAGCAGAAAACCCAAATTATAGCTTATTATGTCAATTGGGACGAGAATAGCCTGGCGTCTTTAAAAGAAAATATTAATTACATCAACGTTTTAATACCCGAGTGGTTGCACATAAAAGATTCCCAGGGAAACATAGAGTTAGACGACAGGTCAAAGCAAGTTGAAACTCTAAACTTTGTAAACAAAAACAAGCCTGATCTTAAAATAATTCCACTTATTAATAATTACAACTCCAAGACACAAGTATGGGATGACAGATATTTAACACAAATCTTAAGTAGCACGGAATCGCAAAAAGTATTGGTGGATGCACTCTACCTGTATACCAAGTCGAACAACTTTGCGGGAATTAATATTGACTTTGAAAACTTTTCCAGCGATTACAATGGGTTAATGCTGAATTTTTTAACGCTTTTGCAAACTAAATTTAAAGGAGGCAGCCTGCAAACCAGTGTTTCTTTACCTTTTGACGACATGTATCTCAATTATGCGGAAATTTCTAATAAAGTGGATTTTGTAGTTTTAATGGCGTATGACGAAAAATACTCACAGGACCTGGCAGGACCGATTTCATCTCACGCCTGGTTTGTAGAGTCATTAAACAAAAGGCGACTGGATGTTCCGGCACAAAAAATGGTGGTTGGACTTGGAAATTATGGCTATAATTGGAAAAACGGGGGCGGGCCTGATAATGAGGCTGTTTCTCTAACTTATGAAGATGTTACCCAACTTGCCGAGCAAAAGAAGTCGCCCTTAATCTTTAACCAATACTTCCTAAATCCCTATATTAACTATGTCGACGCCTTAAACAACCCACACGAGGTTTGGTTTTTGGATGCGGTTACGACCTACAACCAGGTAAAAGTCTCGACAAATCTGTCGCCGTATGGATATGGCCTTTGGCGACTCGGTTCGGAAGATCCCTCCGTTTGGAAGGTGTTTTCAGATATCGACAAATTAAGTCAGGAAACTGCAAATAAACTTCAAACAATAGAACAAGGTTATGGGATTCAATATATCGGTTCGGGAGAAATTTTAAAAGTCGTTCAAAAACCCCAACCCGGAAAAAGAACGCTTTCTTACGATACGCAGAGTGGTTTAATTTATAACCAAGGTGTGGAAAGTTATGGATCGTCGTGCCGGGTGACAAAAAGCGGTGGCGGGAATTTAAAAAAGATAGTTTTAACCTTTGACGACGGTCCGGATAAAAAATACACGCCAAAAATCTTAGACGTCCTACAAAGTAACGGTATCAAAGCAGCCTTTTTTGTAGTGGGGACTAAAGCCGAACAAAATCAAGACATCTTGAAAAGAACTTACAAAGAAGGTCACGAAATTGGAATCCACACTTACACGCATCCTAATATAAATAATATAAGCGCAAAACAACTAGAGGTAGAAATAAACGCCACTCAAAAACTCATCGCTTCCGTAACCGGAGTAGAAACAAGGCTTTTTAGACCTCCTTACGGGGAGGACCTGGAACCACAGACCCCAAAAGAATTTGATGCTTTAAAGGATGTCAGCGACCTTGGTTATTACACGGTAGGTATGGGTGTAGATCCAAAAGACTGGCACGGTGGAAACGCCCAAGACATTGTTGACTCAACTCTTAAACAAATTAACGGCGGTACAGGTAATATAGTTTTACTTCACGACTCCGGGGGAGATAGGTCTCAAACGCTAACGGCACTTCCAACGATTATTAAAGAATTAAAGAGGCGGGGCTATCAATTTACTACAGTGTCCGATCTTCTAGGCGCTCCGGTTTATGTCTATCCAAAGGGTCCGTCTTCAAACACTGACGCTAGTGGTTTTGGCGCGCTTTCCGCATTCCAAAAGTCTGCTGAACTAATTTTTAAAATTGGAATCGTTTTGGGAATTACTAGATTGATTGTGGTGATATGCTCAGCACTAATGGAAAAATATCAAAGGAGAAAGTTGGTATCGTCTCCCGATTACAAACCTCCGGTAACTATTTTGATTCCAGCCTATAACGAGCGTGTGGTAATTGCCAAATATGTTAATGCACTTCTAAACCTCGATTATCCAAAATACAAAATTATAGTAATTGACGACGGATCCACAGACGACACTTATAAAGTGGCCATGAAAAATTTTGGGAAAAATCCCCAAGTCAAAATAATCAGAAGTGTCACAAATTTGGGGAAGTCCCATGCCTTAAATCTGGGGGTTGACACCAGCGACACAGACATTGTAATAGTTCAGGATTGCGACACCGTTTTGGACAAAAACGCCTTAACCTACCTAACTAGACATTTTGAAGACCAAAAAGTGGGTGTGGTAGCGGGAAATGTTAAGGTAGGAAATCTCATAAACCTTCTTACCAAACTACAAGCGCTGGAATATATAACCAGCCAGAACTTAGATCGACGCGCCTACGATCTTTTTAACTGCATAAATGTTGCACCCGGAGCCATCAGTGCTTGGCGCAAAAGTGCGTTTATTGACGCTGGTAAGTTTAGCTCCAAAACCCTAGCCGAAGATGGAGAGCTTACGATTAGAGTTGTGGGGTCGGGATATAAAGCGGTTTATGAAGAATTGGCTGTTGGCTATACGGAAAGCCCCCAAAATTTGCGCTCCTTTTTAAAACAAAGATTTAGGTGGGTTTATGGCACCATGCAATATTTACGCGAGCATATAAAGATGCTTTTTAATCCAAAATTTGGGTACTTAGGCTTTTTATCGTTACCAAACGTATTGGTTTTTCAAATAATTTTTCCCTTGCTTGGGCCTTTTATGGATCTATATTTTATTACCACGATCGTATTTAACCTCTGGCAAAAGCTGGAACACCCAGATTACAGCCTTCTATCCTTAAAAATTAATCTTTTCTCGTTTGGTGTGTTTGTTTTAGTAGATTTAACTACACAAATTATTGCTTTCTATATGGAGAAGGAAAAAGATTATAAATTATTACTCCTTATGCCTTTTCAAAGGTTTTTTTACCGGCCGCTCTTGTATTACGTATCTATAAAGTGTCTTTTAACCGCTATCAAAGGGCCTCTGGTCGGTTGGAACAAGTTTGTGAGAACGGGAACGGTGCAACGAGCAAAACTGCCATAAACTATCTGGAAACCCGCTTCATCTATGGATATGCCCATGGTATTCGCTTACAAAACATAATATACTCTTTTAGTGAAAGAAAAAACGGTAAAAAGCGCAGCCTCAATTATCGGACTGGCTTTGGGCATGGTAGTTCTTTACTTTGTAGCTAAAAATTTCCATGATGCAGAAGGTATTATCTTAAAGGCGGGTGTGGCGGGTCCCGCCGTAGCAATATCTCTCTACGCGCTTTTTGCTCCTACCCCCATGCCTACCGATGCGCTTACGCTGGTTTGCGGAGCTATATACGGGCCATTTTACGGCACTGCTATAGCCTGGATGGGAAACAACGTGGCGGCTTCGGTTGAATATTTTATAGGCGCACGTATTAGCGAAAACACGGATTTTGAAAAAGAAAAAAAGAAACTGCCCTTTGGACTTAGTAAACTACCTATAAATTCCATTCCGGTTTTAACCTTAGGGAGAATGTTGCCTTTTTACGGATCCAAGGTTATAAGCATTATGGCCGGAATGTACAGAGTGTCATACAAACGCTATATTTGGACTTCGGCGCTTATTAACTTAACAGGAGCTATTACGCTTTCCTACGGAGGCTTTAGAGCTTTGGATTACTTAAGAAGTATTTTTTAGGGACTGAGTTTTAATACAAGACTTTCCACAAAAAAACCTTTTTTTAGATAATAATCCTTGGCACTTTGGTTCCAATCAAAAACTTCTACTTTGATGTCGTAGCCAAAGCCTCTTCCCTCTGTGATAGCAAGGTCCAAAAGCTTGCCGCCGATGCCAAGTTTACTGTATTTTGACTTAACAAAAAGCTCCTCAACGATAAAGGCGTGACAACCTTTACAAAGGCGTGCACAAATGTATCCGACGGGTTGACCATCGACCAAAGCCAGAAAAACGCAAGCGTTTTCCATGGTCAGACTTTCCACAACCTCTTCAATAAAAGAATTTTCCCAATCGCCAAAAAAGTGCTCGTGGGGTCTGGTGGAGTTCTCTTTGTTATAGCGCTCAAATTCCACACTCAACTCACACAAAGCTTTGGTGTCATCTAGTGTAGCTCGTCGATAGGTTATTTCATTCATGTCGAAAATGATTATAATATACCTCGTGAAAAAATTCACATCGGAACTATTAAAAAGAAAAATTGTAATAATTTCAGATTACGTAAATCCTAAAAAGTACTCTAAGCGAGAGTTGGCCGACGAGATTAATTTTATCGACACCATAAAACATCAAATCAACAAATATGATGTACAATTCGATTACGTCGAAGTAAAAAATATAAACGACCTGAAAAAATCTCTTAAAAAACATAAAAGGGAAGAACTGATAATTTTTAACTGGTGCGAATTTTTGGAGGAGAAAGAAGGAACCGCACACATGGTTACGGACTATTTGGAGAGGCATAATTATATGTTCACCGGTGCAGATACCCAGTGTTTATTACTTACGGGCAGCAAAGAGAAAACAAAAAGAAAACTTTTAGAACACGACGTGCCTACACCTAAATATGCTGTGTTAAAACACGCCGTAATAGACAGCGCTGCAATAAATAAAAATTCCGATCTTAAAAAAATCGGACTCGACTTCCCCTTAATGTTAAAACTTGAGGACCGGCACGCTTCCGCAGGGATTACCAACGAAAACGTGGTTTATAACGTTGAGCAGCTCTCCAAGGTCTCAAAAAACCTTATTAACAAATATCATACTAACGTACTTGCAGAGGAATTCATTGACGGGGGTGAGTACACCGTAACGGTTTGGGGAAACGGCTTAAACGCGTCGATTTTAAATTGTGCAAAAGTATCTTTTGTTGATCATAAAATTGGAGTTATTGATACAGAATCTTCAAAATTTAAGGTCGGCCGAACAGAGCATAAGAACATAAAAGTCGCACTAATTGATGACGAAAAATTTATTAGAGAGATTGGCAGAACGGTGTTAAAAACCTACAACGCACTAAACTTCTCTGACTACGGAAGGTTTGACTTGCGTGAAAAAAACGGGGTGTGCTATGTGTTAGACTGCAACTCCAATCCTTGGATTGGCCTAGATGCTGTTTTATTTAAAGGAACAAAAAATTTGGGCTACAATTACGGCGAGACCCTCTTGCAAATTTGTGAATTTGCTGTAAAAAGAAACATACAATGAGCGGCTTATTATTAAGTGAAAAAGCCCCAGTGGTGGGTAATTCAAACGGAAACGGCAATGGAAATGGTCATAAAAGCACACCTATAAAAAAGTCCGCTATAATATACAGCTTTGTAAAAAGAGAGTTTTTTCCCACAGAAGCCCAGTACATAACAGAAAAGTCTGCTTATGATGATGCGGTATTTATTGGTAAAGAATTAGAAAAATTGGGGATTGAAACAACACTTATTCCGGCAGATGATTCGGTAATGGAGAAATTAAGTTTGTGCAAACCGGAAGTGGTTTTTAATTTGACCGATTCCATAAAAGGCAACGAGTACCTCTCTTCCACTATTCCGGGCATTTTAGACATGATGGGTCTGTCTTTTACCGGAAGTGGCCTTTTAGGTCTGGCCCTTTGCTACAACAAATTTTTAATTAAAAAGCTTTTGCAAACCGCTGGAATTCCCGTACCAAACTTTCAACTTTTTCATACCGCAAACGACAAACTAAACATAGACATGCGTTTTCCGCTAATTTCCAAACTAAACGAAATTCACGGTGCGGTAGAAATAAACCAGGATGCGGTTTCGGAAAACGAAAAGCAGCTACGCGATCGACTTTCCTCTCTAATTAAAACCTATAACCAACCTGTTATTGTAGAAGAATTTATTGCCGGCCGGGAAATTACCGCCTATGTACTACAGGGCAACCTTACCAAAACTTATTTTGCCGAAAAAATTTTTAACAAGCCCAACCAAAAATATATTTTTGCCACTTTTGACGACCAGTGGGGTGACACCTCCTCCGATAAAAGCACCTGGCCATACACCTATACAAAATACGAAGACAACCTGCTTAAAGACTATGTTAAACGCGCTTTTGATATAACGGACATGGAGGATTACGCAAAATTCGATGTTCGTCTGGATGCCTCAGGTCGATACTATTTTATTGACTCCAACGCCAACCCGGCATTTGGTCCCAAGGAGCTTAACACCAGTATGGGGCTTATTGTTCAAGAACTTTATGGAATACCCTTTAGTGAAATCTTGAAACGACTTATTAATAACACGCTGGGTGTAAACTCCGAGTCGGGCATATCTACCACTGGCGACATGCAAACGGACCAATCGACAGTGGCAGTAGAAGCTCACATATAGAATTTTACATAAGTATAAACGTGAGATAGAGTTGGCACGGCTAGCAAACCAACCAGATTCAAGGAGGTGCGACATGTTCGCAATTGGTCTTGGGATGGTTCTTTTAATCGCTTTCGGGGGATCGCTCATCCTCCGAAATCGCGGCCATCTGCCGCGGGTCGTTGCGAGGCCGAGGGTGGAGGATATACTCTGCCTACCCGCCAGCGCGTTTGGGGCGATACTCATTGTAGCTGGAGTTGTAGTTGGGATAGTCGCCGACAAATGAATGAGTACTCGCCCGAAGGGCGCTTCGATAACACAATGATTTCCGTTGTGTGACCGAGCGCCCTTTCTATACCTACCAAAAACTTTGAGCTCGTGCTTTAATATTAGGTGTGAACAAGAAGAAAGACGACCCGCAGCCTTTAAAAGATTTGGTGGTTAAAGGTGCGTTTTTTGTAATCTTAGTTTATCTTTTGGTTTACGCTTACAATACCGGGGGTTTTGGTCGACTTTTTAACCGATGACGATTATTCAAACGTTTATTCTTTCTATAGTTGAGGGTCTAACGGAGTTTTTGCCGGTGTCCTCAACCGCGCATTTGGTTTTAGCGTCGCAAATTTTAGGCGTGGCACAAACGGATTTTATAAAAAGCTTTGAAGTCATAATCCAGCTGGGCGCAATTCTCGCTGTGGTAGCCCTTTATTTTAAGGAGCTAATTAAAAATGTGCGACTTTGGTTTAAGATAGTTTTGGCGTTTTTGCCCTCCGCAATTTTAGGATTTCTTTTGTACGACTCTATAAAGGCGCGACTCTTAGGAAACGGGATAATTACGGCTTTGGCTCTTATCATCGGGGGTGCTATTTTCATACTTATCGATAAGGTCAAAGCCATTCCTCAAAACAATCCTAACCGATATGTCGATCTGGACAACATTTCCCCCGTGAAACTCGTCGCGATCGGTTTAGCCCAAAGTCTTGCTATGATTCCCGGGGTTTCCAGGTCGGCGGCAAGTATCTTTGGTGGAATGTTGGCAGGCCTAAACAAAAACGACGCTGTTAAGTTTTCCTTCTTTCTAGCCATTCCCACCATGTTTGCCGCCACAACCTTGGGTCTTTATAAATCGCAATTAAATTTCTCACAAAACGAGGCCACGCTTCTCCTTGTGGGATTTGTGGGATCCTTTGTCACCGCCCTTTTTGCCGTCAAGTCGTTCATAAAGTTCGTCCAAAAATATACCTTTTTGCCTTTTGGACTTTACAGAATCGCCGTGGGCCTTTTTTGGTTTTTTGCTATAATCAAAATATGAAAGTCCTTAAATTTGGCGCGATCTGGTGTCCGGGATGTTTAGTCATGAAACCCAGATGGAAAGAGATCGAAGCCGAAAATCCCTGGCTGGAAACCCGTTACTTTGAGTACGACGATTCGCAGGACATAGTTAGCAGGTGGGGGGTGGGCAAGGGCCTTCTTCCCGTTTTTATCTTTTTAGACAAGAACGACCATGAAATTACACGTTTAATCGGCGAGCCCTCTAAAGTCAAGCTACTAACAATTATTAACGAACACAAAGACGACCAAATTCGTGTAGAATAAACCGATGCGTTTTCATAAACCATTTTTAATTCTGTCGACACTCTTGGTTTTGGCGGTCTTTTTTTTAACCCCATTGATAAGGTTGACACACGCACAGGAGAACACATCAAGTATAGCCTTATACTTTTTCTGGGGCAGTGGGTGTCCACATTGTGCGGCAGAGGAAAAATTTCTCAATAAAATTCAAAAAGACTACCCAACGCTTACTATTAGAAAATTTGAGGTTTGGGGAAGTTCCAAGAACCGCCAAGTTCTTCAAAACGTTGGACAAAAACTAGGCGCCAACGTTAACGGTGTGCCTTTTACCGTGGTCGGAAACAACTACCTCGGAGGTTATTATACAGACGACACCTCGGGAGCAGAAATTCGTGATTATATAGAGCAGTGCGTGCAAAGTCTGTGTGTGGACGTGGTGTCCGACTTTGCGCTGTTTCCGCCGGATAAAAAGCCCGACGTGTCCATAAAAGATCCGTGGAAAGACGCGCCAAAATCACTACCCAAAGAAGTCAACTTCCCAATCATTGGAAACGTTAATTTAACCACGCTCTCCTTGCCGGCTATTGCCGTAGTTATTGGAACTTTAGATGGGTTTAACCCCTGCTCCATGTGGGTCTTACTTTTTTTGATAGGTCTTTTGCTTAATTTAGAGGACAAAAAACGCCGCTGGCTTTTGGGATCTACCTTTATCGTAGCCTCGGGTTTAGTTTATTTCTTTTTTATGACGGCATGGTTAAACATGCTGCTTTTCATCGGGTTTGTAGTTTGGGTGCGTGTAGCTATTGCCGTTTTCGCTCTTGGGGCGGGAGCTTTTAGTTTAAATAAATTCTGGCAACATCATACCGGTTGTGTTGTAGAAAACGATGAAAAACGCAAAAAAACCTTTGAGAGGCTTAAAAAAATTACTTACGACAAAAACTTGTTGGTGGCGCTCTTTGGAATTATTACTCTGGCTTTTGCGGTAAATTTGGTGGAATTGTTATGTTCCGCGGGGTTTCCGGCAATTTTTACGCAGATTTTGGCTTTAAACCGACTTCCAGCTATTCAGTACTATCTTTACATTCTGTTATACATCTTTTTCTTTATGCTGGACGACATAATTATTTTTATTATCGCCATGAAGACTTTAGAAGCCACAGGAATTTCCACTAAATACACCAAGTGTTCGCATCTGATTGGCGGGGTCTTGATGGTTATCATCGGGACGCTTTTGATAGTGAAACCCGAATACCTGATGTTTAATTTCTAGGGTCGTCTCGCTTTACGAAGAGGCTTTATAGAGAAGTCCCCATTTATTTGATTCTGTATAAACTGCGATGCCTTCACCCGCATCGTTTTTCATGATGTTCCAACTTCCTGTCTCCTCACACTCCCAGTGATTTTCATCTAGATCAGTAGCATACCACTTTTCTTTATTCCATGTAGTTTTTAGCTTATTAAATTCTTCAACAAGCAGTACCACCCTCATTGATTCTGGGTGCGTTTGTAGGGGTTTCATTCCTAAACGATGTAATGAACGTAACCACGGATCTATTGGTTCCCCATCTTCCCTTGTCAACTCACAGTATTTATCAAAACTTATCTGTCTCAAATATTCTTGCTGGTCAACAGCTCTGTCTTCTCCTGTTGCCTGTGTATTCAATTTGCTCCACACTCGTTTTTTAAACTCGCCGTAACTACTGGGTCTAAAAGGCCCTAAAACGTAATCTGCTCTTAAATCTTTACCGGTTTTAATTGCCGCCTGAGCCAAAAACGATGCTAGTTGCTTCCCTCTTTGATCTTCACGTACACTCATCGACATTAAAATAACAGCATTCCCCTTTGGGTTATAGGTTCTTTCAAATGTTGCTGTGGTGTATTTATCCATTCCCGCTACACTATCCCAACTGGGCAAGTGGTTAATATCATCGATTTGGTATCTGTTTGTTGATAATGTAGCTACGGGGTCACCTACGTCATCAAATACAACTTGTTGACCTTCTGGAAAGACCTTAACTTGTCCGTTGTAATCTTCTAACGAATAGCGTAAAAAAGGAGCCCATAATTTTTCCAGTCTTTCGTGAATTTCCGGGACGTCAGTAGCAGTCAATGGTCTTTGAGTATACCCAGGAGGTAGCAAAATTTCCTGGGGTGTGGGTTGTATCTCACTCTGCGGTTCTGTTACCATTCCACCAGATCTATTCCAAGTAGTTTTCAACCTTAGCCTTGCTTTGCAGATCGGTAAACCACTTGTTAATCTCCCCACCAAGTTTCTGATCTGTTAGGGCTTTCTTGGCAGATACCCGCTTTTCCTCGTCGGTTGTACCCTCTAAAGTCGCTCCAGCCGATTTTATATATGCATCGACGTCCGCATCGGTAACTACAACTTTATCGCTCAAAAGCTTTCTCATACCTACCTGTAAAGCAACATCATTTCTAAAGTCGCTTAAGGTCCTTCCCTGCTGCTTTAAAGCCTCCTCCAGGCTTTGTCCAGCTAGCTGCTTTTCGATATTGGCAATTTCTGCATTGATCTCCACATCGGAAACGGTAACTCCGGCCTTTTTAAGTGCACCCTTAACGGTATAAACATCAATAAGTTCGCCCGCTACGCTTTTACCGTATCGCGACTTAAGCGTTTTTTCCCACTCGTTTTTAGAGATTCCCACACCATCAACTTTAGCCACATAAAAAAGCTTATTAACAGGCGTTAAAACCCCATTGTATCCACCGGAGACAAAACCTTTAATGTTAGAAAAAAAATAACCCACCAAGATTCCCAAAGGAATAACAAGCACAAACATAGCCGGACCAAGTTTTCTTTTGAAAAACCTCATCTCTGGAAATTTCATAATTTAACCTTTCGTGAAAATTTTGCAGCTGAGAGATTTTACCACACTAGTTCCAAACTTTAAACTTTTTAATAAAACGGGACTTCATTTTGTCCACAAGAAGCATATAAATAGTTGTTATAACAATTAGAAACGCAAAATATTGGCCGCTTAACAAACCAAACCCAAACGACGCTCTAACAGGTGACAGGGCTAAAAACAGCGCCACAACTAAAACCATCACGGATGAAATCATTAACGCTTTAGAAGGCGCAGATTTATAAAATGGGGTTCTGGCCGTTCTGATCACAAAAATTACTAAGGTTTGAGTCAAGAGAGATTCCAGAAACCAACCCATTTGAAACTGACCGGGTGTCACCCTAAAAACCCACACTAAACAGAAGAAAGTTATAAAGTCAAAAAGAGAACTGATTGGCCCAAAAAAAATAATATATTTTTTAATAAAGCCAACATCCCAACGGCGCGGTTTTAAGAGCGACTCTTTATCTACATTGTCCGTGGGAATTGTAAGCTGGGAAAAATCATAAAGTGTGTTGTTTAAAAGAATTTGCACGGGAGTCATGGGTAAGAACGGCAGAAAAAATGACGCAAAGGCGGCGGAAAACATGTTACCAAAGTTGGAACTTGTCCCCATTAAAATGTATTTGACGGTGTTGTTAAAAATTCTGCGACCTTCTATCACACCCTCCGCCACCACATCCAAACCCTTTTTCATTAAAACTACGCTTGCTGACTCCTTTGCCACATCGGAGCCGTCATCCACACTTATCCCCACATCGGCCGTGTGTAAAGCGGGCGCATCATTAATCCCATCACCCAAAAAACCCACCGAATGACCCTCGCCCTGCAAAGCCTTAATTATTGCCAACTTGTTTTCCGGCGTTACTCTGGCAAAGATGTTGTTCCTCAACACCGCATCGGCAAACTCCACCGGCGACAGCTTGTCCAGCTGCTCGCCCAAAATAACACCTTTTATACTAAGCCCCACTTCTGCACACACTTTAAGCGCTACAACCTCGTTATCGCCCGTTAACAGCTTAAGACCTATGTTTAGTCTCTCTAGCCGATCAAGTGATTTTTTAGCATCCTTTTTAGGTGCGTCAGAAAAAACCAAAATCCCATACATGGTTAAATTCGTGGCTTCCGCCCATCGGTAATCTTTAAGTTTATTTCGTAACATCTTTCCCGCAAGCGTTACTACTCTAAAACCCTGCATACTTAACTCGTCAACCTTCTTTTGCAATGTTTCCGTACTGACACTGGGGGAACACATTTTTGCCACATCATTAAAAACCCCCTTGACTAAAAAATGCGTCTCTCCCTCAAAACGAACCACATTAAAGGTGGCTTTTTTATTGTAATCAAAAGATTCGGTGTCCAAATAGTCTATAGCGCCTAAGCTTCTTGTTACTCCAATTTTTTCCGACGCGTTAATGATGGCGCGATCAATAGAGTTTATATTTATGCCCATATGCAAAACTTTAGGCGTACTCAAAAACCCCTTTTCTAAAACCTGCCTGCTTCTTTGCCCCCCGGTATCAAAAAAATCCGCCAGTTCAATCTTGCCTTCTGTAAGAGTACCGGTTTTGTCGCAACATAAAATATCCATATTTCCCAAATTTTCCACCGCCACCAACTGCTTAACCACCACGTGCTTCTTGGAAAGCTTCCCCGCCCCGTGCGACAAACTTAAAGTAACCACCACGGGCAAAAGCTCCGGCGTTAAACCAACGGCAATAGCCAAAGCAAACATTAAGCTGGAAAGCATGTCTCTTCCAAGCGCTGCATTTACCAAAAAAATCCCCGCCGTTAAAATAAATATCACCTTCACGAGCAAATTCCCAAAACCCCGTAAACCCAGTTGAAAAGATGTCTCCGGTTTTAGAAAATTTATATTTTTCGCTATCTGTCCGTATTTTGTTTGTCGACCCACCCGCGTAACTACACCCACCCCATGTCCACTTTCCACATTTGTCCCCATATAAATTGCATCACCAATCCTTTTAAGGGATGGTTCGCTTTCACCCGTTAAAACGCTTTCATTAACCTCCAGGTTTTCTGCCTGTAATACTTGCAGATCTGCCGGAATCACGCTCCCGGTGGAAAACAGCACTACGTCACCAATCGTAATTTGCGTTATTAAAAGCTCGCAGACTTCGCCGTTTCGCTTTACTAGAACTCTTGGCGTTATGCGCTTTAATAACCCATTCACAATTTTTTGGGCAGAATACTCGTTCCAAAAACCCAATCCCGAACTTACAAAAATCATGGCAAAAATGTACATTGAGCTAACTCTCTGACCCAAAAGGAACGAGACCAAAGTACATATAACTAAAATGTAAACAAGGTAATTGCCTTTAAACTGTCGCAAAAGAATATTAAAGGTAGAGAGTTTTTGCGACTCTAAAATATTGGCACCGTACTTTTTTATATTTTCTAAAGCCTGCGCAGTGGTTAAACCCGCATCTTTTTGGACTTCTTGGGCAGTCATACAAGATGATTATATTCTAGCGAAGCGCAGAATAGAAGATACCGGCAGCGTAAGCTGACGATTCTTCATATATTTTTGCGACTTGAAATAACAGAGTTGACATTGTGTATACACGGATATATCATTAACCTGTGATATTTGATTTCAACGATGAAAAGAATACTCTGCTGGTAAAAACTCGCGGAGTGTCCTTTGAAATGGTTATTGAAATCTTAAAAAGCGGGGCTTCTGTTAAGATAGTAAAAAGTCCTAACAAATCAAAGCATCCGAATCAAGATGTATTTCTTGTTGAAATCGACGGGTATATGTGTGCAGTGCCTTTTGTAAAAACACACGACGGTTATTACCTAAAAACTATCTACGCATCGAGAAAATTTACAAAATTGTATTTATCAAAGGAGGATAAATGAAAAAAGAAGTTGTTTACAAAAAAAACATATATAAAATGGACAAATATGAGGCAGAGCTTGAAAAGATGGCTGAAGCCGGTGAGTTTGTAGAAGTAAAAAATTCGGATAAAGTAAGAGCGGAGCTTAAACAAGCCGCTGTTGGATATTTTCAAGCAAAGCCTGTAAACATTAGGGTTCCGGCGGGCGACTTGTCTGCCATAAAAGCTAAAGCTTCCAGATATGGCATGCCTTACCAAACACTAATTAAGTCTGTTTTGCACGGATTTGCAGTTGGCACCTAATTTTATATAATGTGCAAGTTGCGAGGGGGCGTAACTCAGTGGTAGAGTGACGGCCTTTTAAGCCGTTCGTCGAGGGTCCGATTCCCTCCGCCCTCACCAGAGTTACATCCGTCATTCCGAATTGATATGAAAGAAGCCAGTCGACTAAAAATTCAACGGAAAGTGGCGGAGCTTTATGAAGGAAATGGTTGGCATACAGACCCAACCCTCCTACTTCTCGTAATGACAGAAGAACTCGGAGAACTAGCCCCACGAAGGATAAATTAATGTATTATTTAAGAAAAAGTGTAATATATAATTAATGAAAATGAAACGCTTGCTTATTACTGCATCTTTAATGACTATCTTGGCTGTACTTGTGGATCCAGCAGTTGACTATTTAAACCGGCAATCCCCCATTAACCCGGACAGCGTGTCCGCCGCCTCGTCTGATTACAACTCAAAACTTCTTGCGGCACAGTTTCACGGCAGCAAAATGGTACTCCCCGGGAGTATGGCCAGTGATGTTTTAAGCTCCAAGTCAGGCGACAGCAACAATATAGACAAACATATAGAAGTTGACCTTACGAATCAAAAAGTATATGCGTTTGAAGGTGATAAAAAAGTGTACGACTTTTTGGTGTCCACGGGAAAATGGGGGCGAACACCAACCGGAGAGTTTCACATTTGGACTAAATTAAAATACGCATTGATGGCTGGGGGATCTAAGGCGCTAAATACTTACTATTATCTGCCAAATGTTCCTTATACCATGTATTTTTACGGTGACGGGGTTTCAAAGTCGCAGGGATACGGGCTTCACGGTACCTACTGGCACCACAATTTTGGACATCCCATGAGCCACGGATGCGTTAATATGAAAACGGAAGATGCCAAAGAGCTTTTTAGCTGGGCAGCCTCTGAGCAAGAAGATGGCACGGGAACAAGGATCGTGATTTACGGAACCGCTCCAAAAGACTAATTAGTCCTCAACAATTTCAACCGAATTTATAGTCACGGGAGCTAAAGGCCGGTCATTTTGATCAACGGGTGTTCTTCCAATTTTCTCTACCACATCCATCCCGCCTGTAACCTTTCCAAAAACCGTGTGTTTAGTATCCAGATAATTATTGTTGACTAGATTTATAAAAAACTGACTGCCATTAGTGTTTGGACCGGCATTTGCCATCGATATGGTGCCCTTGGTATTAGAATTCGGCGTAGTTAATTCATCGGCAAATTTATAAGCAGGACCACCGGTTCCCGTACCCAAAGGGTCGCCGCCCTGGATCATAAATCCGTCAATCACGCGATGGAAAACAACATCATCATAAAAACCCGAACGAGCAAGGTAAACAAAATTATTCACGGTTCGTGGACGGTTTTTAACATCCAGCTCAATTACAATACTTCCCAAGCTGGTGTTTAGGGTCGCCGTGTAGCCCTCGCTCGTGTCGATCATTTCCGCTGGTGCCTTTATTGCAATTTTTTGTTCGGCTGTCATTTTCTGGTTTGTCATACGGTTTGTTACATTAGAACTCTCCGTTTCTTCTAAATTTGTTTCTTTAGGCAACTCTGTTGGAGTGTTTGCAACAACGGGGGCATTATCAATGTTTGTATTTCCCGAACTGTTAATTAGCAGTACTAAACCAGCTACCACTAATACTCCGCCGATAAACAACCCGGCCTGCTTCAAGATCGATATATTCCCCTTGCTTTTATCTTGAGTCTCCATACACCTTCGCCCAAAATCGGCTGGTATTACCCAGCCGATTTTATCAAGTCGAACCTTAGTAACGATTCCTAAATCCGCCTCTATCTCCACCCCTGTCGCCTCCAAAGCCGCCCCTATTACCGCCAAAATCCCTCTTTGGTCTTTCGGTCATGGGTCTGGCCTCGTTTACAACAAGAGCTCTACCTTCCAAGTCCTTTCCGTTCATTTCCGCAATAGCAGCTTGTGCCACTTCATCGGAAACCTCTACAAACCCAAAGCCTTTGCTCCTCCCGGTCATTCTATCAATTATTACTGTTGCAACAACATTGCCGTAAGCAGAAAACAACTGCTTTAACGCATCATCATTGTAACTATAAGGCATGTTGCCTACATATAGTTTGGTCATCTTTTTCTAGTATTCACCACCTTCTATAAAAAATATCTCTTTCGGTCCAAAGACCGAAAAACTTTTTTCTAAAATCTGGGAAAAACATAAAGATTTGGATACTCACGCTTTCTTGCATTTTAGAGCGGGTTTATTATAGCACACATTATTGTGAGATAATTGCAAGCATGCACGACAGTCGGCGTCAACTCGTTAAATGAGCAACATCGTCAAGAGCTATCGTGGTTATTTTCCCGTCCTTGATATTAAAAACTGATAGCGACGCGTTTTTTGGATCGTGTTTGAAGGTCTCTTCGATGGGTGTGCCTAGCAAATAAGGCATTAATATTCTAATTGATCCTCCGTGGGTTACGATCCCTACAACCTTTCCGGCATTTGTCTCAACAACATTTTTAACACAATCAGTAAGCCTTTTTTCCGCGTCTTTCCAAGACTCACCTTTCGGCGGAATATAACCATATCTTTCATCGAGAGTTAATGGATCTAAAACCTTTTTGATCTCTAAAAATGGTTTTCCCGAAAATTCACCCCAATTTCTTTCTTTCATACCCTCCAAAATGTTTAATGAAATCCCACAGGTCTACGCGATGATTCGCGCACTTTCAATAGCTCTAAGCTCGTTTGAGCAGTATAAAACACCCAACCTCATTCCCTTGAGCCTTAGTGACGCCCGCTTAACTTGATCGACACCGTTTTGGGTTAAAGTGTCAAGATCCCCAGATTCGAGTAGTAGACCTTTTACATTGGTAGCCGTTTCTCCATGTCTGATTAAAATAAGGGTGGTTTTAGGCATCTTTACTAGGTTCGGTGGTCGATTCTACATCCTGCGCGTTTTCCTCTATCACCTCCGCCACAACGGGTGGAACGATTATGTCGCCAAAGCGTTCTTTAACCTTAGTAGCCTGTCGGCCCACCTTCTGGCGAAGATAATACAATTTAGCGCGTCGCACTTTACCGGTCCTTTCCACCACCAGTTTTTCAATATTTGGCGAGGCCAAAGGGAAAATTCTCTCCACACCAATACCATCCGCCCCAATGCGTCGCACCATAAAAGTCTCAGAAACACCCTCACCTCTTTTAGAAATTACAATTCCCGTAAACGGTTGCGTTCTGATTTTGTCGCCCTCAATAATTTTGTAATGAACGGTAACCGTATCGCCCGCCCTAAAATCAGGTATTTTGTTTTGTGGGGTCGCCCTTGCCATTTGGGAATAGTATCAAAAATCCGCCTGTTGCACAACCGCCTTTTCTTTAACCGCCACTTTCACCGCATTTCCGTCCATAACTACGTCTATATCATCGCCTTCTGCAGCGCCACCTCCAATAATCATTTGCGAAAGTTTGTCCTCAATTTCTTTTTGAATAAGCCTTTTTAACGGACGCGCGCCGTATTCTTCGCTATAACCCTCCTTGGCAAGCCAGTCTAAAACAGCGTCGTCTACGCTTAAACCAACCTTTTTTTCCGTAAGCATCTTCTCAACTTTTTCCATTTCTAACGCCACAATCTCTCTTATATCCTCTTTTGACAAACTAACAAACATAACTATTTCGTCTATTCTATTCAGGAATTCCGGCTTAAAGGTGTCTTTGAGCGACTCTTTAATCTTTCTCTCGGTTTCTTCTTTTCTAGCCCGAGCAACACTTTGGGACGACTCCGGAGATACCGCTCTACCAAACCCTATGTCCGACTTTCTAAGAAGCTCACTACCTACATTGGAGGTCATTATTAGAACTACGTTTTTAAAGTCCACCGTACGACCTTTACTGTCGGTAAGCCTGCCGTCCTCCATAATCTGCAAAAGGGAATTAAAAACCTCCGGATGAGCCTTTTCCACCTCATCAAGCAAAATTACGCTATAGGGTTTTTTTCTTACGATTTCCGTAAGCTGACCGCCCTCTCCGTAACCAACATATCCCGGAGGCGCACCAATCATTTTGCTCACGGTATGCTTTTCCATGTACTCGCTCATATCAAGTCGCACTAAAGCGTTCTCGTTGCCATATAATACTTCCGCCAAACTTTTAGCCAGTTCTGTTTTCCCCACACCAGTGGGACCCATAAACATAAAAACTCCAATAGGTCTTTTTAAGTCGCGCAAACCCGCTCGCGCCCGTCTTATAGCAGAACTTACCACTTTAACTGCCTCGTCTTGGTTAACCATCCGGGCATGGATCAGTTCTTCCATTTTCATAAGTCGCTCTTTTTCGGCGAGCGATACCTCTTCAACCGGAATACCCGTCATTCTTGCTACCACCCTTGCCACGGCCTCCCGATCTACGGTAGGGATTTCCTCCAGCTTGGTTTGCATCCAAATTTCCACGAGCTCCCCTCTAACTTTTTCCAACTCTTCCGCCTGCTTTTTAACTTTCTCCAACTCTTCTTCCGAAAGTTGGGTTTTTTGCAGATCTTTTAGGTCTTTAAGTTGCTGTTCCACTACTTTTAGGTTTTCTGGCTCTTTGACTTGAGAAAGACGGACTTGTGCGCACGCCTCATCTATCACATCAATAGCCTTATCGGGCAAAAAGCGGTCAGAAATATAGCGGGATGAAAGTTTTACTGCATACTCCAGCGCTGCATCGGCGATTTTTACTCTATGGTGCTGTTCGTATCTTTCACGCAAGCCTTTAATAATTTCCAGGGTGTCTTCCGGTGTGGGCTCTTTTACCAAAATGGGTTGGAAACGCCTCTCTAAGGCACCATCTCTTTCTATATAGCGACGGTACTCCTCTAACGTGGTTGCACCAACCAACTGGAGTTCTCCACGGGCCAACGACGGTTTTAGAATATTAGCAGCATCCATAGCCTCCGAACTGCCGCTGGCGCCGGCCCCCACCACCTGGTGCAGTTCGTCGATAAACATAATAATTTGACCTTGCGCTTTAACCACCTCGTTTATAACGTTCTTAAGCCGCTCTTCAAACATTCCTCTATGATTAGTTCCGGCAATTATAGCCGTTAAATCTAAAGCAAAAACGCGTTTCCCCCGCAGGGGCTCCGGAACCTGCCCGTTTACAATTCTTTGAGCCAGGCCTTCCACTATAGCGGTTTTCCCCACTCCCGGGTCGCCAATTAATACAGGATTATTTTTGGTACGACGGCATAAAATGTGAACCAGTCGCTCAATTTCTTCTTTTCGACCGATTACCGGATCAAGTCTACCGACCTTGGCTAGGTTGGTAAGGTCGCGTCCAAATTTGTCAAGCAATGTTGCCGAACCGGAAGAAACCTGGGAAAGTTCAAAATTGCATGCCTCACATAAGGCCAAATACACCTGTTTGCCGTCGATTAATTTATATGAAGTAACTGTGGCGGGGTTTTGCCCGCATCTTTGACAAATGACCATGTTTTTAACTTACCATATTTTTAGCACTTGTGCAACGTGTTTGCTAATGCTCCCAAACGTCGCCCACCATAGGTTCGGAAACCACAGGAACCTTTTTAATAATGAGCTCCCCGGCGCGCACCATTTCCTCCTGTTGACACTTAGACCATGTATCCGCCTGATCCGCCCGCACTTCTGTAACCACCTCATCATGTACTGTATGCGTTATAGCGCCTTCTATCCCCTCTTTTTTCATGCGTTCGCTAATAAAGACCAGGGCGTATTTAATAACATCGGCATTTGTCCCCTGAATGGGGTGGTTTTTAGCCTCGCGTTGAATCTGTCCAACTTTCTTTCTATAATCCGGGTCGCCGGGGTCGGGCTTGATGTACCAGCGTTTTCTACCGGCCGGAGTAACACTCCAACCTCTCAACACAGCTTCCTCACCGATCCTAAAAAGCCAATTTTTAACATCGGGGTAATTTCTAAAATAAATGTCCATTAATCCTCTAGCCTCGTCAACAGTTTTCCCTATTTGACGGGCTAAACCTGCAGGCCCCATTCCATACACCAGCCCAAAGTTTATGGTTTTTGCGGCCTGCCTTTCTTCCGGGTATTTCTTTTTAAAATCCGGTGTATATTCAAGTCCCCACATAAGGGAAGCTGTTCTAGAATGGATGTCATACCCATTCTTAATAGTGTCTATCAGCATTTTGTCCCCCGAAAGGTCGGCTAGTATTCTCATTTCCATGGACGAGTAATCTGTAACTACCAATTTAAAACCCCCCGCCGGTACAAAGCACCGTCTAAAAGGAGCTTCCTCGGAATTTCTGGGAATCTGCTGTAAATTTGGATTGGAACATGCAAAACGACCCGTGGCCGCACCGAGTTGCATAAAATCCGGATGAAGTCGCCCGGTTTTTCTATTGACTTTGGAGAGAAGTCCTTCGCCAAACGCACTTATAAGCTTTTCATACGCCCGGTAATCACGAAGAATTTTTGCTACTGGGTGGCTTAGACCCACCAAGATTTCGTCACCGGTAGAAGGAACGCTTAACCCCAATTTGTTGTTAAACAGATCCATGAGCTGAACCTGGCTATTAGTGTTTATAACTTCCGCAGTATTGCCAAAAAGATCGACTTGGGCAGATTGATAAAAAGGCCTAATAGCTTCTTGAAAATTACTCAAAAAGTCCAGCCGCTTTTTTCTAAGAACGTCTATGATCTCCCGCCACTTTGCTACATCAATATAAATACCCTTTAGCTCCATCTCTGCTACTACGGTGGTAACCGCAAATTCCAACTTGGCGATGTTTATTAAACCCTCTTCCTGAAGTCTCTTATACTGAGAGGTAAAAATAGGAAAAAGCACCAGCGTGTCCAACGCGGAATATTTTAGTTGTTCTTCGTTTATTTGTGTTTTTAGCTCTTCAAAAGACTTTCTGGTCGACTTGTCAAGCCGCGTTTCCAAGTACTGTTCCGACAGGTTGGCCAAGGACTGTGGACGTTTCAAACCTGCCGTTAGAATGCCCTCCGCCAACATGGTGTCATAAATATTATTAAGCCTCGCGCCAACTTGAAGTTTTATAAACCCGTAGTCAAATTTTCCGTTATGCATAATTTTTATTACTTTGGGATTTTCCAAAAGTCGGATAAGCGGCTCCGCTCCGTGAAGCTGCATAATTTGGGCATCAAAAATGTAGCTCATCTCGTCCGTGCCAATTTGCAGGAGCAAAAGCTTATCTGTATAGGGATCCAAGCCCGTACCTTCAATGTCAACCCCAATCATTTGCTGCTTTTCCAGCACTTCCACCGCTTTGGCCAGCTGATCCATGTTGGTAACGTGTTCGTATTTAGGGTCGTTAAAACTAAACTTTATATCCATGCAAGGATTATAACACCCCACCTATTTATCATACGCCGAGATTTTTCCTTAAAGATGTAGAAACAGCGTCGGGATTAATTTTTCCACCGGCTTCCTTTAGAACCGCCCCAATCAGAAATTGGAGGGAGTTTTTCTTTCCGGCTTTGTAACTTTGCACTGCGGATTCGTTTTCCTCCAACACTTTTTTAATGATGTCGTCGATTTCGCTATCCTGTACGGGCACCACATCGATACTTTTCTTCGTGGCGGCAAGAATGGACGAAACCGACATTTCCCTATAATCGGGTTTATTTATAATCAAATTGGCGACTTGTTGGGGGTCACCTGACTTCTTAGCCACTTCCTCAAATTTCCGGCTAAGGTCGATCCCCGTGCCCGTGGAGAAAAAGTCTGCCGAGGCGGTACTCAAACCATAGGTTTTTACCAAACGATCCTTGAGGTGGTAGGGTAGTTCGGGAAGCCAGCTTCTTAAGTCAGCAAAATAGTTATCATCAAAAACCATGGGCGGAATATCGGGATCCGGAAAATATCTGTAATCGTGAGCTTCCTCTTTTTCACGCTGTGCTAAAGTAATCCCTTTACGTTCGTCCCAGCCGCGGTTCTCTTGCTTTGGCGACTCTCCCCCGTCCAACATTTCCGACTGCCGCTTAAACTCATAAAGCACGGCTTTTTCCATAAACCTAAAGGAGTTAATGTTTTTTACTTCCACCTTGTACTTTGCCAGCTCGCCTCGAGACTCCATTTCCTCCGTTCGCACCGAGATGTTGGCCTCCAAGCGCATGTTCCCTTTTTCCATGTCGGCCTCACTAATATTTAAAACACGGGCAATGTCCTGAATTTTTTTACAAAACTCCACCGCGTCCGTTATATCCGTAAAGCAGGGTGTAGTCACAATTTCCAGTAAAGAAATTCCAGACTTATTAAAGTCGATTAGCGTTTTATCACCTTCGTGGAAAGATTTCGCGGTGTCCTCCTCCAGGTGAATGCGCTCGATAGTTGCCTTCTTACCACTTTTTAGATCTAAAAAACCATCTCCGCATAAAGGTTCTTTATACTGACTAATTTGATAGCCCTTTGGAAGGTCTGGATAAAAATAATGCTTCCTATCAAAGTGGCTGTTTTTATTTGGTCGACAATTTAAAGCCAAACCCAGGAGTTGGGTTTTTTGCACCGATTCAAAATTTGGCACGGGAAGTGCGCCCGGCAATCCCAAACAAGTTGGGCAGGTGTGCGTGTTTGGCTCCGCCTGCCAAATGTTAGCATCACACCCGCAAAACATTTTCTTTACGCTATTTAATTGAATGTGTATTTCCAGTCCCAAAACTAGTTTGTGCATCATAATGTTACCCCCAGCTCTCTAAGCGCCGAACGAAGCTGCTCAACCGAATTTTTGACAACGAACCCCTGCATTTCAAACCCGCTTTCGTGCACCAAAGCGTTGCGTAACTTATGAGCCTGCCAAATTTTGTCATAGGTTTGGGGGTGAAAAAGGTTTTTGGCATTTTTTAGTCGATCGCCCATGGTTTCTCCGGCTACCAAATCTTTAAGCACAGAGTCTAAAGACCTATCGGCCACAATAAGAGCCTGCTTTAGCTGACTTGGGGAACCGCCGTTTGTTAGCGTCTCAATTTCCTGCCAGTCCCGCGTTACCACCTCCGTAACGCGCTTGCTGACCGATTTTTTCCCAAATAAAAAATTTACTAATTTTTTCAAAACCGCAACAATCATTTAAACTCCTTTATCGCGGACGGATATTGTAAATGAAAATCCGTGGAGTCCTGAAAGGCTTTTGCTGTAGAAAGAACTTTGCCTTCGGCCAGGTGTGGACCAATTATCTGCATACCCACAGGAAAACCTTTAGCAAACCCACAAGGGACACTAATCACCGGAAGTCCCGCCATGGAACCCGGGATTTGTAACATATCAATAAGTTCTCCAAAAATTGGCGAGGAGTCAAGCTGTCCAACAGGCATCGGCAAATTAGGCAAAGTGGGACCAACAATCACGTCTACGTCCTTAAAGGCTTTGTTAAAACCTTCAATAATTAAGGTTCTAACTTTTTGCGCTTTTGCATAGTACTCGTCGTAGTATCCTACGCTTAAAGTGTAAGCACCAAGCATCATACGCCTTTTAGCTTCGTAGCCAAAGGCATCTCTGGCATACCCAAACCTAATTCCATCAAATCTAGCTAAGTTTGACGATACCTCTGACCTTTGAATAACTGTGTAAACCGCCACAGCATGTTTTGGATGCAATAGATCGACATCTTTTATCTCGCCGCCCATTTCTTTAAAAAGTTTGATCGCGCCCAAAATTCTATCTTTTATTCCTGGAGTTTCAAAGTCTATCTCAAAATAACTTTTAGGGACGCCTATCCTTAACCCTTTTAATGATGCCTTCTTCGCAACATCGAAATAATCTTCCACGGTATTCTTTGACGATGTGGCGTCTTTAGGGTCGTTTCCAGCGATTATTTTTAATACCAACATGGCATCTTCGGCGCTTTTGGTAATTGGACCCGGGGAGTCAGTGGAGGAAGCCATGGCTATTAGACCATACCGGCTGACCCGGCCATAAGAGGGCTTTAAGCCCGTAACACCGCACCACGACGCGGGACAACGAATACTACCCCCCGTATCCGATCCAATGGCAAAAGTACACATATGGGACGCAACCGCCACAGCAGAACCGCCAGACGACCCACCAGGAACTTTTGTCAAATCCCAAGGGTTTCTGGAAACAAAAAAATCGGAGGCGTCGGTGGAAGCACCGTGTGCAAAAGCATCAAGGTTCGCTTTTCCTAAAAGGATGGCTCCGGCTTTTTTTAATTTGTCGGTTACTGTTGATTCATATGACGGAATATAACCTTTTAAGATATTAGAGGCTGCAGTCGTCTCGATCCCTAATGTTGAATAATTGTCCTTACAGGCGTAGGGTATCCCCAAAAGCGATTGCTTATCAAAGGCCCCGGCGCCCCCCATGTCGAGCTGTCTATCGGCGTTGGTTGCTTGCTCAAGTGCAGTGCTTTCCAACACTTTAACATACGCTTTTAAGTGCCCATCAAGTTCTTTGATCTCCTCTAAACAGGCTTTGGTGAGGTCGTAAGAAGTAAATTCTCTGGCTTTCAAACCCGCAACCGCCTCTTTAACTGTAAGTTCATTGAGTTTTTTCATGACCGGTCGAAAACTGCTTCAGTAACAAAAAGTCCCCTGCTGACTTCTTTAGCGTTAGATAAGGCCAGATCTTGTGACAGTGTGGTTTCCTTGGAGTCGGTTCTAAACACGTTTGTTAAACCCGTAACCTGACTCGTGGGCACAATCTTGCTAGTATCCAACTCCTTTAGAATATCTATGGTATCCAAAGTTAGGGGAATGGTAACTTCAAATTTTTCTATCTCCGCGTCACTTAAGGTGAGCTTGACCAGTTTTGCTACCGCCAAAACCTGCTCACGCGACATCTTCACATTAGGCATCACATTTCCTCCAACCGTTTAATTCTTTCCTCCACAGGTGGGTGGGTACTAAAAAGGCTGGCCATAAAACCTGCCTGCTCGCCTTTTAGGGGGTTGGTTATATATAGATGTGCGGTGGCTCCATTAGCGGCTTCCAAGACCTCTTTGTCGGACGATATTTTTCTTAAAGCATCTGCTAAACCTTTAGGATAGCGAGTTAAAAGCGCCGCGGAAGAGTCGGCTAAAAACTCTCTTTGTCGACTTAAGGCTAACTTTATGAGCGACGCGATAATTGGGCTAAGTATGAGCAAAACAAGTCCAACTAGCATTAAAACTCCCGAAGCTCCTCCACGGTCCCTCTTTCTACCGCCCCCATAAAACATTCCACGCGTAAACCAATCGGACAGAAGCACGAGAGTACCCACTAAAACACTAACAATAGACATCAGCCTTATATCGTAATTGCCGATGTGGGAAAGCTCGTGTGCTGTTACACCTTCCACCTCCAACCTGTCAAGTCGATCAATAATACCGGTAGTAAAGCAGATAACCGCGTGTTGTGGATCTCTGCCTGTGGCAAAAGCATTCATAGCTGTGTCGTTTATTACATAAATTTTTGGCTTGGGCAAACCCGATCCTATACAAAGATTTTCCACCAGCTTGTGGATATAGGGGTTGTCCGTTTCTTTTACCTCTTTTGCCCCGGAAATCGCCAATACGATCTTGTCGCTTCCATAGTAACTGGCAAAGCCCGAAATTCCGCTAAAGACAAGCGCAAAGCCTAAAAAGGCCACCCCGTTTCCCTCACCAAAATACTGGCCCGCAAAATAGCCTACGGCGGATATTACGGCCGTGAAAGCCAGCAGTATATAAACGGTCTGCCGCTTGTTTTCGTCAATTCTATTATATATGTTCATATACCATCAAAACGACACTTTAACAGGCTCGCGTTCGGCCTCGTCAGCTTCAAAAAACTCTTCCTGCTTAAACCCAAACATAGTGGCAAAAACAGTCCCCGGAAAGGTAACTATCTTGGAATTCAAGTCTCTTACCACGGAATTATAAAACTGACGGGAATAGGCAATCTTGCTTTCCGTGTCACTAAGCTCATTCTGCAAATTCACAAAGCCTTCCTGGGCTTTTAACTCCGGGTAGGCCTCGGCAACAGCAAAAAGCGACTTTAGTGCGCCCGTAAGCTGATTGTTGGCTTGTAAGGCGTCTTTAGGCGATCCTGCCGACATTAATGCCGTTCGCGCTTGGGTAACGGCCTCAAAAACCTCCTTCTCGTGCGTGGCATAGCCTTTTACCGTTTCCACTAAATTAGGAATTAAATCTACCCGCCTTTTTAGCTGAACATCAATCCCGCTCCACGCTTCTTTTACTTTGACCCGCAGGGACGCCAGGGAGTTGTAGATTCCAATTAAATACATTACCGCCAATAGCGTCAAACCGATCAACAATAATGTTGGCAACATGTTTCCTCCTTTTAGGATTTAGTAATCCAAATAATTTTATTTATTATACCGCACAAACCTTTTAATTAAAGCGTCTTTGGGCAGAGTATTTATTATCTGATCTTCAGCCAGCCAACCGCGTCTGGCCACATCCAATCCATATCTGATTAATTTTAGGCTCTCCACAGAATGAGCGTCGCTGCTTATCAAAAATTTAATGCCTCTTTTCTGCGCTGTGTAAACAAGGTCGTCGGGAAGGTCCAGGCGGTTGGGCTGCGCGTTAATTTCCAAAAGCTTGTCATTTTCCTCCGCGGCGGCAAAAACCTTGTCCCAATCTAAATCTAAAGGCGCTCTTTCGTTAATAATCCGACCGGATGGATGCCCGATTACAGTAACCAGAGGGTTTTTTATGGCTGAAACAAGCCTTTCCGTAGCTTTCTCCCGACTTTGTTCAAACGAGGTGTGCACAGATGCCACCACAAAATCCAATTTGGACATGATATCGTCAGACAAAGACAGCTCCCCATCAACTAAGATATTTACTTCGTAGCCAAACAGTACTCGGATGTCACTCTGTGAACTATTAATTTGCTCAATCTTATTTCTAAAGCCCTCAATGAGACCTAAAACCTCATACTTGCCTCTATTTTGTATACTCGGCGAATGATCGGAAATTCCCAGATACTGGTAACCTTTAGAAAT
>Ga0315277_10001993_pt1 | contig 28801 bp, 21 predicted proteins | sample YL17G05_15_MG_FD_203695 | JGI IMG/M metagenome (GOLD analysis project Ga0315277, IMG submission 203695) | Sediment microbial communities from Yellowstone Lake, YNP, Wyoming, USA - YL17G05_15 | ecosystem: Environmental > Aquatic > Freshwater > Lake > Sediment | place: USA: Wyoming | collected... | reverse complement strand
ATGTAATGATAGGCCAAACCATCTCCCACTATTTGATCCTCGAGAAACTCGGCGAAGGTGGCATGGGAATCGTCTATAAAGCCCATGACACCAAGCTGGATCGCGATGTTGCGCTCAAATTCCTCCCGCATCACGTCACGGCCACAGCGGATGAGCAGTCGCGATTCCTTCAAGAAGCCCGTGCTGCCTCCGCTTTGAATCATCCCAACGTCTGCACGATCTATGATATTGCCGAACACGATGGGCCCGCCTCCGCTGGCGCTTCGGGGCCTGCCCGCCCTGGTGAGTTCTCCGAGGCAGGCGGGGGCAGGCAGCAATTCATCGTGATGGAATACATTGACGGCAAGACGCTTAGACAGATGTTGCCTGTCCAGAAAACGCAGACTGCCATCAACTATGCGATCCAGATCGGGGAAGCCTTGCAGGAAGCGCACAGCAAGGGGATCGTACACCGCGACATCAAGACCGACAACATCATGGTCAACTCGAAGAGCCAGATCAAGGTGATGGACTTCGGTTTGGCCAAGCTGAAGGGATCGCTCAAGCTGACCCGGACATCCAGCACGGTGGGGACGCTGGCGTATATGGCCCCTGAGCAGATAGAGGGTGGAGAAGTGGATGCGCGGAGTGATATCTTCTCATTTGGTGTCGTGTTGTATGAGATGCTGACAGGTCACTTGCCGTTCAGGGGAGAACACGAAGCGGCGATGGTGTATTCGATCGTGAACGAGGAGCCGCTGCCGATACAGAAATACCTGCCGGAAGTTTCATCTGAGATCATGCATGTTCTGAATCGAGCTCTGGAAAAGGATCCGGAAGATCGCTATCAGAATATCCACGAGATCGTGATCGATTTGCGGCGCAGCGCAAAGCAGACCTCTCGAGTTTCCCATAGTGCGGTATCTTCACAATTCGCATATCGGGATGAGGATTTACGCGGAAGGCCTCGAACAGGACGATCCAAAAAGAAGATTCTCTATACTGGCGCCGGCATTCTGGTGACCTTATGCGCGGCTGGCGTTTTCTATTTTCTCACTCGCGGTCCGCAACTCAATCCGGACATGAAAATCTGGGATTTGCAGATTCCATTCCAATCTGTTTCCTACGGCACCCTGTCGGACGGTGGAAATACAATCGTATTTCCAGCTGTAGATGATGGAGGAAAATATGACGTCTACATGATGAACGTCAATACACGGCGGCCGATGAGAATCACGAAGGACTCCTGTCGGGATATTTTCAATGCTTTTCTCTCTCCCGATGAGGGAACGATAGTGTATCAACGTACCACTTTCCAGGGAGTCAGAGAGCTAGTGGTGACCCCTCTCGGGGGAATCGGCAGGGTCATCAAGAGTGGAGTCACTGCGGCCTGGGGATTCGGTGATGATGGGAAGCGTGTTTTGTATCATGTCACCTCGCAGAATACTGCAGCAAGACAAACCGTACGTGCGTTCTGGTCTTGCGCATTGGATGGATCCGATTCAAAACTTCTGTTTGCAGATAGCGTAGCAACGGCGCTTGGCTCATCAAGATTCTCTTTTGACCTGTCATCTGATAGCCGATACATTGCGTGGACGAAGAGTTTTCCGGAAGGATTCACCGAAATCATGGTACGTGACCTGAAGAACGGAAGCGATCGCCAAATCACATTTGACAGAAAATTCGTGGATGACGCCACATGGACCCCCTTTGGCAACGTTATCTACGCATCGGATAGAGGCGGCAGCGTCAATCTCTGGATGGTCTCGGGCGGTGGCGGAGAGCCACAACAGATAACTCGCGGTCCCGGCCCGCAATATCCTGCAAGTATCTCGAAGGACGGCAAACGCCTTCTGTACAATGAAATGCAGGGCGTGGGCCAGATAAAGTCGATGGATCTGACGAATGGCTCCGTACGGTCACTTACGCCCGGAGACCGTTTGCGGAGCTCTCCAGATGTCTCTGCGAGCGGAAAACTTGTGGCGTTCTCTGCTCAGGATCAGGACGCTGTGAGCTATAACCTCAACATTTTCGTTATGGATAGAGATGGGAAAAACGTCAACAAGGTTACGGATGACGTCGGCGTGAAGATCTCGGTTGCGTGGTCTCCAGATGAGAAATGGATTGGATATTCGAGTTTAGATATGAATCAACCGGTCGATTCTGTACATGTCAACATTGTGAGATTCGATCATCCGGGCCAACAGAGATTTCTCATGGCAGGAACTATCGCAGGATGGTGGAATGGAAACCAAGTCATAGTTCGAAAAGGCATGAGTTCGTTCATCTATTCAATTGATTCAGATCATTTTGAAAAAACGGTCGAGGATTCCGTCTTTGCTTATCCGGTTCTGAATGACAAGTTCGTTTTGATTGTTGACTACCGAAACACGCGCCGGGGATTGTGGATCGCTACGATGTCTTCATACCAATCCAAAGGTTCGGCACATGCGACTATGCTCCTCAAATCAATCCCCTATCGTTGGGGCAGATCGTTGGAGGGTAGCGATATCTATTATCTCACTTCAGCGGGCGGGGAGCTGTATCGGTTGAAGTTGCCTGGTGGGGAATCGGAACGAATCAAGTGGGTGCCTCCACGTTTGGGCATTGATCCTTATGGACTCGGCACATTTGTTGTCCATGGCAAAGAGCTGTTCTACACAGAATACCAAAGACACAACAGGCATTTCATTATCGATAACCTGGTGAAGTAATGAAATATCTGCCCGTACGGGCGCTCCCCACAAGCCCTTTCACTCGGTGCCGTCGGCGGTTTGCTCGTGGCATACCGCTCTGAAAATGCCGATTGGCCAACGCCGATCGGCGTTTCTGCTGCATGATTCCGAAGCAGGTAAAGAAATGACAACCGAGGAATTCTCATCGCCGAGGATTGTTCCTTCTTCCTCCAAATTTATTTGATCGCCCCTCCTTTTTTTTCCGCCTCAGTCAACGTTCCTCACATGGAAGAAGACACCGCTGCATCCTCGATCAATGTTTCCTCCTGACGTTGACATTCACGTAAGTCTCCATTACTTTCTTGTGTTGTCCCATCCGAACACCGCGTATCTTGGCCTCGGCCAAGAACCCAGACGATCATCGTTGTACCAGTTACCTGCCGAATCCTTTGACGACGATGTTCCGGAACCCCCCGGTTTCGTTGGGATCTCATCCCGGCAAAAAGGCCAGGTTGAGTTCGTGGCTCTTCAATCGCAGTTCGGAGGGGAATGCCGCCTGCAAAATCCATGGCAGGAACGTGAAATTACCCTCTATCGGAGCGGGAAGAAATCGGAGAATGTGAACGGCGAACTGTTGAAGTTCCCCACTAACAAAGGGGAAGAGGTCATCGCGGTCCGCGCAGGGACAACGCCGGAGCAGTTCCGGCGGACAGTCTTGCGCTAATGGTTGATGTTCATCAATGTACTATGAGGTCAATAGGCTATGAAGAGACTTGTTGCCGCTTCGGTGATTTTGATCGCCATCATTCTGCTCTGCGCGGGTTGCGCATCCTTTTCTTCAACTTCAAAGTCAACATCGATGTCTGGAGCTTGGCCCGACGGGAGTTCTCCACAGGAGATCGGGAAACGTGTGGCGGAGCACTATGCCGCAAGTCCGTTCGGGAATTTTGGCCGTACAACTCCCCCGAAATCGATCACCTATCCTGAAGTCTGTACCTGGTACGGTTCGCTTACCTTTGCGCAGCTGAGCGGCGACACCGAACTGCAGGCCAAGCTTGTCCGTCGTTTCGACCCGCTGCTGAGAGAGAAAAAAGACCTCATTCCGGTGCCTGATCATGTCGATATGACGGTGTTCGCGGCGGTTCCGCTTGAGCTCTTCATCCAGACCAAAGACGAACGATACCTCGCCGTTGGCAAGGATATGGCGGATAAGCAATGGGGAGAGCCGTTCGGCGGGCGGGCGAATGAGGAGTCGTGGGCGAGCTACAGAAAAGGGCTGACGTGGCAGACGCGCATGTGGATCGATGACATGTTCATGATCACGGCTGCACAGGCACAGGCATTTCGCGCCACCGGTGACCGCGCGTACATCGACCGTGCAGCAAAAGAAATGGTCGTTTACCTCGATCAACTGCAGCAGCCGAATGGATTGTTCTTCCATGCGCCCGATGTTCCCTTCTTCTGGGGCAGGGGCAACGGATGGATGGCAGCCGGCATGAGTGAACTGCTTCGCTCGCTTCCCGACGAAAATCCTGATCGGAGCACGATCATGAGGGGGTACAAAACAATGATGGCCTCGCTTCTAAGATTCCAGGGCGAGGACGGAATGTGGCGCCAGCTCATCGACCATCCGGAATCATGGCAAGAAACCTCCTGCACGGGGATGTTCACCTTCGCCTTCATCACCGGAGTCAAGAACGGGTGGCTCGATGAAGCCACCTACGGCCCCGCTGCCCGCAAGGCGTGGTTGGCGTTGATCAAGTACATCGATGCGAACGCCGACATCCGTGAAGTCTGCGAAGGAACGAGTAAGAAAAACGACTTGCAGTATTACCTGGATCGCAAGCGCAATGTCGGCGACTTCCATGGTCAGGCGCCGATTCTCTGGTGCGCCTCGGCACTTCTACGGTAGTGACGCGGCACGGTTTGTGGACGGGCGCGCAAAGACGATCAAAGTACTACTGCTGCGGTGAGATGGAAACAGAATGGAGGACAAATTGCCAAAGATGTGGAGTGCTCTTACGATCCTGATTGTGATCAGCGTGTGCCATGCACAGACTGGAAAAAATCCCGGCACAGGCGGCAAAGCCTCTGCGGGTTGCGATGATTATGCTTAGGTCTCGCTCGACACTGAGCGAAGTATCGCGATCTACAGAATCGATACCGCAAGAGGCGATCTCATATTCATCAAGAAGCTCGCTTTCGGTGGTGATCCGGGTGCTCTCGCCGTAGGCCCGACGCGTGCATTTCTCTACGCCGCGATTCGATCCTCAAACAGTATCTCGTCGTTCAGAATCAATTCCGAAGACGGGGATTTGATCCCTATCAATACCATTCACGCGGCGGGAAATCCGGTTTATGTCGGAACGGACAAATCCGGGAGGTTTCTTCTGACTGCCTATTTTGCAGATAGTAAAGCCGCGATCTATTCCATACAGAAAGATGGCAGTATCCAGGACAGTGCAGTTCAGGTTCTGACGACAGAGAAAAATGCGCACTCCATTCAGACCGATCCGACGAATCGATATCTCTTCATTCCTTGCAGGACGGGGGAGACGATGCACCAATTCAGGTTCGATCCCGGTAGCGGGATGTTGACCCCAAATTCTCCGGATCGGGTCGTCACACCAGCAAACACGGGCCCCCGTCATTTGGCGTTTCATTCGAGATTGCCCGTGGCGTATTTTGTGAATGAGTTTGGGAGTACGGTAAGAGCCTACCATCTTCATGCATCGGAAGGCACGCTTGCATCGTTTCAGACACTCTCCACGCTCCCGACCGGCCATACAGGAGCGAACACAGGGGCTGATGTCCATCTGACCCCGGACGGACGATTTCTCTATGCATCGAACCGCGGTCATGAGAGTATCGCTGGGTTCTCGGTTGATACGAAAACCGGGGAGCTGACTTCTCTTGGGAACTTCCCTACGGAGAAAACTCCCCGCTCGTTCGCGATTGATCCAAACGGGAAGTTCCTCTATGCAGGTGGCCAAGGATCGGGAAGAGTCGCTGCTTATCGAATTGACAGCCAAAACGGGCAGCTAGAGCGCTTTGCAACATACGATGCGGGGAAAAATCCCGTCTGGATTCTCACGGTTCGGACAAACCGCGGAAACTGAGTACGATCGAAAGGTAACAACCATGGCGCGGAAAGATGTGCTCGTATCTCTGATTCTCGTTGTCGGCATTCTTCAAGCCGACGACAAGAGGTGGTACACAGAGGGCGACTTCGCCCCGTCCAAACGCCTGACGGTGACTATTGTGAATACGCTGGATATTGAACGCTTCAACTGTCCGGTGGTGATCACGAGAGAACAATTTCCGGTGAAGAAGCTCCACGAGATGTGGGTAACAGTAGTTGATCCTTCGCTCCCCTCGAAGCCCGAACCGACCAAGGAGGAATCTGCATTCGCCGGGGGACATGGCATACGCAAAGAAACGAACGGCCATCAGATTTTCTACCAACTGGACGACCTCGACAAAGACGGCGTCTGGGACGAGCTGTTTTTCCAAACGAATCTTCGCCCGCGCGAATCCAAGACATTGTACATTTACTTCGGCTTCTCGGGCCGTGGATGGAACGAACACGGAACGCACGCGACCATCGGAAGCTATTGCCGCCACATCATCCCGTGGTGGGAGTCGGCCAACGTCGGCTGGAAGCTCTGGTTCCCGACGAGCGTTGACATGTACGGCAAGCGCAAGCCGATCCTGATGTCGGAGGAGATGTGCATCCACAACTACTGCGGATACTACGGCGTGCCCAAAGTGAATTTCGACTATGGGTCCGATATTATGGGAGTGAGCAGCTCGTTCGGCGCAGGAGGAATCGGGCTGTTTGAGCTGACGTCGAAACCCGACTCGATCTCGGTTCCCCGGTTCACGCCCGTCGCTGGTCTGAAAATCTCTGAGCGCAATTTCAACGAAGACCAGTTGACGGACACACGGTACGCGTTCGACGTGGTCGTCAACGGGCCGGTACGAAGTATGATCCGGGTGAAGACGATGAACTGGAGCACGGGGAACGGCTACTACGAACTTGGACAGTTCTATACGGCCTACACCAACCAGAGCTATTCCACCTGCAAGGTGAAATACACGAGGTTCGACCCGGCAGTGACGGGTGTCCAGTTCGGATGCGGCATCAAGGCGAACACGGTCGAGGCCGAGAACCTGGTCGAGAAGGGGATCGCCATCCGTACGGGAGCTGAGCTCGTCGCAGACCCGGATGATGACACCGGGCAAAAATCACACAAGGTTGATTTCATTGGTTCGGCGCTGGTGGTGAAGGACAAGTATGATCCCCAGTATCAGCGGGTCAGCTCGTACGGAAACAACCACACGTTTCGAATTCCGCTGACGCCCGACCGGTCGTTTGAGTACCTGATCGCCGGGGCCTGGAGCGAGGGGGTTGTTTATAACACGCCCGAGTCGTTCAAGCAGTATGTTCAGAAAACTGCTCTCGAATACAACAATCCTGTGGCTGTCAGGTTTGGGGAGATGGAGCAGAAGTGATTTCGGCAGCATATCCGGAAGTTATTTCCATGATCGGATACAGACGATGCACATGAACAAGTTCACAGGAGTACTTGTGCTTTCGGTCTTCTTCCTTTCGCCGCTTCGCGCACAGGTGTTTCTCGCGGCAGACAGTGCGGGAGATGCGTACAAGATTCTTCGCGCCTGCGGATATGACTACGAGGTTCCGGACTGCAACCATGCCGTTCGTCATATCACCACGGAGTGGGATAACGAGCTCCGGAAACCGGTTCTTGTGTTCACGCTTCACGGGACAAAGACGACGACCGATGCATCAATTTCGACCGGCAGCGATGCGAAATCGAAACCGACGCCCACTCACCTCGATTGATGCAAGGGTCAAGAGGTGAGACGCATTCCTATCGATGGAAATTCAAACTCGATGCCGGATTTCTACCTTCACCCAACTTTTGTCATATCCACCAGATTAAAAGCGATAGCGGCACACCGAATTCGGGCGCACCTTTGGTAACGATCACCCCGCGCTACGGGACACCGAACAAGCTCCAGGTCATTTTCGCTGCTCAGAGGGGACAGCCTGGCAGTGGGAGGTTGAAGGAGGTCGACCTCGAGCCGTTTCTTGGCGTCTGGGTGGAAGCGTGTGAGCGGGCACGATTCGATCAGCGGGGTTCCTACGACCTCGTGATCCGCAGAGTAAGCGATGATTCCGTCCTCCTGAACTGCCGTAACGATACGCTCAATCTCTGGCGAGAGTACTCAAACTTCAACCGGCCGAAATGGGGCATCTATCGAAGCCTGAACAGCAAAGAATACCTTCGCGATGAATCGGTGCGGTTCGCGGACTTCTCGATCGCAGAAGGGGAAGAAACAAAGCTCCCGGCGGCGCCGACCGGACTCTCTCTATCGACAGCACTCTCAGACCGCATAACAATTACCTGGGTAGACAATGCAAACGACGAAGATCAATTCAGAGTAGAGCGCTCTACCGATGGTATGACATGGAGATACCACGCGACTGTCGCCGCAGGTGCGAGAAGCTATGTCGATATCGTGCATGGGCCTGAGACTGTCTATCAGTATAGAATAAGATCAGAGAATGCATTCGGGAATTCAGCTTACTGTGAGCCGGTGAAAGTCGAGTTGCGGAAAACCAACAATTCCAGGAGATAACAGAAGTGGTGTTCAAATGTATTCCAGTTCAACGCTCTCAATATGAAAGGACTGACGAAATGTCCAAGCATCTTACTCCTCGAACAAAGTGGTGGGCGAAGTCCGGGTCCGTTCTTTTCCTGGCGGCGACCCTCCTTGCCCTGGCGACAGCCCCGGCATTTTCCCAAAACCCCGCACAGGATGCGAAAATGAAATGGTTTCGTGAAGCGAAGTTCGGCTTGTTCATTCACTGGGGGCTCTATGCTATCCCGGCGGGCGAGTGGAAAGGCCAGCGGATCGCCGGAATCGGAGAATGGATCATGAACCGTGCGAAGATTCCAGTGAAGGAGTACGAACAGCTTGCCGCGCAGTTCAATCCTGTCAAGTTCAACGCTGAAGACATTGTGAAACTTGCTGAAGATGCGGGAATGAAATACATCGTCATCACGAGCAAGCATCACGACGGATTTGCGATGTTCCATTCAAAGGCCAGCAAATACAATATTGTCGATGCTACTCCCTTCAAGCGAGACATTCTCAAAGAGCTCGCCGATGCGTGCGCTAAGCGCGGCATGAGACTTGGCTTCTATTACTCGCAGGCGCAGGATTGGCATGAGCCGAACGGAGCAGGCAACACCTGGGATTTCGGCATCGACTCACTGAAGAATTTCGACCAGTACTTGCGTGACAAAGCGGAGCCTCAGGTGAAGGAACTGTTGACAGGATACGGCCCCGTCTGTCTGATTTGGTTCGATACGCCGCGCATGATGAACATCAAAGATAGGGCTCAGCGATTCGTCGACATTCTCCATGAGTTCCAGCCGGCGTGTTTGATCGACGGCCGGCTTGGCATGGCAGGTGATTACCGGTCGATGGGTGACAACCGCATCCCCAACGAGGTGGTTCGCGAGGATTGGGAAGTCCCCGCTACGCTCAACGACACCTGGGGCTACAAAAGCTACGACCAGAACTGGAAGACACCCGAGGATCTGACGTTCAAACTCGTCGACATCGTGAGCAAAGGGGGAAACTATTTGTTGAATGTGGGACCGACTGCCGAGGGTCTTGTCCCTCAGCCCAGTCAGGATAACCTGCGGGCAGTTGGGCGATGGCTCAAAGCGAACGGAGAATCGATCTATGGCGCCGGACCGACACCATTCGGCCCGGAGTTCGGCTCACCCAACCCCGATACCACGAAGAAAGATGCGCGGGGGAACAGGCTATTTGACGTCAAAACTGAGTGGCGTTGCACGACCAAGCCGGGAAAGCTCTTCATCCATCTGTTCAAATGGCCGTCCGGCTCATTTGAGTTGACAGGAGTCAGTGGAAAAGTGGTGAAGGCGTACTTCCTCGCCGACTTGTCGCGCAAGCCGCTGTCTGTGAAACAAGAAAACACCAGGATCGAACTCTCTCTCCCTCTGGATGCTCCTGACAAAATGGATTCGGTCATTGTCCTCGAGTTGGCATCGAATTGAGGAGCTCAGAAAATGAAATCGCGCTCATCTAAACGACTTCGCATGCTCTGCGTGAGTGTCTCATCGCTTAGTCTCATGATGCTGGTGGGATCACCCGTCGTTGCAGGCGTCACAGCAGGTGACTCGACGCAAAAGGCGGCAATACGGACTCCACAACCTCCCGCCACGCCACGCATCAACGGTACGTCCGTCTTCGGCGTGAGGCCGGGTTCACCTTTTCAATACAGCATTCCGGCTACCGGCCTGCGTCCGATGGAGTTCTCAGTCGACGACCTGCCGTCGGGCCTGAAGATCGACTCCAAGTCCGGACAGATCACCGGCTCGCTGACCGATCGCGGTGAACACGTTGTGATGTTGCGGGCGAAAAACAAAGCGGGTTCGGATGTGAGGAAATTCAGGATTGTTGTCGGCGACAACATTTCCCTGACTCCTGCGATGGGTTGGAACAGCTGGAACGTCTGGGGCGGCAAAGTCACAGCCGAGAACGTAAAGCAGAGTGCCGCCGCGATGGTGTCCTCCGGACTCAAGGATCACGGTTGGACCTATGTCAATATCGACGATGCCTGGCAGGGAAAACGTGGCGGAGCGTTCAACGGTATCCAGGGGAATGAGAAGTTCCCGGATATGAAGGGATTGTGCGATGCGATCCACGAGATGGGATTGAAGGTTGGAATCTACTCCACGCCCTGGGTGACATCGTACGCTACTTTCATTGGAGGAAGTGCTGAGAATCAGGAAGGGATCTGGGCTCCTCCTACGATCCCGAAGCGGGGAAACGTGAATAAGAAAATTCTCCCCTGGGCAATCGGGAAGTACGGATTCGCTAAGGCGGATGCCCGGCAGTGGGGAGCATGGGGTATCGATTACTTGAAGTATGACTGGAGCCCGAACGAAGTGCCTGAAACTGCCGAAATGTATGATGCGCTTCGTGCCAGCGGCCGTGACATCATCCTGAGTCTCTCAAACAACGCGCCCTATGACAACATTCCCGGACTTTCGAAGATCGCCAATTCCTGGCGCACGACCGGAGATATCCGCGACACGTGGATGTCGCTAAGCCGCATCGGGTTTTCGCAGGACCGATGGGCTGCGTACGCGACTCCCGGTCATTGGAATGATCCCGATATGCTCGTCGTGGGCTTTGTCGGTTGGGGTAATCCGCGTCCCACAAACCTGACGCCGGACGAGCAGTACACGCACATCACACTCTGGTGCCTTCTCTCTTCACCGCTCCTTATCGGATGCGACATGGAGAAGCTCGATGAGTTCACGCTAAACCTGCTCACGAACGACGAGGTGCTTGCTGTTGATCAGGATCCCCTGGGAAAACAAGCGACGAGCTTGTCCGCCGACGGTTCCATACGAATCTATGTGAAGCCGATGGAAGACGGCTCGAAAGCGGTTGGTGTGTTCAATCTCGGGTCGAAGGACTCCACAATCACCGTACGACTCAGTACTCTCAACCTACTAGGTGCTCAGTCGGTTCGCGATCTCTGGCGGCAGAGGGACATCGGACAATTCGAGGAACAGTTCCAGGCGATCATTGCGCCGCATGGTGCGGAGCTTTATCGGATCTGGCCCGCACGTAGGTAAGTTGCTCCAACGCTCATCAGTGCTCGTCGGGAGCCCCGCCAGACCCGCTCGACAGAGCCCGCCCGCCCCGACCCGCACAAGATCTTCACCCGGTCGTTCGGGCGGGGGCTGGTCCGCTGCCGATGATAGCGTGCTCGAATCAACGAAAGGAAATGATGGTGAAATCGAACTTCACTCCCACTCTGGTCGCGGCCCTTCTGGTCGCTCTCTTCTCGTCGGATATTTGTTTCGCGCAATCCCAGTCGCGAGAGCAAAGGTCGAGGCGCCTCATCCGCGTGGTGCCGATGAAACAGATCGATGTCAAGAGTCCTAACGGTAAGGTTGCGTTCTCACTCCTGCCGAATGCTGAGCGGCTGACCTTCACCGTCAGGTCGGACGACGCATCCATCTTGGAACCGTCTCCGGTCGTCATGGAGGTGGACGGGTATGACCTGTCGTCAGGAGTAGTCTTCGACACGCTTGAGACCTATTCGCTTGACGAAACCTATCCCTGGTACGGTGCGCACAGTCAGGCGGTGAATAAATGCACCGGCGCAAAAATATCGTTGCAGCATGATCTTTCGTTTACCCGGTACTCTCTCGAAGTGCGTGTCTTCGACGATGGCGTCGCCTTCCGTCACACCATTCCGGGTCCTGACTCCGCCGCACGGGTCCCGGACGAGTACACGACGTTCGTCATCCCGCAAGGGTCCATTGCATGGTACCATGACATGGACGGGCACTATGAGGCCGACTATGTGAAGCAAGGCATCGCTGATGTGCCTCCGGGCCAATGGGCTGGGCCGCCTGTCACCTTCAAGCTTCCGGGCGAAGCTGGCTACGCCACAATCACCGAGGCGAATCTCGTCAACTACGGCGGCATGGGATTGGAGGCCGATGGCAGGAGGGGTTGGATCGTCGGATTGGGCCATCGCCAACCGTTGAATTATCCCTTCGAGCTGCGCTATGGCAGGGAGGAAGGCAAACGTTTGGGGAAAGCTGCCTCGGTGAAGGGAACGATCACCACTCCATGGAGAGTAGTCCTCATCGGTCGCGATCTGAATACCCTGGTCAACAGTACCATCATCCCCAATTTGTGTCCCGGTCCAGATCCCAAGCTCTTTCCCGATGGAATCAAGACACCGTGGATAAAGCCGGGCCGCGCGGTCTGGCGCTACGTCGACGGCGGTGACGGTTCGTTCGAGGGGCTCAAAGAGTTTTCTCGTCTTGCGGGACAGCTCGGCTTTGAACACCATGTGATTGAAGGCGTGTGGAGCCGGTGGACGATAGAGCAAAGAAAGGAAATGGCGGACTACTCCAGGAAGCAGGGTGTCGGAGTCTGGTTCTGGAAGCACAGCAGGGATCTTCGAACCCCGGAAGCGCGCGAGGAGTTTTTCAAGATGCTGCACGACCTCGGCGTCACGGGTGCAAAGATAGATTTCTTCGATCACGAGGCAAAGGAGGTCATCGACGCCTACGAGGATATGCTGCGCAAAGCCGCGGAGTATCACATCCTGATTGTATTCCACGGCGCCAACAAGCCGACAGGTCGCGACCGGACCTGGCCCAATGAGTTGGTCCGTGAGGCGATCCGCGGAATGGAGTCAAGCCGGATGATGGAACGGGCGAGACACCAGACGATTCTGCCATTCACTCGTTACCTGGCGGGACCTGCGGATTACACAACGATGGTGTTCAGCGAACGGAGGCGCAACACGAGCTGGGCACATCAGATTGCCACGATGACTGTGTTCTCCAGTCCGCTCCTGACGATCACGGCTCACCCGGATAGCATCCTGCACAATCCGGCTGTAGAGTTGATCAAGAGCATTCCATCGGTATGGGATGAGACAATCGTTCTTCCGGACTCAAAGATCGGCGAGCTCGTGGTGTATGCGCGCCGGACTGGTAGGACGTGGTACCTTGCGCTCATGAATGGCGGCGGTGCCCAAACCGTTCGCGTGCCGCTCTCGTTCCTGGGAGAGGGATCGTACAAGGGGGATCTCGTCCGGGACGATCCAAAGAATTCGGGCGCATTGAAGACAGAGACATCGGATTTTCGTCGAAGCGCTGAGCTCAAGATTAAAATGATCGATGGCGGCGGCTTCGTCGGTCGGTTTTCAAGGAAATGAAAAAGGTAAGGACAGTTAAGAAGATCGGAGTTGCGAAAACCGTGTTTTGAGTTGAAACAAATCGTTCAGCGAACAGAAAGGCACACAATGATATCCTCAACGGTCAACCGCTCACGAGTCATCGCTCTGGCAGCGAGCTGCGCTCTGGTCGTGCTCATGGCTGCATCACTCGATGCCCAAGTGACGACCCAGGATCTCACCAAGGCGATCAAGATCGAGAAGCTGCAACATCCATATCTCTATTTTACCAACGAGGACAAACCTGCCATCCTGAAGAGAATTCAGACAGATCCCGAAAGCAAGTCGATCATGGCTGGTTTGCTCGCTGAAGGCCATCGCCTTCTCTATGTGCCGGTGAAGGATCCGCCGCCTGCAAGGGTCAAGCACCCGAGGTATGCTGCAAGTGGTGACGAAGCCAATGCGTATGCCGGAGAGCTCACCGACGCGGCCGAGAAACTCGCGTTTCTCTATCAGATGACGGGCGAAGTCCGATATGCGAAGAAGGCGATCGAATTTGCCGTGGCGCTGTGTGATCTTGACAATTGGGTCCAGCAAGCTCATACATTCAACATCATCTACCCGCGTGTGTGGCCCTGGAACGTTCCCGACGACAGGGTGGTGTTCTCCTACGATATATCTTCTTCCGACAGGGCCATTGCGGTGTCGACCGTGTATGACTGGGTTTATCCCGTCCTCACGAAATGGGAGCGCGACAAGCTGCGGAACGGACTGCTGGAGAAGGCAATCACGAGAGTCAGAGGAAATTATGATTTCTTCTGGTGGTCGTCTGCCTATCGATGCAATTGGTCGGCGATCTGCTATTCGGGCCTTGGTATGAGCGCTTTTGCGTTGCTGAAGGAAACCCCGCAGCTCGTTGACGTCATCGCGGAGGCCTATAACAGAATAGGTCTGACATTCGATCAGATCGGAGACGACGGAGCGTGGCAGGAGGGGAGGGGCTACTATGGCTATATGATGCGGGTGAGCGTCGATTTCATGGATGTTCTTAAGCGGCTATCGGGAGGGAAGTTCAACCTGTTCACTCACAAGAAGGTCAGCGGGCACCCCTTCGATTTTCATGTCTTTAGCTTATCGGCGAACTTCGAAGATGGTGGGGCGGGGCCGATAGGACCCACGGCGATGATCAACAAGCTGACTCAGGAGACGGGAAATGCGACGGGCGCGTGGTACCGCCAGAAGTTCTTCGGCGAAGGGGGGGCGATCCTCGACATTCTCTGGCCGAGGCCGACAGTCGTTCCCGTCGAGCCGGAACAAAAATCGAAACTTTTCAAGAGCATCAACTGGGCGAACCTGCGGAGCAGTTTTTTTGATCCATCAGCCGTCACCATCGCATGCAAGGCGGGGTACAACGACGACCCGCATCACGGTCACCTCGATTGCGGCCAATTCATTCTGACATGGCACGATATTCCGTTCATTCGCGACACCGGAAGCATGCGGTATGACGAAATCTACTTTAACGAAGAACGCTGGCTGTATCCGTATGCATCGAGCGAAGGGCATAACCTCATCTTCGTGAACGGTGAACAACAGATCCCGGCAAAGCTGAAGGACCAGCCGTGGAAGGAAGGGATTGGCGGCGAGATTTTGAAGTTCGAGACAACCGCCAAGCGGGACTATGTTCTGATGGATCCGACGCATGCCTACACGGGCAAGGAACTGAAGAAGTGGAGAAGGAATATCGTTCTGGATAAACCGGTTACGACACTGATACTGGATGAAGTGGATGCTGTTCCCGGATCTACCATCGAGGCGAGGTTCTTTCCGGCCGTGGCGGCGACCCAGGCCCGTCCCGGGCGGGAAGCGCGTATCCCTCTCCCTGTCGGCGTGGACTACAAACTGTTCCGCGAGTACGTTCTGCTGTCAGCTCAGCGGAACACCATGGCACTCATTCCGCTCGTCCTTGACAACAGCTTCGAGATCGTCGAGGACAAGCTTGCCGCTATTCCGGTCACTGAAGATGCCCGCTTGAACTGGATTCCGTATCTCGAAACGATCACGAAGGCAAAATCGCAGACGTCCATTATCGTTACGATCCTACTCCCGGTAAGTGATCAGAAGGAGGCCGAAAGCGTGGCGAAGAGTGCGAAGGTTGCTCAGGTGAATCCCAGTCAGGTCGAAGTTACCATCGGCCGCGGTGGCGAAACCTACAAGTGGCTTTTTGAGAAAGGGAAGGAGGGATTTGTTCTGAAGAACTGAGCGGCGTGAGGCTTAAGCTGTCACAAAAGGCCTGCTCGGACACTCGGTGTGTTCACTCGCCTACGATTGCTCAGCACGTGCTTCTTGAAAAACGAGACGCCCTTCGAGGCCGACACTGTATATCGGAATTCTTGAGGGGCGTCTGCATTGTGTTTTCTGAGGTCGAGACTCCAGGGAGCCCTTAATGAACCTTTCGGAGGGGGAGCAGCCGGTCGATCTTGCTGTTGAGGGTCGTTCTGGGAAGGTTCAGCAGTTTTGCAGCGCTCGTGACGTTGTTCTGGCAAACATCCAACGCCCATTCCAGCATCTCCTTCTCCTTCTTTGAGATGAACGCATCCAGGGAATCGTAGTCACCATAGTTCTCCTTCATCGTCCCGCCGCGTTTTCTTTCTGACAGGTCCAGGGCGGAGAGATCAATCGTTCCGCTGAATGACAAGGCGATCATCCGTTCGACGATGTTTTCCAGTTCCCGCACATTCCCCGGCCAATCGTACTCCTTGAGGGCATTGTAAATTTCGTGAGTGAGCAGCATGATCTTGTCTTCGGAGCGATGTTTCTTGAAGAAATGATCGACCAGCAGGGGAATATCCTCTTTGCGCTCCCGGAGGGGGGGAATCTTGATGGGGATAATGTTCAGCCGATAGAAAAGATCTTCCCGAAACAGCTTCTCCTCAACCCGCTTCTTGAGGTGGATTTTCGTGGCACAGATGATCCGCACGTCGATGCTCACGTTTGCGCTCCCGCCGACGGGTGTGAGTTCCCTTTCCTGGATGACCCTTAGAAGCTTCATTTGCATACTCAAGGGAAAATCATCGATGTCGTCGATGAACAGCGTTCCTTTGTTTGCCCGCTCAAAGTAACCGATGTGCTTCCTGATGGCGCCGGTGAAGGCCCCTTTCTCATGTCCGAAGAGCTCACTCTCCAGGAGAGTCTCCGGAATGCTGGAACAACTCACGGCGACAAATCCTCCATCGCGTCGGGGACCCGCCTTGTGCAATGCGCGCGCAACCAGTTCTTTCCCGGTTCCGCTTTCTCCCTCGATCAGCACCGTCGAGTCGTTATGAGCTATCTGAAGAATGGTTTCCTTGAGCTTCTGGATGCTCAGTGAATTGCCGATGATGGTTTTGTCTTCGAGAATCTCGAGCCGGTTTTTCAACTCGGCGTTTTCGGCGAGCGCAGAATTCAGCAACGTGATGTTCCGCAGTATGGAGAGCAGCTTTTCCGGTGAGAACGGCTTCGTCAGATAGTCGAATGCTCCAAGTTTCAGCGATGAGATCGCCGTATCCACGGATGCGTAAGCGGTGATGAGAATGACCTTGCATCGGGGATCTAGCGAAAGCACGCTCTGTAACACCTCCATCCCTCCAAGCTTCGGCAAGCGCAGATCGGTGATCACGATTTCGGGCATCACAGACTTGTAGATTTCCAGACCCTCCTCGCCGTCCTCGGCGGAGAAGACTTCAAATCCTTCCCGTCTGAGGATGTCGCTCAGCGAGATGCGTGTGATCTTCTCGTCTTCAATGATCAGGAGTTTCATGCGCGTCAGCTCTGGGTAGTGTGATGGTGAATGTCGTTCCCTTTCCTTCGAGGCTCTGGACATTGATCGTTCCGCCGTGAGACTCGATGATCCCCATGCAGACGGAAAGCCCCAATCCGGTCCCGGTGCCAACCTCCTTCGTGGTGAAGAACGGATCGAAGATTCTCTTCAGATCGTTCTGACTGATCCCGCAGCCGTTATCGCTGATCCGCATGAAGACCGACGACGTGTTCTCGTTGCCGGTGGCAATTTGGATGACGCCGCCGTTTTCGAGCGCATCGTAACTGTTGAGCAGGAGGTTCATGACGACCTCCTGAAAAAGGTGGTGATCAATCTTCACGGCGCCTATTTCCGGTGAGAGCTCCAGGGTCGTTTCGATCTTCTTCTCCTTCAGTCGAAGGTCAAAGAGCTTTGCAACGGTCGTGATCGAGTCGTTCAAGTTGATGACGTCTTCGGAGGTCGATTGCTGGCGGGCAAACCCAAGAAGCTTCTTCACCACCGTCTCGATGTTCGAAATTCCCTCCTTGATCAATCCGAGGTATTCATGGTTCTGTGTGACATCAACGGGGTTCTGTTGAATCGCATAGAGGCACGCCCGGATACCATTCAGGGGATTATTCACCTGGTGGGCCACCCCGGACGCGAGCCTTCCGATCGATGCAAGCTTCTCGGCCTGGTAGATCTGCCGTTGAGCCTGCGCCAGCTCCCTCTTCGAACTGTCGAGGCGATCCATCATCAATCTGAAATGATGATAGAGAAAGCCGATCTCATCGTTCTGGCTGGGCAAGGAGATGTCAACATTGCTCACGAAATCGATCTTGTCGATCTCCCTGACCATCGTTTCCAGAGAAGAGGTCATACGGTTGATGGAAAAGAACAGGATGACGAGGACGACCGTTGTGATGAAGACTGTTGCGAAGAGCAGAAGAAAGAAGACGCTGCGGATTTCATCCCGTATCGGCTGGGCGTCGAATCCGATGGCGGCGGTGCCCCAGCGTTTCCCGGAAAACACGAAGGGGAGGTTGACCTCCAGAACCCATCCGAACTGGGGATCGTGGCGGATGGACACCCGTTCATCGGCATGCGGAGTGAATTCGCGATCGGGGCTCCGATCGGGACGACTTTCTCCATGGCGGATTGCCTGAAGAATCGATGCGCCATTGCGGTCAAACAGGGCGACGTACTGCACCGTGCCCAGGCTGGTGATAAAATTGTCGACATACGTGTCGAGAATGTTCTCTTTCTGGACAACGCTCTTCTCCTCGAAAATCATGGCGTCGATGACGGTGACCGAGAACGTCTTCGAAATCGATATTGCACTCTCGGTTTCCTTCTGTATGATGAGCTCCCGCCATTTCAGCAGCAGCACAGAGGAAATGAGCAGCATCAGCAGGATGACAACGGAGCCGATGAGCAGAAGTATTCTTGTCTTTAAGCTTGATCGCAGTGTGAACATCGTGCCTTCGGTTACCTTCCCAGACTCCGGATGATATCGTAATCGTGATCAGCCGCTTCCACAAACCCATAGACGAATTCGATATCCCATCCCTTCGTGATGCTCGCCCGTTCTGGATTTGTCTGATTGATCGCCAGGAGGGTGTTCTTGATTGCCAGAATAATATCCTTCGGATAATCTGCCGCGACAACAATGGGTGACGTTGGGACAGGGTCGGAATATAAGAGCACCCGTATGGACTTGTTGATCAGTTGCTTCACGAGGTATTCGCGTGTGACGCCGACATCATACACGTTCTTTGTCACGTTGTGGATGACACTCTGGTGATGAGGGAAGTTCCGTATCTCGGCGAGATCACGCTCACCGATGTTGTGCTTTCGCAACTCATTCCTGACGAGCCAGATGCTTGAGAATGATTCCTTGGAAGGGAGGGCTAACCGTTTTCCTTTCAGGTCGTTGATGCTGTAGACCTTGCTCGTAATCCCGGTGATGACGACGGAGCGCGAAAACGGTTCGAAGTTCTCATTGAGCGGCTTCAGGATCGGAACGATCCCGTAGTCCTGGTGTGCCTTGACATAGACGTACGAGCCGAGAAATGCAGCGGTGACCTCTTTCCGCACCAGCATCTGGACAGCCTGGTTGTAATCGTCGCTTAATTTCAGCTCAAAACGGTACTGGGTCTTCGATGTCAAATAATCCAGGATGGGCTGATATCCATGGTAGATGATGTTTGGCGGATAGCGTGAGATGACTCCCAGATAGACGACGGGCTTTGAACGAGAAGTGGAATCGATGGCCGAGCCGGGAGAGACGATGATGCGTTCGCGTCCTATGTCGAGCGAGTACTGATAGAAGGCAACCGTGAATGCCAGAGCGACAAAGAGTACTACGGCAAGACTGCCAATGAGCTTCTTCTTTGACATCTGGTTAAGGGGGTATCGTGAGATCATGTCCGCTCGGAGTATAAAGAAACGTTCCAAAGCCCGACTGTTCGTTACCGACGAAATTCCAAGCCCCGAAGCGCTCGTGGCTTCTGCCGACGACGATTTTTCGTCAGGCTGACCGTTGATCGTCAATCCAATATATCATTTTTTTAGAAAGGTTGTTTTTCCTCGAGATTCGGGGGTAAATCTCCCCGACTTTCTGGCATATTGATTGACCAAAAGACCTATTCCACCTAACAAAACCAAGGAGATCCTATGCAAGAAATCATTCCACGCTGGGAGTGGCGGACATTTACCAACGACCTCGGAAAAGCTGAGGAGAACATCAGGAAGTTCCCCGAGGGAAAAACGAGGGAAAGCTCTGAGGTCTACATCCTGTCCGAAGTGAGCATGGACAATACAAAAGTCCGTGACAATCTCATGGACATCAAGACTCTCCAGCAAGTGAATGAAGACAGATTGGAACTCTGGCTTCCGATCATGAAGGGAACATTTCCACTTCCCGTCGCCGAGATCGAAAAGGTTTTCAAATGTTTCAAAGTTGCTCTTCCCAGGTTCAACCGAGCGGAATACACCTTCGAGCAGTATCTTGATGAAGTGATCAAGCCGTCGAAGCTGCTGAAAGCGGTCAGGGTGGTGAAGAAGAGAACCGGCTTCACCGTCAACAACTGCATTGTGGAGGTCGCGGAGGTGAAGGTTGAAGACAAGTGGATCAAGACTGCCGCAGTCGAAATGGAAGATCCGGCATTGGTCATCAAGACCGTCCGTGAACTTGGCCTGGACGCATTCCCGAATATCAACTATCTGCGGGGACTCAAGAACCTCGTAGGGATGAAATAAGGAGAACGGACGTGGGAAAAGAGACTGAACGGAAGTTCCTGGTGAAGGGCGACTTCAAACCCTTTGTCAGCAAACAGACACGCATCGTGCAGGGATACCTTTCGTCCGTTCCCGAGCGGACCGTGCGGGTTCGCGTCAAGGGCGACAAAGGGTACATCACGATCAAGGGCATCGGCAACGCCTCCGGCGCCAGCCGGTTCGAGTGGGAAAAAGAAGTCCCGGTCAACGAGATCGAAGAACTGCTGAAGATCTGCGAGCCGGGCGTCATCGATAAGACCCGGTATCTCGTCAAGGCCGGCCCGCATACGTTTGAGGTGGATGAGTTCCACGCAGACAACAAGGGACTCGTACTTGCCGAGATCGAACTGGGCTCGGAGACCGAAGCGTTTGAGAAACCTGCATGGCTGGGAGAAGAGGTCACCGGAGACACGCGCTACTACAACTCCATGCTGATGAAGAACCCCTTCACACGCTGGTGAGAGGTTGCCTCCCCCAGGCTGACAGCGGTACATTCAAACGGAGAATTCCATGACGATACACGATCCCCTCGATATGCATCAGTACCGTATCGAGCGGCTCCCGAAACGTGAAAAAGGGCCTATCGAGAAATGGCTTGCCTTTTCGGGTCCCTTTCTCGCTCTGGCCGCATTTGTTCTCTTTGCCTTCGTCATCAAGCTTCCGTTCCTGCAGTCCCTCGAGTCTTCCGACGTCGTCACCTCAGGCGCAAAGGAGGTTTTCCAAAAGGTCGGCGCGGAACAGTTCATCCGGAATAATGAATACATGCTCGCAGTCTTCGCCGCATCGATCATCCTCTGGTTGACGCAGGCGATCCCGAACTACCTGACGTCGCTGATGGTGATCATCAGTCTGGTCCTGACCGGGGTTCTCTCGGAAAAGACCGCGTATGCGCAGCTTGGCCATCCGGTTATGTGGCTGAACATCATGTCGTTCGTGCTCGCAAGCATGCTCGTTGCGACCGGACTGGCAAAACGGTTTGCCCTGTGGCTGATCCTCCGGTTCGGGAAGAATGCCAGCAGCATCTTCATGAGCTTCATCGTCATCAATCTGATCCTCTCGGCGTTCATTTCCGCCACAACGGCCAAAGCAGCCATTCTCCTCCCCATCTTCATGGTGATCGCCGCCATCTATGGAGCGCAGGGAGGAAAGGACCGGAATAATTTCGGCAGAAGCATTGTTCTGCAGAATCTTCTCAACATCAATGTCGGTGCTGCTGGGTTCATGACGGGATCCGGGGCGAATCTGCTCGCCGCCGCCATGATTGGCGGCGCTCTCGGCGGGCGTGTGTATTTCGCGGACTGGATGGCGGCAATGTTCCCGGTAGTGGTCTGCCTGATGCTGATCGGCTATCTCGTTGCCATGAAGATCTTTTTCCCTCTTTCACCCGCCGAGCGTCTGCCCCAGATCGAAGGAGGAATGGACCGGCTCCGGGAGGAATACGCCAAACTCGGCCGTATGAGCCGGAAGGAACTCAAGTCTGCCCTCATTTTCGTGACGATCTTAGGATTCTGGGCCACTGACAGTGTGCACGGCATCAGCCCGACGGCTGTTGCGTTCGTCGGCGCAATCGTTGCACTGCTGCCCCGGTACGGCATCGTTCAATGGAACGAGGTGGATATCCCCTGGCATCTGATGCTCTTTTCGGCCGGAGCATACACGCTGGGGGCAGGTCTGGATGCTACCGATCTGCCCTCCATCAGCGTGAACGCCTTCTTCGATCATCTGGGCATCGGTACTCAGACCCCCTTCTGGGTTCTGTATCTCATGCTGACCGGCGTGATGATCTTCAGCGCTCTCCTGTTCGAGTCCAAAACGATGCGCGCGATGATTTTCATTCCGATCGCGATAGGCGTCGCGAACAGGTTCGGGTTCCCGGTCATCAGTCTGGCCCTTCCGGTCGCTTTCATGATCGAGCATGTGTACGTTCTCCCCTTCAACAGCAAACCGGCGGCGCTGATCTACGAGACCGATCACTATAGTCTGTCGGATACATTCAAGTTCGGAATGACCATGATGGTAATCGCCTGGGTGGTGAACATCGTCGCCGGCGAAACGTGGTTCAGATTCCTCGGTATTACACCGAACGGCGTATTCGGATTATTCTGACGCAGAGACCCGGCACTGGTGTTCTCCGCTGCAGTCAGTAGCATGTTTCTTACTTCAACGAGGTTCCCATGTCCGTGCTTTTCAAGAAAACCAAAGAACTGGAATCCCAGATCGATGAGTATCTCGACCTGGTCATCAAAGGGGGATTGATCTTCAAGACCGGCATCAAATGCTATCTCGAAGGTCAGACGGAGGAATTTGAGAACCATCTGAGCGAGCTCCGGAAGATCGAGGAGCGCGCCGATGATCTGCGAAGGAATATCGAGATCAAGCTGTACACGAGAACGCTCATTCCTGAAGCCCGTGGCGATGTCCTCGGGTTGCTGGAGAGCTGCGATAAGGTGCTCAATATTACCACAGAGACGTTGCTCGAATTCTCTGTCGAGATACCTGACATCGCCAAGGCGCTCAAGCAGGATTTTCTTGAACTGGCAGACAGTTCAATTTCGTGCCTTGAGAACACGGTGAGCGGCATTCGGTCGTACTTCAAGAACATCGACGCAGTGCGCGATTTTGTCACCAAAGTTCAGTTCTATAAGAAGGAAACCAACGGAATCGCCGAGCGCATCAAGAGAACGGTTTTCCGGTCGAAGAAGAATTACAGTTATAAGATTCACATCAGGTATTTCACGTTTCACATTGAGCGAATTGCGGAGCAATCCGAGGACGTGTGCGATAGACTGTCGATCGCGATCATAAAGAGGTTTGAATAGCAGTGGATCTCACTGTCTGGTTTTTTATCACAAGCGGACTTTTTCTCGGCTGGTCGCTCGGCGCAAACCACGCTGTGAACGTGTTTGGGACGGCCGTGGTTTCGAAGATGGTCCGCTTCCGGGTTGCCGCTGTGATAGGGGGAATCTTCGTCATCCTTGGCGCTGTCTTCAGCGGTGCGGGAACGACGCGAACTCTCACGGATCTGGGCTCCATCAACGCTCTCGCCGGAAGTTTTGCTGTTGCCCTGGCGGTGGGGATCGCCGTGACAGCGATGACAAAAGCTCAGCTGCCCGTCTCGACGTCGCAGGCGGTCATCGGCGCCATCATTGGCTGGAACCTCTTCACGGGTTCTCCCACCGATCAAAACTCGCTGTCAAAGGTCTTGTTCAGCTGGGTCGCGTCGCCGCTCACTGCCGCGCTCTTCGGATTCCTTCTCTTCAAGATCGTGAAGAGATTGTTGCAGAAGCAGAAGATCCATCTTCTCGAACTTGACGGGTACACTCGTTTCGGCCTCATCGTGGTTGGTGCGTTGGCTTCCTATTCACTGGGAGCAAACAACATTGGCAATGTGATGGGGATGTTCGCGTCTGCGCCATTGTTCTCCGACCTCGAGGTAGGAGGTCTCTTCACAATGACCGGGGCTCAACAATTGTTCCTTCTCGGAGGGGTGGCGATCGCAGTCGGTATCTACACCTATGGCGAAAAGGTTATGGTCACGGTTGGCAATGATCTTTACAAGATTTCCCCGCTCACGGGGCTTGTCGTGGTATTCGCCGAGTTCCTGGTACTCACGCTCTTCACGTCGGAGGCGTTGGAGAACTTGCTTGTCTCGCTCAGCCTTCCGTCGTTTCCGTTGGTTCCACTGTCGACAACGCAGGCCTTCATCGGCGCGGTCATTGGCGTTGGTCTGGCAAAAGATCCGCATTCAATTAATTTCAGAGTTCTCGGGAAGATCGCCATCGGGTGGGTGGTGGCGCCTGTCAGTGCAGGGATCATCACGTTCTTCTCGCTCTTCTTCATTCAGAATGTCTTCGAGCAAAAGGTGATCCACCTTGTTCCCTACGAGGTCACCGAGTCGGTGATTGCGCGGCTGCGGGAATCTGGAGTCCCGACCAGTGGCATCGGGGACCTGGTCGGCAGGCAATTTGACAACAAGAGAGTCTTCAAGAACGAGCTGATGAGCCGCGCGCCGTTCTCCAACGAACAGATTTTTGATATCTTCCAGTATTCGCTCATTGACAGCATCCGGGTTGACACCAGCCTTGTCGTGTCGCAGCTCAGTGATGGGCAATTGAGCCAGGAGCAGTATCAGTCTATTCGGCTCAACCATGGCGCCACGTTCCGTCACAAAATCGACTTCGCGCAGTCTGTTTTCAACAATCAGGCCGGGTGGTTGGCAACCGGAGACAAGATCACTGACAGGCAACTGAGTCAAAAGAAGCTAGAACTCATGAAGCTGTTCACAGTTGAACAACCAGCAAAATAGGAAAGGGCAAAACGATGAAACGTTGGAAGACACAGTTAGCGTTGGTCATCGGGGCAATGCTAGTGAGCATTGCGGTGGCCAGTGCGCAGGATTCAAGGGTCCCTGGTGGAGCACAGAGTGTTCCGCTTGGGGCTGAGGCGCGCAACGGGAAGCTCTTGTTTGAATCCAAAGACGGCAATTTCCAATGGTGGTTCGATTCGCGTATCCAGCTTGACGGAGCGGCGTACTTCGAGAACAAGAATCCTCTGAGCAATGGCACCATTTTCAGAAGGCTCACCTTTGCCTTCAAGTCCGTACTCTGGAAAGACTGGCAGGCAGAGATGGACGTTGATTTTGCCGAAGCGGTTCTCGATTTGCGTGATATGTGGGTTCAATACACAGTCCCCGATGTCAACCTCTCATTCAGAGCGGGGAATTTCAAAGAACCGTTCGGAATGGAGAGATTGAACAGCTCTCGCCTTCTGACGTTCCTGGAACGGTCTGCAGTGTCAAATGCTATCCCGCTTGGTCGCAGAATGGGCCTCGCGGCACGATACTGGACCGACTATGGTCAGGCGACTGTCGGGGTCTTTGGCCATGAAGGAGGGACAAGAATCGACAAGGGGACTGCCGATGAGGGGTACTCAACCAATCTGCGACTTTCTGTCGCGCCCGTCAATGAGCACGGCAAGAACCTCCACATTGGTGTCGCCGGCTCATACAAGACTCCCGATGCGGTTCCTGATCTGACTCCGAACACTATTGAAATTAAAGCAAGAACTGAGACGTATGTCTTTGATCCGAAGCTCCTGCACACCGGCGATATTTCTGGCGTCAACTACTACAACCGGTTCGGCGGAGAGCTCATGGGCATCTACGGCTCCTTCTATCTCCAGGCAGAGTACATGGCCACTCAAGTGAAGCGATGGTACGGCAAGCCAACCGTGGATGTCCACGGTGCTTACGCGACGGCCACGTGGACCCTGACGGGTGAAACGCGCTATTACTATATCGATGAAGGCGAGGTCGGACCGATCGAATCGCCGAAGAATTCCTGGGGCGCTTTGGAGCTTGCATTCCGCTATAGCATCTTGGATCTCAATGATTTCGACGCCGGCATCAAGGGCGGCAAGTCAAACCAGATGATGTTCGGTCTGAACTACTATCCCAACATCAACATCAAGCTGCAGCTGAACTACTCGCTCGTCGATCTTGATGATTATGCGACGAGCAAGGGTAAGTTCGTTGGGAATGATGACCACTCGTTCGTCCAAGTAAGAATTCAAGCATCATTATAAGACCTGGGGTGAGATCATGAAAAACTACCTGCTTCTCATTTTCTTCATTGCTTCGCTTATGTTCGTTTCCTGTGAAAGACCTGAGCCCGTCATAGTACCGATCGTGGTCGAGCCGACGGTTATCAAGATCAACGAGATCTACAGCCGGGGAGTCACGACGGATCCAGATTGGGTCGAGATCTACAACGCGTCATCATTTCCGGTGACTCTGACCGGGTACAAGATCTATGACGGCGGCGGCCAGGGTGGCACGAAGCCGAAGATGTCGATCCCCGCAGGTGTCACGATCCCTGCAAAAGGATACTATGTCATCGTCACGGATATTCTGACCACGGTTGATCCGAGCGGCTTTGGGTTATCGAGTGCCGGCGAAGAAGTGTGGCTGGAAGACGCTTCGGGCAAAGTCATCGAAGATGTCACGTTTCTGGCTATGGATGTCACGCAATCGTACAGCAGAGTACCCGACGGCGGTACGTGGGTTTTGACGTCCACGATCACCAGAGGTGCTGCGAATAAGTAATGGTTGGAAGCGCGAGAGGGCTGGTGTTCCTGAATCCGGGAAAGTGACCCGGCGCGAAAGAATCGGAACATGAAAAAACTGGTTATGTTGGTTCTGGGACTTCTCTCGTGCTCCTGCACGAGAGAGGAACCGGGTGCGGGCATCGTCGCTCCGGTTGTGACAGCGCTTGTCCAGCTTGCCGTCTATGACACGTCCGTTCCCGAACCGTCCGGACTCGCGTACAACGCTCAACGCAATTCGTTGATGACGGTGTCCGATGGCAATTCGACGATCTATGAGATTGATTTTACGGGCCGGATTCTGCGATCGTTTGTCGTCTCAGGTTCTGATCTTGAAGGAATAGCGCTCTCTGCCGCCTGCGATACGATCTATGTCGTCGAAGAACGGAACCTGCTGGTGAGCTCCTTTTTGTCAAACGGAATTAAGCTCTCCTCCTTCCCGGTCAATGTTGCCACAAATTTGAGTAATGGCCTGGAAGGGGTTGCCCGTGACAAGAGGAACCATTTGTTCATCCTGAACGAGAAGTTGCCACGGATGCTTCTCGAGTACTACCAGGGCCAGGAGCTATTCCGGAAGGAAATAACCGCCGCCATCGATCTTTCCGATGTGTTCTATGAAGAACAGACGAATTGCCTCTGGATCGTAAGCGACGAATCGAGAAAGGTCATGAAGCTGAGCACGAGCGGGACGGTGCTTGCAGAATACTCCATCCCGTTCCCGAAGGGTGAGGGGATCACCATTGTGCAGAACAAAATCTATATTGTTTGTGATGCTGATGGCAAGCTGTATGTGTTTCAGAGACCGCAGTAGTACATCGTTGCCCAGGCTTCAGCCTCAGCGTCAATAGGTGCGGTACGGAGTTCAGCAGATTGCAGACTAAAGAGCGGTGCTTACTCACAATTCCAAAGGAGTCTTTATGAAACCAGTTCGTTTACTGCTCCTCGTGCTTCTTACTTTGTGCCTGATCGGTACCTTGGGTATCGCCCAGACGTCACTGGTGAAGATGAACGAGATCTACTCCCGCGGGGTTCCCACGGCCCCTGACTGGATAGAAATCTATAACGGATCAACAACACAGCTTGATATCAGCGGCTACAAGATCTATGATAGTGGCGGACAGGCTGGCACGAAGCCCAAGATGGCGTTGCCGACGGGTTCCGTCATTCCGGCAAAGAGCTTCCTGGTTGTCGTCACCGATATCAGTACAAGCGTTGACCCGAGCGGCTTCGGCCTCTCGAGCGGCGGGGAGACAGTGTGGCTCGAAAATACGGCAGGTGCTCTCATCGACAGCATCACCTTCACCGCGATGGACACCACGCAAACGTATGGCAGAATGCCTGACGGGGGTGGCTGGAAGCTTCTCAATACCATCTCCCGCGGTTCTTCCAATTCACTTGTTCTGATGAACGAGATCTACTCCAGAGGTGTGCCCACTGATCCTGACTGGATTGAGTTGCACAACAGCACTTCGTCCCAGATCGACATCAGCGGATACAAAATCTATGACAGCGGCGGCCAGGCCGGCACAAAGCCCAAGATGACGTTCGCGACCGGCACGGTCATTCCGGCAAAAGGTTTTCTTGTTGTCGTGACAGATATCAGCACCAGTGTTGATCCGAGCGGCTTCGGCTTGTCGAGTGGCGGTGAGACAGTCTGGCTGGAAGACAAGGCGGGAGCCATCATTGACAGCGTGACCTTCGCTGCCATGGATACAGTGCAATCCTACAGCAGGGTGCCGGATGGGCGAGTCTGGCAGCTTGTGAACAAGAGAACGCGCGGTGCGTCAAATGGTACGAGCACTGCAGTTCAGGATCAGTCACCTATAGCGGCGGAGTATGCATTGCTTCAGAACTATCCCAATCCGTTCAATCCTTCGACGACCATCACGTTTGCACTGCCACGGCAGGAGCAAGTTCAACTGACAGTGTACAACGCGGTTGGTCAGCGCGTCAGAACTCTGATAAACAGCCAACGGCCCGCTGGATCGCAAACGGTTGTGTGGGACGGCAGGGATAATCAGGGCCGCGAAGTTGCAAGCGGCGTGTATTTCTACGAGTTGATGGCAGGCACGTTCAGCAAATCTGCAAAGATGCTTCTGGTGCGATAGGCGAAGCGCTGCTGCAGAGATTCGAGAGGTGGAAAAGGAAGGGGCTGCCCCAAATGTCATTCTGAGGGCCGACGCTTCTCAGTCGGCCGAAGAATCT
>Ga0315277_10001992_pt1 | contig 28806 bp, 25 predicted proteins | sample YL17G05_15_MG_FD_203695 | JGI IMG/M metagenome (GOLD analysis project Ga0315277, IMG submission 203695) | Sediment microbial communities from Yellowstone Lake, YNP, Wyoming, USA - YL17G05_15 | ecosystem: Environmental > Aquatic > Freshwater > Lake > Sediment | place: USA: Wyoming | collected... | reverse complement strand
ACGCTCGCGGCTCTGACATTTATCTAAGGGCTCGCGCAAGAATTACTTGGCATTTTGGCGCGAGCGCCGGGTGGGCAGATGCGAGGCGCCGCGACGCAGGCGATGTCGGTGTACATCGTCGAGGAGCGGCGACGAAGCAGATGCCCACCCGCCGCCGCGTCCTTTCAGGCTGCGGCCCGCAGGCCCGCTGGTTTTGTTGCTCGCTCCTCACATACCACCCCGGGTATAGCTCGTCGCTCGCGCCTCGCCAGCGGGCCTGGGGGCCTGCAGCAAAATGCCAAGTAATTCTTGCGCGAGCCCTAAAGGGCCACAACCATCCAAAATGAGACAGCCTCGGGGGATTTTCAGGGGAGGAACGAAAGCTAATTGATGTGCGGGGCTTTCGCCGGGATTACCGGAATCGCCGTGTAGAGCAGTCCCGTGGCACCCTGTACCTGGACCAGCGCAACTACGGAAAACGTCGCCCCGGACTGACCTATCAGCACCGCCGAGCCCTGGAACTTCTGAGCGGCCGCCTTATCCTGGAAAAAGAAAGCGGCCGTCTGCTTACCCGCGTCCAAGTTTATTGGACTTAGGGCCGTTATGGTGTTTCCGTCCGCGCTGACTTCCACAACCCTGATGGTGATGCTACTGCTGCCTGGATTGGCGACAGCGTAGCCGGTGGCACGGTTCTGGCTTACGTCGTCGTCCACCGGGATGGTTGCCACCGAAGTGACGTCGGCGGAGAGCACACCAGCGATGGCCTGCAGTTGACCGGCAGATGTGAGCGAGAAGGTCGCCACGCCGCCCAGCGTGCCGCCGGAGCTTTCCACGCGGCCCCACCCAACCGCCACTGAATCGTTGGGGTTCGTTGGTGTAACGGCCAAGAATATGGTACCGCCGGACGCGATAGCTGGGATGGGAACGGTAATGGGACTGCCGGAGCCGGCAGAGCTTTTATTGAGGGACAGGTCGGTCACCGTCACATTGATTGGTGTCTGGTCCGGCTTTGTGAGTGTGAGAATCAAGTTCCCAGTCAGCGGCCCGCTTCCTGTGTTTAAGAAGGTGAACGTGGTTGTAAATCCGCCGCCGACCGGAACGTGTGCGAAATAGGCGGTAGGGACAAGGGTCTGTGCCCTCAATCCCGGAAGGGACGCGCCAATTGCCAGGATCGCAGCTAAGATCAAAGCAAATCGGCCGACGGGTCTCACCATTGCGCTCCCTCGGGGTTGCATGCCTACCTTGAGGATGAATGTTACTCCTGGGTTAGAACGGCGTCAATCAAAGACGACGGGTAGTGTTGGTTTCCATGGGGTCTCTGAGGTCTTCGCAGGCTGCCGCGTAACACGTCGAGGTTGGCCAGATTCTTGTAGGCTTGCCAGTGCTGCGCGTCTGCCCGGATGGCCGCGAGGTAGTGCTCGCGGGCCGAGTCGAAACGACCCTCGATTTGATCGAGCCAACCCAGATTGTAGAGAGCGGCGGCGTGATCCGGCGAAAGCAGGATCACCTCCACCACGCCCTTAATTGAGCTAAAAGAATTTCTGGACACTGATTTACACGGATTCACCGGCGGAAATCTGGGAAATCTGTGAGTCCGTGTGGATCCGTGTCCAGATCTTTGGTTGTAGCCGTGCTGGCGCGATGGTTCCACATCGCTAAATCATGACTTTTTCAGATTGGAATGCTAGTCTGCGGGAGTTCCGAGTGTCAAATTGATTGCTGCCGCCGGCAACAAGACGTGAAAAAGCCGATGAAAAAGTCGAACACTGCAAGAGACACGAGAACGTCCGGCCTCGCGGCAGTACTGCAAGCGCGGCCTGCCACAGCCGGCCTGGTCCTCGTGGTCGCGGCCTTCGTGATCTACGCCAACTCTCTTGGCGGAAAATTAGTGTTTGACGACACGGTAATTGTTCATGGTAACCAAGCAATCCAGGGTCTGGACGGCGAGCATCTCAAGGAGATTTTTGGGGGGCACTACTGGCAGGCGGTGGAGAGCCGGGGAGGGCTCTATCGGCCCATGGTGATGTTCACCTACGCCCTGAATTATGCGCTGGACGGAGAGGATCCGCAGGGATACCACCTGCTTAATGTTCTCTTGCACGCGGCCAACGGCGTCCTTGTTTATCTTGTGTTGCAGGCTCTGTTCTCGCGCAGGGAAATCTCGTTTCTCGCAGCCCTCCTGTTCGTTCTGCATCCCATTCGCACCGAAGGCGTCGCCTCCGTTGTCGGACGGGCAGAAGTCCTTTCGGCATTCTTCATGCTGCTGTCCTGGTATGCCTACCTGAAGAAGCGCAAAGAGGGCGGGGCCGGCTGGCTTTGGCTGTCCTCCGGTCTCTTTTTGCTGGCAGCTCTCAGTAAGGAGAGTGCCGTGATCTTTGTCGCATTGCTGCCGCTGACCGACTTTGTGCTCCTTCGTCAAGAATCGCAGGGACGTCTGGGATATCGAGATGCGGCCATGCGCTACCTGCCTTTTGGCCTGGCAGTGCTTCTAGTCTTCGGTCTTCGCTACTGGATTTTGGGCGGCTTTGCTCCCCTCTACATCAATCCTGCTTCCAATCCCCTTGCCAAAGCCGACGCATGGGCACGCTTCCTCACCGCCACGAATGTCTTCGCCCGCTACCTGGTTCTGCTCGTTTTTCCGTTAAACCTCTCCGCAGATTACTCCTACAACCAGATTCCGGTTGTCAGCTCGCTCCTTTCCTGGAGCGCGCTGGCTCCGCTCCTGCTGCTTGGGCTTCTACTGGTCGGCTTGGTGATTACGGTGAGGAAGCACCTCCTTCTTTTCTTCTCGGGCTGCGTCTTTTTTGCCTCCTTTGCGTTGACCTCCAACTGGATCTGGCCCATTGGAACCATCATGGCGGAGCGGCTGATGTATTTTCCGGCGCTCGGGTTCAATTGTGCGGCCGCGTATCTGTTGGCTGAGGGCATGGTGCGCGCTCGCTGGAAGAGCGTCGCGGCCACCGCAATCGTTGTTCTCATTGCGGGATACGGCCTGCGAACGATCGATCGTAATCCAGACTGGAAGAGCAACTACACCCTCTTCCGCAGCGCCGCAGCAACCTCACCAAACAGCGAACTCGTTCAGACCAACTACGGCGTCGTCCTCCTCGAGGCGAACGACGTGCGCGGCGCCATCGAGCATGCGAAAAAGGCCGCCGACATACAGCCGGACGATCCTTCGGCGTACTTCACGCTGGGGCACGCCTACTGGCGCCTCGGAAACCTTCCCGAGGCCGCGAGTGCCTTCGAGAAGGTGGTGCAGCTCGCGCCGCGAACTTCGGGAGGGGCAGAGGCGTTGCGCGGGCTTGCAGAGATTCGGGAGGCGATGGAGCAGTACTCTCTCGCCGAGGCCGGTTACCGAAAACTGATCGAATGGCAGCCTTCCATCCCGTCTTATTACTTAAAGCTGTATAGCCTGTATAAAAAGATGGGCCGTGCCGATCAGGCCAATGAGATTCTTAATCGGGTCGCGCGGATTGCTCCGGATGATGCCGCCGTAAGAAAAGCACTCCAGGAACTCAGATGACGATTGACGATTGACGATTACTGGGGGAGATTGAATTATTAGATATCGCAAGGAGTCAAGGGCAACACGACACGACAACGTCATTCATCATTTCTTGAGGGGTTCGCAAATCCAAGACCATGATCGCAACCCAAGGCGCCCATGAATCGCGCTGTTGGTTTTTCCCCCAGCGGGTTGGGTTTTGCAGCCAATTTCCGGAATGGGGCTATGCATTTGACTCCAGTAAGGACTGCCTGAACGGTCCGGGCTGAGCCAGATGAGCCTTTGCGAATCTTCGTGCCTTTGCGTCTTTGTGGTGGGGTTATTAAAAACCACCGCAAAGGCTCAAAGACGCCAAGAATCGCCAAGGATTCCTTTCAGCCCAGGTTGGGGTCGTAACATCGCTAGTTACTGGAGTCATGTGCATACCCCCTTTCCGGAATTGCGGCTCGGTCGCATGTGCCGTCCATTTTTTAATCATTTGCGAATAAAAGGGTCGTGATATACAACTCTTGTCGCAGCAAGCGGACTCAGTATTGCTACGAGGTTTGGTTTCCTTCTGTGCGGATGGGGTATATTTAGGAGAGAGGCATCGGGATGATTGTCGGCATACCCAAGGAAAGCTGGCGCGATGAACGCCGGGTGGCTCTCACGCCCGCCGGTGTGTACTCACTGGAGAAAGCAGGTCACGCAGTCCTGGTCCAATCGACGGCCGGTGTTGGCAGCGGTTTCTCGGATGAAGCGTATCGGGGAGCCGGGGGAACCATAGTCTTTTCCGCCGAAGAGGTCTTTGCCCGTGCGGACATATTGGTCAAGATGATGCCCCCCACTGCCGATGAATGCGTGTGGATTCCGGAGCGCAAAATCCTGTTCAGCGCGCTTCAGCTGGGGGTCGCCAATCCGGTAGTACACGACATGCTGCGCGTCCGGCAGGCGTTTGCGGTCGGATTTGAATGGATCGAAGATGAGGAACATCATCTGCCGGTGGTTACGGCCATGAGTGAGATTGCCGGCATGCTTCTCCCGCAGATCGCGGGCAGGTTCCTGGAGACGACTCATGGCGGCCGCGGAGTGACGCTCGGTGGGGTTCCCGGGATCCCCGCATCGAACGTGGCAATTATCGGCGCTGGGACAGTTGGATCGATTGCTGCGCAGGTTTTTCTCGGCTGCGGTGCGAATGTGATCGTGATGGACGTGGATCTGAACCGCCTGCGTCTCGTCGAGCAGCAGCTCGCGAGGATGGTCAACACGGCCCTGTCCACGCCCTATAACATCGAACGCTATATGACGACTGCCGACGTCTTGGTCGGGGCAGTCCTCATACACGGCCGCAAAGCCCCGCACGTCGTTACGGAATCTATGGTCAAGAAAATGAGGGCCGGGAGTGTGATCATCGACCTGTCGATCGACCATGGCGGCAGTGTCGAGACCAGCCGGCCCACAACTCTCTCCGATCCGGTGTTCACGAAGCACGGGATCACGCATTACTGCGTGCCTAATATTCCCTCCTCGGTGGCACGTACTGCCTCCCTCGCCTTGAACAACGTATTGCTCTCGTTCGTCGAAGAAGTGGGCGATAAGGGCGTCACGGCCTTCCGTGACAATTCGGCGTTACACCAGGGAGTGTATCTGTACGCAGGAGAGTGCACCCATGAGGGCTTGGCCGGGCTTCATGGTTGGGATTACGTCGACCTTAAGTCGCTTTCAGACTGATCCCCGGTTTGGTGGGATCGCTAATTTCGATTCGCCGCCGATGACAGGTGGACCGTCTATTCCGGCGGGCGGCTGGCGAAAAGCAAAGCCCGGCCGCGGAGACTGCTGAACCTATGTCAACGATCACGCCGACATCTACAGGAAAGCGTTCCGGCAGAGGGGCAATGTCGTGGGTTGAAAGTTACCGGGGCAAGCGTTGCACGGCCGATGAGGCAGTCAAGGTCATTCGCAGCGGCGCGTGCGTCTACATCCACCCGGGTTGCGCTGAGCCGGAGCAGCTGGTGAAGGCCATGGTGCGCCGCGCAGACGAGTTGCGCGATGTCACGGTAATCCACCTGCTGACGGTGGGTAGTGCGGACTATGTGCGTCCTGAGATGGAAGGAAAGTTCCGTCATGTCGCGTTTTTTGCGGGGGCGAACGTCCGGACGGCGATCAACGAAGGCAGAGCGGATTTAATTCCGATTTTCCTCGGCGAAGTCGAGGCCCTCTTCAGCAGCGGAGCGGTCCCAATCGATGTTGCCCTCATCCACGTGTCTCCGCCCGACGAGCACGGATTCTGCAGCTTTGGCGTCGGAGTGGATACGACCAAGACGGCGGCCGATCACGCACGGGTCGTCATTGCACAAGTGAATGCAAAGATGCCCCGGACGCTCGGCGACTCCTTCATCCACTTGAACAAGATCCACCACATCGTCGAAGTTTCTGACGAGATACTGGAGCACCCGCTAGGGCAGGTTTCGGAGGTCGCGCGGCGTATCGGGCGAAACATCGCCGACTTGATCGAAGACGGATCCACGCTGCAGCTTGGCATTGGAGAGATTCCCGACGCTGTCCTGAACTACCTCATCGACAAAAAGGATCTGGGCATCCACACCGAGATGGTAAGCGACGGCGTGATAGATCTGATCGAGAAGGGTGTGATCACCAACGAGAGAAAGACAATTCACCCCGGGAAAATCATCCTCGGCTTCGTTCTCGGAACGCGGCGCCTGTACGAGTTCATCGACAACAATCCCATATTCGAGTTCCATCCCAGCCAGTACACCAATGATCCCTACATCATCAGCCGCAACGACCGGCAGGTTGCCATCAACTCTGCTATTGAAGTGGATCTCACCGGCCAAGTCTGCTCGGATTCTATCGGGCACAGTTTCTACAGCGGCATCGGCGGCCAGGTGGACTTCATTCGCGGCTCCGCGCGCAGCAAGGGGGGAAAGCCCATAATTGCCCTGCCCTCGACGGCGAGGGAGGAGACCGTCAGCCGGATCGTTCCCTGCCTGAAGGAAAGCGCCGGCGTGGTGACCTCGCGCGGTGATGTCCATTACGTGATCACCGAGTATGGGGTCGCCTATCTGCATGGCAAAACCATCCGCGAGCGCTCCCAGGCGCTGATCGGGATCGCCCATCCGAAGTTCCGGGACGAACTGACGTGCGCTGCTCGGAAGCGCAACCTCATATAGCGAGTTTTCAAAGGACAGCACAATGACACGAAGGAGCTGTGAAAAAATCGGGGACATTCCGAATTTCCAGCTTTCCTCCGCTGAATAGAAAAGATCAACCGCTGGTTGATCCGTCCGATTCAGCTGAGCAAGTCGGGAAATTCGGAATGTCCCCGATTTTTTCACAGCTTCGAAGTCATAAAGAATCATCGTAGTCTTCGTGTCATCGTGTTGTCATTTCCGGGGTGAGATCATTCTGGCAATGGCGGCCACGCACCAAGTAAAACAGCGGTTGCATTGGTGAAAAATCAGTTGCGACGCAACGGAGCCTGATATCAGTCGGGACTATGGATACCTACTATGAAATGTGAACGGGCGAGGAATAAAGTTGTACTCAGAGCGGTTTATCGGACTATATCCATCCTGGCCGCTTCGTGCCTCATCCTTTGGTTTTCAAGCTGCTCCTCCTCTTCAAGTCAGAAGATGCCGTCTGCGCTGAGCCAAGCGGTTCCTGTATCCGTCGCAACCGTGTTGGTCAAAGATGTGCCGGTCCAGATTAAAGTCATAGGAACAGTTGCGGCGTACTCTACCGTATCCATAAAATCGATGGTCAGCGGCGAGATCGTTAAGGTGAACTTCACAGAGGGGCAGGAAGTAAGGAAAGGGGCCCCACTGTTCGAGATCGATTCGAGGCCATTTCAAGCAGACCTGAGACGTAACCAGGCCAACCTGGCGAAAGATACCGCCCAATTGCAGCAGGCCAAAGCCAACCTGGCGCGGGATACCGCCCAGGCCCAAAATGCAGCTGTGGAGAGCCGCCGCTACGAGCAACTGGTTGCCAAAGGGGTGGCCGCAAAGCAGCAGTATGACCAGTATCGAACCAACGCGGAGGCTTTGGAGGCGGCCGATCACGCAGATCAGGCGGCCATCGAAAACGCAAACGAAGCGATACGGGCAGACAACGCTGCCCTCGACAATTCCAAGATACAACTCGGGTACTGCACGATTTATTCGCCTATCGAAGGAAGAACCGGCAGCCTGATCGTGCACCAGGGTAACGTAGTCAAGTCAAACGACATTGCCATGGTGGTCATAAATCAGGTGAGCCCGATCTACGTGAATTTCGCGGTTCCCGAGCAATATCTGCCGGAAATCCGAAGGTACATGGCCCTTGGCAAAGTGAAGGTTGAGGCAATTCCGGCCGACACCACGGAGCCGCCGTCTCACGGTGTGCTGACATTCATAGATAACGCTGTGGACAGCACGACTGGGACGATCAAGCTCAAGGCTACCTATGTAAACAGTGACAGGCGCCTCTGGCCCGGGCAGTTCGTGAATGTGGTGGTCACTTTGGCGTCACAACCCAACGCCATTGTGGTGCCAAACGAAACCGTTCAGTCGGGACAACAGGGCCCGTACGTCTTTGTGGTGAAGCCGGATCTCACCGCTGAGTCGCGCCCGGTTACACCAGGAAGAGTAGTTGGTGGAGAGACCGTTATTGAAAAGGGGCTTCAGCCGGGCGAGAAGGTCGTCACGGATGGGCAACTCCGGCTCGTTCCTGGGGCCAAGGTCCAAATCAAGGAGCCGGTGGAAGTGAAGCAGGGAAGCTGATCATGAATATTGCAGAGATTTTCATTCGCCGGCCGGTCATGACGACCCTGGTGATGCTGGCCATCATACTCTTCGGCATCATGGGGTATCGGATGCTTCCCGTCAGCGATCTTCCTAATGTGGACTTCCCCACGATTATGGTTTCTGCAAGCCTTCCAGGGGCCAACCCTGGCACGATGGCTTCCGCCGTGGCGACCCCTCTCGAGCGCCAATTTTCGACGATAGCCGGCCTGGACTCCATGAACTCGGCGAACACAAACGGGTTCACCACAATTACTCTTCAGTTTAATCTGAGCCGGGACATTGACGCGGCGGCTCAAGACGTCCAGGCGATGATTGCCAAGACTCAATCGCAGCTTCCACGCGATATGCCCAACCCCCCCTCCTATCAGAAAGTGAATCCCGCCGACCAGCCGATTTTGTATGTTATTCTAAGGTCACCCACCCTTCCGCTGTCCACTGTCGACGAATACGCAGAGACGTTCATGGCGCAGCGGATTTCCATGGTCAGCGGCGTGGCCCAAGTCCAGGTATTCGGCTCTCAGAAGTATGCCGTTCGCATCCAGGTGGACCCGAAGGCTCTCGCGACGCGAGGCATCGGCATCGATGAAGTATCGAGCGCGGTTAACCGGAGCAACGTGAACCTGCCGACCGGGACTCTCTACGGCAGATATCAGGCATTCACAGTCGAAGCCAACGGCCAGCTGACGGATGCTGCCGCCTACCGTCCCCTGATCGTGACCTACCGAAATGGTTCGCCCGTCCGCCTTCAGGATATCGGCAGGGTTCTCGACAGCGTGGAGAATGACAAGGTTGCGGGATGGTACAACGCTGCGCGTGCGATCACTCTCGCAATCCAGCGCCAGCCTGGAACCAATACGGTAGAGGTGGTGGATGGCATCAAAGCGGTGTTTCCCTCGCTTCGTGCCCAGATTCCCGCTTCGGTCGACATGGCCATCATGTACGACCGCTCGGAGTCCATCCGGGCTTCTGTCAATGACGTCAAGTTCACCCTGTTCTTGACCGTTTGTCTCGTGGTCCTCGTGATTTTTCTGTTCCTTCGAAACATTTCGGCCACCATCATCCCCAGCCTGGCGCTTCCCATGTCGATCGTCGGCACCTTTGCCGTCATGTATCTGTTGGGCTATAGCGTGGACAACCTCTCACTGATGGCTCTCACCCTCTCGGTCGGGTTTGTTGTCGACGACGCGATCGTGATGCTCGAAAACATCGTGCGCCACATCGAGATGGGGGAGAGGCCGCTCCAGGCAGCGCTGAGCGGCTCCAAGGAGGTCAGCTTTACCATTCTTTCCATGACGTTGTCTCTGGTGGCCGTGTTCATCCCTGTGCTCTTCATGGGGGGCATCCTGGGACGATTGCTGCACGAATTTGCCGTGACGATTGGCGTTGCCATCCTGGTGTCCGGCGTGGTTTCACTCAGCCTGACTCCAATGGCGTCCAGCCGTTTCCTTCGACCTCACAGCGAAGAACGGCATGGGCGCCTCTATGCAGTTTCGGAGCGATTTTTCGATGGGATGCGCGGCACCTATGACTGGAGTCTGAAGAAAGTATTGCGCCACCGGCTCGTGACGATGCTTGTTTCTGCCGCCGTCCTCGTGGCAACCGTCTATCTGTTCATATCGATACCCAAGGGTTTTCTTCCCAGCGAGGACACGGGACTGCTTTTCGGTTTCACCGAAGCCGCACAGGGAATCTCTTATGAATCCATGGTCGCGCACCAGCAGGCAGTCGCGAAAGTATTGAGCGAGGACCCAAACATCATGTCCTATAGCGCAGGCGTCGGTGCTTCAGGCGCCTTCGCAGGTACGAGCAACCAGGGCCGCGTTTTCTTCCGCTTGAAACCACGCTCCGAACGCAAGCTGAGCGCCGACGAAGTGATTCAGGAGTTGCGTCCCAAACTGGCACGAATTACTGGAATGCGTGTCTACCTGCAGAACCCGCCGCCGATCCGCATCGGCGGCCAGCTGACCAAAAGCCTCTACCAGTACACTGTCCAGAGCCCGGATACTCAGGAACTCTATCAGTATGCTCCCGTACTCGAATCGAAGCTGAGCCAGTTGCCCGAGTTGCAGGATGTCAACAGCGATTTGCAGATCAATAACCCGCAGGTAAGCGTGGAAATCGGCCGCGACAAAGCCTCCGCGGTTGGGGTTAGTGCAGCGCAGATCGAAGATGCGCTTTATACCGCCTATGGATCGCGGCAGGTCTCGACCATCTATGCTCCAAACAATCAGTACAGGGTCATCATGGAGCTGGAGCCGCAATACCAGCGAGATCCTGCTGCCCTATCGATGCTGTACATCCGATCGAGCAGCGGCAGTCTGGTGCCCTTGAATGCCGTGGCACGCGTGACGGCCGGTGTTGGTCCCTATCAGATCAACCACCTGGGCCAGCTTCCATCGGTGACTCTTTCTTTCAACATGAGGCCGGGGGTGGCGCTCGGTGAAGCAGTGGCGGCGGTTGACAAAGTCGTGAGCAGCACACTTCCGACGACCATGAGCGGCAGCTTTCAAGGATCAGCGCAGGCCTTCGAATCCTCGGTAAAAGGGTTGGGTCTGCTGCTCCTGATGGCCATTCTGGTTATTTATATAGTCCTGGGCATTCTTTACGAAAGCTTCATTCATCCGCTGACCATATTGTCGGGTCTTCCGGCCGCCGGCTTCGGCGCTCTGGCCACTCTGAAGCTCTTCCACATGGATCTGAACATCTATGCCTTTGTGGGAGTGATCATGCTGGTCGGCATCGTTAAAAAGAACGGCATCATGATGATCGACTTCGCGCTCGAGGCTCAAAGAAAAGAAGAGAAGTCTCCGGCCGAAGCCATTTACCAAGGGTGTATGATTCGGTTCCGTCCCATCATGATGACTACGATGTCAGCGCTCATGGGGTGCTTGCCGATCGCCCTCGGATTTGGTTCAGGTGCCGAGTCGCGGCGTCCGCTTGGTCTGGCCGTGGTCGGCGGGCTACTTTTCTCGCAGCTCTTGACGCTTTACATCACCCCGGTTTATTACCTCTACTTGGAGTCTTTCCAGAACTTCCTGCGTGCGCATTTCGGCCGCCAGGCAGTGGCCGGTGCAGAAGCACAATCCCTGCCGGCAGCCGTGGACACCCGGCTGGTTGTCGAGCCCCAGCCGCAGCCTAAGTGAGTCCCGGCGGTCTTCGCGGTTTGCAGTTATAAGCAAACCGCTAAGATCACGAAGACCGCACAGAAATCCTATTCCATCTCAACGATTTTCGTGATTTGATTGTCGGTTATGGCTAAGAGTAGAAAGCGGTTCCTGTACTTCCTTTTCATTGCCGTGGTGCTATGTGGAACCTTCTACGTCCTGCGCAAGCCCATTTTCACCGGTGTCGGCAATTTCCTTGTGGTTTCGGATCCGCTGCAGAAGGCAGATGCCATAGCAGTGCTCGGCGGCAGCGGCGTGATCCGGGGACGAGTAGCGGCGGATCTGTATCTCCAAGGTTTGGCTCCGCGGATTCTCATCACACGGGAAGACTACCGCTACCGTTCAGAGGAGTTGGCACGTTACGGAATCCACGTGCTCGAGGAACACGAAATAGCTCTTGAGGTTCTCAGATACATGAAGGTTCCCCAGGACTGCGTTTCGGTGCTGGATGGATACAACGAAAGTACGGTCACGGAGGCCCGGAAGTACCTTGACTATATGCGGAGCCACAGATTGAATCGCTTGATCGTAGTTACCTCGAACTTCCACTCACGCCGAAGCCGCATGATCTTCCATCGCATTTTCCGCGGCAGCGATATCACCGTTTCGGTACATCCCGGACCGCCGAGCTTCGAGTTCGATCCAGACGGCTGGTGGACCCGCCGGGATAACATTAAGAATTTGTTTTTTGAGTATCAGAAGCTTCTTTTCTACTCCCTGCGGTACTGGTGAGACGAACTTGTGATGGCCAGCCTGGAGGCCCACTCTCGCAGACAGTTCGAATTGAGTCATTGAATCGAATCATTGGGCCATCGCGCCATCGAATCATTAAAAAGCTCGATGAGGCAAGTCTGTTCTCCCGGACGATCGAGTAGCAATTGCATTCTTTTCAATGGCTCGAAAAAATCGGGGACATTCCGAATTTCCAGCTTTCCCCCGCTAAATAGAAAAGATCAACCGCTGGCCGATCCGTCCGATTCCGCTGAGCAAGTCGGGAAATTCGGAATGTCCCCGGTTTTTTTACAGCTTCTCAGTGATTCAATCCAATGACCCGAGGGCTCAATGATTCAATTCAATCACACCACGTTGACTTCGCGCGTGGTTGAGATCGTTTCAAAGCGTTCGAGTCGCAACGAATCGATATTGAGGGATTGGGCTATGCCTAGAACTATCTCTTCAGCGACAAGCTTCCCCGTAATCGGAGCGTGCTGGAAACCATGCCCGCTGAAGCCGTTTGCCAGGTAGAAGTTCTCGATCTGCTTCACCCTGCCAAGAATGGGAAGCGCGTCGGGACTCATCTCGTACAAGCCGGCCCAGGCACGGCTGACATGGGCCTCCTCGAGTCCGGGAAACCGCCTCAGCGCAACCTCCAGTACCTTATCAAGGAACCGTGAATCAACGTTCAGATTGAAGCTTTTGGGCTCTTCGGGGTTGCCCATTCCCATGAGAGCGCCACCGCTTTCGCGATGAACATAAAAGGTACTGGTGAAGTCGATCACCATGAGGAAGTCCTTGGGCGCCCGAGCGAATGGTGCCGTGGTGTATACGTGCCGCCTCTCCGGATATACGGGAAGGTCTATTCCGGCCAAAGCTGCGACTTCGCGTGCATGCGGTCCGGCGGCGTTCACGGCGGCGCCGCAAGGAATAGTGCCTGCGTCTGTTTCCACCGCTTCGATTCGGTTGCCTGAAATGTGCAAGCCTCGAGCGGCAACTCCCGTCCGGAAATTCACGCCCAGCCGGCGAGCTGCTGATGCGTATCCCTGGGTCATTCCATTGGGATCGCCGATGCCATCCCACGCGCAGTAGGTCGCGCCCAGGATCCCGTCCAGGGCAACGTGCGGAGCCAGGCGTGCGATCTCACCTGGAGGAAGGAAGATGGAAGGAACGCCGCAGCTGTTCTGCAAGGCGACGTTTTTCTTGAAAGTCTCTGCTTCTTCGGGTTTCGAGAGAAGAAACAAATAACCGTTCTGATGCACGTCCGCCGGGTAGTCCAGTTCCTCTGAAAAGGAGAGGATCATGCGCACGCTTTCAAGCGAAAGCCGGATGTTGATCTCCGATGAGAACTGGTGGCGAAAACCTCCGGCGCAGCGCCCCGTGGATCCCGTGCCGAGTAAGCTCTCCCGTTCGAGTAGTACGATTCTCCCCGCTTGCGCCTTTGCCAGATGGTAGGCGACGCTCGCGCCGACAATGCCGCCGCCGATAACCACCACGTCTGCGGAACCCATTGTAACGTTCATGAAAAACTAAACGGCGAAGACCACGAAGACCTCGGAAAAAACCGCCCTATGTTCTTTGCGGTCTTCAAGACCTTTGTGGTTTAGTGTCTCCCTCGGGGATGGTTGAAACCCCTCGCCTTCAGGCGAAGAAAGGACCGGCGAAGTCGACGAACGTCGACGAGCCATACTTTGTTAATGTCCTGTTTCTTGGATTGATACATTTTTCGGCGAGAATCGTAGGGGCACGGCGCGCCGTGCCCCTACCATGCCTTTGAGTATTGCGACTCAGGAGGAAGGATCCAAATGAGCCTTTCCGGGTCTCAGTCGGCTTCAGCCGACGCCCTGCGAACCCCTCGCCTTGAAGGCGAGGGTCGTTCAGTTTTTAGAGGTTTATCTCACGGCCAAGGCCGGATTGGAGCGCCGACTCGTATGCCTTGATCCCGGCGACGAGGTCCTGGAGAGCAAAGCCGACGGACTTGAAAATCGTGATCTCGCCTTCGTTGAGGCGGCTGGCGGCTTCCCCTGCTATCACCTGTGCCAAGTCTCCCACGATCTGCCTGGCGGCGAGGGCGCCGCCGGCCAGTGGAATCAAGATGTCGCCTGCCTCGGCCATCGCCCCATCCATGGTGTCCACGACAATGCGCGCCGATCGGACGACATCATCGTCAAGTTCCCGTGTGTTTGGCCGGAAAGCTCCAACGGCGTTGATATGCGTTCCTTCCTTCAACACTGAGCCCTGGAATACGGGCAAAGACGAATCTGTGCATGTGCACAGGATATCGGCTTGGGCCGCGGCCTCGTTGCTGGATGAGACAAGCAGTGGAAAAGGGAACTCCTGCGTCCACGCTCTGACAAACGCGGCGGAGTTTTCGGTAGTCAAGCCGCAGATCCGCGCCTCCGCAATCGGGCGCACCAGGGAAACCGCCCGCAAATGGTAGATTGCCTGAGTACCCGTCCCGAAAATGCTGAGCCGCGAGGCGCTTTTTCTCGCCATCCACTTCGTGGCAACGGCGGAGGTAGCAGCGGTGCGCACCGCCGTAATGTACTTGCCGTCCATGATGGACAGGAGTCGTCCATCCTCTCCGGAAAACAACAGGTAGGAAGCCTGAACTGGATCTATCCCGCGTGAGGCGTTGCCGGGAAAAACACTGACGAGCTTTGTGCCGATCTTGCCAAGCCGGGCTGCGTGAGCCGGCATCAAAAGAAAAATCCCGTTCGATTCCCGGAGGGGAAACTGGCTGCGGACGGGGATCTGAAACTCGTCGCTATTGAGCGCGAATGCCTCCTCCATGGCCTCGATCGCCGCGGGCATAGGGAGCACGCGCTGCAAATCCGTCGCCGACAAAACCAGCATTCGACTCATAGAACACTGTGAGTTGACGTAAACCTCAGTAGCCAATCCTGCCGGCCACCGACCACCGGTTACTGACCACTGGTTACTGTTTCAAGTCTTGCTGAGCCCTGGCGATTATTCTCTCCTCGCCGGCGAGGGACTGCTGGTGGGTGGACTTATAGAGGTTGTCCAGGTGCCCTTTTGCCGCCCTCGAAGTGCTTTTGTTCATAACATAGGCCTTCGCCAGGTTAAGCATGGCCAAGTCGATCTTGCTCAGCCGCCAATAAGAGAGTCCCAGGTTGTAGTAGACCAAATCGTTTAACTTGAAGTATTTCAGTGAGCTTTCGAGATTCGTAACGGCTGTGTTGTAGTCGCCGTTCTCGGAGGCCACGTTGCCGATTACGGCGTAGCAGATACCGTAAAGATTGGTCTGGTACTGTTTCCAGGTCTGCTCAGGAGTACCTTCCGGCATCTTCGCGGACTGCATCGCCTTTATGGCCAATCTCCCGTACTTCGCAGCCTGCGCATTGTTCTGGGAGGCTCCAAACCTCCGTGTGAGCTCGAGCAGGATTTCATGGTTCTCCGGCATCAGCTGCGCCGTCTTTTCACCCCACTGCAGGAACTTCGGGTTGTCGTTCATCTCCAGGTAGGCTTTCGCCAGATAGTAAGCGATGTTCGGGGTCGGCTTATGGGCGAACACCTTTTCGCCGAAAGCGACAAACTGCCTGTAGTTTTTAGATTGCTGGTAGGCAGTGGCGAGCATGGAGATTGTGAATATGTCGTCCGATGCAGCAGCCAGATACTGCTGTCCGAGCGTGATTATCTCCTGCCAATTCTGGGCTTTCTGCAGGTCGTTTATCGCGCCCTGGTACGCCGCAACCACATTGGGCTTCAGCGCGGACTTGGGATAGGTCTTAAGGAATGCGACGACCAGGCCTGTTTTCTTCGCCGGGCTCGCTTCCGCGGCGATGTCCTGATAGGCCTTGTATTCCTCTATAGTATATTTCGGAGCCTCCTGTTCCTGGCCCGGCAGATTCTTCTGCCCAAACACCAGAAATGCGAGTACTGCTACACATACCGTTCTTTGGGAAATCGATGAGAAGGACGGGGAAGTCATGTCGGGATCTCCTTCCTTATATGATCCTTGCCGACGGTTACCTCAATATTAAATGTCTTATATCCCAAAATGCCGGAACGTACAACATCAACTAATGGGGCAGAGTCTTCGTGATCTCCGTGTCTCTGTGGTGATATTCTTTTGGCCATGATCTTTCAAGAGGTTCCGCTGGACAGCATCGACTTCGGGGATGAAACCTTCCGCATCAGCGAGGATGTGGATTCCGCTGCGATGCGGGCTTCGTTGGCTGCAATCGGTCAGCTCAACCCGGTCCTGCTTATCGAGGAATCATCGCGCCGAATCATCGTGTGCGGGTTCCGGAGGTTGCGGGCCCTGCGCGAGCTGGGCCGTACAGTCGCACTGGCGCAAACTCGCTCCTCGGCCGGCTGCAGCCGGCTCGAGGCGTTCCGGCTGGCGATCTTCGATAATCTCTCGCACCGGGAGTTCAACCCCCTGGAAAAAGCGCGGATTCTTTTTACACTTAAAGGTGTATGCGAAGTGGCGCATGACACTCTTGTGGAGGCCTATCTTCCTCTGCTGGGACTCCCGACGCACAAAAACGTGCTGCGGACATACCTCGGCCTGCATGTTCTTGATCCAGACCTGCGGAGAATGTTCAACGATGGCCGCTTGACGCTTGCCAGCGCGGAGCGGCTTTCCGGCTCGTCCCGGGAAGCGCAGCACGAGTTCGCCTCGCTGCTGGCCAGGGTCCGGTTCAGCGCGAGCCGGCAGCGGGAGATGTTGGATCTGGCCGAGGAGTTGGCGTCGATAACGGATACGGCCTTGGGAGAGGTCTTCGAGCGTGCGGAGATACATTCCATTCTGGGGGACTCTCGTCTTTCTCCGTTTCAAAAAGGCGAGCAGATCTACGAACTTCTCTATCGCTGGAGAAATCCGCGCCTGTCTCAGGCTGAGGAGAGATTCCAGGTCGAGAAGGAGCAACTCGGGCTGCCGGGCGCTGTCCGGATCAGCCCGGATCCGCATTTCGAGACACCCCGCCTGCGCGTCGAGTTCGACGTTGCCTCGGCGCAGCGTTTTCGCGAGATCGCATCGGCTTTGCGGGAGGCAGCCGAGGCACGCGCACTGGAAGAATTGTTTCGTGTGAGTTGAAGAATGGGCATGATCCCCTACCGTCCGGAGAGGATATTGGTTCAGGAGGACTCCTGGAATGACGCCCACGCTCGTGACATTCTGAGCAGGCTGCCGGGTATCCCAGTCCGCACCATTCAGCAGGTGGATTCGATAATCCCCGAGCTCAACAGCGCCTCCGATCCCCACGCGCGCGGCAAGAGGACGTTGATTCTAGCTCGCCATCGGGGGCGCTTCATGAAGGAGTGCCCGGGCTCCGGAGCGGAGATCTGCTGCAACTATTTCGTCGTGAACTACGCTTCCAACTGCCATCTTGAGTGCACCTACTGCATCCTGCAGTCCTACCTGGACAACCCGGCACTTATGGTCTTCACCAACCTCGACCAATTGATGGAGGAGATCCGTGAGAGGCTGGCTCAGGCGCCAAACCGTTTCTTTCGAATCGGCACGGGAGAGATGGCCGACTCCCTGGCGCTGGACAAAATCACCCATTGCTCACGCCTGCTTGTGCCACTCTTCGCCGCGCTCCCGAACGGAGTGCTGGAGCTAAAAACCAAATCCGATCAGATTGAGAACTTGAGAGATTTGGACCACCGTGGCCGCACGGTCGTTTCGTGGTCGCTTAACTCGAAACGGATCTGCCGCACGGAGGAGTTGAAGACGGCAACTTTCGAGGAACGGCTGGCTGCAGCCCGGCAGTGCCAGGAGTGGGGATACAAGATCGGATTCCACTTCGACCCAATCATGCACTACGAGGGCTGGGAGGCGGATTACAGGGAGGCCGTGCAGGAGGTCTTCCAGGCCGTCGACCCCACCCGGATTGCGTGGGTCAGCCTCGGTGCTCTGCGCTTTACCCCGCACCTGAAGGAAATCGTTCGGCAAAGATTTCCCAAATCGAAAATACCTTACGGAGAGTTCGTTCCCGGCCACCACGGCAAGCTGCGTTATTTTCGTCCCATTCGCGAGGAGCTCTATTCCAAGATGCGCGCATGGATTCATCAGGCCGCCCCGGAAGTCTTTGTTTACCTATGCATGGAAAACCGTGCGTCCTGGGAGCGGAGCCTTGGCACAGTTCCTCGCGACACCGATTACCTTTCCAGCCAGATGGATTCCCTGGTGCAAACCGACGAGTGACTCAACGAACACCACAGAGATGCGGAGATCACGGAGATAAGACCGAAATTTGGTGTCCACGACTTAACTCCGATCTGCTTACAACTGGGGGACCGTGAAAATCCGTGCAAATCCGCGTCCAAGTTTTCTATGTTTTAAAACCAACAGATACCCACTAAGGGCTCGCGCAAAAATTACTTGGCATTTTGCTGCGGGCCTGCGGGCCGCAGCCTGAAAGGGCGCGGCGGCGGGTGGGCATCTGCCTCGTTGCCGCTCCTCGACGATGTACACCGACATCGCCTGCGTCGCGGCGCCTCGCATCTGCCCCACCCGGCGCTCGCGCCAAAATGCCAATTAATTCTTGTGCGAGCCCTAAGGATCCAAATCCTGGACACCAAACTTCGGGATAAGAGGTATCCGTTGCCTCGCGAGTCATGATATGATTCATAATGACTCGCCTTATTGACTCGGAGGAAGAAGCGTTATGAAGCAACTGTCGCTGCGGGGTTTTGACCCCGAGCTGGAGAAGCAAATCCGCGAGATTGCACGCAAGGAGGGGATCTCGTTGAATCGTGCGACCCTCCGCCTGTTACGGAGAGGTGCGGGATTGGAAAAAGGCAGTAAATCCGCTGACGTTGTCGGCGACTCCCTTGATCATCTCATCGGGAAATGGTCCGCCGAGGAGTCGGAAGCGTTCCTGAAAAGCATCGAGCCTTTAGAGCAGATTGACCGGTCCTTCTGGAAATGAAACTTCTTCTCGATACAAACGCTTATGTTGCCCTGATGCGGGACCACGCGGGAGTGGCGGGCCGAGTCCGACGCGCCGAGCGAGTGTTTCTGTCTGCCGTGGTCGCAGGCGAACTCATCTTCGGATTCCGGAACGGGTCGCGATACGAGAAAAACATGAGTGACCTCGAGGCTTTCCTCGATAACCGCCATGTGGAATTCCTACCCGTCTCGCTTACCACGGCGGATCGTTTCGGACGAATTGCAGCCTCGCTGCGCCGAAGAGGCACTCCCCTGCCGACGAACGACATCTGGATAGCGGCCCACGCGATCGAATCCGGTGCTGAATTGCTGTCCTTTGACCGCCACTTCGAATTCATCGACGGTCTCGTCTGGATTCGCCTGTAATTGGGAATTGGACGCGGCTTAGATTGCCAAGTGCTACCTGAATGAGCCCGGCGCCAAACAAGGCATCAATCTGGCGGCAAGTTCCGGAGGACTCTGCTCCTGTGAGTACGGACGCCGGAATTCTTCTGCGTCTTACACCGCCACTTGCGGGAAGGTTTCCTGACGAGCCGGCAACGCGGACAACGTTCCAGGTTCCCGCGCGCTCCTACACCGGGGTGATTTACTATGAAGTGGATCCTCCGATACTTAGGGGGACTCGTGACTTGGTCATTCATCCAAGGGCGCATTCATCAAGCCGGCGGATAGCCGAAATGAACCGCGTTTTTGCATCGGAGTCCGGCCGTGACGACTCCCGAATTGAATTCTCATGAATACCGAGGTTGAGTAGCCTGTTCCCCAATCATGCCAACTCCACCAGGGCGTCCGCAGGGCGACGGACCGTCAAGACAGGAGCCACGCGCTCCAACTGCTCTCGATCCAACGTGACCAGTGAACAACCGAAACGAAGCGCCACTGCGGCATACACGGCGTCACTCCCTCGCAAACGGAAATCCGCAGCCACCTGCATTGCCTGCCGGGCCAGAGTCGAATCCACGGGTACCAGTACGAGGTGAGGTATGCGGCTGACTGCATCGGCAAAGCGGATAGCAAGGGCAGAATCGCGATGACCCCGGCCGATTGTGGCAGCTAGCTCCGGCAGGAGCAGGGTCGGAACGACAATCGGGTAGGCTCCCTCCTGCAAGCGCGCGAGGAACTGCTGACTCTTCGCGTGGCCGGACTCCCTCGGATTGAAGGCATTCAAGAAGACACTGGCATCCACAGTATAGGTGGCCATGGGGTGTCCCTATCGCCTTAATCTCGAAAGCAGCTCAGTGCTGTTCTTCGAGCTCTTCCATCCTCGGCCCATGGCCTCGCCGAGATCAACCAATTCCTCCCATACTCCACGTCCGGCGTCCTCGGCCGCTGGGACCAACGCCCCGACGGGTTGGTCCAGTGGGAGCAACATCCCGACAGGACGGCCGCGATAGGTGATCAAGTAGCGAACTCTCCGTGTTCGTACTGCCCGAACTATCTTGGATGCATGCGCCTTCAACTCCCGAATCCCAATCTCTCCCATCTCAACTCCTAGAGAATGTAGCCCACAATGTGACTACATAATAATCCCGGGGTAAACGTCAGTCAAGAGCTGAGCTGGGGTCGTATCTGTAGAATGAAGTTTCCACATTAGAAGGTATCATCGCGGCCGCCGGTGTTATTGCTGCAGCCCACCCTAATGCCCGTTTGGTCACTTCAGGCCTTTCGCGGCGCCTGGCATGGCGGCTCCTGATCCAAAAACTACATTTGACAGATGTGACCCCATTCTTCGTCTCAGCCGGCCCTGGTCGGGCTGATACGACCGGCATGTGCCTCATGGGAAACAGGGCAGCGTCCCCACTTTCGAGAGATTGCGAGGGCCGAAATGAAGCGTGGCGGTATGCAGTTCACGCTTTTTTTGTGAACAATCCCGCACCAAGATCGCTACCCAAGGTTCCCTCAGCTACGTGGAGAAAGTCCCGCCTGGATTCTTCTCTGACAGTTTTGACCGGTCCGTCAACCACTGGGATAGAGGGCGAGAGGTCCATTATTGCCGGATCGAGGGGCTGGAAGTTGAGTGCCGGCCCGGCGCCGCTTCCGACCAGATTGGTGTTGCCTGCAAAAATCGAGTTGCTACGACGGCAGCGATGTCCCGCACTGAGATAAGACTCGTGCGGCCTTCGCCTGCGGCAAGAAAAATGCCGTTTTGGCTTTTGATCGTCCCCGAGAGAAAGCCCTCGGAGAAGTTCTCCATGAAGAAGTTCGGGCGAAGTATTGCGTAGGGAATCCCTGAGTCCATGACCTGGTGCTCGACAATCCGCAAAGGTGCCTGCTCATTGAAATTGACTCCAAGAGCCGGAATGAATACCACCTGGCTTATGCCTACCTTTTTCACCCGGCCGGTCACCGGTTTCATTTTGGCAGGAGCCTCGGGATCCAATGGTGGAGCCATAAGGAGCAATCCTCGCGTGCCCTCCAGCGCGGGATCGATTGTTTTGGGCTGCAGGTAATCAAGATGTATGCTTTCGTTCCCGGCCATGGCCGGGTTTCGGACACGCGGAGATTCTACATAATTGGATACGATGCTTTCCAAGTGCCTGTCTTTCGCGCGGAATTCAGAAGAACCAGCGCCCAATGACTTCTTCCCTTCCCCGAACAGGGCTTTTCTGGGGAGTGAGAGTTCCTGTTTCTGGTCAAATCCTCCGTGCAGCACGAGGATGTGGTGCGCCTTGGTGCCAAACACATCGCCATACCAGATCACCGAGGGCCCCAAGATCATATCCATCCGGTGTACCTCACATCTGCAGGCTCTTATGAATACGCCAGGCCCTTTCCAAACACCTTCGAGTTGTGTGACCATAGGGGCATGTTTGGATTCGATTCGGACTCATTCAACCCCTGAGGAGAAGTTTCTATGGCTGAAATATCGAGACGAGAGTTTCTGGAGAAGGCGGCAGCCGGTTCCGCGGTGGCCGGGTTTCTAGCCGCCAATGCGGGCGAACTTAGAGCCAATCCGCTGGGCCTGCCGATTGGAAGTCAGATCTATCCCCTCCGTTCGATGCTCAAGGACTTTCCTGCGTTTGTCAAAATGATGGCCGGCATTGGCGTGACGAGGCTCGAGCTATGTTCGCCGATTGGTTACGGCGCTGATTTCGCCGTCCTCGCGAATGGGAAAGAGGTGAAAAAGATCCTGGCCGATCACGGCATAAAGGCCGAGAGCGGCCACTTCAGCTTGGCTGAGCTCCGCAAAAACCAGGACAAGAGTATCGCGTGGGCGAAAGCAGTCGGCATCAGGCAAATGATAACGGCAAGCCTTGGTGACGGAAACGGGGGGAACAGCCCCACGATGGAACAAGTGAAGAGGGCGGCGGATGAATACAACAGGATCGCCGCCGCCGCGGCCAAGGCCGGCATCCAGCAGGGTCTGCACAACGAGGGTTTTGAGCTCTCAATGGTCGATGGCAAGCGGACCTACGACATGTTGTTCGATCTGCTCGATCCGAAGCTGGTCAAGTTCCAGTTCCAGATGTCGACCATCACGGCGGGCCTCGTTGGCGCCGAATACTTCCTGAAGTACCCGGGCCGCTTCATCTCGATGCACGTGCAGGACGTGGACATGAACGCCCCGGTCACGACTCCGCCGCCAACACCGGGTGCGCCGGCAGGGCAGGGCGGACGCGGGGGCCGACGCCCGCAGGTTGCGGTCGGGAAGGGCTCCATCGACTGGGTCAAAACCTTCACCGCGGCGAAGAGGGGTGGGGTCAAGAACTATTTCGTCGAGCAGAACTGGGAGCTCACGCAGCAGAGCGTCGCCTATCTCAAGACCTTGAAAGTCTGATCGCCGACAGATTTGGGAAGACGGGGCTACGGGCGCATTCAGAGCACGCTGCCGCCGACAGCTTCGCGTCTGGTATGGAAGGACATTGTTATCCTCCGACGATCCGGGGACAGTGATGAATAGCGCTTAAATAAGGCCATCTTCGCAGCAAATGGAGCGTGGGGTCGTATCTGTAGAATGAAGTTTCCACATTAGAAGGTATCATCGCGACCGCCGGTGTTATTGCTGCAGCCCACCCTGATGCCCGTTTGGTCACGTCGGGCTTTTCGCGGCACCTGGCATGGCGGCTCCTAATCCAAAAACTACATTTGACAGATGTGACCCCATCCTTCGTCTCAGCGGGGCCTGGTCGGGCTGATGCGACCGGCATGTGCCTCATGGGAAACAGGGCAGCGTCCCCACTTTCCGCTGAATTCCGCTCGGATGGAATTTTGGCAAGGACAGCCCTCCACGCACCCTGTTATCGATGTTCCCGGTATTCGGTGATCCAGATATTGCCGGTGAGTTCGTTCATCGGAAAGACAATTTGATTGCGGCTCACGGACATGCAAAGGTAAAAGAAATTGGTCCTGAGGGATCGCCTGCGGTCATGCGAGTGCTACACCGGAAAAGGCGCACCCAGCAGCGTTTTGCTGGTCGGATCTAGCTTCTGCCCCCAGATGCAGCGGAAACCATCCCGCTCCGAAAAGAAATATAGCAGACTTCCATCCGGTGACCAGTTCGCATCAATATCAAATCCCGAACCATCCGTGATGGTCACCCACTCCTTTTCGCTGGCCGCCACGCCATTGCGCAGGGGAATTACCATAATTGGGACTTGCACTGCGCTGATATTGATGTACAAGGCGATCCAGCGGCCGTCGGGCGAGACATGCGGTTGAACCAGTCCACTGGAGTATTGGATCGCGGGCGACCGTGTGCCGGAATTCACATCAATTGAGTCTATCCGTGTCCAACCACTGGGAAGAAAGTAGAGCAGAAGCCTGCGTCCATCCGGAAACCAGTCGCCAGGATCCCCGCAATCTTCACAGAGCAATCTCGAGGTCAGATCGTCTGTATTGGCTATGAAGACTCTTAGTTTATTCCGTGAAATCACCCTGTAAGCAACCATCGACCCGTCCCTGGACACTTTTGGGAGGTACAAGGAAGACCTCTCCGGCGATTCGGGTAGAAGGGGCCTGACACGCCCGCTGTTCAGCTCCTTAATCAATCCTGTCCCACTCCCTGAGCGGATGGAGATGTAGACCAGTCTCGTGCCATCGGCTGAGATACTAGGCAATCCGTTGATGGATGTGTCTTGTGTCAGCGCCTGAATCTCGCCAAGGGCCTTGCCCCGGGTGTGGTCGACAGGCAGACCCCAGATATTTCCACCTTCCGTCACACTGGAGAAAGCAAGGTAGCCAGAGGCCACAGAGGGCTGGATCTGGCGAGCGGTCCCGGAGGTCAGACGCTGAGGCGAACCATTAACCTGGAATGTCTTGGGCGAGATGGAAATTTGCCATATGTCAGATATGTCTGAATTGTCGTGACCGCTTCTGGAAAAGACGAGTGTCCGCTGGCTTGTCCATTCGAGCCGAGTTAGCGGCATATTCTGTGTTGGGCCTGTATATTCGTCAATGCCTATCCGTGTAGCCGTCCCTCCTTCCATCGGTGTCACCCACCAACCTCCGTCTTCTTTTTTGGATTGCTTCCAGCCATAAAACAAAATGTTCTTTCCATCTGGAGACCAGGTGGGATAAACCACTGTGTGAAAATCCGGCTGCAACTGCCGCGCAGCCCCTCCGGAAAGAGGCAGGATAAAAGACTTGACCTCCCCCGCCAGCGCGTATCCAACCCAGCAGGCAATCCATCGGCCATCCGGGGAAAAGCGGGGACGATGGCCCTGTTTGACCAGCAGCCTCTCCGCTCCACCTGTTCCGGGGCCATGTATTCCAGCGTCCCCAGGATCATCCCTGTCTCTGTCAGACTCTCGCGGGTGGAGCGGGCGCTCTGCGCACGGTCGCTCTCGGCAACGCGCGACAGAGCGTGCGTGCCACCAGTCTGCTTCGCCAGGCCGAAATCGAGCAGCTTCGCCCCTCCCTCAGTCAGCATGATGTTGCCCGGCTTCAGGTCGCGGTGAATCACTCCCTGCCGGTGCGCCTGCTCCAGTGCACTGGCAATCTCCATGGCTACCTGCAACAGTAGCTCGAGGGGCAGCGGCCCTTTCTTCAACCGTTCGTTCAGCTGCTCTCCTTCCAGGTACTCCATCACCAGGAAGTCCACGCCCGTGTGGCTGCCAATGTCATACAATGCGCATATGTGCGGATGATTGAGCCCGGCAATTGCCCTCGCCTCCCGCTCGAAACGCTGGCGCAGGCCCTTCCGCTCAGCCAGATGTTTCGGCAGGACTTTGATGGCCACCGTCCGGTTCAGGCGGGTGTCTTTGGCCTTGTAGACTTCTCCCATTCCGCCGGCACCCAGCAGTCCCAGGATCTGATAAGGACCCAGCTGCCGCCCAATGAAGGAAGGGGGCTCCTCCTTCAGCTGCCGCGCTACCTCTTCCATCGCAGGCTTGCCGAGAAATCCGCCTGCCTGCTCATGCGTGGCCAGGAGCGATTCCACCTCGGCGCGCAGATCGGGATCTTCCGAACAGGCCTCTTCGAGGAAATGGACACGCTCTTTGTCGCCAACTTCCAGGGCGGTGTAGTAGAGCCGGCTGATTTGTTCCCACCGTTCAGGAGTCATAACAATACTTAGCTGTGTGGCTTCTCTTGTCGGTTCTCAGTGTTGCTCATGTGCTCATTTTCCGTTTTTTACGGATACTCATCCGCGACCCTTTTTTTCTTTCCCTCCGCATTTTCTCAGCTCACGCAGCAGCCAGGCCTGCGCCAGGCTCCACTCCCGCTCCACCGTGCGACCCGAGATCTTCAGGACCTCCGCCGTCTCCTCCGTGCTGAGCCCCCCGAAGAACCGCAGTTCCACAACCCGGACTTTCCTGGGATCCAGGGCTTCCAGACTCTTTAGCGCATCGTCTACGGCCACCACATCGCTTCCCGGCCCGCCCGGGATCAGAGCTTCGTTCAGCGTCACCCGCGAGGCGTCTCCGCCTCACTTTGCCCTGTGATGCGAGCGGGCTATGTCCACCAGGATCCTCCGCATCAGCTGGGCTGAGACCCCAAAGAAGTGCGCCCGATTCTGCCAGCTCACGTTTTTCCATTCGATGAGCCTGACAAAGGCCTCATTGATCAGGGCTGTGGTCTGCAGGATATGTCCTTCGCGCTCGCCACGCATGTAGCCTCTCGCCAGCCGGTGCAGCTCGGCATAGACCAGGGGAATCAGTTTCTCCAATGCTGCCTGATCTCCCTCGCTCCAGGAGCGAAGGAGTTGGGTGACTTGCTCAGCCGAAACGGCCGCCATAACTTGCCACCCTTCAGATGAACGCTAGGGATGGCCGGATTATAGCACCGCACGCAGGCACGGAATGACAGCTTTATGAACTTCGCAGCTGAGAGTGATCTGAAGCCCTCTATCCTCCCAGTTACTCCAGGCAGAATCGAGATAAACAACGCGCAGAAGGCTTTTGCTCTTGCTTCTGCTCAGCGAGCCCTGGTTGAAGTGACTCCTTCAATTAGAACTGTCCAGAAAAAATCTGCAGTCATGGCGGAAAGCCCCCTCGCATAGCGCCTTAACCAGCGAAGACAGTTAGAAAGCTGTCACTGAGACACGGGCCGGCCAGCTCAGAACTTTTCTCCAATTTCGGATTCACGGGGGCACGCCATGAGCTGGCTTTTGAAAGGGATTCTTTGTTTGACGACCATGCTGGGATTCAATCTTGCGGCGCAGGCAGCAACAGAGGCAATGGGCAGGACACACGCTACTCTGAAAGTGAAGGCTCTCCTGTTCGACTATGTTCGGCTGCCGGAGAAAATGCAGAAGCAAATGCAAGATCAGGTAAGCGAGATCTATCGCAAGGCAGGCGTGGAGATGGAATGGGCCCCCTGCTCCACCGGGGAAGGACAGGCCGAACGCTACCCAGGATGTACAGGGTATGAGGACGCCACACATGTGTTGCTTCGGATCCATCCTCACGTTCGGAAAGGAATGACATCGGAGGCCGCAGGCGAGGCCATCGTGTCCGCTCGAATCATCAATGTTTATTGGGATCGGGTTCAATACGAAGCGGTCAGTTTGCGCGTGCCTGCCCTGGAGGTTCTAGCACATATCATTGCCCATGAGATTGGACACCTGTTGCTGGGCCCTAACTCGCATGCCCCAGCCGGCATCATGGCGGCGAGATGGAGGTCGCGAGATCTGATTCATATTTTCCAGGGGGGTCTCAGTTTCACGCCACGGGAATGCGAACTTATTCAAGCCGTCAGAAAACGCCAGGATGAACGGGGCCTGTCCTCTCCTGTGTCGATCCCGACAGATGTTCCCCCAAAAAAGGAATAGGCCCGGCTCCCTTGTTCGCCCGGCATCCAGAAGCGTTGGACGCCTACGCCGTCTTTCAAGGGAAGGTCCTTGGCTCCTCTCAGGTTCCAGCCCACTCGACCTGCTGCCGAAGACGGTAGAGGAGATCCAGAAAATCAAGTGCACCGAGCGAGCCGGTTCATTAACCATGTTGCAGGGTGGCAGGACTGGTCCTATTGTATCTCATCAGGTTCCAACCCTTGAGAAGGCTTACGGAAGCAGGGGCAGGAGTACCTGTAACATTTGATGTCAGGTTACGCCGGCCTACATCCCCTATTCTTCTTTTTCGACATCGATCAATCCACCCCGCGGAGAGCACATGTATTGACGGTCATCACGTTATTGGCGAGGTTTACATCAACCGCCCACCCGGTGACGTTGATTTCCGCCTTAATTCCAGAAGATTTCTTTATGAGCGTAGGCGTTGAAATGACGAGAACGTCACTTATCGTATTGGGGGCTATGGGCGGGACATTGACTGACCGTGTCTGGGTGCTGCCGGCGGAAAGGTCGAAGAACGTCAGTTTAAGTGTCCCACCCGCGGCCATCGCACCTCCGTTAGCCACAATGACAGCGATTCCATTCATGAAAAGGGCACCCGCCGCAGCAAGCTCTGGACAGGGGCAGCTTGTGCCTGTACCATAGATTTTAGATATGTAGAGATCTGTACTCGGCCTTGGCGCAGGTGGAAGGGGCCTCGGCTGCTGTCCGTAACATACGGAGAAGACCGCGGAGAGCAGAATAGACGCCAAGATACTTGCCTTGAAAGCTCTTTTCATCCTTTTCATCGTTCTTACCTCCTCTCGTGCTTTTGTATAGGGGTGGCAATTGGCCACGAAAAGGTTAAAACGATCTCCGCCAATTGCCGCGCATTAATGTGCTTGACGGGGATGCGGAACGTGTAGATTACAGAAAAGGCCATTGCTTGACCCGTGGGCTTGCAGGTCCGACGAAATACTGGACTTACTGTTACGAAACCAACAATGCCGTAAAGACGGACTGCTTCGTATATAAGCCCCCATTTCAACACATTTTCTCACATAAGCAAAAGTTGCCCAAGAGAATGGGTGCAATCAGAAGTGGGAGTCAACTCAGCCCATTCAGGAATCTGCTTCCGAATGGTTTGGCTTGAAAATCAAACCATGAAGGCCTCCAAGACCGCAAAGAATCTGAGGTAGTTTCTTTGAGGTCTTTGAGGCCTTTGCGGTTTGCATTTTGAGGATTGACTCTCACTTTTGATTGCACCCCAAGAGAATCTCGAGGAACAACGTATCCCGTCAGTTACATCGGTATACTTTGTGGCCGAGAGGGAAAGAGATATTCTCCGGTTCCGAAACCGAGGGCTTAGGGAATAACCGTGCTCACCAATATATGGGAATGGGGCTATGCATTTGACTCCAGTAAGGACTGCCTGAACGGCCCGGTCTGCGCCAGACGAGCCTTTGTGAATCTTCGCGCCTTTGCGTCTTTGCGGTGGGGTTATAAAAAGCCACCGCAAAGGCTCAAAG
>Ga0315277_10001991_pt1 | contig 28826 bp, 22 predicted proteins | sample YL17G05_15_MG_FD_203695 | JGI IMG/M metagenome (GOLD analysis project Ga0315277, IMG submission 203695) | Sediment microbial communities from Yellowstone Lake, YNP, Wyoming, USA - YL17G05_15 | ecosystem: Environmental > Aquatic > Freshwater > Lake > Sediment | place: USA: Wyoming | collected... | reverse complement strand
GGTTTTACGTCCCCTTTAAAATTCCTTGCTGCCTCTTCAGAAAGCACTATGAGAATGTCCACAGGAATCGTTACCTGAGGATAGTCAATTGTGTCTTCATCTGATATGACGATTGCCGACCAGCAGGAGCCGCCACGTGATTGAGCTCCATAGGCTTCCGTCTGCGTCGCAGTCGTCCCTTTCTGATGGAGAATGGCTGCGGCGGCAATCATCTTGCCCATGGTAATTACACCTTGGCCGCCATACCCGGCGATCTTTACTTCCGTTCGGGTCATTTTCCTTTGCTCCTGCTCCGTAGTGTTTGAATTAATTCAATATACTTTTCACTGAGTTCCTTTTGAGGGCTTTCCCGAAATTCACCAATCACAAATTTCCCTTTGAGTTCTTCTTCGGACATGCCTTTTGTTTTCTCTATCGGGATTGAATTGCCCTTAATCCAATTAAAGACATCAATAGGTTCGCCCATGTCGTTATTTCGTCCGAAATAGGTTGGGCACTGGCTAATCATATCAATGAAACTGAACCCCTTCCACTGCATCGCTTTTCGTATCGATTTCATGAATTGCCTCGGATGTCCTGTTGTCCATCGTGCGACATACGTTGCTCCGGCGGTTAACGCCAAAGCGACGGGATCGAATTCGGGCTCTAAATATCCGTAGGTAGCGGTACTTGCACGCATTCCCATTGGCGTTGTCGGTGCTACTTGTCCTCCGGTCATTCCGTATATGTTATTGTGGAGCATTACAAGGATAATCCCGATATTTCGCCGACAGGCTTGCACGAAATGGTTTGTCCCTATCGCTAAATTATCGCCATCGCCGGCGATGCAAATCGGAGTAAGTTTCGGGTTTGCCAACTTTATGCCCGTCGCAACCGCTAAGGTTCGACCATGGGGCGTCATTAACGAACGACCTGGCAGCGCCAGAGGGAGCGCTGAGTAACATCCAACTCCTACAATGAAAGGATACAAAGTTTCATCCACATTATCGTCCTTGAAGATGCGGCAGAAAAGTTGTCCTATTGCACCATAGCCACACCCTCGACAAAAGATATGGAATGCTTGCGCAAACTTTCGCCCCGTGTAAGATGTCAATTCATAGGGATGGAGGGGCTTTTCTGGGAAGGGAGGTAGGGATTGCATTAATGGACCGCCTCCTTTAACTTATCTAGCAATTCTTGGGGTTCATGGAGTCGTGAAATTGCGGGAATGGCCTCCACCTTAGTGCCGTCTTCAACGGCCGCCTCAACCCAAATGACGATTTGCCCAATATTAATTTCCGGAACAAGCAGTTTCTTGACTTTTTGGCTCAGTTCCCGAACTGCCTTGCGTGGGAAGGGCCACACTGTGACTAATCTAAATAGTCCCGCCTTTATTCCTTCCGCTCTGGCAAGTTTCACAGCCCGCAATGCAGATCGAAATGGCAATCCATAGCAAATGATCGCTACGTCTGCGTCCGCTGTCATATACTCCTGCACTTTAATGACCTTCTCGCCAATTTTATTATTGAGATTATAAACCTCTATTTCAGCGGCTTCTTGATATTCACTCGCGATTGCCTGCGCCGAATGCGTGACGGCTGGTAACCACTCTGGGAAATAGTTGGTCGCGATGTTTGGCGGGATTGTAATCTTATAGGTTTTTGCTTTTTTATCAAAACTCGTGAAAGTAATATATTTATTTCGTGGAAGCGGTGTTTTGCCGTCCTCCTCATAAGCCACCAATTTCCGGGGAATGACCCGCTTTTTCAGTTCTTCGAGAGGCGGAACGATGACTTTCTCATGGATATGACCCAGTAATGAATCCGAGAATATCACGACTGGCGTTCGATAAGCATCCGCATCATTGAACGCATCAATAGAGAAATCAAAGAGTTCTTGGCAGGAAGCGGGCGCATAGGCAATAACAGGATATTCACCATTTCCCCCGTAATGCGCTTGGATAATATCGCTATGGTGGGGGAGATTAACAATCCCGGCTCCTGGACCCGTGCGTTGCACATCCGCCACGACCATTGGCACCTCAATGGACGCTGCCCAGGACATAATTTCCTGCATAAGGCTGAACCCTGGTCCGGATGTTGAGGTCATCGCTTTCAATCCTGCAAAAGAAGCCCCAACGACGGCTGAGATGGACGCCATTTCGTCCTCCATTTGGATGAACCGCCCGCCGAGCTTCGGCAGCCGCTCGGACATCCGTTCCGGCACTTCATTCTGCGGTGTAATCGGATACCCTGCGAAAAAGCGACACCCTGCCGCTAAGGCGCCTTCCACTAAAGCTTCGTTACCCATCCAAACATATGGTTTAGAGGGCAAGTCGTAATCATAGTTATAATCCGACATGGAATCACTTTATTTCTTTGCAATTGCAAGTAGTTCTTGATAATATTCATCCTTTAATACATAAATTGCGAAATCAGGGCAGACCAATTCGCATGATTGGCAAAATGAACATTCTGCACCTTCCTTCACTTTGGGTGGATACTGCACTTTCAGATTTAGTTGCTCGGATTTTTCGAGAACTTCCTTCGGACACACCTCTACGCAGAGGTGACATCCACCACATCTATTCAACTGGAGAAATAATGCTTTTTGCTTTTCTTTATTGTCACATAATACTGGAATAGAAAAACCTCCTATCGGCTCAATCTAATTAACTTTATATTCAATCCATATTATTTTCAATAATGATTCGAGGATAATCTTAACAATTTTCCCTCGAATTGTTTATTAAATTTTTTCTGTGCCATTTCCTAAAGAACAAGTTCTAACAAAATCCATTTATATCTAAAATCAAAGCAATAATCATTATATTTCCTATATGCAAGGATTGAAAGAGAATCGAATACGGAGTTGTCCTAATTGAATGTGAAGATAAAAGCAGGGATTAGTGCCGGATTGACTGTTCTATTCTTACTTTCATTAGTAATTACCAATTATGGAAGTTTACTTTCACCCGTTGGAGGGATTTGGAATAGCTCCAATCAAGCGAACTATCCAAAATATATGGAAATACAGGATTCCTCCCTCAATGGACCTGTTTTAACGTATCGAGATAATATGGGCATCCCTCATATGTTTGTAGAGTCCGAAAGGGATTTCGCCTTTGCTATCGGCTACCTTCAGGCGCAGGATCGCCTGTTCTCCTTCGATATCCAACGCCGGTTTGTCAAAGGGCAGGTGGCCGAATTGATGGGACCCGCCTTCCTTGATTCTGACAAAGAATACCGATTGATTGGCTTCGAACGCTTGGGTCGCGCAATGTGGGCAGCGCTCCAGGTTTCAACCGATCCGGAGGCTCCGAAAATCGTTTCCTTGATGGAACGGTTCTGTGATGGCATCAACCGCTATATTCGGGATATAAGCCCCAATAACCTCCCGATGGAATACCTCTATTTGGGAATTACCCCCGAACCCTGGACGCCCCTCGATATCTGCATGCTCGCCAAATACATGTCTTACATGCTTTCCTTTCTGCCTTATGATTTAACCTCGACAATTTTGGCAGATGCCTTCGGGAAAGCGTTTATCAATGTAGTGACGCCCATCGAGCCATTCCCCTTTGAAACGCCCGTCATCCCGGATTTTTCAACGCCGAATGATACGGGGGAGCTGCTCATAAAAGGTCCTTCTGAATCGGGTTCTGAGGATCTGACTCTTGCTTCGACTCTCGCAAATTTGACATTAGGAAAGATGACCCATCTCAAATCGTGGATAGAGCAATATGGAGGGTGTAGTAATAATTGGGTGGTCAACGGCAGTTTGACGACCACAGGCTACCCGATCTTGTGTGGCGACCCCCATCTGCCTCTCATGCTTCCATCTATATGGTGGGAGTTTCATTATGTGAATATTCATACAGGCGAATCGCTCTACGGCGTAGCTTTTCCTGGAACGCCAATTTGCGAGATTGGAATGAATAATTTCATAGGATGGAGCGCTACAATTACGGCCAACGATGTTAATGACTTCTACATTGAAAAGCTAAGTCCAGATGGGTCCTCTTATTTATTCAATAAGACCCAGTGGCGTAAGATTGAGCAAGTGACAGAAGTAATTAAGGTAAAAGGTGCTCCTGATTACCTGATGACGGTGAACTTCACCCGTCACAATTATACAGGTGATAATTTCCAATGCCCCATTTACACCAGTTACAAGAATCACGCGGTGTCCGTCAAATGGACCGGGTGTGACCCCGATCCCGGCATTATTTTAGCTTTCTATAAAATGGCACACTCGGCTAATATCACTCAGTTTCGAGATGCTCTAAAGTTATATACTTGTCCTGGCCAGAATTTCGTATTCGGGAGCGTTCAGGGGGATATTGGCATGTTCCCGACCGCGCGCTATCCAGTTCGGAACTCCACTGGATCCATTAAAGATAATGATGGTTTTTTCAAGGGGATATTCCTTCTCAATGGGTCCAATGGCGAAGATGAGTGGACGGGGTACATTCCATTCGAATGGATCCCGCAAAAGATTAATCCAGATCAAATGTATCTTGCCTCTGCGAACCAGCGAACGGTTAATACAACCGAATATACGAAATACTATTTATCCTATACATATGATGAAGGCTATCGCGCGAGAAGCATTAACCGCTACCTTTCCGCTGCAGAGCCTCATAGTATTACGGTGGACGATATGCAGCGGCTCCAAGCGGATACCTTTGATGTGGCGGCAAGCGTATTTATCCCCTCCCTCCTTGAAGCCGTTGAAACACGCTATGGGGGAAATATCGCAGATCCTTGGCTTAAACAAACAATTGAAATCCTAACAGATTGGAATCTTTCAGGTACCTATATGGATCGTACAAAGGTTGCGCCCACTATTTGGTATAAATTCATCAATTTATTTATATATGAGACGTTTTCTGATGAATATGCCGATAATGGGGTGTTAGGTCAAATGTTTCCGCTCGTTCCCTCCTTAGAGGATTTAATCCGGTACCATCCAGATTCCATCTGGTTTAATGACACCTCTACGCCCCAAACTGAAAATGCCACTGACATTATGCTCATTACGCTGAACACCACTATAGCAGTGCTCCGAACGAGTTTGGGAAATGATATAACGGCATGGAAGTGGGGTAGGGTCCATCAAATGGAAATCCAATATCTGGAGGGTGTCATTCCTCAGTTCGACATTCCCAAATACCCCACGGATGGCGATGATTGGACCATCAATGTTGCCGCTGGCTACAACGTCCATGCGGGTCCGAGCATGCGAATGATCATTGACTTCAGCCATATCGCGCAGAATGACACGTACATCGGCTTCTTGAGTTATCCTGGTGGGCAATCCGGCAATCCGCTTTCGCCCCACTATCGCGATAGTTTTGAGCTTTGGAAGAACTGTCAATACCACACCATTCTGTTTCCACTCACTAGCGAAGAATATCCTTCTGATTATATAGAAGCAACGGTGGTGTTCAAGCCATGAGTACGACAACCAAAGTGACCGATTTTTTGAAAAAGCTGGGCGAGAAGGCATTAGCCTTTTTAAAATACCAGCATTACTACATCGTCGGTTTTCTTTTTGTAGTTCTCTTAGGCGTCTTATTTGAACTAGCGGGTTGGTGGTACCTCATGCTTTTAGCAGGTGGTTTCGCAGGTTTTCTAATGAAAAAGTCAGCTATATCAAGCTTTGTAATTGGCTTCGCTGGGATTGCTCTAGTGTGGTTTTGTTTCTTCGTTTATTTCATGATAATTGGTCCTCTCTTCGAGCTAACCGCTCTCATCGCCTCTATTCTGGGATTCTTAGAAGGGAGTTCTGAAGTACTGGTTCTGATTACGATCATCATTGGCGGCTTACTAGGGGGCTTAGGCGCGATAACTGGCACTTATATTGCGGGATTGATTTATCCGACGGAAACCCCCTCCGAAAAAGTCCAGTTGAAAGGGAAATAAACCCCATTTTTGACGAATGGTGGCTTGCAATGAATAAATCTGAGTTAATACGGCTATCAATCGCTCAAATTGGATTCGTTCTCACGTATAACATTCTGACAATGAATTTTCAGAGTTATTTTGTAAAAACTGCTTTTGCAGGTGACCCATTTGCTAATACTTTAGCATTTACGGTAGTCACCATTGCTTTTGGTGTCGGCGCGCTTATCTATCTCGTTGCAGGATGGCTTTCCGATAAAACGGTTACACGTTGGGGGAAGCGATATCCCTATCTGCTATTTTCTATTTTTGGTGCGATAGCCTTCATTCTGCTAGGCTTAAACTTTTATCCAATTTCAATGTACCTGTTATTAATCCTCCTTGCATGCCTTGCAACCATTTACACTGTCACCTACCGTTTGAGCTATACGAGTTACTGGTCGCTTTACATGGATTTAACGAAACCTGAGGACCGGGTGAAATCGGCTATCACCTTCAATCTTTTCGGACTGATCGGGGTTGCAATTGCGCTAATAATCCCGATTCCTCCTGAGATAGTGGAACCGACGAGCTATTCTTATTTTAATATAACACTCATTGCTGGATTGGTTTATATAGCCGCGATTCTCTTCGTCTTCTTCTTTGGACCAAAAGAGAATGTAGAGGAAATTCGGAAGCAACATGCACTGAAAACAGAGCAACCCAGTTTATTGAGTTCCATTACAGGCACTTTAAAAGATGAAAACTTTAGAAGATATGCCATTTCTGCCTTCTTCGCTTCTATATTCTACTATATGGCGATGTTTATTTTAAAGCCATTCATTGAATGGAAAACAGAAGGGCGAACGCCCCCGATTCAAATCGATTTCATGTTCATTCTTATAATGTTACTTCCAGTAGCCTTAATCATTTTCTATTTCTGTAACTGGGCCTCTAAACGGTGGGGCAAACGAACTATGTACAAACGAGGTACGTTGGTTGGATTCATCGCCTTTCCGGTTTTAACGCTCTTAGCCGTTCAAGGAGATTCCATCTCGCTTGTCATTCAATTAATAATTTTGATTACCGTCATGCTTTCCGTCGTAGTGATTATGCTAAGTTATCAAAATGCGATTTTAATGGATATAACCCCCAAAGGGAAGGAAGCAACCTATTCCGCCGTATTTTTCTTCATTACCGTCATTCCGATTCCGATTGCATCCGCCATTGCTGGTCCTGTTTTGGATATTTTCACCTTCGATGTCGTCGGCTTTTGGATTGGCCAAGATTTTGCCTATGTCATTCTTATCTTGATAATGAGCCTCGCGTTATTTGTCAGCTTTCTGTTCTTACGCCGGGTGCGTTATCAGGAAGTGGTTTAAAATTTAAAAATTCGACAGGTTATAATGATGTCCCTAAAAGATCTAGAAGAATATCTGCTTCCCACCACCTATATTGATATCAAATCAAAAATTGTTATTAATTTGGCTAATGAACTTGTTGCTAAGCAGGAAAACACTGTAGAGCAAGCGAAAGTTATCTTTTATTGGACTCGGGATAAAATTCTCTATGATCCCTATAGTTTTTCAACTTTCAAAATGGATTACAAAGCTTCTAGGATAATAAAAAGGGGTAAGGGCTGGTGTGTGCAAAAAGCTATCGTGCTCGCCGCATTAGCAAGAGCTGTCGGCATTCCCGCGCGCTTGCACTTTGCCGATATTCGAAATTATCAAATTACGCCGAAATTAAAGAACGAAATGGGCACTGATTTATTTATTTTCCACGGCTACACAGAGTTATACCTCAATAAATGGGTTAAAGCAACCCCCGCTTTTAATATCGAGCTATGTCAAAAATTTGGTCATAAACCCGTTGAATTTGACGGGGTAAATGATGCTATTCTACCTTCAACAACATTGAAAGGCGAAAGGCATATTGAATACCTTAAAGATCGGGGCCCCTATGCTGATCCTCCTCTTAAAGATATATTTGCCGTATTTAAAGAAGTCTATTCCTTTGCTGGAGCTAAAAGCATGGATAGATAATCGGGTGTTGTTAAATGACGGAAGAGCCACCAATTTATAAAAATCCTGAAAGATCCTTTGAGGAACGCGCCCGGGATTTAGTGTCCCGTATGACTGTAACCGAGAAAATATCACAGATGAAAAACAGTGCCAGTGCCATTCCACGGTTAGGTATTTCCCGATATAATTGGTGGAATGAGTGTCTTCACGGTGTAGCAATGGCAGGCATTGCTACGGTCTTTCCCCAAGCGATTGGTTTAGCTGCCACATTTAATCAGGACCTCCTTTTTGAGGTGGCGAATATCATTTCAGATGAGGCCCGGGCGAAGCACCATGAAGCGCAACGAAGAGGCGAATGGGGGTTCAATTTTATGAGTGTCCTATTTGGCAAAGGCTTATTCCAGGGGTTAACGTTTTGGAGCCCGAACATCAATATTTTCAGAGATCCGAGATGGGGTCGCGGACAAGAGACCTATGGAGAGGATCCCTACCTGACCTCACAGATAGGAATTGCCTTTATAAAAGGGTTACAAGGAAATCACTCCAAATATCTCAAAACGGTTGCAACCCCAAAACACTTCGCCTGTTATAGCGGTCCAGAAAAGGGACGCTTCTCATTTGATTCTATTGTGAGCATTAAGGATCTTCGAGAGACCTATCTATTTGCTTTCAAAGAGTGCGTGAAAAATGGGAATGCCGGCTCCGTCATGGGAGCCTATAATAAAATTAATGGCGTGCCTTGTTGTTCAAACAAGTTTCTACTTAAAACGCTCTTACGAGAAGAGTGGGGATTTAATGGCTATGTCGTTTCCGATTGTACAGCGATCCGAAATATAAAAGTTGGTCATAAATATGTTAAATCACATGCTCAAGCAGCAGCCTGCGGAGTAAAAAATGGATGTGATTTAGAATGCGGATGGACTTACGAGCATCTAAAGGAGGCTTTCAAAAAGGGTTTAATTTCCGAGGAGCAAATTGATGCAGCAGTCCTCAACCTATTCAGAGCTCGCCTTAAGTTAGGGATGTTCGATCCTCCCGAAATGGTTCCTTATACTTCGATTCCCTTTAATATTAATGATTGCCCTAAACACCGCCAAATGGCTCTCCGAGCGGCGAAAGAATCTATCGTATTACTGAAAAATCGGGATAATCTTCTCCCACTTAAGAAGAATTTTACCTCAATTGCTGTTATCGGTCCTAATGCGGACTCCAAAAAAGTGCTGTTAGGGAATTATAACGGAACGCCGTCAAAGTCTGTGACTCCGCTGGAGGGCATCAGAAAGAAAGTTGAACCAGCGACCAAAGTGCTTTACGCAAAAGGCTGCAACATCAAAGACAGATCAGTTGGGGGCCTTTCAAAAGCTTTAGAGGCCGCCAGAAAATCGGAGGTCGTCATTATATGTCTCGGCATCGATCAATCTCTGGAGAGTGAGGATATGCCTTGGGTTCGGCACCCAGACCGGCAATATCTCGAGCTACCGCCCCCCCAACAGGAATTACTGGAGGCGGTCTATGCCCTTGGCAAACCTATGGTATTAATCTTACTTAACGGGAGTCCTATGGCAATCCCTTGGGCGGACGAGCATATCCCCGCCATTCTGGAAGCGTGGTATCCTGGCGAGGAAGGTGGCACCGCTATTGCCGATGTACTTTTTGGTGATTATTCGCCCGCTGGACGCCTCCCGGTAACATTCTACAAATCCACGACTGATTTACCGCCCCTCTCGGATTATAATATGAAAGGGCGAACCTACCGCTATATCGAAACCGAACCGCTCTATCCGTTTGGCTACGGACTCAGCTACACGCGATTCCTTTATAGCAATCTGAAATTAAGCGCGCAGACGATAACAACTGGTGAAACGTTAGAGATCACTGTCGATGTCCAAAATGCAGGAGATCGAACGGGTGATGAGGTTGTTCAGCTTTACTTGAAAGATCTAGCAGCTTCTGTGAGAGTCCCGCATCATCAATTACAAGGATTCCATCGGATCAGCTTAGATCCCGGTGAACAGAAAGCCGTTTCTTTTACACTGATTCCCCGCCAAATGGCACTAATAAAGGACGACGGGAAATGTGTATTAGAGCCTGGGAAATTCAGGGCATATGTAGGTGGTTGTCAAAACGACGATCGCAGCAAAAATCTTGCAAGCAATAACGGATTAGAGGAAAGTTTTGAAGTAATTGGTAAAGAATTGGAACTTGCGTATTAATGTAAAACGTATTAAAAAGAAAATTCCCATCTTATTTTCCTTACCTTCGAATTTATTACTATTACTCATCCCTTTTTCTGGAACATATTGAAGAGAAGCAAAATTCCGAGCTTGTAAATTATTTAAATCCCAACAAACAAATATTTACACAAATATTGAAGGAAATGCCCAACTAAGAAATTGTGTGAGGAATTTTTTTGAAGCCTGAATCTCGAGAAAATCAACAAGATCATGTTCGTGCTGAAAAGGAAATTAGTGAAAGCGAGGCACGATACCAAATATTATTTGAGAAGGCGCCTATTTCAATTACTTTAGTGAATCCTGCTGGCATAATTACTGATTGCAATCAAGCCTGCGAGAGATTACTTGGATATAAGAAAGAGGAAATTATAGGAAAACCGTTTCAAAGCCTTATGGTTTTGAATCCACGCGATTTTCCCGATGTAGTCAACAAATTTGAGAAATTCTTTCGAGGAGAAGAGGTTGCACCTTATGAGCTAGAGGTGATAAGAAAAACGGGTGAAAGGCGATGGGTCAATATTGTCAATTCTGTAATGATGAAGGGCGATAAAATAGTAGGACTTCAAGTACTTGCTATGGATATCACGGAGAGAAAGCAAGCGGAAAAATTATCTATTGAGTCCGAAAGAAAGTTCAGAGAAAAAAGCTTTGAATTGCAGATCATAAATGAAATAATCTCCTGTGGCAATACATCTGGCGATCTATCAAGCTTTTTGCAGAAAGCCCTTGAGAAAACTCTTCAGTTTGGCCATTTTCTTGGAGGCGGAATATATCTCTATAATGAAATAACTAAGCATAATATTCTTGCTACTTCTTTATCAGCGTCACAGGATTTTATGAAAATGGTTCAAGATGTTGATATGACAAAAGAACCATATAAAAGAGCATTTAAGAGCCAAGAAGCATTTATCATTAATGAAATTGATCAGATTCTCCCTGAATTAAAACGATGGGGAATTCAAAGTATATTATCTGCTCCTCTCTTCGCAAAAAATCGATACATCGGAACTTTGAATTTGGCATCTAAAGTGAATTTAACCGCCGCTTCAAGTGAATTAGCCTTTTTTACTTTGATTGGACAGGAAATTGGGTCAATCATCCAAAAATTTCAAGCGGAACAATTAATGAGAGCATCAGAAGCAAAATACCGCTCTCTATTTGAAGATGCACCGTATGGAATAGTTCTGCTGGATTCAGAGGGAAAAATAACTGAATGCAACTCAACTATTGAAAAAGTCTTTGGATATAAAAAAGAACAGATTATTGGCTATAATTTCCTAAACTTAAATATGTTCTCTCCTTTAACGGCTTCCTTACTAAGAGAGCGATTTATAAAAATGGTTGTTGGAGACAATCTTGAGCCGATAGAGGCTGAAATCGTTAAATCTAATGGTCAAACGGTATGGGTTCATCCAAGTGTATCCATAATAAAACTTGATGATAAAAAAATCTTCCAATATATTCTTCAAGATATTACTGACCGTAAGTTAGCCGAACAGAGATTAAAGGAATCCGAAGAAAAATATCGACTCATAACCGAAAATTTAAACGAGATTATCGGAGTTTTTAGTGTCAAAGGAACTTTGGAATATATAAATGAAGATGCACATGAACATGTCCTCGGTTACACTAAAGAAGATTTACTAGGAACCAGACCCTTTGATCTAATACACCCGGATGATCGAGACTCTGTTGTAAAAACCTTTCAAGCGGCTTTCGATAAGAAAGAAACCAACATTGAGGCACGGGTTAAACGAAAAGATGGGACGTATATAATGATGGATGTGAAAGCCCAAACCTTTAAGGATGGAACAGGGCAAGTAAAACTTTTAAGTATTTCGCGGGATATTTCCGAGCATAAAAAGATGGAATTAGAACTTAAAGAATCAGAAGAAAAATATCGAACTTTATTTGAACAATCGCCTAATTCAATAGTTCTTAATGATTCAAAAGGAATGGTCATTGAAATAAATGCTACTGTTGAAAAACTCTTTGGTTATCAGAAAAAAGACATGCTAGGTAAAAATTTTCTAGATTTAGGGATATTTCCGCCTGAAGCCCTTCTTCTGGTAAAGCAAAAGTTTTTAAAGAGAATCAAAGGCGAACCAATCTCGTACTACGAGATACCCACTATTAAATCAAATGGAGACATTGTTTGGATTTATCCACAAGGAATCCCAATAATATTGGGGAATGAACCCCATATATTATATATACTTCAGGATGTCACTGAACGCAAGATGGCTCAACAGAAATTGAAGGAATCTGAAGAAAAGTATCGTTCTCTATTCGAAAAGGCGCCTTTTATAATAACGCTTGTAAATACGCAAGGAAAAATTATTGAAATTAATTCTACTGTTGAAAAAGTCTTTGGTTATAAGAAAGAAGACCTAGTTGGACGCAACTTTGTAGATTTAGAGATATTTTCGCCCGAAACCCTTCTAAATTTAAAGCAGAATTTTCAAAGTAGACTCAAAGGCGAATTAGTCGATCAAAATGAAACACCGATTATTAAAGCAAATGGTGATACTGTTTGGATTTATCCACAAATGGCACTATTAAAACTAGAGCAGGAAAACATGCTTCTCTACACTATTCAAGATATTACTAAGCGTAAGGTAGCTGAACAGAGATTAAAGGAATCTGAAGAAAGATATCGGCTTATTACTGAAAATTCAAACGATTTTATTATGGTTAATACCATTGAACCCACTGTAGAATACGTAAATGAAGCAACTTATCACCGCTTTCTCGGTTACACTTGCAAAGATTTACAGGGTACCAATCCTTTAGATTTAATACATCCTGAGGATCAAGATTTACTTGTAAAAGCCTATCCTGCAGCATTAGATGTTGGAGGAACCACAAACGAGATTCGGGTTAAACGAAAAGATGGAACTTATTTATGGGTCGAGATGAAAGCCAAAAAATTTGAGGTCGGATCGGGGCAAACTAAATTTTTAAGCATTTCGCGGGATATTTCCGAACGAAAAGTCCTTGAGGAAACAAGAAAAAATAATATGAAATTATTGGAACATGAAGTCGAACAGAAAACGCAGGAACTTCGGAATGAAACGGAAGAATTACACAAAGCTCTTGAATCTTTAAACATAGCTCAAGATCACTTGGTACAATCTGAAAAGTTGGCTTCAATCGGATTGCTGGCAGCTGGGGTCGCGCATGAAATTAATAATCCACTCATGGGAATGATTAATTATGCCCAAATTATAAGAGATGAGCTAGAAGCCAAATTGAAAATTGATTTAAACGTAAAACCCTATTCTTTTTTAAATGGGATCATCAAAGAAGGAGAAAGAATCTCAGAAATTGTTGAGGGCCTATTAAGTTTCGCTCGAGAAGACAGAGGCGAATTTGTTCCTGCAGAGATTTCAGAAATAATCAATTCTGCGCTCGCCCTTCTCCTTCCAAGAATAAAGAATTCTCAGATCGATATTAAACTCGAATATGACAATAGTATTCCCAAAGTTCCGATGAAAACAAGAAATATTCGTCAGGTTATTTTAAATGTGCTCCAGAATTCAATTGCTGCCTTAAATGAAAAATACAGCACAGTTAGTAAGAAAGGAGATAAAGTTATCACCATAAAAACCTCCAAATTAATTCTAGATGAGAAGCCCTGTGTAAAAATATCGATTAAGGATAATGGAACTGGTATCCGAAGCGAAAATTTAGCAAAGGTATTCGATCCCTTCTTCACCACTAAGAGTACAGCGGGTATAAAGGGCGAAGGAACGGGTTTGGGATTGAGTATTTCTTATGGGATCATAAAAAATCACAAAGGACGCATTGAAATCCAAAGCGAATGGGGCTCCTGGACCCTTTTGAGTATTATACTACCGTTAGAATTATAATATTTTTTCATTATTTTTTTATTGCATTCCTATGAAAATGCATGTTCTAGTATCTTTTTCAAGTCAGTATCATTAATGGGTTTTTTAATAAAGTCGTATGTATCCAATCGAATAGAACTAATCAAGGAATACACATTTGGATAGCCTGTAATGATAATTACAAGGCCAGTTTTCTTTAACTCTCTTATTTTTTTAATTAGCTCAATACCACTTCTACCCGGAAAAATAAGATCGACAAAATAAGCATCAAATACTTGATTGATAATTATATCAAGCGCTTTCTCAAAATCCATTACGCAGGTGACGTCATACCCCTCCTTCTCAAGCATCCATTTTAAAGTCTCACAGATGCTTTCCTCATCATCTATAACCAGAACTTTTTTCATATAATTTAACCAAATCTTCTTTTTTTCATCTACTTTTGCCAGAAACCCGTTTGAAACTATCCAGATAGTGCCCAATTACGTCATCATCGGGCAATCACAGAAATTGTCAAGTATACCTCGCACAATTTTTTTCATTTATTGATTTAATGAACATAATTATGAATCTAAATAAACAAAAGACGATCCAAATATTACCAAAATGATGAAAAAGGATGAATTTTTATTTAATTCTCGTTTTTAAAATGGTCGAAAATTTAACAATTTGTAACCTTTTTAACCCACGCTGTTATTATTAGAAAATAGGGAAAATAGGAAATTCTCATTAAAAATAATTTGGAATCCAAGAGTTCCAAAAATTATCAGGGGTTCTAGATGCTTAAAGCGAAAGAAGAAAAAACAGGATCAAAACGAATGCTTCTTTTATCTATCTTTGACACCTGGGAACTGTTTAATAAAGAAATTCCTCAAAAAATTGAAAGAGAAAAAGTAAAAGAGGAGATTAGAAAAGAAAGGGCACATAAACTTGCACCAATTCCCAATAATAAAGAAAATATTTTCCAGCCGACAGAAATTCCAATAATTAGGGCACTGATCACAAATCCGCAATCATCCTATATACAAATTTCTAGCGAATTAAATTTATCACGCCATACTCTCAAGAAAAGAATTGAGGAAATGTTGAAACAGAATAAAATTAAGTTTTATTTAGGAGTAAATCCCCAAAAATTGAATCTTGATTTGATGATTTTAACAATTCACATAACAAACATCACATCATTGAATGATCTCTTCCAGGATCTGCAAAACTGTCCGCGCGTCCTTTCAATTGTGAAGGATCTGTCCAAAAGCAGCCTACAAGTTCTTTTTGGTCTAGAAAAAGCAAGTAATACGATTTCAAATCCTTGCGTAAATATGATTGAAAAATTACAATCGGATACACGCGTAAAAGAATGTACCATTCAAGCGCTCTATCCGGAGTTATTTCCGATATTTATTCCCTTTACAAATCAAAATATGCCTGAACAAGCTCTCTTGAGTCCATGCAAGACGAACTGTACAGTATGTGAAAAATATCTAGAAAAGAAATGCATGGGTTGTCCCGCTAGTAAGGCCTATCGCGGGGATTTGTTTAAAAAACCTTGAAACTTGTGAATGTAAATGGAAAGTAAACGATTAAAAACTGGGATAGTCGGATTTGACGGATTAATCGAAGGGGGCTTCATAGTTCCTTCAATGGTACTCGTTATAGGCCCGCCAGGATCAGGAAAGACTACTTTCTTATGGCAATACCTATTTGAGGGAATTAGGCATCACGAAAAAGGAATGCTATTTTCAACATTAAGTGAATCGTCTTCATCTTTAATTCAATTTGCCTCCAATTATTGGTTTATTGACACAACCGCTTTCGGTAAAAAGGTGTTCGTAATCGATTTAAATCAACAGATTAAGAAATTTGAAACTGGAGAGGAATTTCTTAATGAAATCGATGAGAAGATTAAAAAATTCAATATCCAACGTGTTGCAATAGACCCTATAAATCTCATTCAATTAGCCATTATTGATATTAAGAAATATCGCACATTCATCTATGACCTTTCAAAATATATTAAAGAAAAGAATATCAGTGCAGTTGTAACCGCTGAGTTGTATACCCCAAACGATTATCATTGTCACGAAGCCTATATTTCGGATGGGACTATTTTATTACAGACTGAACAGAAAGGGCAAAAAGTTCAAAGAAGTCTCACTATTGTGAAAATGAGGGGCACCTTCCATGAATTGGAATCCATTGAATATGTGATTACAAAAAATGGTATTGAAATAAAATTAAAATGAAAAATATAATCGCAATTATTAAGTGAGTGAAATGGTTGAAATCCTTGTTATTGATGATGAAGAATCAATCTGTGAATCAATTACATGGTTACTCGAGAAGGAGGGCTATAGCGTTACCTGCGCAATGGATTTTGCCACTGCAGTTGAAACTATAAAAAATCGCGATTTTAACCTTTATTTTGTTGATTTAATCCTTCCAGGAGGTAATGGGATTAACATCATAAAATTAATTAAGGATTTAGATAAGAAAGGCGTTACTATTATTATTACAGGTTATCCCAATATCCCAACCCTAGTTGATTCTATTCGACTTGATACCTATGACTACATAAAGAAGCCTATTAATAAGGAAAACTTATTAAAAATTGTCAATCAAGCACTTGCAACACCCATAGATATTCTTTAACGTGTATTAAAAGCCGATGTTAAAGAGATTTTGAAAGGAAATAAAATACAAATTGGAAGCTAGTAGAAATCTGAATGACCAGATTCTCAAATAAGTTAAACAAATTTTTTACAATTTGCTAAAAATCTAACCTTTTTTTTGAAAGTAAATTATTTGATTTTAATTTTATACTTAATTAACAAACACAAAAGAAAATTCAAAAAAATTAAATTAATTTGTGAAGGAAGGAAAAAAAAGACTTGAAATTGTGGGTGTGAAGAATGAAAGATAGAACCTCTTCTTTTTGTATTTATTCCTATTATCCCTCCCCCTCCCCTATTTAGAATTTGGTTCTATCCATTATACTTCACACCTTCTCATTAGATTTACTTTTTCACTCGTATTTTCTTCTCAGGGCCTTTTTATTAATTCCTTATTTACCTGCTTTTCTAAATCCAATCTGGTCGGACCTAATTTTTATAACTCTCAATGTGAGACTTATCATCGAGTGAAATATACAAATTGGTATTTTTTAGTATGAAATTTTTGACATTTACCTTTAGTACCTAGATTTGCTTTTGTCTTCGATGACCGTTGAATCTATTAAATTCGGAAAACCCCCAGAATTTCTTTTACATTCCGAAGAAGAAGACATTAAGCAGGCTATTTTACCGTTAAGTTCTAATGATGTGGGAAAGAATACGCCCTACTTTGATTGCTGCACTTCACCCGACGTCATTGAATATATGGGCCGGTATATTTGCAAAACCTGCGCTGTAGTTCATGAACCAATTTTGAAAGATAATTATGTTAGCGATTCACTGAATAATAATATCCATACTGAGAAAAAGTTTAATTATCCTTATCAAGATCACGGCTGTAGAACAGTCTTTTTAATTGAAAACCTTGCCCCCCAGAGCCGACCTCTATTCCTTCGGTTATTCCGACTCAATAAATTTTTTAATAATTCCGTTGAAGCCAATTTGAAGTTAGCTAACCAATTCCTGTTTAAAGTGGCAAGTCAACTTGAAATTCCGCAATCAATTTACCGGTCTGCCCTGCATATTTATAAAAAGGTCATTGATGCGCATTTAACCGTAGGCCGAAGTATCAAGAACTTGATGCTTGCATCGCTCTATATTGCGTGTCAGCAAAATAATCTTAGCTATGATCTTGAAGCCATTTCTAGAGAGTCCCAGATTCCAGAAAAGATTATCCGCAAAAATTATCGATTGATCTTGCGACTCCTTGATATTCGTGTTAAACAGCGTGCTCCAGACTATTATCTTAGAGAATTTTGTATTGAACTTGGATTATCGGTTAGTTTTCAGAATGAAGCAATGAATCTATTAAAAAAACTAGTAATCTTAGATCCTAATTTAAACGCAAATCCGAAAGGCTTCTCGATCGCCTTAATTTTTTATATTTCCAAAAATCTCATCCATGAAAAGCGAGTAAAACAAAAAATATTGTGTCAAATTTCAAAAATTTCCGGTGTCACTATCCGGAAATACGTAAAAGTCTTGCAGAGTTATCTCAATCCAGAAGCTCTGCTGGAACTCAATTAGGAGACGAACTTTTTTTTCAAAGGTTATATCTCGCAATCTTATTTTTCCAATGAATTTTCTGGCTTTGGGTTCAATTTGAAGCCGTAAGCTGGCGCGTCGATCATATTCTTAGGGGTATTTATTATCAAATTATCTCCAGATTGCTCCCATTCAAGACTATCAGGATGCCCAAGCATCTGAATAATTGTCCCTTTATCCGCTATCAAAGATTTGATAGTTATTCTCTTATCTAGAGGTTTTGCCAACAAGAAGGCGTAGAGTACATTCCTTTTTTGCGTATAACGTATTTCTAAGGCATCTAAGGTTTGACCTTCTGCGCGTATCCAAGGATGCGTCTCAAAAAGCCCCTCCCCATTAATATCAAGCCACTCGCCAAATTTTAAAAGTAAATTTTTCTGGATCTCAGGAATTGTCCCATCTGCCATTGGTCCTACGTTTAGCAATAGATTACCATTTTTGCTCACAATATCAATGAACATATGGACCAACTTTTCCAGCGTTAAGTAATTGCTGTCGGGCTCCATCTTGTTATATCCAAAGGAATTCCCGATACCGCGCACCGATTCCCATTTTTGCCTTTTAATTTTCTTGAAATAGGCGTACTCCGGCGTTACGTAATCGCAATGAGCCGGTTTAAGCGAGGAGCCGCCCTTGATCAAGGAACGCTTTGCAAGCCAACTCACTAAAGCCCCAAGCGGCCGAAATTTAAGCATACGCCGAATATTTTTAGATAATTTCATCCAGCGATCGTTGATCACGCCCTCAGGCGTCCTATTGTAAAAAAAAGCAAAAAGTTCTCTTTCTTTACCTGTAGGAGGATATCCAATATCATTCCACAGAATCGATGGCTTATAGAGTGTAATCAATTCCTGCCAGTGGTTCTCCACATACTTTGCATAGTCCGGATCCAGCGAACCATTGGTCACAAAAGAGAGGAAATCTTTTATTGGAGCTTCATTAAAGGTCCAATCCAGCGCGCCGGAATAGTAAAATCCCATCTTCATATTGCGTTCTCTCACCGCTGCAGTAAGTTCACCGACCACATCTCTGGATGCAAAATAATTATCTCGATGTGGATTCTTGTATTGGCTCGGCCATAGCAAAAAGCCATCATGGTGTTTAGTTACCAACACGACATAGCGGGCTCCAACTTTCTGAAATAAATCCGCCCATTCATTGGGATCCCATTTCTTGATCGATTCATTAAATATTGGTGCGAAATCGTAATAAGAACACTTATCCCCGAAGGTTTCCTTATGATACTGTTGCGTTGGACTTCCTTCAATTCGAAGCGTGTTCAGATACCATTCGGCGTAGGGATTGTTTTTGAAATGCCCTTTAAATCCTTCCTTCCGCATGACCTCCGTTATATCTCCCTTGCCCACTACCGCAAAGGCTGGAATTGAGGACAGGCTCCAATGAACGAAAATTCCAAATTTCGCGTCATGATACCAACCGGGCACCTTATGCTTCCGGAGCGATTTTAAATCGGGCGTGTATTCCATTCAGATCCCCCTTACTTATCAATGAAACGATTTATAATTTGTCGGACCCAAGCAGTTTCTCACGAAAATATTTTACATCCACCCAATATTCTTCTTTATTTGCTCCGACTACTGCTTTAATAAGATTCTTACCTGCTAACTCCTTTAAAATTGCTCGTATTTTATCTTCTGTCATAAGGTCTTTCTGCAAAGGTTTTAACCCTAAATTATATTCCCGTGTAATCATTGATATCGTTTTTCGTTTGGTTAATATATCCAGGACAATAGTCTGTTCTGTCGATAAGGCGGGTTCGTCTTTGTCTGAAAAATCTTTGAGAACTTTCTTATCCTCTTCTGATATTTTAGCTACTTGCTTTTTAGCTTCGATATGTTTAAATGGTTTTAAATTATCTGGCATCTTATCCTCTGTCCTTTTTTTGTCTTCTTTTTTAATATGAAGCTAATAAAACCTATAAGTAATTATTGATTGAAAAAGACCCCCGCAAGAAGGAGTTCGATTTATAAAGGGCATATCTATGATGGTACCCATCAGCCGGGACGTGGCATAGTTTCAAAAAGATGCCAAAGACCATAGTGCCATAAAAAGATAAGAACATAGTTCAAAATAAGAATTGTTAAAACGGAGATAATAACTAAGATCAATTTGCTATAGATGCTATGAGTCAATATTCGTTGCTTCGAAGATGTACCCTTCATTTTTTTCCAAGAGTAAATCAAATCTGTCGTTTGATATATAGCAACTATCAGGAATGTGATCATAGCAGGTACAACAATAATATTGAATCCAATAATTTGGATGACTGCGCCGGTTTCATAATCAAAGACTACAATACTCGCGCCTAAATCAATACTCACCACAACCTTATTATCATCCGTAAGTTCCGCCGAATAAGGATTAAAGAGCAAACTCGAAAAGATTCGAACAATTTGACCTCCAGCACTCATATTTACTTCAATAATTCTATTATTATCGGCATCTGTGATAAGGTAATTTCCATTTGGTAAGAGTTCACAGTCACGCACCCACCGTAAGGCCTTATCCCGATATTCCCATACTATCTGATCTTGCTCATCGATTTCAATTACTCTTGCATTTTCTGAATCACAAATTGTCATATGGCCATTCAGCCATCTTTTAGGACTGTGTGGATGGAAAAGAATGGAATGATTCCCTGGAGTTCCGTAATGCCACGTGATATTCATGTAAGCTGCCTCCCCAATTTTTGCAGTATAATTAACCTCGATAATTAAATCAAAATTACGAAGTGAGATCAAAACGGAATCGTAGGAACGATTATAATTACTTCCCTTTAAGAATTGTACCATATTTAAATGCGAGTAAAAACCTGATGTAGGTCTCAAATTTTCCACGATTGAAAGTGCTGTCTCATTCCATCCCTGCTGTAAACCAAACTTTGTCCAATTCAAATAATTGCAATAGCTATCTTGTTCTTTAGTGCTATTTTTTGCCCTCCACTCCCAAAGAATTTCTTTAGTAGTAAGGGACATTTCGAAAACGCGGTCCGCCGCTGAATCGCCCACCAGGACCGAATTTCCCCCTGGCATCATTCGCGAATCATGCACAAAAAATTTCGGCTCATCGGTCTGCCAGACAATTTGATTTGATGTAAAATTAATGATTTTAATGGACCCATACCCATCGGTAACCAAATAGTTTCCCGCATAGGGGCCTTCATAAATTTTATCCACACCCGCAGGACCTTGTACAATCAACAGATTCGGTACCACTAGCAGGCATATGACCCAATTAAGAAGCACAATGCCAAATACTATCCCTTTAACATATCCCTTTTTCATTTTGCCACCTAAATATTAATCATAAAGACAAACCCACAAACCAGGAAATAAAGCGCTATTTGGGTTCCGAGACTCTTTAATGCCTTCCTAAAACCTGTATAGTAACGCGTTTTTCCCTTAAAGTGATAAATCAAGATCGGGAGCGTCAATAAACTCAGCACATAAATCGCGGCCATCAATCCTAATCCGGTGAAAAACCCGCCGAGCGGCAAATCAAAGACATCCGATGGCCGGGTGTGCTCCAAAACATAATAAGTCGTAATTCCCAAAAGAACCGAAATCATAATCTGAACCCAATAAATTTTTGCCTCAGAAATTTTATCGGGTTTCTCTTTTTTTTCCATCCTTACTTTTAAATCCATTTCTTTTTGCGTAAAATTTTCTGGTTCGATAGAAATCACCGATTTTCATCTTAAATTAAAAATTGCTTTCTAGAATTACGTATTGTTTTTACAAAGAGAATAAAAAGTAATATATTAATGAATCAATATTAATATTTCATCTAAATTTTTAATCACGTTTAGCTGGATTGATTGAGTTGAGAAGGAACAAGTTACTGGTTTTAATGTTTATTGGAATCCTTTTTGGAACTCTGATTTTGAATATTGCAAGCAATTGGAATCCTCGCACAAATAACTCCAATGGTGCAGAAAGCCAAGCCTCTTTTCAATCTGATCTGACCACCCAGAACGTTGTAACAAGGAATTTCATGTCAGGAACTGGCGTCGAAATTAAAGCAGGGTTATTTACGAACATTTCTGCTACAGAATCTCTGAATAGTCCCTATTATGAAGAATCCGGCAATAAATATTTCAACCTACCCATTAATACTAATCATCAAAACATTTCCCAGACTAATCTCACCTTCTCGGGCATAACTGCCCAAAATTCCTCACAAATTATTGAAGATAATCCGGAGAATTTTATAGCCAATGGCTATCATCCCTTATATCTCAATGTAGCGATAATGAGTTTTAAAGTTCCTTCTCCGTGCAAATTAAAGCAGGTCAGCCTCTTTCTACAAGAAGCGAATGCGACTGCCCGTTGGTCTATTGCTATATACAATGCAACACGGGATCTCGAAGAAGATCTGAATGTTATTCCGAGCTCTCCGATAGGAGTGGTCATTACCCAAAATGCCACAAATCCTAAAACGTTATATGCTGCACACTGGCAAGATTTCACTTTCCCTGATAGTGAATTAAATATGACAAACACCTATGTCGATTCAGAAGGATTTGCCTATTATTTTCTGATGGTTGCTCTTCCTATTTGCTATGGGCAATCTACCGTTTCACTTCTCTATTATTCATATGATGTGACATATGTGGATGATGGATTTGCTTATTTTATTGTATATGGTTATTCCTCACTCGAATATGAACCGTGGGACTATTGCATGAAATTGGTGTTAGCGCCAGAGTCGCCCACTCCCACTCCATCCGAGGTTGGTCTCTCTGTTTTGAATCCGAGCCGCCCTGCTCCCACAACAATGCAAACTGAAGATAATCACTCTGTTCCCGTTGAGGCAGCGCGCAATGTTACAACGGGACTTTATCTACTCTCTCAAAATTTTACTTTAACGGATTATGGAACTATAAACGGCATTGGGCTTTATATAAAATGTTATGGGGATATCCTAGCTTGTGTGGTGGGTATATTTCCTGACAATAACTCAAGGCCCAATTGGAATGCCAATAAACTTCTTGATTTGAATGTGACGCTGAATTTAGAAGACGGGACTACCGGTTGGATAAATTTCACGATGTCCGGATTACCCAATTTACCCCCCGGAACCTATTGGTGGGTTCTAGAAATTGGAGTTAATGGGAATGAGAACATTACTTTATTTGGTGCAAACGATTCATTCGGAGATAATGCGATTGCCCTAAAAACATATGCTACTACAGGTCCACACTTTACTTCAAATGTCCTCCCCTATGATTTTGCCTCCATAATTTATTATCAACCGGGGCGAGCAATGTATAATGTCAGCCAATCATGGATTTCTTCGGGACATTTACTCCCGGACATGTTAGGATATATCACTTTTCAGATAATCACCCGATGGCTCGGCGATACCGCCTTTAATGTGACATACACTGTTGAATTGGAAAATAATAGATATGTTGAACCCTGTTATTTAGCCTATTTCAATACAAACACTATTTGGTGGAATATTACCCTATTCTCCTCCTTTCCAACTACCTCTTTAGGCAAAATCATTAATTTAACGCTGCCTCTATCTTGGTCTGTTAAGAATGTAACCCGGAATGGACAAGATCATGGGAGCAGTAATTGGTCGGTTTATCAATTCACCGCTTTTAAGATCCTTTCCATTTATCGCGCATCGGATGCTCAATGGACTGTTTGGTGTAATACCACCCCTCCCACCTTATCTTATATTATTGAAAAATTAGTCGGGACCCAATTTCAGCCCGCATCTAATGCGACGGTATACGATAAGTTGCGAGTCAATGTGACCATCCCGACCCAGAGTAATGGTATCTGCTTTGTAACTATATTTTATCCCGATGGGAAATCGATGTTTAAGAATCAAACTAGCATCACCACTGAAACAATTCTATTGAATTGGTATCCAGAAAACGATTCGGCGGCAACGGGAGGGAATTATACGTTTATAGTCCATTGGTCAAATGGGACCGCAGTAGGTTTTAGCCGGCAGTACTTTTTCTTTACTCCCATACCCACGACTCTTACGTTGATTTCATCGCTTCCCTCGCCTTATGTGAATGATAATACTAAAAATATTACGATTCTTTACTGTGATTCTCGGGGCGTCAATATCACGGGCGCAACACTTTTTGCTAATTTGTATGGGACTGCTCTTGATTGGGAGGATCTTTACAGCATCTCTTTAAATCCCCTCAAGAGAGGCCTGTACCTTATAAAGCTCAATACTGCTGGGTTGAACGCGTCGCAGTCTTATCCATTAAGTGTTTCGGCTCAAAGGGATGGGTATAGCAACGTTTCCTTAGCATCGCAGCAGATACTCGTGAGACCGGTCCCTACCACGTTAGTTACAAATGTTCAAAATATCACGCAATATCAAGATCAATTCATGAGTTTTTCATGCTCCTTCAAGGATAACTTTCACGCCACAGGGATTGATTGGGCTTCAATCGGATTTACCATTGTAGGGACATCTATTAACGGGTCTATGACGAGCATCATGCCTGGCGAAAGCATTTATGTCACAGGGAATGTTGCACTGTCAAATCTCACCGGAAAAACACTGCCCTATGTAATTAATATCACCGCGATCGCTCGAAACTGCGAAACGAACAATAAAACCATCAATCTTTTTGTATTAAATAAAACCGGTACTATCTTGACCTTAATCATCCCCATAGGGCTAATTATCCAAGGTCAAAGCTTACAAATTCAAGCGTATTTACAGAACGAATCTTCCCTTAGAGGGATTTCTGGTGCTACTATTAGATTTTCCTTTGGCGGCATTATTCCCGACCGGATTGCCCTAACTGATTCAAATGGCATTGCGACTATTGATATTGCAGTGCCTGATCAACCTTTTACAGTCACAGCTTTCTATGATGGAACTTCAACCATCAAAGGCACACCGGCATCGCCATCCTCGGTTAGTGTTCTAACCTATGCTGATCTCGCCCTTTGGATTGGAATAATAGCAGGTGTTTGCGTGGTGTCAATTATAGCCGCCCGACAATTGTATTTTGTTCCAAAGCGAAACCGCCGGATGCAACAATATCAAAAAATCGCCAATAAATTTCAAGATGTTGCTAATCTTCGCCAACTAATAATCCTCCATAAGGAATCTGGCGGCTGTCTGTACCAACAGTCGTTTGGGGGCGAGTTCGACGCAGACCTGATTTCTGGTTTTCTTTCGGCAATTTCTTCATTTCAAACTGAGTTAAAACCCGAAAAGGCTCTTCAAAAAGGGATCAAAACTGGAACTGGTGGGTTCCAATTATCTTACCAAGATTATAAGATTCTCTTATTCGATGGCACACTAATCCGCATGGCACTTATCGTAGACGAACTACCTTCTGAAGAATTTCGTAAATTAGCCCAATCCTTTGTCGGCGAATATGAGGAGCGCTATCGTAGCTACTTAACGGCGTGGCGCGGCGATGTTACTCCCTTTAAAGACAGTTACCACTTTATCGCGACCAGCCTTGAAATCACGCTTATTTGGCCGCATCAGTTGAGGAAGCCCGCGCCTTCAGAAAAATTGAATTCCCTTGAAGAATCCGCTATAAAAATTGCGGATACCATCATGAAATCCCAGGCAGCGAATTACTTCTTCTTACCCTTGGTTATTTCGATGGGGCAAGCGGGAGCGCCCCAAGCAAAACTAGAAATTATAGCGACCGCCTATAAATTACGGTACCGTAACATCTTTAATCCCGTCGATCCCAGCAACCTTACGACTTAACTTTCTCTTCTTCCTTCTCTACCTTCTTCTCTTCTTCCCTCTCTACCTTTTTCTCTTCTTCCTTCTCTGCCTTTAGAGCAGGTTCTGCTTTAGTCAATGGAAAGAAGGGATTTAATAATGTAGTTAGGTCTGAAATGATTTGTTTGATATCTAGGTTCGGATCCCCAATGATATAGTAATATAATGATACGGTTTTCTCCGGGAGATTCGTCATTATGTTTTGAATTTGGAATTTGATCCCGGGATTGGTTACATACACACGAGCGGGCTGGTATTCGGGGATCGAAATAAAGCTGTCGATTATATCAAAATCATTGATAATGGAAGAACGGCGCCCCATATTGTTGAAATAGAGTTTAAACGAGTCTTCCGAGATCCCGGAAAAATAGAGAAGCGAATTATCAAATGAATTTATTGAAATCCCATAAATCCCAACATGACTTAAAAAGAACTTTCCGAGCGCCTGATCAATCGCCTCTTTATTTGAAGCGACTAGGGCTTTAATATATAAGTCCTGTAAGGTATCTGCAATATAAACCTTCTCTTCATCGGTTAAATGCGGGATCTTCCCTGCTCTAATTTGCGGTTCATAATTCTGTAATATATGCTCGTATATCCAGCCGATTTTCTCTTTCACTACTTCATGAAACAAATAGGGCTCGACAAAGCAAAGAATCAAATACTCCCCAATCTTAGTAGCGATAAGATTAGTGCCGTAAATGTCGTTTTCCTTTACAATTTTGATATATCCTAAGTCAACATCGTACTGTTTCGCAAACATATTGATGGCAGTCAGGAATCCGGACGTCAATGTACTGTCCATTTGCTGGAATTTCTCCAATTTTGAATCGAACATTTCCATATACAGAGGAAGTCCGAATTCCGTTTGAATAATGATTCCTAAGATGCCCATGGATGCTGAATCCTTTGTATTGCTTTCTCTAAATATTTCTTTTCTTTTCGTTTCTTAAATACTCTAGAAAATTTATAAAAATGTCTTTCCATTCAAAATTGCTATATATACCTCATACAACTCCCATACATACCTTGCATACATCTAGGATAACATTGATTTAATTCTTTAAACTTAAGTTCGATCATCTTTTAATTGGTGAATATTATGGGATCAAAACTTCAAAAACAAGCACAACAACTCGGATTGGATAAATTACGTCATATAATATTATATGCGCATCCAAATAAACTTAGAATGACTTTCGGCAAAAGCGTTCCAGACGTTATTGATGCTATCCGTGATTACATTGCAACGCAAGATTCCAAAGTTACTATAGACAAATCCGGTGGCGGCCGCTATATCAGTCATTATATCATAGCTCCAAAGGCACAAATCTACATAGACGTGCTAATTGACATGCAAGGTGCAATAGTTGTAAAGGCCGTTAATCCGTCAAATATGGCAATGCAAATTAATATCTATTCGGATAACGACCAACATGTCCGTGGAATCGCCAATGCAATAAATATTATCTATGAGGATGGCATGCTCGCTCATCTCGAACTCAAAAAATTCGAGGAGAAGTTTCAGGCTAAACAAGAGGCCATCATCGCTGAATGGAAAAAATGGTTATAATTCGATTATAGCCCTTTTTCTAAAGAAAATTAAAAATTCTCATCCCTTTTTTATCAATCCCCTTTGCTCCTTTCTATTTCGAATTCCTTTTCTTAAAATTCCTATATACATCTTTTATATCTCTATGAAAACTTTAACTCAATTTTTTTAAACTTGAATTAGATAAGCTTTTGATTGGTGAATATTATGGGATCAAAAGTTCAAAAACAAGCACAACAACTCGGAATTGATAAAGCACGTCATATCATACTATATGCGCGTCCAAGAAAACTTAGAATGACTTTCAGTAAAAGCGTTCCAGATGTCGTCGATGCCATTCGTGATTACATTGCAGTGCAAGATTCTACCCTTATTATTGACAAATCTGGTGGCGGCCGCAATTTCACGTATTATATCATAGCTCCGAAGGCACAAATTTACGCTGAGCTGATAACTAAAATGGCGGGTTTAATGGCTGTTGATACGTCAAATATGGCAATGCAACTTAATATCTATTCGAATAACGATCAACATGTCCGTGGAATCGCTAATGCAGTAAATATTCTCTATGAGGATGGAATACTCGCTCATCTCGAATTGAATAAATTTGAGAGTAAGTATCAGGCTAAAAAAGAAGACATCATTGCGGAATGGAAAAAATGGTTATAACTCAAATATAGCCTTTTTCTAAAAAAAATTGAAAATCTCCTCCCTTTTTTTTATCGGTCCCCAATACTCCTTTCCATTTCGAATTTCTTTTCTTAAAATGCCAATATGAAAAACTATAACCTAATTTTTATATCCTAAAATGCTAAGACGTTAAATCAACTTTTAATTGGTGAAAATTATGGGATCAAGAATTCAAAATGATGCACAACAACTCGGATTTACTAAAGCACGTCATATAGTACTATATGCGCATCCAAAAAGACTTAGAAGGACTGCCAGCACAAGCATCCCGGATACCGTCGATGCTATTCATGATTATATTGCGCTGCAAGATGCAACACTTGTTATGGACAAATCCGGGGGCGGCCGTAGTTGGAGTTTTTATCTTTTAGCTCAGAACGCCCAAGTATATGCTGAAATATTTATTAAAATGGCGGGTTTAGCAGCAACTAATATGTCAAATCTGGTCATTCAAATTAATATCTATTCGAATAACGATTCACATGTCCATGGAATCGCCAATGCTGTAAATACTCTCTACGAGAATGGAATACTCGCTCATCTCGAATTCAATAAATTTGAAAAAACGTATGCGGCTAAACAAGATCAGATCATCGCTGAATGGAAAAAATGGCTGTAACTAAACTCTGGCGTTTCACA
>Ga0315277_10001990_pt1 | contig 28838 bp, 21 predicted proteins | sample YL17G05_15_MG_FD_203695 | JGI IMG/M metagenome (GOLD analysis project Ga0315277, IMG submission 203695) | Sediment microbial communities from Yellowstone Lake, YNP, Wyoming, USA - YL17G05_15 | ecosystem: Environmental > Aquatic > Freshwater > Lake > Sediment | place: USA: Wyoming | collected... | reverse complement strand
AACAAAATAGCAGTCAGAGTGGATGCATGGGATACAGCCGGGGCACCTGGCAGGATAATTGGGGCATTTGCCGCACCAGTCCCCGCAATACGTGGCATCTGGCCTTTCCCTGGTCACAGAGTCATACCTCTTTCCGGCCCTCTGGTGTCGCCCGGACCAATCGTAATGATTTGACATCCGGGACCTCTGTCCTGCCGAAGGGGTTTCGCCCGCTATGACGGAAGAACACTTGGTTATGAACCGGGCACGGTGGGTGATGGTGGTATGACTGGGAAGATTCAGAGAGACATGGTGCGCGTCACCACGGATCAGGCTCTCGCGTTCAGGCTATCGAGGCAGCGCCTTGCCGGCAGCTCAACGGAGGCGGTTGATGTTGTGGCCGGCGCGGCGGGCGGAATCCAGGCCCAGGTTGCCGCCGCCTCCAGGCTGGCACTGGGTGTTCGTATCGCGGATCTGGCGCCCGGAGACGTTGACACAGCCCTGGAGGATTCGCGCACCATCGTCAAGGCATGGTCGATGCGTGGCGCCGCTCACCTCCTCCCTGCTCGCGATCTGCCCAACTACCTCGGAGCGCTCGAAAGGCCGCTGGCGCTTCACGAGGAGCGCTGGCTATCCGAGCGAGGCCTTGATCTGGATGATTGCCGCCGCCTCCTTGACGAAGTCGAATCGCTCCTGGATACACCCAAGACGCGGCAGGAACTCGGGGCGAGCATACGGGCCACTCTCGGCAATGAGTACGCAGAGCTTGTCGAGCACAGCTGGGGTGGCATGTTGAAGCGTGCGTGCTACGAAGGCCGCATCTGCTTCGGTCCTCAGCGAGGGCAGCAGGTGACCTTCGTGCGGACGCGGGACTGGCTTGGGGAGTTCGAGATTCCGCCGCAGGACTCCGCCCTGGCATGGCTGCTCCAACACTACCTCAAGAGCTACGCCCCGGCAACGATCAGCGATTTCGCGTACTGGTCGGGCCTGCCTGTCGCCGTGGTCAGGCCGGTGCTTGACAGTATCCCCGGCAGGGTGGTCCCGGTCTCTGTCGACGGCGCGGAGGCACTAGCCCTGGAAGAAGATGCTGGCGACCTGCTCACGGGGCAGAAAGGTCCGGTCCGCACAAACCTCCTCCCCAACTTCGACTCATACCTCATGGGACACAGGGATAAGAGCAGTCTCGTGGGCGCATGCCACTACAAGAAGGTTTTCCGCGTTGCCGGTTGGGTGTCGCAGGTCGTCCTTGTGGGCGGCCGGATCGCCGGGACATGGGAGCAGACGCCTAAGAGAGGCCATCTCGGTGTCGTGGTTTCACTGTTCGAACCCCAGCCTGACGAGGTGTGTGCGCGGATCGAAGAGGAGGCGTGCGTGGTCGCGCATTTCCTGGGCGCCCCCCGCGCGCAGGTGGTGTATAAGACATGAACAGTGGGAAGATGCCACGGACAGTCAGGATCGGGTCCAGGGGCTTCCTCTTCTGCTTCCCTGACCTCGGCGGCACCAACACCCTGGTGATCGAGGGCACAAGCTTCCGGTTCTTCCTTGACACCTTCCTCGGCCCTGATCCAATACGAGAGATCGAAAGTTACATGGTGCAGGCGCTCGGGGTAAAGACAGCTGTCGCATTCAACTCTCATGCTGACTGGGACCACATATGGGGTAACTCGGTCTTTTGCGACAGGATCATCATCGCGCACGTAGACTGCAGGCGGCGGGCCATGGTGGAAGGTCCGGGCGACCTTGTGCGCTACGCAGAGCACATGCACGGCAGGGTCGAGCTCGTGTTGCCCAGTTGCCTGTTCGAGACGCGCCTCGACTTCCCGGACGAGCAGGTTTCGTTCTTTCACACGCCGGGCCACACGCGCGACTCATCGTCGTGCTTTGACGCGGCAGATGGTGTCCTGTTCGCTGGGGATAACGTTGAATCGCCTGTCCCGTACGTTTCATCTCCCGACCTCGAGGCGTATATCAGGACACTTGAGTCGTACCTGGCGCTTGGGCCGCGTGTGGTCGTGCCGGGTCATGGCGAACCTCGGGACCTCGGCCTGGTAGCAAGCAACCTTGAGTACCTGCGGGCCCTGTCAAGAGGTGAGACCCGTCGCACCAACGACCTCAGCACGCTCGACCGGCACGCAGCTAACCTGAGAGTCCTGGACAGGAAGTCGTAGATGGGCGCTCATGCTGGAGGATGCCCGCCGGTGTGGCAACCAGGGTACATCCGGCTTGCCCAAGCCGGTGAACTCGCGGCGTGCGCATCCCGCCTGGCACAGTCGCTCGAAGCCTGCTCGTTGTGCCCACACGAATGCCAGGCCTCCAGGCGTACCGGTGCACGTGGCCGGTGCATGTCGGGCATCCTGCCCATAGTGTCGGCGTACTGCCTTCACGTGGGCGAAGAGCCCGCGCTGGGCGGCTCTCGGGGCGTCGGCAACATCTTCTTAGGCAACTGCAACGCCGCCTGTGTCTATTGCCAGAACTTTGAGATCTCCCAGCGACCCGGACATGAAGTCGCCTATGAGGTGAGCACAGCGCGTCTTGCGGACATCATGCTGGAGCTTGCCGCCGGAGGCGCGGCGTCCATCGGCTTCGTCTCCCCTTCCCATTTTGCGGCGCAAGTCATCGAAGCGGTGGATATCGCAGCTGCCCGCGGCCTCTCGCTGCCACTCATCTACAACTCGAACGGCTACGATTCAGTGGCTACGCTCAGGATGCTGGAAGGCGTTTTCGATATCTACTTGCCCGATCTCCGCTATGCGTCCGCAGCCGCCGCGGCAAAGTACTCAGGCCTGCCCGGCTACCCGCGTATCGCACGCGCGGCCATCCGGGAAATGGCGAGGCAGGTGGGCCTGCGCCTCGTGTTCGGAGACGACGGGCTTGTCAAACGCGGGCTGATCATAAGGCTACTTGTGCTGCCCAACGACATATCGGGCACCGAGGAAAGCCTTTCGTGGATTGCGGAAGACCTCGGCACCGAGGTCTCCATCTCCGTGATGTCCCAGTATTACCCGGCCAACCGCGCGCAAGATTTTCCCGAACTCGCGCGCGGTGTCACGCTAGAAGAATACGACCGGGTGGTTCGAGCTGTCGATTCACTCGGGTTCTCCAACGGCTGGGTACAGGAATTCGCGTCCGGGGAACAGTACCGGCCGGATTTCTCCGACCGGCGTATGCCTTTCAAATCATCCGTATGATCCCTGCTCCTGCCGCTCACTCCACAACAGGCAACCTGCCGAGCGGTTGGCTACCTACTTCACCACGGGCAGCAGTAGGTGCGACGGGTGCTCCTCATCGTGGTAGATCGAGTTCGTGGCCACTCTCCACGTGGAGTTGCGTCCCATGGGCTCGCCCGTGTTCGGGTTTACGTCGAACCTCGGGAAGTTGCTCGATGAGACGTCCAGCCGTATCCGGTGGCCCTTCTTGAACACATTGCTGGTCGGGAAAAGCGGTACCCGGAACGCATACGCTCTTCCGGGCTGCAAGAACTCGGGCGGTTCCTTACGTTCGCGGTACCTGGCCCTGATGATGCTGTCCTGGATGTTCAGGGCATAGCCCACAGGGTAGTCCTCATTGGGCGGGTAGGCGTCGATGAGCTTGACTGTGAAGTCGGTATCGACGCAGTCTGACGACGCGTAGAGCACCACTTCGGGCACGCCGGTGACTTCCACGTCTTCCTCCAGCGGGTCTGTGCAAAAGACGCAGACATCATGCCGCGCCGCCAGTGGCAGGCTGTCCTTAGCTCCGAACACGCCGGGGTGACATGTCTGGTTGAACCCACCGCCTGGTATCACATTTTCCGCGGCTGAGACGGGCCCGCCGATTGTCGGCACCGGGTCTTTGGGATCAAACTGGTAAACCGTGGGCACCGATTCGCCGGGGAATTCCCTTGACAGCCCGGACCATCCATGCAGGTAGAGAGGCGTGACCTCTGCGCGCCCGATCGGCCACTCCTGTTCGAATCGCCAGTACCCCCCGTGGTCCAGCCGTCCCTCCGGCGTCTTGCGACCGGTGCCTCCACCCATCACGAATACCCTGACGGGCGGCTCTTCGTCGAAGGGCAGGCCTTTCAACGTCATGTCGAACCAGTGCAGCCTGGCATCTCCGTAATCCATCGCCGCTTCCGGCCCGAACTCCACATCGCCCGCGCTCGATAGTTTCAGGTTCCGGGCACCGTGCTTGTACGGTCCCATGATCAGCCTGACCTGCGACTTCTGCCTTGAGTGCAGGTTCGAGAAACCCGTGACCGTGGAGATCGAGTGGGAATCGTACCACCCACCGATAAAGCAGACATCGGCGTTCGAGTACTCACCGTAGTACGGCGTCACGTCAAACGCCACTCCGGTGAAGGTCTCGCTCCATTCGCTCTGCTGCAGCACCTCGAATATGTCTTCTTCATACGAAGGCACGAGGCTGAAGGGGTTGTGGCCTTTCTTCAGGGGCAGAGCGTGAAGCCACTGCTCCAGGTTCTTCTCCGCATCGACAAGGTATGCCCGGAGAGAAGGGTTCTTCAGCGCCTCGGGCGCATCCACTATCATCCGGAAGTGCCGGATCAGATTCGAAAGGCGCGCCGCGCCGCCTGTGCGCTTCCTCACCTTGGCAACGTACGAAAAGCCCATGGCGGGGATCATGGATGTGAGGTGCGGCGGGTTCAGGGCGCCGGTCGAGCCCTGGATGCCGGCGCCGTAGGACAGCCCGGTCGTACCGACCTTGCCGTCGCACCAGGGCTGCGCTGCCACCCATTCGATCGCGTCGTAGCCGTCCTGCGGCTCCGGCTTGTGAGTGATATGTACACCCTCGGAGTCGTACCTGCCCCGGCAGTCCTGGGCCACTGCGACATACCCGTGGCTCGCAAAGAACTGCGCCGAGGCAATGAGATCTTCGCGTACCTTGCCGTATGGAGTCCTCTCGAGAATTGCAGGGAACGGGCCGTCAAGACGCCTGCCCTGCGCTGCAGGGAAGTAAACGTCCGTCGCCAGACGAATGCCGTCACGCATCCTGACCATTACGTTGGGCTCGACAACAACCTCGAACGGACCTCGGTCCATCGTCCCGTCCCACCCAGTCTGTCAGTGTCTGGACTCGTCAAGAGCTCTACGGAATTCCTCCATGACGTCCTGCGGCATCCTGTACTCGTGTTCGGGGCCAGGGAACTTGCCGGCCCTCACATCTTGAGCGTATTCCTGCATCATCCGGACTATCTCATCTGCCAGCTGGCCATAGCGCCTCACGAACTTCGGCTTGAACAGCTCGAACATGCCCAGCATGTCGTAGACGATCAGCAACTGGCCGTCACACGGCAGCCCCGCACCGATCCCCAGGATGGGCACCTCGCACATCTCCGTTATCACCTTGGAGACCGGTCCCGGCATGCCTTCAAGGAGTATTGCGAACGCCCCGGCTTCCTCAAGCGCCCTGGCGTCCCTCACAAGCTGGAGTGCAGTCCTGAGGTCGCGGCCCTGTGCTTTCCAGCCGCCGAATTTGGCGGCGTACTGGGGCGTCAGGCCGATGTGGCCCATCGTCAGGATCCCGGCGTCGGAGATGGCCTTGACGATATGCGCCACGCCCGTGCCGCCCTCAAGCTTGATGGCGTCGCACTCAGCTTCTTTCACGAAGCGCCCGGCGTTCCGCACGCCCTCCTCCACACTTGCCTGGTAGGACATGAAGGGCATGTCGCCGATGATGAACGTATTCGGGGCGCCGCGCCTGACGGCCTTGGAGAAGATGATCATCTCTTCCATCGTGACAGGAATCGTCGACGAGTACCCAAGCTTGGTATTGCCGACCGAGTCTCCGATCAGGATCATGTCCACCCCGGCACGTTCCTCGAACGCAGCCATCATTGCGTCGTAGGCAGTCAGAAATACGACTTTCTCCTTGCTGGCTTTCATTTTCTGGAAGTCAATAATGGTCTTCCTAGACACCGGTACACCTCCCTAGTCCTTGTGGGCAGCATCCATCCCCATCCTGAATGCTGCAAGGTTCGCCTCGAGCGCCCTCGGCACGGTGGCCTTTATGGCACGTTCCCAGATATCCGTCTTCATCTCCAGGTGCACGGCGAGCGCACCAACCAGGGCCACGTTCACCACCCTGGGGTTTCCGCACTTGCGCGCGATGTCCATAACGTCAACCAGAAACACGTTTGCGCCTGTCTCGTCGAGCAACTTGTCCAGGCTCTCGGGATACGGGGTGCCGAGTGCCGAGACGGTTGTCGGGATGATCTCTTGCTGGCTGGAAACCAGCAGCCCACCCGGCTCAAGGCAATTCGCGAACCTCACTGCTTCAAGTTTTTCGAACGCCAGCAGCGCATCCGCCTGTCCAGGGTCGATCCCGGGCGCATGTACGGTTTCGCCTGCACTCCCGCCTCTTCTCACGAAGCTCGTCACCGAGCCGCCTCGCTGGGCCATTCCGTGGATTTCCGACTGTTTCACATAGTAGCCGGCCTCGAGAAACGCGCGCGCCAGCAGGTTGGACGCGAGCACGACGCCCTGCCCGCCGACGCCCACAAGCATGATGTCTTTGATCACTGCGTCTCACCTTCCTTGATGGCGCCCGACGGGCAGACCTGCACGCACATCGTGCAGCCGTTGCACAATGTCACGTCGACCTGAGTCTTCCCGCCCACCTTGTAGAGCGCCGGGCAGCCCAGCTTCATGCAGATGCCGCACGCGGTGCAGGTTTCCTTATCCGCCACTGCCGGCGGCCTGCGCAGCGCGGTCCGGAGCAGCGCGCACTCGCGCCTCGAGATGATGACCGCCGGGGCGTCGCTTTCCATCACCCTCTTGACGACCGCTCTGGTGGTTTTGAGGTCATACGGGTCGATCACGGTCACATCGTCTATGCCGAGCGCCTTAACCAGCGCGACCAGGTCGGTCTGCTTGGTGGGGTTACCCCTGGCATCAAAACCGCTCCCGGGATTACCCTGGTGCCCTGTCATGGCCGTCGTCCGGTTGTCCACAATCACTACCTTGGACGACCCGTTGTTGTAGGCCACGCCGAGGAGTGGCGTCATACCCGAGTGGAAGAATGTGGAGTCACCGATCATGGCAACGACCTTGCTCGTCACTTTTGGCCCCAGTGCCTTTTCCATGCCGTGGCCGTGCCCGATGCTGGCCCCCATGCAGGTGCAGGAGTGCACCGTGTCGAGCGGCTTCATGACTCCCAGTGTGTAGCAGCCGATGTCTCCCAGGACGACAGCCTTCTGCAGCGCAAGCGCGTACAACACGCCCCTGTGGGGACAGCCGGCGCAGAGCAGCGGCGGCCTTGGTGGGAGCCCCGGTACTGGGGTGCGCACGGGCGGTGTGGGCAGGCCGAAAGCTTTCTGCAGCATTGTCGTCGAGTACTCGTCTATCTTGCTGAGCCTGTCCTTACCCGTCACCGCGAGGCCGGCTGCCCGGAGCTCAGTCTCTACCAGCGGGTCGAGTTCCTCGATGACGCAGACCTCCTTCCTCCCGGCCACGAACTCGCGGACGAGCCCCATTGGCAATGGGTAGCTGAAGCCCAGCTTCAGCACAGGGGACTCGGGGAAGGCTTCCTTCACGTAGGCGTAGGGAATGCCCGACGTTATGAACGCGGGCCCCGGGCCGTCCGGGTTTTCGATGCGATTGAAGGGTGACTTGTCCGCGGATGCGGCCAGCGCCTCGAGCCGCCGCTCCACGACAGGGTGCCTGCGCTTCGCGTTCGCGGGGATCATCACGGTGCGTTCCGGGATAAGAGTGAGCTTCTCCCCGGGACCCGGACCCTGGGGCACGGTTACCCGGTCCTGAAGGGTGACCGGGCAACGGGTGTGGGCGAGGCGGGTCGTCGTCCGGATGAGCACAGGACAATGGAATTCGTGGCTGAGCTTGAAGGCCTCGACGGTCAGTTCCTTCGCTTCCTGGCTGTCCGACGGTTCCAGCATCGGGATCTTCGCGAACCGGGCCCAATAGCGGTTGTCCTGTTCGTTCTGGCTCGACCACATGCCCGGGTCATCGGCGGACACAAGGACCAGCGCGCCTTCAATCTCCATGTACGCCATGGTCATGAGCGGGTCCGACGCCACGTTCACCCCGACGTGCTTCATGGCGGCCAGCGACCAGGCGCCCGCGAGTGCGGCGCCTCCCGCCACCTCCAGCGCGACCTTTTCGTTCGGCGACCATTCTGTATACATCTCTTTGAATGTCGCCGCCATCTCCGCGATCTCCGTGCTCGGCGTACCTGGGTACGCCGCCACGAGCCGCGCTCCGGCCTCAAACGCGCCTCGCGCGATGGCCTCGTTGCCGGATAGCAGCACTTTCTCTAAAAGCAAGACACTCCCCCCTACCGGCACATATCCACGCTTCCGTTGAGCCTGTGAGAAACGTCATAGAGTGCCAGCGAATCATATTGGACAGCGGATTTGCTTGTTCCTCCCGCGTCACTCTATGTCAGCGGCCACATGTTCTTTCGTCGAAGTGCATCTTCCAGCGCCGCCCGGAGGTCGGGCTGCCCTTTCTCCGCGACTTCATACTTGACGCGTACTGCGTGCCTGCCTAAGTCAAGGAGCTTTCGAAGATCCACAGGCGTGGCGACAAGGATGGTATCGCACTCGACTGCTCTGATCGTCTCTTGCAGTTCGCCGAGCTGCCGGGGAGTGTATCCAAGCGCGGGGAGCAAGTTGGTCATATGCGGGTACTTGTTGTACGCTTCTCGAATGGAACCAACAGCCCAGGGCCGGGGGTCGACGATTTCCGATGCGCCGTACTTGCGGGCGGCTATGATACCGGCACCGTAGGCCATCTCGCCGTGGGTCACGGTCGGGCCGTCCTCGATGGCAAGCACGCGTCTGCCCTTGATGAGGTCCGGCCTTTCGGCGGTGACGGGCATCTCCGACAGCACGATGGTCGCCCCAGGGTTCAGCGTGAGCACGTTGCGGCGTGTCTGCTCTATCGCCGCGGGGTTCGCTGTATCAACCTTGTTTATGACGATTATGCCGGCCATCCTCACGTTGGCCTGGCCCGGGTGGTACGCCAGTTCGTGGCCCGGCCTGTGCGGGTCTACGAGCACAATGGAGGCGTCCGGGCGGATGAACGGGAAGTCGTTGTTCCCGCCGTCCCACACAATGACACCGGCCTCCTGCTCAGCGGCACGGAGCACTTCTTCGTAGTCGACACCGGCGTATACTACGGTGCCGGCGTCGATGTGCGGTTCATATTCCTCACGTTCCTCGACGGTGCAGTTGTGCCGGTCAAGGTCTTCGTAGGTGGCAAACCTCTGGCAGGTCTGGAGGGCGAGATTGCCGTAAGGCATCGGGTGCCGTATCACCACCGGCTTGGACCCAAGGCTCTTGATGATGGCCACAACCCTCCGGGTCGTCGCGCTCTTGCCCACTCCGGTCCGCACGGCGCACACCGAGATGACCGGCCTTCTTGATTGGATCATGGTCTCGTGCGGGCCGAGAAGCATGAATGACGCTCCCCCGGCAAGCACTTCCGAACCCCTGGTCATGACCGTCTGGAAGGAGACATCGCTGTACGAGAACACGCACAGGTCGACTTCCAGGTCAGATATGAGCCTGCTGAGTTCGCTCTCGGGATAGATCTCGATGCCGGCCGGGTAAAGCGGCCCCGCCAGTTCTGCCGGATAAGTGCGCCCCTCCACCGACGGTATCTGGGTCGCTGTGAAACCCAAGACCCTGTAGGCTGGGTCATCCCTGAAAACCACATTGAAGTTGTGGAAGTCCCTCCCCGCAGCCCCCAGTATCAACACTCTCTTTGCCATGCTAACCTACGCTCCCCCCACCCAGTGTCCCGTCACAGTCTATGCACGGTTGTATATGCATTCTTGCATGAAATGTCTGTCTCCTTCAGGACGGGCAATGGCTTCTCGCCAGGGCGAGCGGCACGGCCGCGACCAGGAAAAAGGCATCGCGCCCTGTGACGGGCGCGATGCGTATCAGTCTACGGACCTCTTCTCTTTTTTCCCTGTTCGCCTATTCTTTACGCTTGAGGCTTTCGCTGTAAGCGTTCGAGGCGCGCTCTACCGCCGCAACCAACCGTGAGATCAGGACTATCCCCCACACACAAAGCGCGAGCTGGATAAGGCCGGCTATTGCCGCCAGCACCCCCAGCCCTGCAAGCCTTGAAGCTGCTGCCATATGTTTTGCCTCCTCACTTTTCACCAGATCCTCATGACTTACGTTTCACAATGGTCTTAGTTTCCTTACTACCGATCGCTACTCCACCTTCCGGACCATCCGGAGCCCGTTGAACACCCCCCACACCTTGCCGCTCTTGTCGAAGTAGAACCGCGCTGTTCTCTCCTGTCCCTTCACGGTGCAAACCAGCGTCCTGTCGTCGCTGGCCCTGAGAGGAAACTCGAGGCCGGTGAACCTTATCACGAGCGTGCAGCTCTCCTGCGCAATCGTGAGGTCGGCTCCTTCGGCGGACTTGTAGCGGCCCACGAACCTGCCAAGTTGCTCCTGGCTGGCCTCGTAGTGCGGCTCCTCCGAGCGCTTCATCTCGAGGGGGAGCCCCAGCGCAGTGTTCATTGCATAGAGCCACATTGCGGCGGACGGCGCTCCACCGACGTTGGTCAGGAGCGCCAGCGAGATGCCGCGTTCCGGGACAAAGCCGAAGTTCGACGATACCCCGGTGAGCGCCCCACCATGTTCGACGAGCGTCACCCCGCCGTAGCCTGGAGTGATCTGGAGCCCGTACCCGTAGTAGGTGTTCCTCCCTATCTGGTAATATGGCTCGCACATGGCTTCGACCGTCTCCGCAGAGACGGTTCGCTTCTCATGCAAGACGCCCTTACCGGCGTACACAGTGCCGTACTTCACAAGGTCCCTGGCAGTCGACTTGATCCCGCCGCCGGCATCATATGCGCCGCACTCCTGGTACCTTGGCACATCGAGAGTCTCCTCCCGCTTGTTGTTGAGGTAGATGGCAGTCAGGTTTCCAAGCGATCGCGCCTCGTCGACCCGGAAGGCGGTCTGGTTCATCCCTATGGCGCCAAACACCCTGTCCTTCATGAAGTCGTAGTAAGACTTACCTGAGACGCTTTCGATGACCGCGCCCAGGACCGCATACGAGTCATTGGAGTAACTGAAGTACTTCCCAGGCTCGCCGAGCAGGCTCTCTTTCTCCTCGGCCAGGTACTTGAGATGCCCCGAAAACGTGCTCGTGTCCGGCATCTCACCTTCCGGCTCACGATCCGGCTCATTCTCATCCCATCTTGGGTAGCCCTTCATGCTATCCTTCATCGCGCCATACAGGCCCCGCAGCGGCGGAAGGCCTGTGGTGTGGTTTAAGAGGTGGTGTATCTTCACATCCGCTGCGGGAGCGCCGGCAAGACGGAAACCGGGCAGATGTTTGACCACCGGGTCGTGCACCGAGAGCCGCCCCTCTTCTTGCAGCATCATTACGGCAAGAGCGGTGAATGACTTGGATACCGAGGCTATTCCGAAGATGGTGCTTGGGTCAACAGGGGCGCCTGTGCTCCTGTTCCGGGTACCGAAGCCGCGCTCATGCACAACACAACCCTGCTCGGCGACTGCAATGGCGGCACCGGGGATCTTGTGTTCTTCCATCGTGCGCTCAAGGCAACTGTCTAGTTCGTCCCACCTGTCCGGCAACTCCGTGATCCTCCCTTGGTACGGGTGTATTGGTGCGGATTTCGTGCCACTCTCGCTGAGCATTCGATGGCCCAGAGTCCGGGCCCTTCTCTGTGCTGGGCATCCTGAGTCTGGTAAGATTAACGGGTGGAGGCGAGCCAGGACATGCTGGAGACGGACGCTTCGACACTTCTTCGATGGCGGCAGGCAATTGACAGGCGCAAGTCGGTGAGAAGGTTCGAAGGGGTGTCCCTGGACCACGATACGGTCGCGGCCCTGGAAAAGGCCTGTGAAAGCTGCACACACCTGCCGGGCGGCCGGGCGCGGGTCGTTCCGGTGAACGGCCTTGGCGCCGCGCAACGGATCTTTCACTGGCTGCCCTGGGGAATCGCGACGCTCATCCACCACGCTAGCCTCGTCTTCGTGATCCTCTCATCCGGCTCTCCTCACGATCCGGAAGATGCTGGCTTCTGCGGAGAGCAGGTCGTGCTCGAGGCCTGCTCGCGAAACGTAGGTACATGCTGGGTGAGCGGGACGTTCAACAGGAAGGCGGCTCTGTCGCTCGCCGGCCCGGAACCGGGTGAACGCATGATTTGTGTCATCGCCGCAGGACCGGCACACCCTGCGGCCGCCTCCAGGCACAAGCACAAGAAGGATTTCACGCAGATCTGCAACATGCCCCCGGACGAGTTGCCTGTGTGGATACGGGACGCCGTCGGCTGCGTGCGAGTCGCTCCGTCCGGCACCAACCTGCAGCCATGGTGGTTTGAGGTGCGGGACGGTGCGGCAGCTGGCACCGGCGGAGACGCGGCAGCCGGCACGGCGGACAGCCCGGCGCCTGTACCTCGGGTCGTGCTCTGGCCTCATAGACCAGGCCCGGTGGCGTTACACTCCGGTTTTCTTCTCTCGAAAGTTGGTCCCCGGAGAATCGACCGCGGCATTGCCATGCTCCATTTCGCAGTCGGTGCGGCGGCGTGGGGCGTGGCAGGGCACTGGAGCCTGCAGGAACGCGTCGACCGTGGCGCAGCGGCACGGTTTTTCGTGGAGGGACAAGACTCCGGAAGGCGAAAGATTGACGCGGAGAACCCAGAGCATGGAGCATACGACGAAAGGCGTGGTGTCTGTGAAGGTCCTGGTAGTCAATAGAAGCATCACTGAGGTGCGGGCTGACGCAGTCATCGTCAACTTGTTTGAGGGTATAACCCTCCCGGGGGGCGCGGCCGGCGCGATGGATGGCGTCACAGGCGGCGCCATATCTGAAGCCATACGGGCGGGCGAGTTCAAGGGAAAGCTAGGCGACACTCTGGTGCTGCGGTGTCCAGGGACGGATGCCGGTAAGGTCATCGTTGCTGGGCTGGGGCCTGCTGCCGGGTTCGGGTACGAGGCGGCAAGGCGCGCTGCGGGATCGGCGATACGCCAGGCGGCGAAGATGAGCGCCGGGACTGTGGCAACGATTGTCCACGGGGCTGGGCTCGGCGGTCTCGACCCGGAGATGTGCGCGAGAGCCACGGTGGAGGGCACGTTGCTGGGAGCGTACAGGTATACCGGGTTCAAGGCCCGGCCACGCGAGCAGGAGCGGCGTCCTGAAGAACTCTTGATTGCGGAACTCGATGCCTCCAAGGTCCAGAGCATAGAGCGCGGCGTTCAGACCGGAGTCGTGATGGCAGAGGCAGCAAACTCCGCCCGCGATCTTGTGAACTGCCCGGCCAACAAGATGACCCCATCGGTCATGGCCGGATTCGCCGAGGCGATGGCGCGTGACGAGGGCCTCGAATGCCGCGTGCTTGAACGGCGGGACATGGAGCAACTCGGAATGGGAGCGCTGCTTGGTGTGGCGCAAGGTTCGGCCGAGCCTCCAAAGATGATTGTGTTGAGATACGACGGAGGCCCGGGCGTGGGCTCGGACAAGCCTGACCTGGCGCTTTGCGGCAAGGGACTGACGTTCGACAGTGGCGGCATTTCGCTCAAGAACCGCGAAGGTATGGAAGCGATGAAGGACGACATGGCCGGCGGGGCTGCCGTGATCGCCGCGATGAAGGCAATCGCCCGGCTGAAGCCTGAGGTCAACGTGCTGGGTATCGTGCCCTGCACTGAGAACCTGCCGTCCGGCACCGCCCTGAAGCCGGGCGACGTTATCTCGGCCATGAACGGCAAGACGATCGAGATCATAAGCACCGATGCGGAGGGACGGCTCATTCTCGCCGACGCGGTCGCCTATGCGCAATCGCTGGGCGCGCCTCGCATAGTGGATGTCGCGACACTCACGGGTGCCTGCGTGACAGCCCTGGGCGACGTGTACTCAGGGATCGTCTCGAACTCGGATGAATTGACCGCCAAGCTGCTTGGCGCGGCTGCTATCACGGGCGAACGCTTCTGGCGGTTCCCGGCGGCCCAGGAGTACGAAGAGAAGTACAAGAGCGACGTGGCAGACCTGAAGAACGCGGGGGATCGCGGCGCAGGGGCCATCACAGGCGGCTTGATAATCGGGGAGTTCTGCAAAGGCGCTGAGTGGGCCCATCTCGACATCGCGGGTACTGCGTTTACGTCGTCGGACAAGCACTACCAGCCCAAAGGCGCAACCGGCGTGGCAGCCAGGACGATGGCGCAGCTGGCGGTGGATATGGGGAGGTAGGACGGATAGAGCGGGCGTGGGTTTGAGCGGGCGTTCGTGGCGGCGGGCATTTGTGGCGGCGCTGGTCGTGCTTATGGGCCCAGCGCCTTTCGTGTTAGAGTAGGGCGAGGGGCGCTCTGGAAGGGGGACACCGGTGAAGATCCCGGACACAGTGTTACGGGCGCTGCTCGCCGAAAGTGGAATGAGCCCGATAGCGAAAATCGTCTGGCAGGCCACGGCGAAATGCCTGCCACAGAGCATGAATGAAGTACCCGCCACTGCGAACGTCTCGGAGAGTTCCGCCAAGAAGGCATGCAGGCAACTGGCGAGCCGCAAGTGGATGTCCTTTGTGAAGACGAGTTATAGGACTCGCCCGGTGGCCCGAATCCCGTATGAGCATCAGGTCAAGATGGCGGAGGACTTCGAAGCACTGTACAAGTTGGTGCGCAACAGGGGCGAGTTCCTCATGAAAAGATACCTGGACCTGCGGGTCTCGAGTGACGAATGTGTGGATAACGCCCGGTTCGAATTCCTCATCAACCCGGAGACGGATGAACCTTTGGAGTATGACCGGTACTACACCAACAAGGTGGCGTTCGAGTTCAACGGGCCTCAGCATCATGGCCCGACCGAAATGTACCCTGACAGCCAGGCATCCAAGCAAACAGCCACCAGAGACCTGGTCAAGAAGGCCCTCAGCCGCGATGCCAACGTGAACCTGGTGATTGTTGAGGCTAAAGACCTCGTGCCTGACGCCTTCGACAAGCTGCTACCCGTCGAGCTGGCCTTGAATGACATTGATAGGGACGGCCCATACTTCAGAGCCTTTGCCAGGTTGTGCAGCGCCTATGTCGCCAAGGCGGCTGCAGGAAGTGGTACTGCGCCGGCCACGAAAGCCGGGGGGAAGAAGTAGCACGTCAGCGGCGGACCGGCGATCGGTGGACCTGCCGCGCAGGAATCGCACGCGCCTGGCGGCAGGCGACCGGCAGACTCCCGCGCGACCTGTGTTAGAGATACTCGGGCTAAAGTACGACTGCTTCCGAAGCTAGATGGTATACGGGAGAGCCCTCTCCAATGATGGTGAGCACGGAATAACCCGAGTTGGAGACAGACGGACTACCGGAGAACCTATTCAGCGGCCAAAGGGTGTTTTAGGAGGCCGTGCCTACCGCTTGAGAGTGCCGTTCACCCCATCTTAGAGATAGACGGGCTGCGCGGAGGACCGCTTTCCACCAAGATAGGTCGCGGCAGAGTCAGGCGCCCTTCGACGCGGCAAAGTCAGGCGCCCTTCGACGCGGCAGAGTCAGGCGTCCTTCGACGCGGCAAAGTCAGGCGTGCTCGGCGCCCTGCGTGCGAAGCCTCATGAGGTGAGGGCAGAGGGATTGCCAGGAAACCGGGGGGCCGTCGACGACGGTCCTCCGCGCTTACTATGAGTCTATTGCCTGCTAGCGGTGGGCCTACCACACCGGTCCGAAAACGAATTCCCCACCCACGGCGGTAGCAAGCACTTTCGCGCTGGTTATCTCCTGTTTCGGGATTGCCGCGATATCCCTGGATAGGATGATGAAGTCTGCAAGTTTGCCTGGAGAGAGGTCGCCCTGGACCGCCTCACGCCCAATCGCATACGACGCCCCAGCTGTGTAAGCCCAGGCAGCATCGAGAACCCCCATCTTCTCCTGTGGGTACCAGCTCAGCTCCGCTGGTTCGCCCGGCGCGTTCCGGTTCACAGCGCAGTGGATGCCGTACACTGGGTCGGGATTGTCCACAGGCCCGTCTGACCCAAAAGCCAGCACCGCCCCGCTCTTGCGCAGAGATTCGAACGGGTACGCCCACCTGGCGCGCTTGCCCCAGTCTTTGTCCGCCATGTACCTGTCGGCCACCGCATGCGAAGGCTGGACCGACGCTATCACGCCCAGGCGCGCGAAACGCGGCACATCCACCTCGGTCAATACTTGAGCGTGCTCCATCCGGTGCCGCAGTCCGAGATGCCTGCTCTCAGCCGCAAATCGCTCGAGCACGTCAAGCACGTCCCTGCAAGCCCTGTCCCCGATAGCGTGAACCGCCACGGCGAACCGGCTCCCAATCGCCAGTGACACGGCATCAGTGAGTTGGTCGTTCGTCATGACCTCCAGCCCAAGGGTGAGCGGCGGCTTCTCATAAGGCTCAAGCATGTGCGCAGTACGCGAGCCGAGCGCGCCATCCTTGAACATCTTGACCGGCCCCAGGAAGACGCTGTCGTTGCCAAATCCTTGCCTCAGCCCAACATCTTTCAACTGCTGGAGCGCCTCGACCGACGGGCACGCGGCGATTCGCATGGCCAGAGCGCCCTGTTGCTGCAAGGCCTGAGCCGCCCTGAAGGCTCGCGCGCCATCGACCGAGTGCACGGTCGTCAGGCCAATCGACACGAGATGCTTTATTCCAGCCCTCAGCGCATCCACCACGGCCTCTTCCGACGGAGCGGGGATGTGCTGTCGTATGAGCGCCTGCGCCCTGTCCTGGAAGACGCCCGTGATGCGACCCTCGCTGTCGCGCATGATCGAGCCGCCTGGCGGTGCCTCAGTCTCTTCCGTCACGCCCGCTATCTTCATGGCCAGCGAGTTTGCCCACCCGCTGTGTCCATCTTTGCTTGACAGGAAGACCGGGCTGCCCGGGCAGACAGAGTCGAGCTGCTGGTAGTTGGGAAACACGTTCCACAGGCTCATGTCCCAGCGCCCGCCTGTGATCCATTCACCGGGAGGAACCGCCGCAACGGATTTCCTGAGGATTACCAGTGCCTCGTCGATCGTCTTTGTCTTGATCAAGTCCACCTGCCTGCGGGCCAGAGACCAGCCAACCAGGTGGATATGGCTGTCATGCATTCCGGGGAAAACCGCCCTGCCCGCCAGGTCGATCATCTCGGTACCGCGCGGCGCAGCCGCCTCCAGGTCAGTCTTCCTACCTGTAGCCGCAACTTTGCCGTTGCAGACCAGCATCGCCTCCGTACGAGCGTGCGGAGAGCCGGCCATCGTGTAGATGGGCCCGCCGGAGACCAATTTCGTCGCTGCCATGAGTAGCTCACTCCTTACAGGTTTCTAAATGCTCCCGCGTCACGTGACTGTGCTGAGTCCTATCCGGCATCAGGACCGAGCCTGCCCACAGGCATATCAGGCTTGTCAACAGCCCGATATACAGCGGGTCGAGCCCTGTTGGAAAGACGGCGCCCCAGGCGAGGGAAAGCAGAGGAGCCACGGCGATGGCAAGGAGGCCCGCCCGCCTGGATACATAGCGCTTGAAGAACACGGCCCCAAGCAGCGGGAAGAACACAGTCGACCCGCGCAGGCCCATTGAAAGGAAACTCCACTTGAGTATGAGGCTGTCAAGTCCCGAAAGCGCAATGACCAGCGCCGTCGCGCCGACCGCCGCGATCGCCACACGGGTCGCCAGCAATACATCCCGGTCCGTGGCCGCGGGGCGGAAGCGTTTCTTGAATATGTCCTGGCCAAACATTACTCCGACGCCCAGGCTGAGGCCCGCGGCCGTTCCTATGACCGAAATGAACAGTGTTGCCAGCACCACCCCCGCGAGTATGGGGTGCATGAACTGCGTGACGAACAGCGGGAGCGCGGATGCTGGGGAGATGCCGGGCTGCGTCACCTTCATGTGCATGCCGACGTAGACACCCGGAAGCCCCGCGACCGGCGTAATTGCCGCGGCGAGCAGCGCCCCACGCCTGGAGGCGCGAGGATCCTTGCCCGAGAAAATCGCCTGCAGGTACGTCTGCGTCGACGCAACGCCCACCAGAAGAGAGAACCCGGCGGCCAGGTCCGTCCACAGGCCCCTGCCGAATAGGCTGAAATACGGGTACTTGGGCAAGGCCCGCGCAAGGCTTGAGACCCCGCCTGCCAGGCCGTTGGCGACGAAGCCCACCACCAGCATCGACCCGAGGACAAGCAGGGTCTTGGCAACCCCAACGGACCCTGTGCTCCAGACACCGCCGTATATGACATAGAGCATCATTGCGGCGAAGGTGACCACTGCCGCGAGAACGGGACTCATGCCGAAAATGGTTGCGAGCAGAGAGGTTGCCGCGAGGACTTGACCTATGATGTTAAGCATCAGCCCGATGGACGTGAAGAGCCACGACCAGAAACCCACCCGGTCGCCGTACGTGTTCACGAGGAACTGCGGGATAGTCTTGACACCGGCGTTCCTGAGCTTGTCTGAGAGGACAAGGGCCAGGAACACCAGCGCGATGCCCGACCCAAGGGAAAACCACCAGCCTGCGAGCCCGTAACTGAAAGAAAGCTGGGCGGCTCCGATGGTTGCCGCTCCGCCCACGATAGTCCCGATTATGGTGCCAGCCACATATACGGCACCCAGTGACCTGCCGCCCGTGGCGAAATCGTCGAACGACTTGACCCTTTTCCTGGCTTCGGACGCCACGAAACTGATCAGGGCGAACGTGCATGCAGCTCCGAGGAGCTGGCCCGTGCTCAGCACGCTGGTCCCTCCACCAGGCCGAAACCGCTCCTGAAGGCATCCAGCGCGCCGTGGTTACCAGGCAGGCGCTTCTTGATGGACTCCTCCAGCGCCTGCGCGCTGACGGCGCCGCTAATGCTCGCGAGCAGCCCGAGAGCCACGAGGTTCGCCGACTGCGGCTGGCCCACGCGCTCCGCCGTTTCCGAGATCGGGTAACCCCGCTCGCCGGGCTTGCCGCCGGCGACGCTGCCCGAGTCGAAGATGACCAGGCAGTCCTCCTGGACCTTACCTGAGTACCTCCGGTACGCTTCCTCACTCAAGGCGACCACTATGTTCGGGCGCGTCACGCCCGGGTATTTGATCTCATCCGTGCTCACGATCGTCTCAGACTTGGCGAACCCACCGCGCGCAGCCGCGCCATAAGCCTGTACCTGGCTCGCGAACCTGCCGTCTATCTCGACGGCAGCCTCGCCCAGCAATTGCCCGGCCAGCCCCAGGCCCTGCCCGCCCAGCCCGGCAAACACGATTTCCCAGTGCCCGCTGCCCTGGGCCTTCGGCAGCGCCGGCCTGGGCGCTGCCGGTCTTGCCTGGGCCCGCGCCACTGCTGTCTTCTGCACCTCTGCGTACCGCGTGGAGAACCCGTCCAAACCCCTATCCGCGAAGACGCCGGTTTCGAACTTGCCTACGAGCCCCGGGACCCCTCCCTCTCCGGAGCCTTTGGGAACCGCTCTATCCTTGAGCGACAGCAGCATGTCCACAGGAGACGCCATCCGGTTCAGCCGCCCGAAGTACGTGGGGCAGGTGCTCACCGCCTCGATGAACGCAAAGCCTTCTATGGAGAGGCCCTGCTCGATGAACCGTTGGAGCTGGACGCCGTGATACACCGTGCTTCTTGCCACGAAACTTGCACCCGCGGCCTCAACCACCCTGCACAGGTCCATAGCGGGTTCGGGGTCACCGTAGACCGATGTCGCCGTGTGGCTGCCCTGGGGCGTAGTCCCGGAGTACTGGCCGCCCGTCATGCCGTAGTTGAAGTTGTTGATGAGCACCGCGGTCACACCTATGCTGCGCCTGGCGGAGTGGAGCAGGTGGTTCCCGCCGATGGTAGCCCCATCCCCGTCCCCGAGCACGGCAAGCACCGTCAACTCCGGGTTGGCCGCTTTGATGCCTGTGGCCAGCGGGAGCGCCCGCCCGTGAGTCCCGTGGACTGTATGGCAGGCAACGTAGTCGTCGAGTTTGCCCGTGCAGCCGATCCCGGTCACGACCACGGTCTTCTCAGGGTCGGCGCCCGTGTGCTCAAGAGCGCGGACGATGGCGCCGAGCACGATGCCGTTGCCGCAGCCTTCGCACCAGAAATGCGGGAGCGCCCTGATGTCGAGGAACTTGCTCCGGCTCATCTTGACGCCTCCTTTATCCCGTCCACTATTTCCCTGGGCTCAAGCGGCTCGCCGTTCGACTTGTGCACGCTTGATGTGGGCGATTCACTGCATCCCCTTACTTCCCTGACCATCTGCCCGAGGTTCATCTCGCATACCGCCACAAGCCGGCGGTTTTTGCTCTCCTGCCTGATAAGGCTTTCCGGGAACGGCCATAGTGTCAGCAACTCAAGAAGTCTCGCCCGGCATCCTGCCTTAGCAAGGAGGTCAAGCGCGGAACGCGCTGCCCGGGCTGACCCGCCATACGACACCAGGAGCAGTGGCGCGTCAGGGTCACCGAATGCCCTGCTCATCGTCACCTCGCCGGCGTGCTTCTCGATCTTGCTCCACAGGCGCCGCACGAGCCAGGCTGCGTTATCCGGCTCATTATTCGTCCGGCCCGTGGCATCGTGCATTGAACTGGTCACATGCAGGAGCGGAGTCCCACCGAGCACAGCCAGGGGCGTTATGCCGTCCTCTCCCCCACCTGCCGGCAGGTATTCGCACCCGGCCGAGGGTGTTGGCCTCTCGTAAACGTCAACCGACCCCGCGTCCGGCATCTCAACCTTCTCGCGCATGTGGGCGACCACTTCGTCGCCCAGCACTATGACCGGAGTCCGGAACTTCTCTGCGAAGCCAAAAGCCTTGACGGTGAGGTCGAAGCAGTCCTGCACCGTGGCCGGGCAGAGAACTATCACCGAACTGTCGCCGTGAGTTCCCCAACGGGCCATCATCACGTCGCCCTGGGCGGGCCTCGTCGCGAGACCGGTGCTCGGCCCGGAACGCTGGACGTTTATCAGGACGCAGGGCACCTCGAGCATTTTGGCGAGCCCGAGATTCTCTTGCATGAGAGAAAAGCCAGGGCCGCTCGTGGCCGTGAAAGACTTCTTGCCCCCGAGCGAGGCCCCTATGATAGCCGCCATGCTGGCCAGCTCATCTTCCATCTGCATGTAGATGCCGCCGATCGCTGGAAGCCTGCGCGAAGCGATCTCGGCGATTTCCGACGAAGGAGTTATGGGATACCCGCCAAAGAACCTTGCTCCCGCCGCGAAGGCACCCTCGGCCATCGCCTCGTTACCCTGCAAGTACCTGGTTTCACTCACCGGCGGATTCCTCCAGTTCGATCGCGAGGTCTGGGCAATGGATCTCGCATATCCGGCAGAGAGTGCATTCCTGCAGGTCGGAGATCGCCGGACGTTTGTTCTCCATCCGCAGGATCTTCTTAGGGCATAGGGCGACGCATATCTCGCACCCCTTGCAGAAACGCTGCTCGACGAGAAACGACGAAAGACGCCTCTTCGGCACAGCGCACATCTCCTTCCTCATTCACCCGCGCTGCTCCGGCACCATGAGAGCATCAACGACCCTGACGCCCTTCCCCTCCGGCAGCACCAGCAGCGGGTTTATGTCCAGTTCCCGCAAGACGCCCGCGTGCTCGGCGGCAAAGCGAGAGACGTCCACTATCACTTTCGCAAGAGCTTCGATGTCCGCCCTGGGCCGGCCCCTCGCGCCGAGCAGGATAGGATACGCGCGCGTCTGCTTGATCATGTCGAGCGCCTCGTCCTGCCCGATGGGGGCCACCCTGAGGGACACATCCTTCAGCACTTCCACGAAGATGCCGCCCAACCCGTACATCACCACTGGCCCGAATTGCGGGTCGCGACTTGCCCCGACGATGACTTCGGTGCCTCCCGTAATCATCTCCTGGACAAGCACTCCGTCGAGCCTGGCGCTCGGAGAGTACTTCCGCGAGTTCTCCATGACTTCGCGAAATGCCTGCTTGACCTGCTGCTCATCGCCCACGCCCAGCCTCAGGGCGCCCGCCTCGGTCTTGTGGGCGATATCCGGCGAGCTTATCTTCATCGCGACAGGGTAGCCAATTTCCCGGGCAATACTCGCAGCTTCCTCCGCGCTGGTCGCGATGGCCTCGCGCGTCGTGGGTATACCATACGCCCGGAGCACGCATTTGGCCTGGTATTCGGTGAGCGGCGTTCCCGCAGCGAGCCGGTCCAGCGCCTGTCCTGCAACCGGCGACGCCGCAGGCTTGGCGCGAGCCCCTGCCCGCTCCTCCCTGCCCTCCAGGACTCTCTTGCGTTCCGCGTAGGACACAAGCCTGGCCACGGCCCGGGCACATGCAGCCGGGCTGGTGAACGTGGGTACTCCCGCCCGCGCGAGGCGACCCACCATCGGACCTGTCTCCGGCCCAATCGTCCAGCAGACCACCAGCGGCTTGGACGTCTTGGAGGATGCATCTATGACATCCGCCGCGACCTGGTCGCCCGATTGCCCGACGATCATGGTCATCACGACTATGATGACGTCGAGTTCGGGCCGCTCAAGCATCGCATCGAGGCAGATCCTGAACTGCGAAGCCTCGTTGACGACCTGGGCCGTGAGGTCAACAGGATTCCTCGCCGAGCCGAATGGGGGGATATACTTGCGGATCAGGTCCTGGGTCTCAGGCCCGAGCTCGGGGATGACCAGCCCTTTCTCCTCGCACCTGTCGGCCATGAGGATGCCGGCGCCACCCGAGCTGGTTATTATGCCAATGCCGCGCCCGCCCGGCAGTTTTCCCGGGCCGAAGATGGCAGCGGAATCAATGACCTCTTCGATGTCTTCAAGCACCACGAGGTTCTCCTGCCGCGCGAATGCGTCGAACACTTCCGAGCTCCCGGTGAGGGCGGCAGTGTGCGACATGGCCGCCTTCTGGCCGGCGCTGGACTTGCCGACCTTCAGAACGCACAGCGGTTTGCCCGCATCCCTCGCGGCCTGCGCAGAAGCGCGCAGGTTCTCGACGCTCTTGACTCCCTCAAGATAGCAGATGGCGACATTCACACGCGCATCCTGCAGGATCCGGTGCGCGACCTCCGACACTTCGAGGTCGACCTGGTTTCCGGTGGTGACGACGTAGCCGAAGCCCACACCCCGTTCCTGGGCCATGTTGAACGTCGAGAAGCCGAGGGCTCCGCTCTGCGACACGAACGCTGCAGGCCCCAACCGTAAGTCTTCCGGGCCGGCGGCGGCGCTGAACGTGGCGAAGACCGAATCGAACAGGTTGATCATGCCCTGGCAGTTGGGCCCGCATATCCTCATGCCCGGCGTCCCTGCGATCCTGTCGAGCTCGGCCTGGGTTTCTTCGTTCCCAGCCTCGGCGAACCCCGAGCTGAACACAATGCAGTTCTTCACACCGCGCTGCTTGCAGTCGCGGAGTATCCGCACCGCGACACGCGCGTTGACCGCTATCAGGGCAAGGTCCGGCACTTCCGGCACGGACAGTATGTCGGGGTAGCACTTAACACCCAGTATGCTTTCGTATTTCGGGTTCACCGGGTAGACGTTGCCGGGGTATTTCTTATCGAGGAGGTATTTCAGGGGCCGGCCGTTGATGCTATCTACGTCGGTGGACGCACCGATGATGGCGATCGACCGTGGCTTCAGAAAAGAGTCCAGATCCTGCAAGGCGAACACAACCTTTCGGCCAGGATGATGAGCGGCAAACTCAGGTACAACGAGTACGAATTCTTCCGCCGTGGCCTGAGTTCCTGTAGCAATTTCGGGCGCAGGTCACGCAGTCTCCGCATACACTGGGCCATCCCGCACGCCGCATGCCACCATGACAAAAGCCCCCGGCCGCTGTTTTGACGGGGGCTTTCCTCCTGGTTCGCCTCTTGCCGCGCATCAGTGTGGGCTTGAGGCGATCGTCTGCTTTATCATTCGTTCCAGCTCATATAGATCTGCCGGTTTCGTGAGGACTGGGACACTGGAGCCGCATAGCCTACGAGCGCTTGCTTCGTCAAGCCCCGTGAGCACTATGACGGGAATCGCTCTTTCCTCGCATCGCTTTATCAGGCCGATTCCAGGCACACCCGGCATCATCAAGTCTAGAACAGCAGTATCGAACGCGCCTCCCGCTTGAAGCGCCGAAGCAGCCTCTCTTGCCGAGCCGGCCACGACGCAGTCGTAGCCCAGTGCCGAGAAGAACCCGTCGAGGATCTCCAGCAACTCGTCCGAGTCATCGACAAGAAGCAAGGAAGGCAACAGGATTCCTCCAGTACCGTTCGCCCAGGGCTCGTGAAGCCATGGAAGCCGGGCGATTTGCTCTAAGAAGCACTATGTTCTATTCCTGACCGGTTTCACCCTTTCCCGCTTCGCACTTGTAGTAGGCTGCGATGAGCTTATCAAGTTCCCTGCTGAGTTCGACCACGCCCTCGCTCGCCAGGTCTGCCTCGCACTTGACTCGACTGCTGATCTCCGCTCTCAAGGCGAGGATCCTCACGCAGATTTCTCTTGAATGCATCCTCAAGCCTCCACAAGAGCTCTGGTGCTTCAATACTACAGGTCCGGAGCCGTCGGATTCTCACGAAATATGTCAGATGCTGCGGTAGTGGCGAATTATGTTGTTTCTTCGCCACTCGCCCCGTGCGTTTTTCCAACATTCTGCGAGGGGGTGCCGCCTGAAGGTGCGCCGCTGTGGCAAGCCGAAACAATATGGGCCTCAATCTGGCTCTGCGGAGGGATTATAAATTGCCGGTATCACCTCTTGATCATGAATCGCTCAGGGCTGCATGCCTGCCTGGGGAAATCAGCTGCGAAGGTACTGACGTACTCGAGCCCCTTGAGGGCATCGTGGGGCAGGAGCGCGCGCTGAGAGCGCTTGAATTCGGGCTCGGCATACGTGACCCGCGGTTCAACATATACGTGGCAGGCCAACCCGGGACCGGCCGTTCAACCGCTGTCAGTGAGTTCTTGGCCAAGGCGGCGCTCACCATGGCCGTCCCGCGTGATTGGTGCTATGTTCACAACTTCAAGGACTCGTACCAGCCTCAAGCCATCTCTCTCCCCCCTGGCAAGGGCACAGATTTTGCGCGCGACATGGTTTCACTGGTGGAGACGTTCCGGCGTGAGATACCGCGGGCGTTCGAAAGCGAAGCCTTCGCACAGGCCCGTGAGCAAACGCTTCACGAGTTCGGGCACAGGCGTGAGAGCCGCCTGTCCGCCCTCGGAGAGATGGCGGCCAAAGAAGGTTTCGCGCTCCAGCCAGGCCCCGCCGGTATCGCGGTGGTGCCGCTTGTGGGCACAAAGCAAATGGCCGAGGAGGAGTTCGCGCGCCTGCCCGAACAGCAAAAGGACCTCCTCCGCCAGAAGCAGGAAGCACTCGAGTCGGAGCTGATGGAGACGCTTCGCGAGGTCCGCAGAGTCGAGCGCGACGCGCGGGCGGCTGTCGAGGAACTCAGCAAGAAGACAGCGCTGGCGACGATATCGCACCTGTTCGACCACCTGCGCGAGGAGTATGCGGACGTGCCGGGAGTGCTGGCGTACCTGGATGAGGTGCTCGGTGACGTGCTCGGGAGCCTCTCGGTCTTCCGGGAACCAGAGGGGGAACAGCGACCGGCGGCTGCCCCTTCATGGGCCGCAGAGACGCCGTTCAGGAAATACATGGTCAATCCTCTTGTGGACAACTCGCGTCTTGAGGGCGCGCCCGTTCTAATGGAGCCCAACCCGACATACCCGAACCTCTTCGGCCGGATCGAGAAAGAAGCCCAGATGGGCATGCTCATCACCGACCTGACGCTGGTCCGGGCGGGAGCGCTTCACAGGGCGAACGGCGGTTTCCTTGTCCTGCCTGTCGAGCAGCTGCTCTTAAACCCGCTCGCGTACGACGGGCTGAAGCGGGCGCTGTCGAGCCGCGAGATAGCCATCGAGGAGGCGGGCGAAAGGCTTGGTATGATGGTGACCAAGACGCTCAGGCCCAGGCCTGTGCCGCTCGACCTGAAGGTCATCCTCATCGGCACTCCTGACCTGTACCAGAAGCTTTATGTGCTTGACCCGGACTTCAACGAGCTCTTCAAGGTGAAGGCCGAGTTTGACATAACGATGGACCGCACGCCCGAGAACATCCACAACTATTCCCTGCTTCTCTGCAAGTTGTGCAAGACTGAGAACCTGAAGCACCTGACGGCGCCCGCGATCTGCAAAGTCATCGAGTACAGCTCCCGGCTCGCGGAAGACCAGAAGAAGATGTCCACACGCTTTGCGGAAATTGCCGATGTCGTGCGTGAGGCGAGCTACTACGCCTCCCACGACGGTATGGACAGGACAGACGATTCGCATGTCCTGAAGGCCATTGAGGCAAAGGCATACAGGTCCAACCTCATCGAGAGCCGGCTCCGCGAGTTCACTGCAAGGGGCATCATCAAGATCGCAACGCGCGGCGCCGCCGTGGGTGAGATCAACGGCCTGTCTGTGCTTGACACGGGAGACTTCACCTTCGGGCGCCCTTCCAGGATAACCGCGAGTGTCGGGCCAGGGCGGGAGGGCATTATCGACATCGAGCGTTCGGTCATGCTCGGAGGACCGCTGCACAGCAAAGGCGTCCTGATCCTGGGCGGATACCTGACCCACCGGTACGCCGGGAAGATACCGCTCAGCCTCAACGCAAGGCTCGTCTTCGAGCAGAGCTACGGCATCATCGACGGCGACAGCGCCTCTTCCACAGAGGTATACGCCATGCTGTCGGCTTTGTCGGGCATCCCACTCAAGCGCGGCATCGCGGTGACAGGCTCCGTCAACCAGTGGGGAGAGGTCCAGGCGATAGGCGGAGTGAACGAGAAGATTGAGGGATTCTTTGAGACCTGCAAGATCGGCGGCCTGACCGGCGAGCAGGGCGTGATCATACCTTCGGCAAACGCAAAGAGCCTTGCCTTGAAAGAGCAGCTGGTCGAGACAGTCAGGGAAGGCGGGTTCCACATCTGGGCGGTCAATACGATTGACGAGGGTATCGAACTGCTCACGGGTGTGCCCGCGGGCCAGGAAGTGGATGGCGGAGGTTTTCCGGAGGGAACGGTGAACTACAGGGTCCAGGAGAGACTCCTCGAACTCGCTGAGAATATGCGGAAGTACGGCGTCCAGGCGTGAAGGTCTGGCGTCCAGGCACGACCTGCTGCCTGTGGATGACCTGCTGCCTTTGTATGAAAGGAGAGTTCACATGCCTTACGGGTATAACGGGAAGATCCTGAGGGTCGATCTCTCGAAAGAAACGGTGTCGGTCGAGACGCCGCCGGAGTCCTTCTACAGGACGTACTTCGGCGGGCGCGCACTCTGCGCATACTACCTGCTCCGCGAGGTTCCGCCCGGGACGGACCCGCTGGGCCCAAAAAACAAGCTCATCTTCGCTCCCGGCGTGCTCACCGGCGCGCCTTTCGCGGGAAGCGGCAGGAACAGCGTCGGGGCAAAGTCGCCCTTGACAGGCGGTTACGGTGATGGCGAAGGTGGCGGGTACTTCGGCGCCGAGCTTAAGAGGGCCGGCTGGGATGCCATAATCGTGGAAGGCAAAGCATCGCGGCCGGTCTACTTGTGGATGAAGGACGATGCCGTCGAGATCAGGGACGGCGGGCAGATCTGGGGCAAGACAACGGGCGAAGCGCAGGACATCATCAGGAACGAGCTCGGCGACGCCGGGATCCGGACCTCACAGTGCGGCATTGCGGGAGAGAACCTGGTCCGGTACACCGCAGTCTGCAACGACCTCAAGCACTTTGCCGGGCGCACCGGCATGGGAGCAGTGATGGGGTCGAAGAACCTCAGGGCAGTCGCTGTCCGAGGGTCGCGGCCGGTCGAAGTTGCCGACCCTGAGGCGGTCCGAGGATACGGCAAGTGGCTGGTGGACAACTTCGACGACCTTGTCGGCGATATGTACGAAAACGGCACTTCTGGCGGCGTGATGGACCTCCAGGCATCGAGCGGCCTCCCCACACGGAACTTCCGCGAGGGCCAGTTCGAAGGCGCAGAGAAGATCTCGGGTCAGACGATGAGGGACACCATCCTGATCGCGCGCGAGAACTGTTTTGCCTGCCCGGTGCGCTGCAAGCGAGTGGTGAAAGTCGACGAGCCGTATACCGTTGACCCGCTCTACGGCGGCCCCGAGTATGAGACCATAGGGTCACTGGGGTCTGTCTGCGGGATCGACGATTTGAAGGCTATCGCAAAGGGACACGAGCTGTGCGGCAAGTACAGCCTCGACACCATATCGACAGGTGTGACCATCGCCTTCGCGATGGAGTGCTTCGAGAACGGGATCATCGGCCTGGCGGATACTGGAGGCATCGAGCTGGCTTTCGGCAACGCTGCTGCGATGCTGGCGATGATCGAGAAGATCGCGCACCGGGAGGGTATCGGCGATATTCTCGCGGAAGGCAGCGCAAGGGCCGCGGAGAAGTTCGGCCCGGAGGCCAGGAAGTATGCGATCCACGTAAAAGGCCAGGAAGTCCCCATGCACGAGCCGCGCCTGAAGACAGCGCTCGGGTTGGGGTATGCAGTGTCGCCGACCGGCGCGGACCACATGCACAACATCCATGACACGGGCTACGCAAAGGAAGGAAAGTCGATCCGGCGCATGCGGACCCTGGGCGTTCTCTCTCCCCTGCCCGAGGCCGACCTGAGCGGGGCAAAGGTCCGCATGATGACCTACAAGACCGTGTACGAGCATTTCATAAACTGCGCAGTATGGTGCACGTTTGTCCCGTGGAATTTCGAGGAGGGGCTCGGAATGGTCCGCGCCGTAACCGGCTGGAACTCGAGCCTCTTCGAGCTGATGAAAGTCGGCGAGCGTGCTGTGACACTCACCCGGATTTTCAACCTGGCTCACGGTTTCTCGGTGAAGGACGATTACCTGACAGAGCGGTTCTTTGAGCCGTTCAAGACGGGACCGCTGGCTGGGCACCAGATAGACCGGGCGAACTTCGAGAAGGCCAAAAAACTCCACTTCGGTATGCTGGGCTGGTCGGAAGACGGTGTGCCGACCGAGGCAAAGCTT
>Ga0315277_10001989_pt1 | contig 28842 bp, 25 predicted proteins | sample YL17G05_15_MG_FD_203695 | JGI IMG/M metagenome (GOLD analysis project Ga0315277, IMG submission 203695) | Sediment microbial communities from Yellowstone Lake, YNP, Wyoming, USA - YL17G05_15 | ecosystem: Environmental > Aquatic > Freshwater > Lake > Sediment | place: USA: Wyoming | collected... | reverse complement strand
TCCACGAGCAGAAGCAGGCCATCATCCACCGCGCCGTCACCCGCGGCCTCGACCCCACCGTCCCCCTCAAACCCTCCGGCATCCCCTGGCTCGGCGACATCCCCAAGCATTGGGAGCTTACTAAACTGCGCCGAGTCTGTTTCTACCAAGAAGGACCTGGATTGCGGACATGGCAGTTCACCGAGAGGGGCGTCCAAGTTATCTGCGTCACGAATATCACGGTAAATGGCGTCAACCTCGGCGCGTATGGCCGCTTCATCAGTCGAGATGAATACGCGGCAAAGTATCGCCACTTCACCGTTGAACGCGGAGATGTAATGCTTGCAAGCTCCGGTAATTCTTGGGGCAAGATTGCTGAGTTTACGGGCAGTGAAACCGTCATCCTGAACACGAGCACGATTCGGCTGAATCCCACCCGGTTCGGAAAAGTTTCGACTCCCTTTTTGAAGCTCGTGCTCGCTGCTGAATACGTCCGCCTTCAACTACAGTCACTACTGACAGGTTCATGCCAGCCAAACTTTGGCCCATCTCACTTGAATCGTGTGGTAGTCACTTTTCCACCCGAAACGGCAACGCAAAATGCGATTGTCTCCACTGTCAGCAGCGAAAGCGCGCCGCTTGACACCACCATCGCCCGCCTTGATCGCGAAATCGAGTTGCTGCGGGAATACCGGACGCGGCTGGTGGCGGACGTGGTGACGGGCAAGCTGGACGTGCGCCCCGCCGCCCGCCAGTTGCCGGAAAAGTCTGCGCCGGGAACCGTCCCTGCCCCTGAGGAATTGCCGGAGGAAGCCGAAGCCGAAGAGACAGACTGACGTACAACAACTGGCTCGCCAACGAGGGCGAGAGTGAACTAAACTGCGATATGCGCCACGTTCGAATACGCGTCGAGTTGAACAAGGGCCGGGTGGGCATGCCTTTGGACAAGATGGCGGCCATTGCGCGAGACGCCGTGGAGTTCCTCGGTTCGTTGACGCGCGACCTGGGCTTGGAAGAGCCCGCCCACGCCTGGTTGGCGGAGAATTTCGACAACGGCTCGGTGGATTTCGATTGCCGTTTTGCCGTGCCGCTGGAAGAGGACCGCGCCCTGCGGCTGAGTTCCGCCATGCGGATGGTTTTCGCCAACGATTATTCGGATGCGACGACGGCGATGTTGATCCGCCCGGAAACGCGGCGTCGTTACGCGCGCATTGCCCATCCCCTGGATGCGGATGAGGTCGCGCGGTTTGGCATCTACCGGGACGGCACGGTGGAGAGCATCGAATGGTTTGCCCTTTCGGCGGCGTTGGCGGCCGAAATCGAAGAGCCGCTGGCCAGCAGCCACCGCTCCTACGGCGAGGTGCAGGGGATCGTTCACGCGTTCTTCAAGGAGGCCGAGCGGCCATATCTGAAGGTTCGCGAGTTGAGCACCCAGCAGTTGGTGAACTGCTATTTTCCGAAGGAACTTTACCCGAACGCCGTCGAGGTGCTGGCCGAGCCGGACGCCGTGGTTTTTGTGGAGGGCTGGACGACGGAGAGCGCGGAGACGGGTTTCATCTCGGAGATTGACGTCGCGGACTTCCGCCTCGCGCCGGAATTCCGGGAGGAGGTGTATCGGCAGGCACTGGGCAGCCAGCCGGATTTCACCGGCAAAATGGAAACGACGGACTACATCCGGGAGGTGAGGGGTGAGTAAGCCGAGAATTTACATTGATGCTTGTCCGATCATTGACCTGGTGAAGCATCGCCTTCAGATGCAATCGGCGGACGATCGGCAAAGGGATGCTTGGTTCACGGATCGTCTCATTCAGGCCGCCAAGCTGCAAAAGATCGAACTGTTCACGTCCACCTTGACCATCGCCGAATGTACCCATGTCCAAGACCAGAAGAAGGACAAAGCCGCGCAACCGTTTTTTCTCGGCGTGCTCGCTTCCGGCAAGTCCGGCTTTGCACTGGTGCAGCCCAGTGTGACGATTGCCGAGCAGGCGCGAAACCTGCGCTGGATTCACGGGCTGGCTTTGAAAGGGGCAGACGCAATCCACGTGGCATCGGCTCTGGCGATGAAGTGCGACGAGTTCATCACGACGGATGGCAAGGGGTTGCTTAAGCGAGCGGAGGCGTTGGCGAAGCTTAACCTCAGTGTCTGCCGGCCCTCTGGCTCGAAGCTGCTGCCGCCGGAATTCCTGCAAGAGAATCTTCCGTTGAGTTGAGCGCGAACTTGACCCGGTATGCCGCCCACCGACACCAGCGAAAAGGGCCTCGAAACGCTGATCTTCCAGGCGATGACCGGGCACACCGGCCTGGAGCCTGTCCCGGACACGCTGCTGGAAGTTTCGCCCACGGCGGCCGGTGGCAACGGTTGGCTGGCCGGCTGGCCGAGAGATTACGACCGGACACACGCGCTGGATACCGCGCAGCTTTTCGCCTTCCTCGAAGCCACGCAGCCGGACACGCTCAAGAAACTCGGCATCGCCGATTACAAGGACGCGAAAGACATCAACCGGCAGAAGTTTCTGGCCCGCCTCTCCAACGAAATCGGCAAGCGCGGCGTCATTGACGTGTTCCGCAAGGGCGTGGATCACGGCCCGCTGCATTTCGACTTGTTCTACGGCACACCGTCGCCGGGCAACGCCAAGGCGGCGGCGTTGTTTGCCAGAAACCGTTTCAGCGTCACGCGTCAGTTGCGCTACAGCCTGGACGAAACGCGCCGGGCCCTGGACCTGTGCCTGTTCATCAACGGTCTGCCCTTCTCGACGTTTGAGTTGAAGAACAGCCTCACCAAACAGACGGTCGAGGACGCCATCGAGCAGTACCGCCGCGACCGCGACCCGCGCGAGAAGCTGTTCGAGTTCGGGCGCTGCGCGGTGCATTTCGCCGTGGACGACGCGGAGGTGCGGATGTGCACCGAATTGCGCGGCAAAGCCTCGTGGTTTCTGCCGTTCAACAAGGGCTGGAACGACGGCGCAGGCAATCCGCCGAACCCGGCCGGCCTGAAGACGGATTATCTCTTGAAGGAAGTTCTCACGCCTCACGGCCTGGCGAACATCCTCGAAAACTACGCGCAGATCGTCGAGGAAAAGAACCCCAAGACCGGGCGGCGGAAACGGAAGCAGGTGTTTCCGCGCTACCAGCAGCTTGACGTGGTGCGGGAAGTTCTCGCGCATGTCGCGGAGCATGGTCCGGGCGCGCGATACCTCATCCAGCACTCCGCCGGCAGTGGCAAATCCAACTCCATCGCCTGGCTGGCGCACCAACTTGTTGGTTTGAAGCGCCTGGGCAAAGAGGTCTTCGACTCCGTGATTGTGGTGACGGACCGGCGCATTCTCGACGACCAAATCCAGCGGACGGTCAAGCAGTTCATGCAGGTGGGCGCGACGGTGGGTCACGCCGAGCATTCCGGCGATCTGCGGAAGTTCATCGAGGAAGGGAAGAAGATCATCATCAGCACGGTCCAGAAGTTCCCGTTCATCCTCGACGAAATCGCAAAGGAGGAGAAAGGGAAGACCTTCGCCATCATCATTGATGAGGCGCACAGCAGCCAGGGCGGCAAGACCTCCGCCGCCATGAGCGAGGCGTTGGCCGACCCGGAAGACACGGTGAACGACGCGTTGGAGAAACGGATGCAGGCGCGGAAGATGTTGACCAACGCCAGCTATTTCGCCTTCACCGCCACGCCCAAGAACAAAACGTTGGAGATGTTCGGCGAGCCGTTGCCGCCAGACGCCGAGGGCAAGGTCAAGCACCGGCCCTTCCACAGCTACACGATGAAGCAGGCCATTCAGGAGGGCTTCATCCTCGACGTGTTGCGGAGCTACACGCCCGTGGACAGCTATTACAAGCTGGTCAAGAAGATCGAAGGCGACCCGGAGTACGACACCAAGAAGGCGCAGAAGAAGTTGCGGAAGTACGTCGAGGGCCACGACCATGCCATCCGGCTGAAGGCGGAGATCATGGTGGACCATTTCCACGAGCAGGTGATGGCCCTCAACAAGATCGGCGGCAAAGCGCGGGCGATGCTGGTCTGCAACGGCATCGAGCGGGCCATCCAATACTTCCATGCGTTCAAGGCGTATCTTGCAGAACGCAGGAGCCCGTATCAGGCCATAGTCGCCTTTTCGGGCGAGCACGAGTTCGGCGGGGCGAAAGTCACCGAGTCGTCGCTCAACGGCTTTCCCAGCGGCGACATCGCCGACAAGATTCAGGAAGACCCGTATCGCTTCTTGATCTGCGCGGACAAGTTCCAGACCGGCTATGACGAGCCGTTGCTCCATACGATGTATGTGGACAAGCCGCTGGCCGGCATCAAGGCCGTGCAAACACTCTCGCGCCTGAACCGCGCCCACCCAGAAAAACACGACGTGTTCGTCCTCGATTTCCAAAACAACACCGAGACGATCACTGAGGCGTTTGCCGACTACTACCGCACGACCGTCCTCAGCGAGGAGACCGATCCCAACAAGCTCCACGACCTAAAAGCCGCGCTGGACAACGCGCAGGTCTATTCCCCCGAGCAGGTTCAAATGCTGGTGGATTTGTTCCTCTCAGGCGCGGAACGCGACAAACTCGATCCGATCCTCGACATCTGTGTGGCCGTTTACAGGGAGCGGCTCGACGAGGACGGTCAGGTGGATTTCAAGGGCAAGGCCAAGACGTTCGTCCGCACGTACGATTTCCTCGCCTCTGTGCTGCCCTTCACCAACCGCGAGTGGGAGAAGCTCTCCATCGTGCTGAATCTGCTGGTCCCGAAACTGCCCGCGCCGAAGGAAGAAGATTTGTCCAAAGGTATCTTGGAGGCGATTGACATGGACAGCTACCGCGTGGAGAAAAAGGCGGCGCTGCGCATCACGCCCCCCGATGCTGATGCGGAGATCGGCCCGGTGCCCGTGGAGGGCGGCGGCCGCAAGCGTGAGCCGGAGTTGGATCGCCTGAGCAACATTCTCAAGGCATTCAACGAGCAGTTCGGCACGCTGTTCACCGACGCCGACCGCGTGGCGCGCCGCATCAAGGACGACATCGCGCCCAAAGTCGCCGCCGACCCCGCCTACCAGAACGCGAAGAAGAACACACCCAACGCGGCACGGATCGAGCACGACAAAGCGCTGGCGAAGGTGATGCTCACGCTGCTCAAGGACGACACCCAGGTTTACAAGCAATTTGTCGAGAACGAGGCGTTTCACCGCTTCGTTACGGATATGGTTTTCGCCCTCACGAGCGACTGACGGGCGCGCCGGCTCCCGCGTTTGCATGAAACCATTCCGCATCGACGCACCGTCCTTTCAGAACTGGAGCTGCCAGAGTTGCGGCGAGTGTTGCCGCGGCTACCACCTGGTCAGGATTTCGGCGACGGAGAAGCAGCGCATCGAGGCACAGAACTGGTCGGCGGCGGACGGAGTTGATCCAGATGAGATGATCGTGACGGAAGGAGAGCGTTTCCGCTTGGGCCATCGGGAAAACGGCGCGTGCGTGTTTCTGGATGACGCAGGGCGATGCCGCATCCATGCGCGCCTCGGCGAGCCGGCCAAACCACTGGCCTGCCGGCTTTACCCGTTCGCGATTCATCCGGCGGGGGACAAACTCGTCGTTAGCCTCCGGTTTAGCTGTCCATCCGCGGCGGCGAATCATGGCAGGCCCGTGCCGGCGCAAGTCGCGGAGTTGCGCGAACTCGCCGGGCAATTCGTTCTGCAGAACTTTCCGCAAATCCCTCCGCCGCCGGTGCTGGATGTCGAACGACTCGACTGGCCCGATTTCCTGCGCTTCGTGACCCGGCTGGACGCCTCGCTCGCCAATGCCGGCGTTCCGATGACTTTGAAGCTGCTGCGCGCGCTGCACTGGCTGCGCGCGGTCGAGAAAGCGCAGTTCGACCAAATCACCGGGCCGGAGGCAGATGAAATCCTGGCCGCACTGGTTCAAAGCGCAGAGGCGAAGCTGCCGGAAGTGCCGCAGACGATGCCAATGCCAAGCCGTATCGGTCGCCTGTTCTTCCGCACGTTGGTGATGCAATACGCCCGCCGCGACACATTGCGCGACCGCGAAGCGGGTTTGCGCTGGCAGATGCTCGGGGCGGTGGTTCGGTTTGTGCGAGCCAGTGGCCGTGTGCCAAGACTTCAATCGGGATACCCAGATGTTGATTTCGCCGCCATCGAGAAATCGTTTGGCCCGCTGCCGCCGGAGGCGGAAGCGCTGTTGACGCGCTTTTTCCGCGTGAAGGTGCAGGGGCTGCATTTTTGCGGACGCGCGTATTACGACGTGCCGCTTGTCGAAGGCTTCCGCAGCCTGGCGCTGTTGCATCCGGTAATTCTGTGGCTGGCGCGCTGGTTTGCAGCGGGCGAAGGCAGTGCGACCCTCTCAGCAGCGCACGTGGCGCGAGCCATTACGGTGGCGGACCATCATCACGGCTACCTGCCGTTGCTCGGCTCGCGCGGTTTCCGGTGGCGGGTGCGGTTGCTGGCACAGCGGGACGACATCGCGCGTCTGTGCCTTTGGGGCAGTCAATGACGAGCCGAGGCAATCAGCGGTGGACACAGACGAGCCTGGAGCCTAGAGTCCATCGCGGCTCAGCCAGAATTCAATCTTCCGTGGTGATGAAGCTGAAGAGTCAGCCTGCGTGGAGCAGACGGGCCACTCGCGTGACGCACGGTCCGTCTGGCCGGGGCAACGCCGCCTTCACGTTGATCGAGTTGTTGGTCGTGATCGCCATCATTGCGATTCTAGCGGGGCTGCTGCTCCCGGCGTTGGGCAGGGCCAAGGAGAAGGCCCATCGCATCGCCTGCCTCAACAACCTGCGCCAGATGGGTTACTACCTCCAGCTTTACACCGACGAGAACAACGACATCTTCCCGGCGCATCGCAATCAAAACCTCAACACCTCCGACGCCGGGCCGTCGCTGACCAATTGGTGGGGCACGACCATCATCGGTTATGCGCGCAACCAGTCCAACCTGTTCTGCTGCCCCGCCATCAAAGGCAGCCGGCTGGACAACGGCGTGGCGTGGGATTGGGCCTTCGACTGCCACAAGGTCGGCTACGGCATCAACAGTTGGTTTCTTAGCTACTGGCCCTACGGCAATCCGAACAGCGACGATGCCTTCAGCGTCGGCGGCATCGTCTTTGGCACGCGGCCTTGGTTCAAGCGCACCCGGATCAGGACGCCCGCCGACAATTTTGCCATCGGTGATTCCATGCCCAAAGTGGACGGCTACTGGAGCAGCAGTTGCTGGTGGCCGTGGTCGTGCATGGATCCTAAGAACAGCCAATACGGTGGTTTCGAAGGCATTGACCAGCGCCGGCATCGCGACACCGGCGTCGTGGGTTTCAACGACGGCCACTCGGAGGCGCGCAAGGACTCGCAGATCAATCCCCCACGCGACCCGGGCTTCGGCGACACGCGCGGGTTGATCAACTCGCGTTACTGGGACCCGCTGAAACGGGCGGGGGACCGATAGAACGGTTGGCCAACTGGATTTGCGGAGACATTCCCAATTTGACTTGCGAAAGCCTCACTCCGGCCGGCGAAACTCCGCGGGTCGCCGCTTGCTGCCGCGGCGTCTGTCCGGATGAGCCAGGGCTTGACGACTTCCGGCTCGCCGTGCCGCCTTCGGCCAGTGAGGAAAAGCCGGACATTGGGTATGCCGCTCACGTCGGCCGGTGCCAGTGGGGCCAACGACGTGCTGCAAATGGCACGGCAGCGAAGTGGAGCGACTTGTCGATATGAATCAGATCATGGATGTACTGCACTTGCGAGTCCGTTACAGCGAAACGGATCAGATGGGAACGTTTTACAACTCGCGTGCGCTGGAGTGGTTCGAGTGCGGCCGGACGGAGCTTATGCGCAAGCGACTGGGCATGTCGTACGCCGCGTTGGAGGCGAAGGGCGTTTTCCTGCCGCTCGTCGAGGCGCACCTGGAGTTCAAGGGCGGGGCGCGCTACGACGATCTGCTGCGGATTGAGTCCAAGGTGTCGCTACCCGGGCGGGCACGGGTGCGCTTCGATGTGCGGATCACAAAGAGCGAATCCAACGCGCCCGTGGTGAACGGCTGGACAGTCCACGCGTTCGTGGACGGACAGGGGAAACCCATCCGCCCACCCGTGTGGTTTCTTGAGTTACTGGAACGGCCGATTGCTCCCCTGTAGGGCTCTGTTCAGAGGCTGAGCATCTCCTCCTGAGTCAGCACACGCAGATTCCGCTTTTGCAGGGCCTCTCGGGCCAAAGGCACGTTCTGGACTTCCAGAATCAGAATGGCTCGTCGGTTGGCGACGAATCCGGAAGTGTTGTCCAGATTGACCCCGCTTTCGGCGAGACATTCCGCGACCGCTCGCAGTGCGCCGGGCTGGTCCGCTACTTCCACGGCCAAGACGTCCATGAGCGTCGTAACATAGCCTTCGTGCTTCAGAGCCTCGTGCGCCAGCCGGTAGTCATTGACGAGGAATTTCATCACGCCGAACGTCCCGACGCTGGCGATGGTAACCCAACGAATATTGAGGTTGGCGGCGGCAAGGACTTCCGTGATGTGAGCCGTCTGGCCACGCTTGTTCTCAGCGAACACGGCAACAAGTTTCACAGCGCTCATGGTTTCCTTGAATGCTTATAGCTTGCGGTTGTCAACGACGCGTCTGGCTTTGCCTTCGCTCACGGGCAGGTCACCCGGCGGCACAAGCTGGACCGTGGGTTTGACGAGAATCTCGGCACGCAACCGCTCGCCGAGTTGCTTTTGCAGGCGGATGAGTTCTTCCACCTTCCCGCTGAAGCCGGCTTCCGCCAGTTCGACCTTCACGATCATTTCGTCCAAGCCCTCCAGGACAATCAGGTAATTTCGTCCGACGCCCGATTGCGCCATCAGCACGCGCTCGATCTGCTGCGGGTAAATATTCACGCCGCGCACGATGAGCATGTCGTCCGAGCGACCCGTGATGCGGTTGAGCCGGCGATGCGTGCGGCCACACGGGCATGGTCCGGTGAGAAGGGAAGTGATGTCACGGGTGCGGTAGCGGAGCAGGGGCATGGCTTCGCGGCAGAGCGTGGTCATCACCAATTCCCCGGGCTGTCCTTCGGGGACCGGCTCCCCGGTTTTGGGGTCCAGGATTTCGATCAGGAAGTGATCTTCCCAAACATGCATGCCGTGCTTCTGTTCGCATTCGAAAGCGACACCTGGACCGTTCATTTCGGACAGGCCGTAAGAGTTGTAAACGTCGAGCCCCAGACCGTGTTCGATCTTGCGCCGTGTCTCCTCCGTGTAGGGTTCGGCGCCAACGAATGCCTTCCGCAGCTTCAGATCCCGGCGCGGGGCCAAAGCCCGTTTCTCGAGAAAGGCGGCCAGGTACAACGCATAGCTCGGCGTGATGTGGATGAGCGTGGTCCCGAAATCCTGCATCAACATGACCTGGCGCTCGGAATTGCCGGGGCCGGCCGGGATGACGAGGCAGCCGATCTTCTCGGCACCATAATGCGTCACCAGTGCCCCGGTGAACATCCCGTAGGTCATCATGTTTTGGAAGACGTCGTTCTTGGTCACGCCCGTGGCCACGAAGGACCGCGCGCACAACTCGCCGGCATTATTCACGTCCCGGCGCGAAAAGAACAGCGCCTTGGGTTTGCCGGTCGTGCCGCTGGAGGTGTGCAAGCGCAGGGTTTCGTCGAGCGGCACAGCCAGCAGGCCGGCGGGATAATTGGCACGCAGGTCGGCGCTGGTGGTGAAGGGAAGGTGGTGAAGGTCCGCAAGCGAGCGAATGTCCTGCGGCTTCAGGCCCGATTCGGCGAACTTCTGTTGGTAGAACGGCACGTGCGCGGCGACGCGGCGGACGGTGCTTTGCAGGCGTCGCAATTGCAGGCGCTCAAGTTCGGCGCGGCTGACGGTCTCGTTAGTTTGGTCCCAGAACTTGGCGGTGAAACCGGCGGCACGGGAAGGGCAACGCAGTAAGCGCCCGGCGCTCGGCGCTGGGCGCGTACCTGAGCGCACGCAACGCGGACGACGCTACACGGCTCGGATCGAGCTGGGGTTTCCCATTCATCCCGGTCGGCGATGTAGGATTTCAGGAAGTCGTCGGCGGTTCAAGACTTGGTTGCGGCAAGTCCGGCCCGGCGCTGAGCCGCGGCAGGACAAAACGAACGGTCGCTTCGATCCCCAAGCGAGCCAGGAACTCGGACTCGATTTCGTGCTTCAAGCTCTCGATGAACCAGACCGTGTCGGAAAACAAGTCATCGGAGATTTCAATCGCGACCACGATGTGCCGCTCAGCCACCGAGAGCGTGAAGGGCCGACCCGCCGCCTTCGTCTGAGCGAGGACGTTCGCGATCTGGCATTCGTAGAGCGGAGTTTCGTTGACGCACAAGCGCTGGTCCAACCGCGCTCCGGGCGCCAGGATCGCGCCGGTGCGGCCGCACGAACATTTTTCGCGACTCAGCTCGCACGTGATGCGGGTGCGGTAACGCAGCAGAGGCATGGCTTCGCGACAAAGGGTCGTGAGCACCAGTTCGCCATCCTGAATCTCCGGCAGGAAGTTGTCTTCGTGGATGTGGAAGCGGCCCGCCTCGCACTCGACGCATAAGCCGGGATCGAAGACTTCGCTGAGGCCGAAATTACACTGGACCTTGGCGAAGAGACCCGCGGCGAGTTGCTCGCGCGTGACCTGGCTTACCGGGCGCGACAGCAACACGGTTCGCACGTGGAGGGATTGAGGATCCAGCCGGCGCTGTTCCATCACCTGCATCAGTTCGAGCGCGTTCGTGGGCGTGGTGATCAACACGGTGGGCCGGTAGTTTTGGAGCACGGCAATCTGGTAATCCACATGGGACGGGTCCTCCGCGATGACGGACGCCTCGACGACCTGCGCCCCGAAGAGGTAGCCGGCCGAGGCGTCCACGCCACCACCGAAACACATCTGAATGACGTCGTTCGCCGTCACGCCGCTGGCGACGAGTTGGCGCGCCACGAGCCGACCCCACTGCGTCAGATCGTTGCGCGTGTGCCCGATGACGAGCGGCCTGCCTTGCGGGCCGACCGTGGTGTGCAGCCGGATGATCTCGCGCATGGGGAAGGCGAACATGCCGTACGGAAAGCTCTCCGCCATGTCTTCGGGCGTCGTGAAGGGCAGGCGCGTGAGGTCGGCGAGCGATTCGACGCGGGCGTCGCCGATCTTTTCGCGGGCGCGGCGGACGTTGCGTTTCAGCCGGACGAGCACGGCTTGCAGGCGTTCGAGCTGGAGTTGCTCCAGTTCGGCGCGCGGCATCATTTCGTAGCGGCGATCGAAAACACTCATTCCCAGACCTCCTTCGCGGCCTTGCCCAGGTAGGCGCGTTTGACTTGCGGGTTATACATGAGATCTCTGGCTTCTCCTTCGAGGACGATTTCGCCGGTTTCAATCACGTAAGCGCGGTCGGCGACTTGCAGCGCGGCGGTGACGTTTTGTTCGACGAGCAGCACCGTCATGCCCAGGTCTTTCATCTGGTGGATTTCGCCGAACACTTCCTTGAGCAGGAGCGGCGCGAGGCCGAGCGAGGGCTCGTCGAGCAGCAGCATTTTCGGCCGGGCCATCAACGCGCGGCCCAGCGCCAGCATCTGCTGTTCGCCGCCGGACAGGGTGCCGCCCAACTGGTTGATCCGCTCGCGCAGTTGCGGGACGTGCAATTCGCCCGCCTCAAGGACATGGTCCAGCGCGCCTTCGACCGCGTCGCGCTGTTCCGCAAGCGCATGGACGAGCGCAAGCTCAAGCCCGCCGACCTGCGCAGCATGGACGACATCGTCAAGCTGCCCTTCACGGTCAAGACGGACTTGCGCGACAACTACCCCTTTGGCCTCTGTGCCAGCCCGATGCAGGAGATCGTTCGCTTCCACGCTTCCAGCGGCACGACCGGCAAACCCATCGTCGTTGCCTACACGCAGGAAGACATTGCGGACTGGACACGGGCGATGGTTCGCAGCTTTGCCGCGTGTGGCGTCCATTCGGGCGACATCATCCAGAATGCCTACGGCTACGGCCTGTTCACCGGCGGCCTGGGCGCGCACTACGGCGCGGAGGGCATCGGCGCCAGCGTCGTGCCGATTTCTGGTGGCAACACCGAGCGCCAGATCATGATCCTGAAGGATTTTGGCGTGACGGCAATCTGCTGCACGCCGAGCTATTTTCTCCACCTCATTGAGCGTGCCGCCGAAGCCGGCGTGAACATGAAGGAGCTGCCCCTGCGCATCGGCGTGTTCGGCGCCGAACCGTGGACCGAGGACATGCGGGAGCGCATCGAAGCCGGCAGCGGCATCAAGGCGTTCGACATTTACCGCCTTTCGGAAATCGTCGGCCCCGGCGTGGCGATGGAATGCATCCACCAGGCCGGCCCGCACATTTTCGAGGACATGTTCTTCCCGGAGATCATTGATCCGAAGACGGAAGAACCTCTGCCCGACGGCACGGAAGGCGAGTTGGTGTTGACGACGCTCTGCAAGCGCGCCATGCCCATGATCCGTTACCGCACGCGCGACATCACTTCGCTCGAACCGGCCCGTTGCGCCTGCGGCCGCACGCTCCGCCGCATCCGCCGCATTGGCCGGCGCAGCGACGACATGCTCATCATCCGCGGCGTGAATTTGTATCCGTCGCAGATCGAAGCCGCGCTGCTGCGGGTCGAGGGCACGCTGCCGCATTATCAGATCATCGTGGACCGCAAGAAGGACCTCGACACGCTTGAGGTCCAGGTAGAGGTGACGACGGAAGTGTTCAGCGACACCATGGCCGCGTTGGAGCAATTGCAGTCGCGGCTGGTATATTCCATCGAAACCATCACTGGCCTGCGTCCGGCGGTGAAGTTGGTCGCCCCGCGCACTCTTCAGCGCAGCGAAGGCAAGGCGAAACGTGTGCTGGACAAACGCATCATGTAACGCGGCATTCCGAAAAACGGGAAAGGCAATCGAATGAAACTCAAGCAACTCTCAGTCTTCTTGGAGAACAGGCCTGGCGCGCTCAGCGCCCCCTGCCGGCTGTTGGCGAAAGCCGACATCAACATCCAGACCTTCTCGCTGGCCGACACGCGCGAGTTCGGCATCCTGCGGCTCATCGTCGAGGATTCCGACAAGGCGAGGCGCCTGCTTCACCGCCATGGGTTTGCCGTGAAGCTCACGGAGGTCGTTGCGCTCGAAGTGCCGGATCAACCGGGCGGCCTGGCGGCGATCCTCGACGCGCTCGACGGCACGGGCATCAACGTGGAATACGCTTACGCCTTCACCACCAAGTCCAAGGGCTACGGCCTGCTCGTCTTCCGGTTCAACGACCCGGACGGCGCGCTGAAAGTCCTCAAGGCCCGCAAGATCAGCGCCGTGGCCAGCGAGGAAGTGTTCAAGCGGCTCAAGAGCTGAAGTGGCGCGCCGCCAGCCCGCGCCCGAACGAAAGCCACGCCATGACCACGATTCACGACTATTTCAAGACCGATCAGTTTGCCGCGCGCAACAACATCGAGCTGCTGGAAGCCGGTGGCGGCCATGCCAAGGCGAAGATGACCCTGCACCCGCACCATTGGAACGGCATCGGCACGGTGCACGGCGGGGCACTGTTCACGCTGGCGGATTTCTGCTTCGCCGCCGCGTGCAATTCGCACGGCACGGTGGCGGTGGCCATTGACGCCAACATCACCTTTATGAAAGCCATCTCCACCGGAACGCTCTACGCCGAGGCGCGGGAGATCGCGAAGAACTTCAAGCTCGGGAGCTACGCCGTGGAAGTCCGCAGTGACCAGGGTGATCTCATCGCGCAGTTCCACGGCCTCGCCTACCGGAAGAAGGACCCGCTGCCCTTTGCGGCACCGGCGGCTTGACCCTGCGGACCGCCATGGTCGGGCGCGATCCGCGCTCAATCTCCGCCGACACGCGCGGCTTGATCCATTCGCGTTACTGGGACTCGCTCGAACGGGCGAGTGACCGCTGAAAGTTTGCCATCATGGAACAAAGTCGCTTTGTCGCTTGGCGAAGCGGGCGGGTCGGGTCATGCTCTCCACCGCTGACAATGAACGCTTCACATCAATTACCCATGAACTTCAAGCGCATCTCCCGCCGCCGGCTCCTGCGCAACGCAACCTTGGCCGCCGCGCTCGGCTCGCTGGGCGCCGCTGTGCCTTCAACCGTTCGCGCGGCGGAAGCTCCAGTCAAACCCCGCGCCTCCGCTGGCCTCAGCGTCCACGACTTCGGTGCCGTGGGCGATGGCAAGGCCGATGACACCGCCGCCTTCACTGCCGCCATGAAGGAAGCCGGGGACGCGGGCGGCGACCTCGTCTTCGTGCCGCGCGGCAATTACTTGATCAAAGGCACACTCGATGTGCCGGAGAATGTGACGCTGGAAGGGGTCTTTCGCGCGCCCACCGCGCGCACGCAGAATCAGGGCAGTTGCTTGCTGGCGGTGGCGGGCGCGGGCAGCACTGACGGCACGCCGTTTATCACGCTTCACCAAAGCTCCACGCTGCACGGCCTCACTGTTTTCTATCCGGAGCAAAAGCAGACCAACCCGCCCACGCCGTATCCGTGGACCGTGCGCGGCATTGGCGACAACTGCTCGCTCATTGATGTGCTCCTGGTCAATCCGTATCAGGCAGTGGACTTCGGCACGCACGCCGCCGGGCGACACCTGATCCGCGGGCTTTACGCGCAACCGCTTTTTCGTGGCATTTTCATTGACCAGTGCTTCGACGTCGGGCGCGTCGAGGACGTGCATCTGTGGCCGTTCTGGGGCGGCTGGGAGGGAGACCTCGGCAAGTTCACGCGCGAGCAGGGCATTGCCTTCATCATCGGGCGGACGGATTGGGAATACCTTTTCAACTGCTTTTGCATCGGGGTCAACATCGGCTTCCAGTTCATCAAAACTAAAGCCGGCATGCCGAACGCCGTCCTCACGCAATGCGGCAGCGACATCGGCCCCACGGCTGTGCGCGTCGAGAACGTGCAGGACCACGCCGGGGTTTCGTTCGTCAACGGCCAATTCATGGCCGGCATCGAGGTCAAGGAAACCAATCGTGGCCCGGTGAAGTTCACCGCCTGCGGCTTCTGGGGCATTCCGACCACCGACAGCCACGCGGTCCTCGAAGGCCGCGGCCACACCACTTTCAACGGCTGCCACTTCGTCGGTTGGGGAAAGAAGAACGCCGACGCGCCATGCATCCACGCCAAACGCGGCGGGCTGACGGTGACAGCGTGCGACTTCGCGGATCGCGGCAAGGCGCAAGTCACGCTTGAATCCGACGTGGAAGCCGCACTGGTTTTCGGCAACCGGCTCCGCGGTAGCGACCGCGTGACGAATCGGGCCGGCGACCGCGCGCAGGTTTCGCTCAACGTCGTTTCCGACGCAAAGGGTTGAGATCAGCGGCTCCCCTACGGCGACCGAACGCAGCAAGCCGTGGCGCGGGTTCCCAAATCTGCCGGCTTGCGGGTCTGCAAGCACGCGGGCCGCTTGTCACCGCCATCGCCCACTGCACGCAAAAGTGGTTGTTTGCCAGCTGCGCGCAGGCATACGCTCACCCCATGAAGATGCTTGCACGATTCACGTGGCTGCTCTTGTCACTCCCGCTCTTCACCCCACACGCACCGGCGGCTGAACTTCCCTCGCCCGATCCGTTCGCCAACGCGCCGTATCGCTTGCGCAACGCCCGCACCGGCCGCGTTTCGAGCTGGGATCGCACGGGCGACAACCGGGACTTCATCTCGTTCCGCTCCGGCCAAACCAAAGAGCTGCTGTCTCTCGACGGACCGGGCGCGCTGACGCATTTGTACATGACGCCCGCGGCTTCGCCTGCCTTCCTCCGCGCGGCGGTGCTACGCGTCTTTTGGGACGACGAAACCTCGCCGAGTGTTGAAGTGCCGTTCGGGGATTTCTTTTGCGCCGGCGAGTGCAGCCCGCGCCTCTTCGCCTCGCACTACGTCGTCGTGAACCACGGCTCAGGCACGATCGCTTACAACGCCTATTTCCCCATGCCGTTCCGCAAGCACGCCCGCGTGACGCTCGAAAACACCGGCAAGGAGCGCGTCGGGATGTTCTGGTATCACATCGAGTTCGAGCGCTACGACCAGGACCTGCCCGCCGACACGGCTTACTTCCACGCGCAATGGCGGCGCGAGAATCCCACCCGCGTCCGCAAGGAAGGCCCGGGCGCAGTGCCGACGAAGCAGATCAACCAGACCATCTGGGCGGCGACCAACGCTACCGGCGCGGACAACTACGTGATCCTTGAAGCGCAGGGCACGGGACACCTCGTGGGCCTTTACCTCACGTGCCACAATCTCGCCGGCGGTTGGTGGGGTGAGGGCGACGACATGATCTTCATTGACGGTGAGGGCTGGCCGCCATCGTATCACGGCACGGGCACAGAGGAAATCTTCGGTGGCGGCGCGTGTCCGAACCGCGAGTACACCGGCCCCTACACGGGCTTCGTCGCAATTCACGAGCAGAATGCCACGACTTGGCGCGGCCAGAACTCGATGTATCGCTGGTTCGTCCACGACCCGATCCGTTTCCGCAAATCCATCCGCTGGACCATCGAGCATGGTCACGCCAACAACTTCGAGAACGATTACTCCAGCCTCGCCTACTGGTATCAGACCGAACCGCACCAGCCCTTCCCGCCACTGCCCGAAGACCGCGCGCCCTCCGGCGGCGTGGTCACCGCGCCGCCCGCCCAGCCGATCCCCGGTCTCATCGAAGCCGAGACCCTGCTCGAAAACGCGCGGCACAGCGACCAGGAAGTTGTGGTGGTGAAACCCGGCGCGCCGTTCAGCCGTGGGGAAGTGGCGCTCTTCCGCGCCCGCGAGATCGGTGACTGGATCGCGTTCCGTGTCCCGGTCAAGGAGGCGGGCCACATGCAAATCATCGGCCGCTTCGCCCGCGCGTCGGACCTGGGCCGATACCGCCTGCTCGTGGACGGTCAGCCGCTCGGCGAGCCGGTGGATTTCCACAACGGCGAAGGCGGCGCGCCGCCGACGCACGTGATTCCGACCGGCGACATCGTGTTCGGCGCGGTTGAACTCACGGCGGGCGAGCACAAGTTGAAATTCGAGTGCCTGGGCAAGCACGCGCACGCGACCGGCCATTTCCTGGCGGTGGACGGATTTTTCCTCCACCCGGCGAAGTAAACCAGAACCAGCGCCGCTCTTGGACTGCGGTGGCAGAGCGAAGCGGCGACAGCGGTGTGGCTTGGTCTTAGCCTGCGGCGGGAAGCGCAGCGCCACGCCGCTTTCTGCTCGGTGAGTCCCGGCCTGCTCGCTACCCCACGCCTTCCCGAAAGCGCCGTCGCCGCTTGCGCTCTGCCGGCACAGTCCAAAACTGCAGTCCGAAGTCCTCTGGCACACGAGCGCGCCACATCTCCGCGCTTGGCAATCAGCACCTGCGAAGCAATGATTCCGCCATGCGCGCCCCGGAGCATTCTCTCGTTGCCCTGCAACGGTCCACAACCCACCCTCGCATTGGCGCAATTGCATGGCTCCTGCCCTGCACTGCGGCCCTTTGCCTTTCGCTTCCCGCCGCCCACGCCGCCAAAGTCACCGCCCGCACCGGCGAGATCACCCTGCCCACCTACGGTTGGGCTGCCGTGAAGCACCCGTACTTCCGCGGCACCGACGGCAAGAATATTTACCCGTATCCGATGATTGATTTCCTAAACCGCGACAAAACCAATCGCACCTACCGCACCGTCATCTTGGAGAACGAGTATTTGCGCATCACGTTCCTGCCCGAACTCGGCGGGAAAATTCACGAGGTCCTCGACAAGACCACCGGCCAGCCGATGTTCTACGTCAACCACGTCATCAAGCCCGGCCTCATCGGCCAATGTGGCGCGTGGACCAGCGGCGGCGTCGAGTGGAACACCGGCCCGCAAGGCCACACCGTCAGTTGCCTGCAACCGGTGGACGTCGTCATCCTGCCGCCGGAGAAGGACGGCTCGCGCTCCGTGGCCATCGGCGAGACCGAGCGCATCTACCGAACGAAATGGACGGTCGTCGTCACGCTCCGACCGGGCCGCTCGTTCATCGAGGAGCGCATCCGCATCTACAATCCCACCGAGACCATCCGGCCCTACTACTTCTGGAACTGCACCGCCGTGCCGAACACGCCCGGCTTCCGCTTCATCTACCCGATGACGCTCGGCTGCGATCACGCCGGCGAAAAGTTCTTCAACTGGCCGGTGGACAACGGCAAGGACCTCACGCGCGGCACGAATTACCAGGACGCCTCGTCCATCTTCGCATGGCATTGCGACCAGGATTTCTTCGGCAGCTACAACGACGACCTGAGCCGCGGCGTCGTGGCCTACGCGAACCACCATCAACTCCCCGGTAAGAAAGCCTGGACCTGGGGCCACGGCGGCTTTGGCAAAATGCACCAAATGGACCTCACCGACGACGACGGCCCCTACAACGAAGTCCAAACCGGCCCGCTCCTGACGCAAGCCCAGGTCGGCCGCCTCGACCCTTGCGAAGCCGTCGAGTGGAAGGAATGGTGGTATCCGATTCACGGCATCGGCGGGTTCACGTTTGCGAACAAGGAGGTGGCGGTGAATGTGAGCGTGGATGGGGGCAAACTCAACTTGCGGATGCTCGGCACGGCTGATCGCGCAAAGGTAGAAGTTCAAGTCCTCAAAGACACGAACCTTGTCGCTCAAACGAACTGCAGACTTTCGCCGCGCTCGCCCGGAGAACTGAGTTTGGCACTCGCGGGCGCAACGGAACCACTGATAGTCAAGCTTGTGGCCGACGGGCAAACTCTGGCCAATTTCCGCATTCCACTTGATCTGCCGGTTCGCCAGCAACCTCCTTCCAAAGCTAAACCAGAATCTGTCGGCGAATTGGCGCAAGCAGGTTGGCAGGATTTCCTCTTCGCCCGTTTTTCTGAAGCCGAGTCGCGTTTCCGCGATGCGCTGGAGAAGGACAGCAAGTGCGACGAGGCGCGGACTGGTTTGGCGTTTCTCAAGCTCGACAGTTTTCCGAGCGCGGCTGCGAGCGAAGCGCGGGCGGCGCTGGCAGTTGACCCGGGCAAGGGCCTCGTGCGCTTCGCGTTGGCCGTTGCGGAGTCTCGCATGGGCGACGAGATGGCCGCGCTGGACGATGCCTGGAAGGCCGCGCTCGATCCAACCGTTGCCGTCCCTGCGCGCGCGCTGGTTGCCAAACTGCTTTTGCGCCGGTGCCAGGCCGGCGCTGCGGCGCAAGCACTCTCCGAATCGGGTCCGTGGCAGAGTGACGTTTCATGTCGCGGCCTGCTCGCGTTCGCCCGGCTGCAAACGGGAGACCTCCCGGAAGCCGCGCGCTTGGCCCGCGAGAATCTGGAAGTAGATCCGTTGGACAACTTCGCGCACAGCGTGCTTTGGCTGGCAGGAGCGGAAACCGCGCCGCCTCGCTTAACAAAACTCATCTGCTCCAACTCCTCTGCCACGCTGGACCTGATCGGCCAATTCGCAGGACTGAGACAGCCGGCTGTTGCTGATCAAATTGCCGTGTTGTTTCAACGTTGGCCCGGCGACACAGTGGGCAGCTCTCTAGTTTTCTACTGGAGGAACTCTCTGATCCGATCGTTTACGAAACCTCCCGGATCAACGCTGGTTTCCAGGTGCTTGGATACGGCAGCCGTGCTCCGGGCCGAACTGGATAGGAATCCGCGTGACGGTCGCGCGGCGCTCTACCTAGGCAATGCTCTCTTCCACCTCGGCCGCCACGCCGAAGGCCGCGAGATGTGGAAGCGCGCCGCTGAACTCGGTGCCGAACCGGTCATCGCCTACCGCGCGCTGGGCATGGCCGCCAAGACGCTCGACAGCGATTTGAAATCCGCCCGCGAGTGGCTGGAGAAGGCGAACCAGGCCGATCCCAAAGACTCCATCGTCGCGCGCGACCTGGCCAACGTCCTGTTCGCGCTCGCCGACAAAGCAGATTCGGACGTCAAGAAACGCGCGCTCGCCACCGAAGCCCGCGACCGCTTGAAAGCCGCGTTTGCGCAAGGCAAAGGCCGCTCGGATTTCGTCGCGCTGCTCGCCCGCGCGCAGAATCGCCTCGACGAATTCGCCGAGACCGCGCGGATGCTCGACAGCGTGCGCGTCACGATTTGGGAAGGCGCGCACGAAGTCCACGACTTGTTCGTGCAATCGCACCTGGCCCTGGGTGAAGCGCATCTCAAGGCGGGCCGCGCCGCCGAGGCATTGACCGAATTCGACCGCGCGCGCGAATACCCGGCGAATCTCGCCACGGGCAGACTGGAAAACGCCCGCGAGGCGCACGTCAATTTCGCCCGCGGCAACGCCCTCGCCGCGCTCGGTCGCAAAGCCGAAGCTACGGCGGCGTGGAAACTCGCGGCTGATGAGCCAGCCTCCGGCGACGAGAAGAAGGATGAGGCCCGACGGTTGGCCCGCGAAGCGCTTGCCGCTTCCGGCGACGCTCCGTAAACGCCTTCACCCCGCCGCTGCGCGCATTTGGGCGAACCAATCCTTTGCGACTTCCTGGCTGGCGCACTCGTTCCTGCGCAACGCGGCGTGCTCCACGAGTTCCGCCGGCAGCTCATTCAAGAACGGCGAGGCATGGCACGGCATGAGTTGGCCGCATCGCTTCCGGCCGGTGCAATGGCTGATGTCGAGCGTCTTCATGGCGCGCGTGAGGGCTACATAAAACAGTCGCCGCTCTTCGTCCAGCGTGCCCTCGTCCTTCGAGCGCGAGTGCGGGATCAGGCCGTCCTCCACGCCGACGATATAGACGTGCGGGAACTCCAGCCCCTTGCAACTGTGCATAGTGATGAGCGTCACGGCATCCCCCGGGCCTTCGTCCTGCTCTTCGCGCTCGGTGTCGAGCGTGATGTCTTCGAGGAACGCCTGCAAACGGTCCGGCAGGGTGGCGGCGTTGCTCTGCGCGGCGGCCTCGTCTAGCGAGGCAAGCAGGTCTTTCACGTTCCGGATGCGGCTTTCGGCGGCTTCGGCTTCTTTCTCGGAGCGGCGCAAGTCCTGGAGGTAACCGATTTCCTGAAGGAAATGGTCCGCCCACGCTTGCAGCGGGCGCAACTGCGTGGCGCGTGGCGCGTCATGCAAGCGTCCGCGCGCCTGCTCAACCAGCTCAACGAATGCCTCGATGCTCTCGCGGGTTCGGGAGACGAAGCCGGTTTGCACCATCGGGTTTTTCATCGCGGCAAACATGGAGCACTTGCGCTCGGCGCTGGCGGCGAGGAGGCGTTCCATGGTCACATCGCTCAAGCCGCGCGCCGGGACGTTGGCGATACGAAGCAAGTTCACGTCGTCGTGCGGATTGAGCAGCGTCTTGAGCCACGCCAGGAAATCCTTCACTTCACGCCGGTCGAAGTAGCTCTGCCCGCCGACGAGGTGATAGCGCACGCTGGCCTGGCGGAAGGCGGTCTCCAGCGGACGCGACTGGCCGTTCGTGCGGAACAACACCGCCTGGTCCGCCCACGGCACGCGCCGCGCCACGCGCTGAAACTCGATCTCCTCGACGATGGCCCGCGCCTCCTCGTCGTCGTTCGCGAACGTGTGCAGGGTGATCTTCGTGCCGTCGCCTTTGTGCGACCAGAGCTGCTTGGGGCGGCGGCGGACGTTTTTCTGGATGAGGGCATTGGCGGCGCGGAGGATGGTGTTTGTGGAGCGGTAATTCTGTTCGAGCTTGATGACTTTGACCTGCGGGAAATGCTTCTCCATGTCGAGCAGGTTGGCGATTTCCGCGCCGCGCCAGCCGTAGATGCTCTGGTCGTCGTCGCCCACGACGCACAGGTTCTGGTGCTTTGCCACGAGTTGATGGACGAGCTGGAACTGGATGGCGTTCGTGTCCTGGTATTCGTCCACCATCACGTAGCGATACTGCTGGCGGCAGGCTTCGAGCACGTCGGGATGTTCCTTGAACAGGCGCAGCGTGAGCAGCAGCAGATCGTCGAAGTCCACCACGTTGCAGGCGTGCAGGGCAGACTCGTAATGCTTGCGGATGTGCTCGGCCATCGCGCGGAGGCTTTCATCGGCGAACGCCACCGCGCGCTCGCCGCCGTTCCGATAGCGGCTCAAGAGCGTGAGAATGGCGGCGGGATCGGTCTTCTCGCCCTTCGCTGAAATGCGGCTGAGAATCTTGCGGATGGCGCCGAGCTGATCGGATTCCGTGTAGATGACGAAGTTCCGTTTGTAACCCAGCCGCTCGATGTGCCGGCGCAGGATGTGGGCGCAGAGCGAGTGGAAGGTGCAAATCGTAGGGCGGGAATCGGAGGTCGCGATGCTGGATGCTGGATGCTGGATGCTGGATTCGCCAGTGTTCCGCGTTTTGGGGAGGAGTTGGTTGACCCGCTCGAGCATTTCGCGCGCGGCTTTGTTCGTGAAAGTCACGCCGAGGATGTGCTGCGGCACGACGCCTCGCTCGATGAGATGCGCGATGCGGAAGGTGACGACACGGGTCTTGCCCGTGCCGGCGCCGGCCAAAATCAGCACGGGGCCGTTGAGGGTTTCAACAGCCAGGCGTTGTTGCGGATTGAGCGAGCGCAGGTCCAGCACGGCGCGCGGAGTTTAGGGGTGGAGGAAGGCAAAGCAAGCGGCGAAGGTGGGCAGCGCTGCAGTCAAAGAAACGCGTTCAAGGGAAACGAAAACGCCGGTCCGCGTTACTTGCACGAACCGGCGTGGGCAGGATCTCTGTGCAGTTACGGCTTCGCCACGTCGTCCTTGTGCGCCCAGACTTTCTCGAGTAAGCTTTCACGTATTGCTCGGTCAGCTCCGGCGCGTCGCCGTGAATCAGCGGCAGCATGATGTGGTTAGCGTTCACGTAGGCGTTGCCGGGCATGGACGAGGGAATCTTCGGCGGGTGATGCCACCACTTCGCTTCCGAGTAAATCTTCAGCTTGTGCTGCACCGGGTAGTCCCAGAAGCTGACGCTCACGCCTTCGGCCTTCAGTGCCTTCACCAACTGGTCGCGCGAGAAGCCGACTTTCTTGAAGTCAACGAACAGCATGCTGGTGTTGTAATAGGCGCGTTTTTGGTCCGGCCGGCAGCGGGGTTCGGTCAGGCCGGGCAACTGCGTCAAGCGGTCGTTCATCGCGCGGATGTTCCTGGCTGTCACTTCGCTTTGGCTGTCGAGCTTCTTGAGTTGCTGGCGGGCGAGCGCTGCGGCGAGCGGGTGCATGCGGTATTTCTGCCCGAAGGCCGCCGAGAAATAGGGGTGCATCGTTCTTGCCCGGCACAGCCAGACCGCGCAGTTTGCCTCCAGGAGCACGAGCGAGTTGATCGGGACGACCAGACAGGTTGGCGGGAATTCGGCCACGCATATCGGCGGCTCCTCATCGTCGTCGCGCTGAAGCAAGGCCTGAACGAGCCGGAGGCCGAGGACATGGCGCAGGACCCCTTGCTGGCCGTGGCTAGAGACATTGGCGATTCTGGATATGACCCGGCGCGGTCTTCGTTCAAGAACTGGCTGAAGACGATCCGGCGGCACCGCACCATGGATTTCATCCGGCGCTGCCCTGCTAGACGCAACCTTGTCCCGCCGCCGGTGTTTGCCTAGACTCGCGCCATCGCATGGCTGAGCCCTCCGACGCCGACGCCCAATTGATGCTCCGCGTCAAACGCGGCGACCCGGCCGCCTTCACCGCGCTCGTGGACCAGTACAAGCAGCCCGTCCTCAACTTCGTCGCCCGCACCCTCCGCGACCCAACGGAAGCCGAGGACCTCGCGCAAAATGTCTTCGTGCAAGCCTGGAAATCGCGCGCCCGCTACCGCGCCACCGCCAAGTTCAGCACCTGGCTTTTCACCATCGCGCGCAATTTGTGCCTCAACGAACTCCGCCGCCGCGCGCGGCATCCCGCCGAACCGCTCGATGCGCCGCACCCCGAGCACGACGGCGAACCGCTGCACCAGCCGCCGGACGCGCAGACCGTGTCGCCGCCGGACGCGCTGTTGCACGACGAACTGGAGCGGAAAATCGAGGAAGCCCTCGCCGCGTTGCCCGAAAACCAGCGCACGGCCATCCTGCTTTGTCGGCAGGAGGAACTGAGTTACGAGGAAATCGCCGAGGTGCTGGGCTGCTCGCTCTCGGCCACGAAGTCGCTCATTTTCCGTGGGCGAGAGACCTTGAAGGAACAGCTCAAACCGTATCTCCGCAGTGGGGACTGGCAGGCCAAGCCATGACGGAACTTTACGCCCCAACTGGTGTTCAACAGGAGGACGCAACATGAACGACGCACGCTACCAACAACTGCGCGAAACTGGCTGGCGCCGTCCGCTGACCGATGCCGAGCAGGCTGAACTCCGCGTGTGGCTGGCCGCGCATCCGGAGGCACAGGCCGACTGGTGGGCGGAAACCGGCCTGAGCGCCGCGCTGGGCCAACTGCCGGTCGCTCCAGTGCCGACGAATTTCACCACGCGCGTCCTTCAGGAAATTGGACGCGAAGCGGCGGCGACGGAAGGAGCGCGGGCCAGGTATTGGCGCTCGTTGGATTGGCGGCGCTGGGTGCCGCGCACCGCGGTGGCCGCGCTGGCGGTCGTGCTCATCATCGCGTCCCTGCAGCTCCGCCACAAAGTCGAGCAGGCCAAGATTGGGCGGAGCGTGGCGGCCATGGCGAGTGTGGCAGCGGCGCCTTCGACCGATATGCTGAAGGATTTTGAGCCGATCAAGCGGCTCCAGGCCGCACCGGTGGTGGACAAGGAACTGCTTGTGCTGTTGCGATGAACGGTCGGGATTTCATCAAGGCACTTCTAATGTGCGTCGTGCTGGCGTGCCTCGTCACGCCGGTTTCTGCGCAGCCGCAGCCGCCGGCCGTTGCGAGTGCGGACACGCCGCCGCCGTTGCCGCCAGGGGCGAAGTCGCCGGTGAGTTTCTTTCGCGGCCTGTTGAAGATGAATGACGCGGAACGCGAGCAGGCGCTCACGAATCGTCCGCCGGAAGTCCGGGAGCGCTTGCTGGCCAAGGTGCGCGAATACCAAGCCCTGCCGCCGCTGCCGCGCGAGTTGCGCCTGCGCATGACCGAGTTGCGCTGGTGGCTTGTGCCGCTGATGCGGACCGCACCGGCCCAACGCTTGACGGCGATCACCAACGTGCCCCCGCATCTCCGTCAGCCCATCACAGATCGTTTGGAGCGTTGGGACTTGCTGCCACCGGGCGCCCAGCAGGAGGTGCTGACCAACGAACTCGCGCTGGATTATTTCACGCAGGCCCCGGGACCGGCCCCCCAGGAGCAGGAATTGCTGGGAAGCCTGACTCCGGCTCAGCGGCAGGTGTTGGAAGCGGACATCGAACGCTGGCAGGCCATGTCCGCCGGCGAACGGCGCAGACTCTTTGACCGCGTGAACCGATTTTTTGATCTCCCGCCTGAGGAACAGGAGAGGGCGTTGAACACGCTGAGCCACGACGAGCGCGCGCAGATGGAGGCGACGCTCGACGCGTTCGAGAAACTGCCGCGCGGCGAACGAGGGCAATGCCTCCGCGCGTTCGCCGAGTTCGCGGGCATGAAGGCCGCCGAACGGCAGCAGTTTCTCGAGAAGGTCAAGCGCTGGAGCGCCATGTCGCCCGGTGAGCGCGACTCCTGGCGCGACCTCGTGCAGAAGCTCCCGGAACTGCCGCCCATGCCGCCAGGCTTTCTCGAGGCCTCGCTTCCGCCGATGCCCGAGCCGCCGATGCCCACTGTGGCCACGAACAGCCGCTAGCCGCCGAACAGATGTTTGAGCGCGCCGGAGGCGATCAAACCGTAAATCCCCACGCTCAGCGCCGCCAGTGAATCGCCGGCGATCAAACCGCCGCCCACCAGCGACATCGTGCTCATGTCGGACGGAACGGCGCCGTTGTTCGATCCAGCCGCGCGGGCTTTGCGCTTCGCCTGCCACGTGTCAAACGCGGACGACAACGTGCCACCACCCGCCCACCAGTAAAGCGTGTTCAACTCCACAAAGCCGCCGAACGACGACGCGTAAGGGCTGGGTAGAAACACCGAGTCCACCATGAAATCCGTGGCAAAGCCGGTGCGCGAGCGTTTGATGAATTCCTTGTAGCGCCCGTTGCCCTTGAGCAGTTTCCGCGCGATTTCCGTGACAAGGCCGATGAGGATGCCCAACTCCAGCGCCCTCATCACATGCGGTTGCGCCTTGGTGATGCCGCGCAACGCGCCGACGAATTTGTAGGTCATGGCGCTCTGCCATTGCTGCGCGCCTTCCACCTTGGCGCCGAACTGGTCCGCCTTGAGCACGGGATAGGCGCCCATGAACGTCTTCGCCAGCACCACCGCCAGCACCGCGCCCATGGCGATGCCGATGACTTGGTAGCGGAATTGCACCACGCGGCTCGTGCCCAGCCGCCAGCCGGTGGAGCGGTCCTGCTGCATGTCGCCGCCCTCGCTGCACGCGATGAGCAAAACCGCGGCGCACATGAGGCCCACGCCGGGATCCTTCAGCCCCAACGCCGCGAGGATGAACACCGTCATCACAAACGCGCTGGATATCGGGTTGCTGTCCGAGATGCCGAGCGAGATGCCGTTGACGAGGACGAACAGAAAGCAAAGCAACACTGCCACGAGGAGAAACCAAACCGGTTGCCGCAACACCTGGCTGCCGACGGTGACGATGCCCGCGCCCCAGAACAAGACCCACAGCACCAGCCGGAAGGTGTTCACGCGCTTCCAATCTTCCTCCGGTTTGGCCGGCTCGGCGGAGTTCTGGCGGAAGCGCTGCACGGCCTGAATCAAAATCAGCCCGACGTCCACGATGGCCGCGCCCAAGATGGTGCCGAGCGCGATGATGAAACCAATCTTGCGGAACGGGGCGCCTTCCTCCAGCCACTTGATGCTGACGAGATACGGTGTCAGCCAATGGCCGATGAGTCCCACGACCAGCGCCGGGATGCCGATGCGTGCGCCGACGATCATGCCCGCTCCGAACGTGGAGGTGGACAACCCGAATGCCTCGACCGCTGCGATCTTGAGCGCGGCCAACCCGCCGAGGTAGCCACCCAACATGCCGCCGCCGAGTTTGGCGATGGAACGCTTGAGAAGATTCTTGTCCGTGAGCGCGCGCAGGATGTTCGCGACCGCGAAGCCGGACGGAAATGAAAGTTGCATCCGGTCCACAAGAATGGGCGTGTAGAGCATGCCAATGCCGACGCCGAACATCCCGATGCACATGAAATAGAGCACGAGCTGCCAGACCGGCGGCTCCGGCAGGCCAAGCCAGGACATCGCCTGCACCAGCACCGCCATGCCGCACATGCCGGCGACGGACGCGGCCATCGTTTGCATGTAATTCGCGCCGTGCTTGCCGTCCGGGCCGTAGGGCAACGTCACGGTGCTGCCGAGAATGCCGGCCAGCACCTGTCCGCCGATGAAGAAGCCGATGGAAAAATTCATGAATGCCGCCGAGATGCCTCCCAGCGGGCCGAGGATGAAAATCGCCACCGCGCCCAGCATCAGGTGGTAGGCGGGCGAGCCGATGCGTGGGAGGAAGCGTTTGAAACCGATGGCGGGCGTGCTAGGCGCAGACATGATTCAGCGTATTGCGCCCAGAGGATAATCAATTCGGCTCGTGAACCAACACAAATCGCCAGCCGCTCGTTGAAGCCGCTGCTTGGGCGGCGGGCTTGCGCGACTGGGGAATGTGTGGTACAGAGCTTGTGTGCAAGAAACCATCACCATCAGGCCGACGATTCCGAAGGCGAAGCTCGAGAAGCTTTCCGGCGGCAACCTCAACAAGTGGATCAACGGGTTGATCGAACGCGCCGCCGGCGAGCAAAACGAATCGTGGGATGAGTTTCTCCGCCAACCCCGCCGGAAATTCAAATACATGGCTGACGAAATCAGGAAGGCGAGCCGGTGAACTTCGCCGACACCAATTGGCTGGAAGCCATGTTTTTCGAGTCAGCGCTGCGCGAGCAGCAGGCGCGGCGTGCGATTGTGGATCGCTTCCTGCGCCAGCACGGCGGGCAAATCGGACTTTCCCACATCGTCTATCTGGAGGCCAGGAATGTGTTCAGCCGGATCAGCGGCGAATCCGAGCCGGAGGAATGGCGGCAATTGCAGGCGGGTTTCAGTGGGCGCTTCTACCTCGACCCGATGAATTGGGAGTTCCTGCGTCGAGACACATTTACTCTGTTTGCCAAGTATGCCCGCAAAGCCACATTGGGTACGCTCGATCTCGCCCTGTTGGCGTCTGCAGAACTGGCCGGGGCGACGCGGTTGCTCTCCTTTGACGACACGCTGAAGGCGGTGGCGTTGGCAGAGGGATTGCCGGTCTTTCCAGAACTGGGGCCGGAAGGGAAGAGCTTGCTGGCACAATTGCGTCGCTGAACATCCTTCCGCCGAGATGCCGCCCAGCGGGCCGAGAATGAAAATCGCCACCGCGCCCAGCATCAAGTGGTAGGCGGGCGAGCCGATGGGTGGGAGGAGGCTTCTGCGGCGGGTGCGATCCGTGTTGGGCGCGGACATGCGTCAATGCTGTTTGCGCCTGGAGGATAAAGAAAGCCGGCGGGTGGCCAACACAATTTCAGGGAGGTATTGACGACCAGTTTCCGCGCCCGCGGCTCACGGCGAGCGGAGGCGGTAGAAACGTCCGGGATAATTCGTCCACTGTGGATCGCCGAAATAGGACGAACCGCCAGTGAGTATGTTGGTTCCCACCGGAACCCAGATGGGATTCGCCAGATTCGTGCAGGCTTCCACCACGACGGAGAGGTTCGTTGCCCAGGAGATGATGAAACCGAAGCGGTTGGTTTGCACGCCAAAGCTGGGGCCGTTGTTTAAGATCAGCGGTTTCGGAAGCACCCATAGCGCGGTTGGACGACCGCCAAATGTCGCGCCCCAGCCCGTGGTGCCCGGCAAGTAATAGACGGTCGCATTGTTATCACCGATGAATACATCTGAACCAGCGCTGGGAGCGTTACCTTGGAAATAGACTCCTGTCAGACTGGTGCAGTAATCGAA